>ERZ831773.884-NODE-884-length-36058-cov-6.192651_pt1 | contig 36058 bp, 61 predicted proteins | sample MGYA00519696_ERZ831773 | MGnify/ENA primary metagenome ERZ831773 (study PRJEB31850, sample SAMEA3708720) | human gut metagenome | biome: human gut; feature: human-associated habitat; material: faeces | place: China | collected 2014 ...
AAATTCCGCAAAGATCGGCAGCAGTGGAAATTCCGCACAGATCGGCAGCAGTGGAAATTCCGCAAAGATCGGCAGCAGTGGAAATTCCGCACAGATCGGCAGCAGTGGAGATTCCGCACAGATCGGCAGCAGTGGAGATTCCGCAAAGATCACATCAGAAGGTAAGAACTCCGTGGTTATGGCGGCAGGTTTTGACTCGATGGCAAAAGCAAAAATTGGAAGTTGGATTACTCTTGCCGAATGGGTAAGAGTAAATGATGATGATAAAACCATTTGGAAACCAAAATGTGTAAAAACAGAGTATGTAGACGGAGAAAAAATCAAAGAAGATACATTTTACAAGCTGATTGATGGAGAATTTAAGGAGGTTAAAGAAAATGACTAATGAAACAGTAGTTGTGGAGAAAAAAGAATCTGTAAGAACATTTGATGTTGCTCTTGCGGAGAAGTTGGAAGAAAACAAAATGGCACTGCCAAAGAATTTCAACAGAGAGAGGTTTGTGCAAAATACATTAGCATTACTGCATGACAATCCAAACCTTATGAAATACAAGCAGTCTGAAATTATGATGGGTCTGATGAAAGGTGCAACATTGGGATTGGACTTTATGAACAAAGAGGCATATTTGATCCCATACAAAGACCAATTGCAATACCAAACAGATTATCGTGGAGCAATCAAACTAGCAAAGCAATATTCGACCAGACCGATCAAAGATATTTATGCAAAATTAGTAAGAGATGGGGACGAATATGAAGTTGCGGTTGTTGACGGAAATCAAACGGTAAATTATAAGCCGTTGCCATTTAATGACGGAGAGATAAAAGGTGCATTTGCGGTTGTCATATTTGAAGATGGCACAATGAAATATGACGAAATGAGCAAGAAAGAATTAGAAAACACCAGACAGCACAGCAAAATGAAAAACGGTTCTGCATGGACGGATTATACCGGGGAGATGTATAAAAAGACAGTTTTACATAGACTGTGCAAAACCATTGATTTGAATTTTGAGAACCCGGATCAAAGAAAGATTTTTGTTGAAGATGTTGCAATTGAAACAGACATAGAAAAAATTGCAGAAAATGAAATTGAAGAAAATGAAAACTCCGTTGATTTTGATGAAGATGTAATTGACGGAGAAGCAACAGACGTTGAATAACAGAGAGGAGAATTAACTATGATTATTGTAAAGAATGGAAGTGTAAGGGTTTGCGGCACCGGAGAAGATGTACTAACTGAATATGCAGCTTTGACAGATAGTTTGTTTGAAACGCTAGGGTCCAAGACTGGAGAAGCAGGAGAAAGGATGGTTAAGGCTGCGTATAAAGCAGGAAAAAAATCATACAAAGACAAAAAAAGCGAAAACGAAAAAGGAGAAGATAAAAATGAGAATCATATCTAGTGAATGCGATTATGACGCTCCATATGACAAGTGCTTTTTATCAATTAGAGAGTCAAATATAAGCGGAAAGTTTCAGATTATAGCATCACAATACATGACGGAAACAAGCGAAAGTCATGTTATGGGTAACTATAATACAGCAGAGGATGCTTCCAAAGTGCTTAATTCATTGAGAAAGTGTTATTTTGATAATTACGCCTATTATGTATTCCCTAAAAATTCAGAGTATTCAAGCAGGGAAAGGAGCGACAGGCGTGATTCTAGAATGCATAGCAACAGGAAGCAGTGGTAATTGTTACATTTTACAAGCTGACACTGGTGAAAGACTTGTATTGGATGCAGGGATATCAATATCTAGGTTAAAGCAGGCTATTGATTTTGACATTAAAACCTTAAGAGGCTGCTTGATAACACATCATCATAAGGATCACGCAAGATGCGTTGATGACTTGGAAAGGATTGGGGCATATGTTTATATGCCCTACGATATAGAAAATCCAAAAACACTTAAAAAAAATTATTGGGGAGGTTTTTCTGTATCATCTTTTCCACTGGATAATAACAATGGCAGTTTTTGCCATACAGATGCAGACGGAACAGAATGCCCATGCTACGGATATATGATAGAGCATGAAGAGATGGGGAAAATGCTTTATATAACGGATACGCAGTATGTAAAGTGGAGATTCAAGGGAATAAATCATATTTTACTTGGCGTAAATTATGACAAAGAAATTGTTGATGAAAACGACACAAAACGAAGCCATATATATAGAGGTCATATGTCAATAGAAACAGCTTGCAGATTTGTAAGCGTGACGGACTCTAAATGCCTTAGAGACGTCATAATGTGCCATTTAAGCAAGAGCAATGGAGATAGTGACAACTTCATTGCAAGAATGGAGAAATGCGTTAAAACAGCAAATGTAGACGTTGCAGAGGCAGGTAAAAAATGGAGATTAAGAAATAACAATTGTCCTTTTTAGAAGGGAGATATTTTGAGCGAAGCAGAAACGATTGTTGAAATGTTTAGAGACAAATTGTTTGAGTGGTTTAATTCTGATGAGATATTTGATAGCAGGGCGTACAACACGTGCAAACCATATCAAAAACTTGTTGATGAACTAGAGGGTACGGTAAACAAAATAGCAGACGAGTTGAAAGCGAGGCATTGAAATGAAAGACGAAGAATTGAAAGCAGAGAATACGGAAGATATTGTAACTTACAAATGTCCAAGATGCGGAAAGGAATTTGAACAACTTGAGAGCATTAAACCTAATTTTTGCATGAACTGCGGATGCGGATTCTACTGGGAGGATGATGAAGAGGAATGAATAAAAGAAGTTTTGCACAGGCAATGGCAATAGAAAAGAAGAACAAAGAACGCCTGTTGAAACTGAATCCCCGTCTTAACGAAAGAAGTGGAATTTACTTCTTGACAAGGATTGATGAAAACGGATTCAAGTATGCGTATGTTGGACAGGCAAAGAATTTGTTACAACGACTTGCATCGCATTTGTCGGGGTATAAGCAACACATAGATTTGTCTCTCAAAAAGCATAAACTATGGTCGCAGGAAAATCCGTATGGTTGGGTCGTGAATTTTGAGAATTTTTCACGAAATCGGCTAGATGAGATGGAAAAATACTACATTAAGAAATATGCAGATGACGGTTACCAGCTGCGAAATATCAGCGTTGGTGGTCAAGGCTCTGATCGGTCCAGTGGACAGATTGGAGAAAGAAAACCACCAAAGGGCTATAGAGACGGTGTTGAGCAAGGAAAAAAGAACTTGGCAAGGGAATTATCCAGTATTGCCGAAAAGCACCTTAAAATCGAAATCAGAGATGATAAGAAGAATAACAAGGTTTCACAAAAGCAATACGATAAGTTTATGGATTTACTGAAAGTAGGTGATTCAGAGTGATATTTATGATTAAGCAGTTTATAAAAGCATGGCTGTACTATCCGGAATTAGTTAAATACCTAAAGGATAGGCTGAATATTGATTATCCAACATCACGTTTCAGATATTCTGCGTTTTGCTGTTTAAGGGCAAGAAAAATAAAGAAATCTGGTCGTTGGATCAATAAGGAGTGATTTTAATGAAGATTTTAACAAATAAGAAATACAAGAAACTTGTTAAAGATCTTGAAGAATTAAGACACCAATGTGGCATAGTTGCGGACAAGTGCGATATGGTTGGAAACTAAAAAGACAAGCGAAAACATGAATGGTAAACACACGTACTGCTCTGCTTGCACAAATTCTTTTGCGTATAAAGAATATTATGGCAGTGTAGAACACAAAACTTACGGTTGCTTGTTTGAAATTCCTTGTGACGGTTTCATAAAGAGAAAGGAAATGTAGGATGAAAATAATTGATTGGATTCGAAAAAAGATAAATGCTAGTTATGATAGCTGCTATGAGGTAATGAAAGAGAATTTTTCAAAATCCGCTGACGAGTATCAGTGCCATGGAATGTACGGTGGAGACAGCGGTACTGGTTATCTATCATATGAATGTATCCACTGTCCGCACTTAAAATTTATACAGGAGGCAGATTTGAATGATTGACGAACAGAACATTATCTAAAAGTTGCAGCAGGGACTTGATGAATACCTATTGAAATTATTAACACGTTAAAAATTAAAGCAGAGCCAAGGGTTGCTTGGTCACAAATACCAGTCGATACACCAATATTGGTATCAAATGATGGATTAAATTGGCACAATAGACATTTTGCAACATTTAGATTCTACAGTGTGTTTGCCTGGGATGATGGTGCTACATCTTGGACAACTTGTAGGGTAACTAAATGGAAATATGCGATGTTAAAAGAAAATAAAAGGAGGAAGAAAAATGACTAATAAAGAAAAGTATGGAGAAGAGATATTAGATATTGTAATATCTGATGCGCATATAGGAATTGATAATGAAACTGGTGAATTGGTTGCTTGCAGTTCGAAGACTGGTTGTGCGTGGTGCAAATTTTATGATGATTCAGCACCTTGTATTAAACTAAGGAAAAGATGGTTTAACGAAGAATATGTTGAACCTAAAGTTGATTGGTCGAAAGTACCGGTCGATACACCAATATTAGTATCGAGCAACGAAGTAAATTGGTATAGGGGTTATTTTGCTGGTTTTGACGGAAACTTCGTGTCTGCTTGGAAAGGTGGATCAACATCATGGTCGGCTCAATTTGATGATTATGTAACTCGGTGGAAATATGCAAAACTTGCGGAAAGTAAGGAGAATAGATGAGTATCGCAGTAGGAAATGAAGAAATGGATGAAATATTATATACATTGTGCTGGCACAATGTAAGTATCATGGGTGGGTGGTGCCCATTCCCAGCAACCGCAATAGCAAAGACACTTGATATGAGTGTGCATAAAGTGAGATACCATTTGAAAAAACTAAAGCAGCAAGGGATTGTTGATAGTATTCGTGAGTGTGGAATGACGGAGTATGGAGAACTATTTTGTAATAATGGGTGGCACATAACTGAAAAAGCACACGATACAAACGAATACAAAAAAGCGTATAAGGAAGAGAGAAAATTATGCGAAGAGTGCTTCGATATTGACATTAGAAACTGAACAATGTGAATGCAGAAAGGAGATTATATATGGCTAAGAAAAAAGGGACGGGAGTAAGCCCTCTCACTAACAGGATATATTATGGAACACAAGACACAGAAAAGCATATGTGGATAGGGCAGAAAACGGATATAACGGATAGTGCAATAGCTTCTGTATTTGAATGGTTCATGGCGAATATGGTGGGAAAACAAGAGTATTCTATCACATATCCAGAGACAGATTTTGAGTTGGTTATGATAAGAAAGGATAAGAATGATTAAAGGCAGAAAAGTATATGATCCACTAACTAATACGTGGAGTACAGGATGGTGGGTCGTAACGCAGAATGGGTATTATTACCCTGTATGGAGAGGAGACGGAAAATGAGTATTAGCAATTTGTGCCCAACTCAAAAAGACGAGTGTAGTGCTTTTATTAAAGAAATTAAAAAGGAAAAAGAATTATATGTACTTGTATTATCGTATGAAGAATTTTGCCTAAATTATTCTTGTAAGCCAGATAGAGAAGAATATCCATATCCGAAACGAACAGACATTCTTGATGAAGAAAAATCTGTTAAATGGAACAGAGAAGAAATCGAGAGATTAAGAAAAGCGTTCGAAAACAAGGTTGAGGAGCTTAATAAGTATAAAAATCTAATTAAAAAAGCGTTTGAGGATAGGATTGTTAAAGTTATGGCAAAGGACAATGGTATATCGGTAGAAGAAAGCCTGAAAATATGGAACTATGCTTATGCAGAAAAGCACAGCGATGGAATAGTTTTTGTTGTGTCTTACTGTAAAGAATTGTCTGATTTATATGATGATCTATTAGAAATCAGAGGAAAGGAGTAGGAAAATGAGAACATTGCCAATATTATTTAACACGAAAATGGTACAAGCACTTTTGGCTGGAAGAAAGACCTGCACAAGGCGAGTGATAAAATTCCCCGATGGGATGACTGGACGTCCCGTGGGAAAAGCTGGGGATAGCAGCAATCCGTTAGGTGTTATGTACCCAGGAGGAATAAAAAGGCCACCATACCAACCTGGAGATATTCTTTACGTTCGGGAAACATGGGAGCGTTTTGAATGTTGTAACTGCGATGGAGACGAAAGAGGGAATTGCCACAAAGAGCCAAAGAAAAGCGTTTTGGATAAAACTTGTGGCTGCTACATGTATCGGGCAACAGATGAAATAAGTGGAGACGCGAAGTGGCACCCATCCATCCACATGCCGAAATATGCTGCAAGAATTTGGTTAAAAGTTACTGATGTAAGAGTGGAGCGGTTGCAGGAGATTACGGAAGCCGAAGCAATACTTGAAGGAGCGATAGATAATAGGGCATTCATCCATTCTCCGGATAATGAGTATGATCATATACATACCGCAAGAGAACATTTTATTGATATATGGAACTCCACAATCAAAAAATCAGACACTGATAAATACGGATGGAATGCAAACCCGTGGGTATGGGTGATTGAATTTGAACGGTGCGAGAAACCGGGAAAGGAGTAGGAAATGAATATTGACGAAGCGATAAAACGACACAAAGCTATGGCAACAGAAGGCAGTGTCATATTTTCAAATAATCCTGATCTTGCCGAAAAACACAACAAGGAACACGAACAGATTGTAGAGTGGCTTGAAGAACTAAAATGGTATTGGAGTATGCTCAAGCGATGCCGATCTTTCACTTTGTTTGTGGAGAAGCAGAATCAGCCTATAAAAAAGTGTGAACATACATTTGCATCCTGTCACCATACAGAATTAAAATGTTCAGAATGCCCAGTGACGGAATTGTTAGGCGAAGAATTTTCAAATGTAATAGTTAGGTGTTATGAAGATTTTTATACTGCTGGAGTCTATGCAGGAAGTGCGTATGGAAGGTATGAAGAGTTGGAACACATAAAGCGAAAGAACCACGAAGCATCGGAAGAAGCAAAGCGTGAAGAATTTATAACTGGCAGAAAAAAGAATAGAAGCATAATTCAAAGATTTATAATAAGGAGATGATGAAGATGAACATTGATGAAATAATACACTGGTTGAAGGAAATGCAAGGTCCAGCAATGAGTGAAGCGGAATTATACTGTGCCGGGTCTTGTTACGGTACTGGCAAGATGGCGTATTCATCTCCAGAAGATTACGTTTTAAACGAAGCAATCAATGGTTTGGAACAGTTAAAAGAGTATCGGAAGTTAGAGGAACTTATCGGCATACCGCTGAAAGAGCTTACTGAAATCTTACGTCAGCACATTCCTGATGGTTGTCAGCATCCGAAGAAAGCAATCGTACTGACTGATGGTTATGTTGACAAATGGAGAGAGTATAAGACTTTCGAGGAAGATGACAGACTTATCAAATTGCCTTGCAAGGTGGGAGATAAGATATATAGTATTTATCGTTGTTTCGATGATGGTGTGCAGGAACTTATAGTAAAAGGAATACATATGCATTCTTACACGCCTACTAAAACAATATTATCCATTGAATTTGAATCTGACGATCAAAGATGCTGCGGTAAATTAAGAGCAGAAGAACTTGGTAGAACATTATTTCTAGCAAAAGGCGAAGCCGAAGCAAAACTGAAAGAATTGAGAGGTGGAGAAAATGAGTGATAAGCAGAGCAATCTCACAGACAAAGAAATGGAAGATTTACAGAACATAGTAACTGACACATTAGCAAGTGTATGTACTATGGCAGACAAGCACAACATCGACAGAGATAGTATGCTGAAATACTTTTCTGATATGCTTACAGCTTTTGCAGAAGTGGCAAGCATACAGAGTTATGAAACTAACCACACCAATGCCGACAGGATAAGAAATATGTCGGATGAAGAGTTGGCAGAGTTTCTTACAACTTTTAAGAACACATTTGGCGAAGAATACGAGGGAGAAGCTAGTTGTATGAAGTGGCTTCAATCAGAAGCAGAATAGGAGAGAACATGGAAGACAGATATCTGTATAAAGCTAAGACAACTCCAAAAGAAAAAGGAGAATTTAACAATGTTTGGGTTACTGGAAATCTTATTGTTTCCAATGGAAAGTATTACATACATCCTGTGGGCAATGTTGTAAATGTTAAGAATAATATTGGAAGAATAATTGTGATGCACGAAGTAATTCCAGATACAATCTGCCGATGTACAGGCTTAAAAGACAAGAATGGCAATCTGATTTGGGAGAATGATATTATTGCTTATCGTGATTGTACGGAAGAAAAATATGTGATTGCGTGGGAGTTAGATAAGGCTTGCTTTGAATATCAGCAATACTCTTGTTCAATTATGAATTTTGATGAATTAAGTAGTTGTGAGGTGGAAGTTATTGGCAATATATTTGACAACCCAGAGTTGTTAGAAAGTGAGGGATAATATGACTGAAAGTAAAAAACTTATAAGGAATGAATCAGAAGCTATTGAATGTTTGAAAAGCAATACTCCACTAGGTGGTTATTCGATGCTACAAGAATCTGTCGATATGGCAGTACACGCACTGGAAAAACAAATTTCAAAGAATCCGTATCACATATCACAAGTAGACGATAATGATAATGCAAATGTGGAGTGTCCAATGTGTCATGCTAAAGCAGATTATGCAGTCAATATAATTAAAAGAGGATATTGTTGGAACTGTGGACAGTTGCTGGATTGGAGTGATAAAGAGTGAGACCGATTGATGCAGATAAAGTATTAGGAGTATTAAGAGAATTAGATGCCCATTCGTTTTCGGGAACAATACACATTAAAAACGCCATGCATTTAATCAATGAACAACCTACAGTCTATGATGTTGATAAGGTTGTGGAACAATTAAGAAAAGATAAATTCATAGATTGTGAGACTGTATTATCAGATGTACATCAGGGATATAATGCTGGACTAAGCAGAGCAATAGACATAGTAAAGGCAGGTGGAAAGAATGAGTAGAGAAGAAATTGTAGGTGCATTAAAAACTTTACAAGATTGTTGTAGAACACATAAACGTTGTGAAAATTGCCCATTACGCAATGAACCTGCGAGGTGTGGAGTGACAAGTGCGTCACCCAATATGTGGCGCATCAATGAACCAGAGATAACAATATGGAAAGCATTAAAATGAGTAAGGTAGGTGGAATAAAATGATGTATATAGGAATTGACCCGGGAAAAAAATGGTGGGATAGCTTGCATAAGTGATAGTACGAATAGAAGTGAAGCATATCCATACTCCGATGATGTTTTAATAAATAATCTTGAATTTATATATGAACTAGATTGGCAGGATGATGTAATATGTTATCTTGAACACGTTCACGCAATGCCTAAGCAAGGGGTATCCAGTACATTTAACTTCGGAATGAATTTTGGATTTATTCAAGGAGTATTAAAAGCATATGGTATTCCTTATGAACTTGTTACACCACAGAAATGGAAGAAAGAATTTTCTTGCACATCTGATAAAAATACATCTATTGAAGTATGCAAGAGATTATTTCCAAATGTAAATCTAAAAGCAACAGACAGATGCAGAAAAGACCATGACGGAATGGCAGAAGCATTATTGATAGCAGAATATGGAAGGAGGCATTATAATGGGAGAGAATGAAGTCATTAAAGACTTGTCTGACATAAGATTGCTATTTTGTGATTCATTAAATGATAATAAGATAGCAGAAGAAACAGCAATAGTGATTTTAAATTGTATTGATTCTAAAATGAATAAATACAGAGATAAAGAGGTGACAGTAAATGGCAAGTCGTAGAGAAGGAAATGTATGCAGTTGTTATAGAAATGGAAGATGCTTAGGCACAAAAGAAGTTGAGGTGTGCAGTTGCAAAGGGAATACTTTGGTGTGTGATTTTTATCCACAAAAAAGAAATAATAAAACTGCTGGAGATATAATGCAAAATGTGGATAATATAAGTGATACAATCAAGGAAATATCGGATAATCTTTTGACAGAGTATTGCAAAGATTTGGACGATTTAATGTCAATTATTAAAGAACAGTTGCAAAATAATGGGGGAATAACTGATACAGAATTAGAATTTCTTATAATGGATTTAGCAAATGCTCTTTATTTCACAGGTTCAGCACAAGAAGATTTAGGTATTAAAGAAGATACTTGCAAAGCTATAAGACAAGAAGTATATTCAAAAGCAAGAGAACAGGCAACAGGAAAAACAGTTGCAGATAAAACAGCACAAGCAGAACTTATGACACAAGCAGAAACAATGACACTTGCTATATATTCAAGAGCTTACAAGAAAGTGAAATTGAGAATGGATGCAGGGTATGAAATGTTGAATAGCTTGAAAAAAGTAATGAATAAACGTATCGCAGAGATGGAGTTATCGAATAGTCGTTACATCAATAAAAGTGAGGTGAATTAGTATGACACAGCAGAATTATCAAAAAGCTGGAAAAATCATGCAAGATTTAAAAGCTTTAACTATCTGTAAAATTTCTTCTTATGCTTCAGAAGAATTAAAGAAAGAATTTAATGATTGGATAAAGAAAAAGAGAGAATCTTTACAAAACGAATTTGATAATTTATAGGAGAAATTATGACAAAAAAATTAAAAGTATGTTGGGTAAGTGCAGGAATATCAAGTTTTATGGCAGGTTATCTTGCAGGAGATGTAGATAAATGGATCTACATTGATATACAAGACCAACATACAGACAGTATCAGATTTATCAAAGATTGCGAAAAAGCAATCGGGAAAGAGATTGAGGTACTACGATCAAAAGAGTACAGAAGTGTAGAAGAGTGCGTCAGAGTGTTCGGTGGGTTTAGAAATCCTGCTAATGGATTCGCTCCATGCACAAACTGGCTGAAAAAGAGAGTGCGTAAAGAGTGGGAAGAGCAGCACAAAGATTATGAACTTACATATGTATGGGGTTTCGATCTAAAAGAGAGGAGCCGGGCAGAGAGAACTGTTGAAGCAAACCAACAAGCTAACCATGAGTTTCCGCTCATTGACAAAGGATTGTCCAAAGAGGAAGTACATGGACTGTTTGATAGAACATTTGATTTTGCAAGACCGGAAATGTACGAACTTGGTTATCCAAACAACAACTACATAGGATGTGTTAAAGGTGGAATGGGTTACTGGAACAACATCAGAAAAGACTTTCCGGAAGTGTTTGATAGTCGGGCAAAGTTGGAAAGAGATGTTGGATACTCGATGCTTAAGGATAATTACGGAAAGCCAGTGTTTTTAGATGAATTAGACCCAAACAGAGGAAACATGAATACGGAGATTTTCCCCGATTGTGGGATAATGTGTTATTTGAGTTTAGGCGAGAGGTGAAAGAATTGTGAAAAAGTATGTGTATGTAGCTTATTCAAAAGATAAGTATAAATTGCCGGTTTTTATTGCTGACAGTCCTAAAGAGCTGTCGGCAGTAGTCGGGGTAGACTCGAATACAATTTCTTCTATGATATATCGTGCGAAAACTAGAGGAAAAGAATGCCGTTTTGCAAAAGTGGATATCAGCGAAGTATGAAAGGAGAGAAAAAAATGAACAATAAAACGAGAGTATATATCAGCGGAAAAATTACTGGTACTGATGATTATATCGAAAGATTTCAAGAAGCAGAAAAACGCATAAACGATCTTATGGACGTAGATGTTATAAACCCAGCAAAGATATGTTCTATGATTCCAAAGGATGCGTTTACACACAATGAATACATGGAGTTGTGTATGCTCTTGTTGTCTAAATGCGATTACATCTATCTTATGAAAGGATGGGAAGAATCTGCAGGAGCAAACATGGAATATGGCTATGCAGTTGCCGCTGATAAAATCATACTAAAGGAGTGATGACTTATGCCAGATAAAACCCATGGTAGAAAATCAAAAGTGATTAAACGTAATGATGCAGATTCGAAAAAATGCGTTTTCCCAAACTGCTTTGTATGTCCGTTGCCAGACTGCACTTGCAATAAAATGTTTAAGTCTGAAAGACAATATCTTCGCAGGATGGATATGTTTAGAAACTTTCAAAATTCTGCATTAAACGGTACTACAGAATACAATTTGCAAAGACAGTACCCGGAATGCACTGATAATGAATTGACGGTAAGTATAAAAAGTATTTTTGAATCAATGGAACGGCAAAGGAGATGATGAAATGTTGACTTTAGAAGAACTGATTAAGCATATATCTGCTGGATGTGATGTTGAAGTGTGTAACGAATTAGGAGTAACACATATAATATTACCATTAACAGCTTTAGAAAATGTAACACATTATATGTCGGATCAACTATTAGACAGTGAAGTTTTAACTATAAACTGTAGTAATGTAAATCGGTTGCGTGTAAACGTGAGTATGCATGAGGAGGTGATAGAATGAACCAATTTGGAGATGAAATAAATACTTCCATCTTAAAAATAGCTAGTCAAGTGCAAGAAACAGAAAGCGAATTTATATTTCGGTTTCTTAGTGACTTTGCACATTCAACGTATCAAGTTGTTATTGAGAAAGAAGAACTTTTTAAGGCTATTCAATTGATTAGAATGTCTAAAGAGTTTGGACCTAGTATTGATAGGCGATGGGAGACAGCCACGCAACAGTCAGAATGGTACAGACACGCATATGATCGTGGATTTCAGGACGGGGTTGAGAGAGAGCATGAAAGAATAAAGGAGGTACTAAATAATGATTAGAATTATAGAACACGGTACTGTCGAAAAGAAGCGATGTAATAATTGTGGTTGCTTATTTTCTTATGAGAAGGAAGATATTGAGCGTAGCACAAATGTCTATTTTGGAGTTTTTGCAGATTATGAATATGTAATCTGTCCGCAATGCAAATCAAAAATAAAACTAGGAGGTGTTTTCGAATGATTAAATTAGAGCATGTAGTTTTGGCAAGTCCAGAGCAGATGGATTTTATCATTGAAGGTATGAGAAATCCAATGAATAGTCATGATAAAAGCGATAGTGGATTTTGTGGTGGAAATAAACATATAGGATGTGCGCACTGTTCTTTTGCTGGAAATGAGATACACAACATAGAAATGTGTAAGATGGACCGTAAATATGGTCTTGGAATTAAACCTTGCGGTAAGAAAGATTACGATGGTTGTTATTGCATAGGACATGATGATCGTTCTCTCATGCAACAATTATCCAAAGCAGGCACGGATCATAGAAAGTATATGAGAATGATGCCAGTGTATGCGAGAATTACTGCTCCGCTGTATTGGTGGAAAGAATTTGATACTTACAAAGTTGGCACGGTTTCCAATTCTTGTAGTACGATGCACAAGATCCATTCGAAAGAGTTTACGTTGGATGATTTCAGCTGCGAGCATCTAGATTTGGACAATTACGATCTTTTGAAGAAAACGATAGTTCGTTTGAATTGTTATCGGGATATTTATATCAATGGCGGAATAGTTGAGTATCCAGATTGTGGGAGACAAACATTCGAATCTAAGAGCAAGAAAATCAAGAAAATATGGTGGCAGATGATTCAGCTTCTTCCGAGCAGCTATAACCAGACTCGTAATGTCATGATGAATTATGAGGTCCTGACGAATATTTATAAGTCTCGTAAGAATCACAAGCTTGACGAATGGAGGGATTTCTGTAAATGGATTGAGACGTTGCCATATTCCGAGCTGATTTGTGGTGAGGATAATAGACCTATGACTCCGAATGAAATGAGAGAGTTTTGTGGTAAAGATGATGGGTCTATGACTTTAGATAAAACAAACACTATTGTCGATAACAGTAGAGGAACCGGACTATGGCAACCTGGAGATGAATTTTAAGGAGGATTGATATTTATGGAACGATTGAAGGCATTGGTAGTTTGTGTTTGTTATCGTGATGGCGTTACCGCATTGTCAAACTTGATTTATACGTTTGAATCAACCTATGCCAGTGAGAAAGAGATAAATTATATCTCTGACAAACTCAAAGAGAGTTATAAATATGATTCGGTAGTAATTGTTAACATGATACCGCTTAGTTAGGAGGATTGATAATTATGGCTGCACATGACAGATATGACACTGATGTTTTAAGGACTTTGCAAAGAATTGCTAATAGCCTAGAAAAGATTAATAAACAGTTTGATAGACTATTTGATACCACGCAAATTTACAATATAGAGGATTATGCAAAAGAGCATCCAGAGTGGGTTGAAAAAATTAAAGCTATTGCATATGGAAAGAAGGGATAAATGTGTTTTGCGATTTCAATAACGAATTTCATCCAACGCCAGAACAAAAGCATAAAGATACAGAACGTTTTAACAGAATAATAAAACAAGCATATGCGAAAAAAGAATGCGCTACTTGTAAATTTTTTATTCCATTTCCAGACTCTATGCCTGGATTCGTTGTCGGATTTCCATGCTGTAAAATAAGTGGCGGTCCAGCAATCAATACTTGCGATAAGTATGAGTGCGATGGAATGATGGAACAGCGTCTTATTAACGAATGTGAGGAGGAATAATTATGACTCAGAATGATATAGAGGAACTTACGAGGTTATTAGATGAATCTGATATATCAACGTGGCCGATGGAGGATCAGCTTGCAATTAGTGCAGCATATTTGGCTATGTTCAAAACCATTGCGCCTATAGTTTTAAGAAATTCTTCTAAAGAAGAAAGTGCAACGTTTTTGTTTAAGATAAGAAAGGATTGACTAATTTGAAAGAACTTGTTGGTATGCTAATCATATTTACTGATGTAAATTTTTTCTGTTGGTGGGCAATTGGGTTTGGCCTTACTACTAAAGGAAAAATTAAAAACTCATTAAAATTCGAAGCATTTATATTAGCTATTTGTATTGGCGCATATTTATTTGGCAGTTGAAAGGGGTGATATTTATGGTAGCGATTGAAAAAAACAGCGAAATGGAAATTTGGTGTGCTGACTATATAAACGATCCGGTAAAAAAATTACACGGTGACTGTAATATTAAAATTGTGCAGATAGAACATGCTACAGGCGATGACTATATTGTCGAATTTGTGAGAGAAGAGAGGTAATGTTAAAAATGACTGATGAAGAAAGAAATGTACTTGTAGAACAATCTATGGAGAAGAATAAAAAAGGTTGCGCTACGAAAAGAGCTTTAGAAGCACAAAGAAAACTATATGAAGAAGCATATCCATTTCACGATGTTGGTGGTTATGAGGATATGGATGAGATTGCATTTGGAACTAACGATACAAGTGATAACAGATAACGGAGAGAAAACAATATGGAATGTTGTAGATATTGCACTTCTGAAACTGGAAGAAAGGTAGGTTGTCATGGCACTTGTGAAAAATACATTAAAGAGCGATCAGAGTATAACCAAGAAAAGAATCGCATTTTTAATGAAAAAGTACGGAATAACGTGATGGTTAGTTACATTACCGATCCGGTCAGAAGCGTAAAAAGAAAGAAACTTAGGAGGAAAAATAATGGCACACAATAAAAGAGCAGCTATGCGAAGAGAAGCGAGAGAGCAGAAAAAAACGAAGTTGAACAGTTTGGAACATGAATGGCTTGCAAGAGCAACAGTTCACCCTGTAGGCGGCAAGGCGTTAGACAAAATGGCTATGAAATATTATAAATTTGGGTTGGCAAATGGAATGTCAACATCAAGTTGCATTATATTTCTAGCACTTCATGAATATTTTGGATTTGGAGAGAAGAGAATCAATACTTTGATGAAGTGCGTAGCGAAAGAATCCATGAAAATGGATGAAGCACCAACAGAATTTAATGTTGACTTCTATCAGAAGAAATTAGAAGAGGTTATGGAAATTTCTTTAGAATCTTATAGCGAAGATAAGATTCTAAATACGGATTATAAATAAGGGGGCTGATATTATGGCTAGAAAAAGGTCATTTAGTCGTGATGTAATCACATCTACGTCATTTTTGGACATGCCATTGTCTGCACAAGGGTTGTATTTCCACCTGTGCATGAACGCTGACGATGATGGTTTTATCGACAATTCCACAAGCGTTGCTAGATACTGCCAAGCAACAGCAGATGATATGCAATGCTTGTTCGATCGGGAGTTTATACTTCCGTTTCCAAGTTCTGATGTAATAGCAGTGAAGCATTGGAAACGGCATAACACGATACAGTCAGACAGATACACGCCTACGGTATACAAGTTTGAGATTTCTCTTTTGGGCCTTACAAAGCAAGGGGAATATACTTTTAATGAGAGAGAGGCCAACTGCTTGGCAACAGAAGCAGGTGCGTCATGGAAAAAAGTTATTAAAGATTTGGAAAGACCGGGTACTGGTCTGCGTAGACCAAAAAGAAAAATCATTAAAGACGATAAAGGAAATATGGTTCGCCAAAAAATAGAAAGAACAAAAGGTGGATATGTTGCAAAGACAAATCATCTCGATCGCGGAATAGGTACTCCAGTAACGATAGTTGTACCAAGATCATTTGTAAAACCGACAATTGAAGAATTAAAAGAATACTGCGAACACAGAAAAAATAATGTGGATGTAGAAAAGTTTTACAAATACTATGAATCAAGAGATTGGTTCATAGGGAACAAAAAGATGATTGACTGGAAAAAGGCTATAAGGGACTGGGAACTGATGGAGAAGAAATCCTTGCCCTTAAAACAAACAAATGACAGCGAGGTAAAAGCTAATGACTAAAGATGATGCAGAAAAAATTGTAATGATGATGGAAGCGGCTTATCCAAACTATCATCCGAATAAACGATATACTGTAAACGCATGGGGCGTACTTCTGAAAGACTATGATTATGATGTCGTTGAAATGGCATTAAAATCTTATATTATGAGTGAAAATAAGGGATTTGCTCCATCAATCGGTCAAATTGTAGACATCATACATCGTATTCAACGCCCTGATCGGCTAAATTGTGCGCAGGCGTGGGCGTTGGTGTCAAAAGCAATGAAGAATAGTATATATCATTCTGTGGAAGAATTTGAGAAATTGCCTAAAACAGTGCAAAATGCCGTTGGCTCTCCTGGAGAACTTAGGTCTTGGGCAACTTCTGAAAATTTTAACGAGAATGTCACAAGAAGCACATTCTATAAGATTTACAACCAAGAACTGGAGAAAGAAATACAATCAGAAAAATCAACCAATGAATTTAGGAACGCTATTGAGATCAAAAATTGCAAGTCAGAAAGAATGCTTATTGACAGTGAAAACGAAAAATCTTATCAAGCTGTCAGAAACAACACAATCAATGAAATTGACTTGGACGCAGTAAATAGTGTTCCAATGCCAGAAAGATACAGAGAGGAATTTTGCAAATGAATAAAGAAGAGTCAACATCTTCGGTGTCAAGACAAAAGAAAATGACAGACAAAAGAATAAGACTTGGTTTGTGTCCTAAATGCGGAGAAAAGCAGGACAGGGACGGATGGTATTGTTCAAAATGTTTGAAAAAAAGAAACAGTTACCTAAAAGAATCTAGAGAGTTTTACTCAAAAATAGGTATATGTCCAATATGCTGTAAGAATAAACTGTTTGGCGATGAGAAATCCTGCATTGAATGCAGAGAGAAGAAGCGCAAAACAAGAAAAACAACCATAAAAGAAGAAGATAGGCAAAAAATAAGAGAACAAAAGAGAAAGATTTACAGAATCAGAAAAGAAAATGGCATTTGCACAAGATGCGGAAAGAAAAAAGCGGCATATGGTCGCACAAAATGCGCTCTTTGCTTGAAGAAAGATGCACAGAATCACATGAAAATGGATATTAAGCCAAAAGAGCATTATATCAAAAGAATGACTGCTGCGCATCTGTGCCTAGACTGCAAAAAGCCTGTGGACAGGGAAAATAGTAAACTTTGTCAGTCGTGTTGGCAAAAGCATCATGATATAGGCGTAAAAAATGCCAGTGAGAATAAATATTGGAGAGGATACGACAAATTGATTTTTAAGAATTAGGAGATGTGCTTATGAGGTTTTCAAAACTGACTAAGCCGGAACTTGATTATTTTCTAGAAAACGCCAATTTTACCGAAGAAGAGGAAAAAATATTTAGGATGCTTTCCAAAGGAAAATCGAGAAGTCAAGTAGGGTTGGAAATTTCGGTATCCGACTCTACTATTGACAGAAGAATACGTGATATAAAATGTAAGATAGCAAGGGTAGGTGATGGGATATGCAATTGAGCGATTCTGATCTGTTGAAATTTGCGGTTGAAAATGGTATTATCGACATGAAAGCCGTGCAGGAACAGATCAACATGAATGAGCGAAAAAAATATCTTGACGGACACAAGTTTAGAAAATGGAAAGGAAGTGGTGGCAAGTATTACACATATCTTCCAGACAAGACATCAGAAAGCGGTAGAAAACTGCTGAAAAGGAGTACACTTGAATCTCTGGAAGATGGAATAGTTGATTATTACAAAGAACACGAGAATCAGCCTACATTTCATGAGGTTTTTGATGCGTGGGTCGAGCAGAAGCTAAAATACGGAGAAGTGAAATTGCAGACTGCGCAAAGGTATAAGAGTGACTATTTGAGATTTTTTGCAAATTCAAGAATCTCAAATATGGAGATAAGATTTATCAATGATGATATATTGGAAGATTTTGTCAAATCGACTATACACAACGAAAATCTCACATCAAAAGGATGGGCAAAGGTTAGGTTGATTTTGAATGGTGTGTTTAAGTATGCGGCAAAAAGAAAATATACAGAAATCAGCATTACACGCTTTATGGGCGATTTAGACTTGTCGAGAAATATATTCAGACGCAGGGTAAAAGATCCTAAAAAGTCAGTATTTACTAAAGCGGAAGAATATATGATACAAGACTTAGCATATAAAGCAAATGACGTAATATCTCTTGGAGTTGTTCTTGCATTTAAGACAGGTCTTAGAGCCGGGGAACTTGCAGCACTATCATGGGATTGCGTAACGGCTGATTATCTGCGGATCAGAAAAATGGAAATAAAATACTTTGGTGACGATGGGAAAGAAGTATATGAGGTGGTTGATTCCACTAAAACAGAAGCAGGAGAACGAGATGTTATAATCACAGACGAAGCAAGGAAAACTCTCATGAGGTTAAAACGTCTCAATCCATTTTCAAAATATGTTTTTGTGAAAGATGGCAAAAGAGTTAAGGCAAACCATTTTTCAAGGCGTTTGTATCGTATGTGTAAAACACTTCACATAGAGCCAAGGTCGTTGCACAAGGCAAGGAAAACCTACGCTACAAATTTACTTGATGCAGGAATACCTGAATCTATCATAATGCAACAGATGGGACATACGAGCATAACAACAACAAAAGAATTTTATTATTACAATAATAGAGCCGTGAAAGACGTATCATCTATGTTAGAAGCGGCAATTTGCCCAAAAGGTAACCAAGGTAATCAAAACAAAAAGTACAGTTTTAATAGTTAAAAAGCGGTAAAACCGTTGTAAATACTTGCTTTTTTGTAGTCCGAAAAGTGAAGAAGAAATCCCGATTCGGGGTTCAAATCCCTTTTCCGCTACTAAATGAAGAGCAGGTATAATTGATATACCTGCTCTTTTTGTTAAATCAGGAAATAGCAGAGAAGGAGTGCGATAAAGCAAGATAGATGCTTTTGAAGCATTAGTAGGAGGATTACTATGCGCGTTGGAATGGGATATGATGTACACCGTTTGGTAGAGGATAGACCGCTCATCTTGGGCGGGGTAGAGATCCCATATGAAAAGGGATTGTTAGGACATTCAGATGCTGATGTACTTTTGCATGCGATTATGGATGCTTTACTCGGTGCGGCAGCACTGGGAGATATTGGAAAACATTTTCCGGATACAGATGCTGCCTACAAAGGAGCATCCAGCATAAAGCTGTTAGAGCATGTTGGCAAGCTGCTGGAAGAAAAGTGCTATATGATTGACAATATCGATGCAACGATCATTGCACAGAAACCTAAAATGAGAGATTACATTGATACGATGCGAAAAAATGTTGCTGATACGCTGGGGATTGAGCTTGACCAGGTTAATATTAAGGCAACAACAGAAGAAGGACTTGGATTTACCGGAAGTGGAGAGGGAATCTCTTCGCAGGCGATCTGCAGTATTTCTTCTTATTATGAGCACATGGTAAACAATGCCCCGGCAGGATGTGCTTCCTGTGGCGGCTGCGCAAGAAACTGACCGGACAATAACAGATTTATGATGTTGCCGTCAAAGGGTATGTAGTCCCTGGCGGATGCCATGGCATATTCTCTGCATCATACTATTTTACGGTGATCTTACAACTAACTGTGGTACCGTCCTCTTTCACTTTGATCGTGGCGGTACCTTTTTTGCGTGCGGAGATCACACCTTTTTTGGTGACAGATGCCACAGAAGAGTTGCTACTGGAATAGGTGGGTGCATTGCCGGAAGAAACTTTGGCAGTCAGTGTTTTTCGTTTTCCTTTTTTAATTGTTAATTTAGAAGCACTTAATTTGATCGTGGGAGATTTTACGGTTATTTTGCAAGTTCGTGTAACGCCATCTGCCTTGACGGCAATGGTTGCCGTGCCATGTTTTTTGGCAGTCACTACTCCGGAATCCGAGACAACAGCGATACTCCTAGCGCTGGAAGACCAGGTCGGAACGGTTTTGTTTGATATGGATGCCCGCAGTGATATGTTCTGACCGCGGAATAGTGATGCGGCTGTTTGGGATAGAGTGATAGTTGGTTTAACAACGGTAACTTGACAGTGCTGTTCTGTCTGATCTGCTTTGATCGTAATCGTTGCACTGCCGGGTTTGAGTGCGGTGATCAGACCGGTAGAAGAGACCAGTGCGACACTTTTTTTATTGCTGCGGTAAGTTGGGACACTGCGATTTGATGTCCTGGCTGTCAATTGGAATGTCTGCTGCTTTTCCAGTGAAAGTGTCGTTTTGTTGAGGGAGATTGTCGTTGGAACGACTTGAATCTGACAATAGGTTTCGGATTTACCGGATTTCACTTTGATCTTGCAGGTGCCGGCTTTTTTGGCAGTGATCACTCCATATACATTGACGGAAGCGATGGAGGAGGCCGAACTGGTAAAGGAAGGGTAGCTTAGGTCAGAGGTGACGGCAGACAAGACCATTTCCTGGCCGATCTTTAACGAAGAACGATAACTGGATAAAATGATAAACGGAGATGCAGCACCGGAGTGGCGGACCATAGCAGGGGCGAATAACCCTGTAAGCAGTGCGGCGATCAATACCATAATAAAGAAAGTGCGGTTGACAGATGTGTGCTTGAAAAATTGTTGTTTCATTTCCATAAATACCTCATTTCTGCGCATGAAAACATATCTGATCGGGAGTAGAACGATAGCTGCGCCGGTTGCTGTGTACGATAGGAACAAAAGAATGTGAGGGAAACACTCTTGACAATTAAAAGATAACATGCTAATTTGTACTTGTCAACACATATGGTAATAAAAATATTTCACAAACAGACTCATTTGTGCTATGATTGTGAAGTAAAATTTGTGAAATTACAGGCACAACAGTAAAAGGAGGATAATGCAGTGGACAAAATTAAGATGACAACCCCTTTGGTAGAGATGGATGGAGATGAAATGACCCGTATTTTATGGCAGATGATCAAGGATGAACTGCTGCTTCCATTTATCGATCTCAAGACAGAATATTACGATCTTGGTTTGGAGTACCGAAATCAGACAAATGATCAGGTTACGATCGACTCTGCAGAGGCAACGAAGAAGTATGGCGTTGCAGTAAAGTGCGCAACGATCACACCAAATGCTGCTCGTATGACAGAGTATGACTTGAAGGAAATGTGGAAATCACCAAACGGTACGATCCGTGCTGCATTAGACGGCACTGTATTCCGTGCACCGATTCAGGTAAAAGGCATTGAGCCGTGTGTTAAGAATTGGGAGAAGCCGATCACGTTGGCAAGACATGCATATGGTGATGTTTATAAAAATACAGAGATCAAGGTGCCGGGTCCTGGTAAGGCTGAGTTAGTATTTACCGGAGAAGATGGCAAAGAGATCCGCCAGACGATTATGGATTTTGATGGTCCGGGAATCATTCAGGGTATCCATAATAAAGATAAATCTATTGAGAGCTTTGCCCGTGCATGCTTTAACTATGCATTAGATACAAAGCAGGATCTTTGGTTTGCAACGAAGGATACGATCTCTAAGATATACGATCATAATTTCAAAGATATTTTCCAGGATATTTTTGATAAAGAATATAAGGAGAAATTTGATGCTGCCGGGATTGAGTATTTCTATACATTGATCGATGATGCCGTAGCACGTGTTATGAAGGCAAAAGGAGGATTTATCTGGGCATGCAAGAACTATGATGGAGATGTTATGAGCGATATGGTATCTTCTGCATGCGGTTCTCTTGCTATGATGACTTCGGTATTGGTATCTCCATCTGGCGTATATGAATATGAGGCAGCGCATGGAACAGTACAGAGACATTACTATAAACATTTGAAGGGTGAAGAGACTTCTACTAACTCTGTAGCAACGATCTTCGCTTGGACCGGAGCACTGCGTAAGCGTGGTGAGATGGACGGCATTCAGGAACTGCAGGATTTTGCAGATAAATTAGAGAAAGCGACACTGGGTACGATCGAGTCCGGTAAGATGACGAAGGATCTTGCTCTGATCACCAGCCTTGAAAATGTGACGGTATTAAACAGCGAAGGATTTATTAAGGCAGTTCGTGAATCGTTAGAGCAGGAATTGGCATAATAACAGCTAATGGAGGATTTCTATGAAAGAGCCATTTTTTCAATGCAAGACAGCATTGCCGGACCAGGCATTCACGCATGGTGCGAAATTTCATTCAGATGATGTATTTGCGACAGCATTTTTGCGATTGATCAAACCGGAGATTCAGGTAACACGCGGTTTTGAGGTGCCGGCAGATTTTGACGGCATTGTGTATGATATAGGACGCGGCCGTTTCGATCATCACCAGGAAGATAAGGAATACCGTGAGAACGGATGCCCTTATGCTGCTTTCGGACTGCTATGGCGCGAATACGGTGCACAGTGCATTGGTGAGGAAGAGGCAGTGCGTTTTGATGAGTCTTTTGTGCAGCCGTTAGATGAATCCGACAATACCGGATGTCACAATGTTTTGGCGTCCATTATTGATGAGTTTAATCCTTCTTGGGATTCCGAAGAGAGTTATGACGATTGCTTTTGGCGCGCTGAGAAGATGGCGGAGGAAATCCTACGTAACCATTTTGAGGCGGTAGCCGGTATTGTACGTGCGGCATCGCTGGTTCGTAAGGCAATGGAAGAAAGCAACGGCAGTATATTGATCCTTCCGAAGTTTGTTCCATGGAAGAATGAAGTGATTGGAAGTAGTTATCAAATGGTGGTATATCCGTCGAATCGCGGGGGATATAGTGTGCAGGGAGTTCCGATAGAACATGGTGATACGGCACTGGTATGTGCAATGCCGGAAGAGTGGCGTGGTAAAGACGCACCGGAATTATCGCAGATTAGTGGAATCGCTTCGCTTCGTTTTTGTCATGCAAGTGGTTTCTTGGCAGCAGCAGATACGCTGGAAGGCGCTGTGCAGGCTGCACAGACTGCAATTGCACGTAAGGAATCCTAGATATAATATTTGTAAGTTTGCGAGAGCTGCTGGAGCATGCGGTAATCTGTAATAAAGATTAGAACAATAATGAAGGCACCTCTTGATCATATCTACGAATATTGCGTTTTATATGCATTGTTCGTCAGATATGATTAAGAGGTGCCTTTTTTGATACCGTAATCTTAATAAGAACTTTTGTCTTTATTTTATTTCTTATTTCACGTTATTTTGATTTATCTGGATTTTCCGGAATGGCTTCAATTGCGCTGATCGCAACATCCAGCCAATTACCCTCCAGATCTTCAACAGCACCAGCGTCACTGGCTGCAGCAATGGAAGGAGTCATAGGGATGCGTCCGAGTACCGGAAGATGGTACTGAGTAGCAACTTCATCAACATGACTTTTGCCGAAAATTTCGATTGCTTTGCCACAGTCCGGACATTCCACGTAACTCATATTTTCGATGATACCAATGATCGGAATATTCATCATTTGTGCCATTTTGACAGCTTTTCCTACGATCATAGATACAAGTTCCTGTGGGGAGGTTACAATGACGATGCCGTCAACAGGGATGGTTTGGAATACAGTCAAAGGAACATCACCGGTTCCCGGAGGCATATCGACAAACATATAATCGACATCTTTCCACACTACATCCTGCCAAAATTGTTTCACCGTGCCGGCAATGACCGGACCACGCCAAATAACCGGATCTGTAGCATCTTCCAATAACAGATTAACAGACATCACCTGAATGCCGGATTTGGAAATAACAGGATATATTGCATGCTCGTCGCCCGTAGCTTTTTCGTTGATGCCATATGCCTTTGGAATAGAAGGACCGGTAATGTCCGCGTCCATAACAGCGGTATGGTAGCCTTTTTTCTGGAAGTTAGCGGCCAGCAAAGATGATACCATAGATTTGCCGACACCGCCTTTGCCACTAACAACGCCGATCACTTTGCGAATGCTGCTCTCTGCGTGCGGCTTTTCTAAAAAGCTCTTTGGATCTCTTGATGCACATGCCTCTCCGCAGCTCGAACAGTCATGATTACAATTTTCACTCATTTCATATCCACCTTTCTGTGAAATTAGTTGGGTATAATACCGTTTGACCCTAACATACGATTATAACAGTGATGAGAAAAAAAGTCCATCATTCAAACAAATCAACTATCAGAGATGTAACAAAATAAGAAATCACTCAAAAACTCTGCGTTCTACGGCAATTATCATAGTGCTCTGATGACAGAACAATTTAATGTATTGGCTGCAAAATATAATGAAATTCTCGACATAATAAGCAATATGTGGTTGTGGAGGATTTGAGGTATGGGAAGTTTGCGTAAGTAATATGCAATGCGACAGCAGCTTCGTATAAGCCAAATCTGAATCATGAAGTAAATGAACGATTTTGTTCTAACAAGCTTTCCATATACATATAGTGGTACAGAAGTATAGAAACAGGTTCAGAAATGAGGAAAAGAATGGGTCGTTATGAGCGAATGATTTGCTATTTGTATGAATATCAAGATGGACACAAGGGAGCCAATGTTGGCTATGTCAAATTGGAAAAACGCGGTGAACAGTGTCGGGTGCTGATTCAAATGCGGAGAGCCGACCTTGCCACTCTGCCACAGGCAGCATTGTTTCAGCAGGAAAAAACAGGCGTGCTGCTAATACCCATTGGCGTCATGAGAGATAATAATGGCAGTATGAAGGGGCAGTATGAGGGAAATGTGGACAATCTTGCAGGTACCGGGCTGTCTCTCGACGATGTACATGGAGTATTGGTTTATGTAGAAGAAGGACATTATTTTGCATCAACATGGAATTTGGAACAGATCGATGCACGGCAATTACGTTGGTGGCAGGGGGATCAACATGAGGATGCAGGAAAAGCAGAGGCTTTACCTGAGGGAGGCAGCGAGACATCACAAGATATGGTTGTTTCATCGGATAGAAGCAGCGAGACACCGCAAAACATGGTTATTTCAGCGGATAGAAGCAGCGAGACACTGCAAAATATGGTTGCTTCAGCGGATAGTAGCAGCGAGGCACCGCAAAATATGGTTGCCTCAGCGGATAGTAGCAACGAGACACCGCAAAACATGGTTGTTTCATCGGATAGTAGCAACGAGACAACGCAAAACATGGATGTTTCAGCGGATAGTAGCAGCGAGGCACCGCAAAAAGAAGTTGCTTCATCTGAGAGAGGCATCAATACACCGCGAAAAGAAGTTGTTTCGTCTGGCAGCGGCAGCAATATAGCACAGAGATTTGCGGATCATCTTGCCTCGGCGCAGGCAGGGATTTCCCGGAAACCCGAGAACGCTTCAATGGAACGTTGTAGTCGGTCGGCGGAGGTGACAGGGCAGTCAATCTGCGGAAGCTGTCCATTTCAGCGCAAAGAATTGGACTATGGCAAAAAAATGTTGCTTACTTTTCCGGTGATGCGTCCGTTTGGGGAACGTTATCCCGGACAATGCGTGCGAATAGAGCCGCAGGATATTGGATGTTTGCCGATGAGAATGTGGTCCCTTTCCGGAAATCCGTTTTTAATGCAGGGATATTTTCAATATCGCCATTTGATCTTTATGGAATGGGAGAAAGGATATGTCATCGGTGTTCCGGGCATCTATAGTAATATGATGCAGTCGAAGGCGGAGAATGCCGGATTTCGTGAATTTATTGCCATCTGTGGACAGAAAAACTGTCGCGGAGCTTTTGGATATTGGCTGATGCCACTGGACTAATCTTCCGATGAATCCGGTACTATGTAGGTGTAGAGGAGATGATCCCGGTATTGTCCGTTTATTTGCGCAAATGAATGCAGATAGCCTTCCCGTACAAAGTGCAGATGTTCTAGCAGTCGGATAGAGGACTCATTTTCCGGGAGAACCATCGCTTCGAAACGATGCATTTCGTAGTGTTTTGCGACCAAAGGCAGCAAAAAGGCAATTGCCTCCTGCATATAGCCGTTGCCAGTGGCGGTTTGATCCAGTTTGTATCCGATCATGCATCGATGAAAGGCTCCGCCCTGAAATTCGGAAAAGCAGACACAGCCAATCGGGATATTGCTGTTTCTTCGAAACATCCAGTAACGAATATATTTTGACTTAAGGAAAGCATTGTATTCCCAAGTAAGATTGCGGGATTGATAGGTAATGGTGTAAAAATATTGTGGACGCAGAGGCTCTACCGGCTCTAACGTATTACGGTTTCGTTCATAAAAATCCAAAACGGCTGACGAACTGTCCGGTTTTAATATACGCAATTCAAGCCGCTCTGATTGATAATAGGTTAACATGATAACAATCCTCATTTCTGTCTAAAATCTGACTCACACCTTCGTATTTATATCGATACAAAGACTGAGTGATCTTATAAAAACATATCGGATTGGTGCGGAAAATGCAAGTGTTTCGTAGGTGATTTTGGCAGACAAAAGGTTGTTCTAATATACAAAAAAGATTATAATAAACACAGCACACTTAACTTAGGAGTTCCTTTTAGACTCCGTTATGCGCAGAAATCATGTGCAGTTATTATGGCATAACTACGTTAGAAATGAGGAAAAATGGCGGTGCAGAAAGACAATACGGAAAAATATATGAGGGAGGCGATCAAGCAGGCGAAAAAAGCGGCGGCAATTGGAGAAGTGCCGATCGGCTGCGTGATCGTAAGAGACGGAACAATATTAGCGAGAGGATACAACCGTCGGAACATTGAGGGGAGTACTCTGGCTCATGCCGAGATCATTGCAATAAAGAAAGCGAGTAAAAAATTGCAGGATTGGCGTCTGGAAGACTGCGAACTCTACGTTACGTTAGAACCGTGTCCGATGTGCGCCGGTGCGATCGTGCAGGCCAGGATTCCCAAAGTTGTGATCGGTGCTATGAATCCGAAAGCCGGGTGCGCCGGAAGCATTTTGGACTTGCTGCAGGAAAAACGCTTCAATCATCAAGTGGACAAGGTTATTGGAGTACTGCAAGAGCAATGCAGTCAGATGATGCAGGATTTTTTTCGGGAATTGCGCCGGCAGAAAAAAACGCAAAAAGAACAATCTTGACAGGGCATACAGGAATCTATATAATAAAATTTGTGTCGTTTCTCTAAAAGAAGCGCTCGAAGATGCGAGTAGCATCCGCTTGATTTTGTCATAAGATTTCCGTGCTAGCCGGGGAGATAGCGGTTCCCTGTACCTGCAATCCGCTATAGCAGGGGTGATGTTCTGTTTCGGGTCTATGGCTTGCAAAGCTGCCCTTTGTAAGTGGCGTTGACGCTTTGGTCTTGCGCAATGGAAACTCATGAACCGTGTCAGGAGGGGAACCTAGCAGCACTAAGTGAGATCTTCCGTGTGCCGCGAGGTTGCCGGGGCTGAGTTAACTGCAAAGGTAACGTTTGCAGCGATGGATTCAACGCAGAATGCACGGTTTTTTGTTATTTTATAGGAAATTGCTGTTATGTAGTGTGACGTTATCAAGAGTTCCCCGTCGCTGTTTTCAATAAGGAGGAGATTGAATGAATACGGAGCGAAAAACCTATTGTGTCAATCAGATCATGAAGGGTGAAATTATTTTTGAGCGCGGCAGTGAAGCTGCTTATGTTGGGCTTGTATTGAAAGGTCGAGTACGCATACAGGCAGAGGGTGTTAATTTGGTCATTGGATCCGGACATTTCTTGGGATTGACGGATTTACAGGATGGGATGTATCGTGTTACATATCAAGCTGAAACGGATCTCGCAATCTATATCTTTCGTGCCGGCGAACTTCAGGCGACCCTTCAGCAGATTTTTAAGGCGAACAAGGATTATGCAGCGCTTATGGTTGCTACATTAGGAAAATATATACATGCTCTTGCGGGTGTATATCACACGCTGGAAGAGCAGGCAGAGAGGGATTATGAATTTTTGCAGGAACAGTATAGATCCTATCAGGTGATTGGGCAGGAGTTAGGGATCACAACGGATGAAGTGCCTGGGATTGAAGAGTTGTCGCCGTTGATGCATTGGACGGCATTAGATGAAGAAAAGATCACTTATTATGACATCTTAAGTGGATTGAAACAGGATGTTCAAAAGGCATATTTTGGTGCATCAGAGACGATTGCAGTCTATCATATTAAGGACCAGATCAATCTGCTTCGTGATCTGCTGGATCAATGTGAAGCAGATGCAGCATATCTGCAGAGTTTGGTTGGCCCAATGTTTCGTACAGACAAAAATTTATATTTATCGGTTTTGCATATGGTGGCAACTGCCAAGAGGATTGATGCGGACACGAAAGCCGGGATGGAGATTTTTGATAAGTTGATCGATGAGATCAACCGTTTGGAAGAAGTTTTATACGAACAGGCAAGTATCAATCTGCAGATTGACCATAATTCTATGGATAATGCATACTACAGCCTAATCTGTGATGGGGCATCACAAGAAGAAACAGTGGATGCTTTGACGGAAGAGTTTGCCTTAGTAGAGGAAAACTTTGTCAGCGTTGAAGAGTTAGATCATTCCTTGGAGCACATTTTAAGGTATTCAGAGCTTCCAATAGAACAAACACAGCAATTTGAAGCGGATGTTCGAGCGTTTGCAGCATTGTCGGACAAGATGTCGACGGATGACAACGCAAGAGAATTGCGTCGTAATATATTAAAACAGTATTATCCGCTGTATAAAGCAGTATATTATAAAGAGTATCACAGCACGGAGGAGACACCGATCGAGATCGACCTTTTCCTGCGTTATGGATTTCTAAGTGAGACATTATTGACGGAAGAATTGTTAGAGGAGCTGCTTTCGTTGGACAACGATCGTTCCGGACGCGGAGACTGCCGCGTTTATGATATGAAAGAATGGCTTACCGAGGTTTACGAGGGGCGTAAAAGTCCTTCTAAGAGTGAATTTGATCTGGATTATGAAGATTTTCTGCGAGATCAGAAAAAAAACGGACGGATCACGGAAGCGCAGATGAAAGAGCAGCTCGAGGATCGCGATGCAAAATTGGATTACGAGATTACCAATATGTTCCGCGTAAATCATCGTCTGGTAAGTGGTCAGGCATCGGTATTCGTACCGTTTTTGTTTACGGAAGGAAGTTCAGCATCATTGCAACGTACCTTTTTATCAAAAGATAAGATCAATGCGAGCCTGCGCAAGCTCAGACAGATTGATTATTCGGTATTTTATCGTGAGATGCTGTTTCATAAAGACGATTCGCCGATCACAAAGGAATATATGATGGAAGAGGTGGCACCGGACGTTATTTTGCTGCCTGCTTGTGGTACCAAAGGGATTATGTGGCAGGAACTGAGCGGCCGCAGAAGAAATTCCAAAGGTCGTTTTTTGATGCCTCATTTCTTTGAAGGGGATTTAGAGCTTGCCATGATTCAGTTGTGCGGTCGTTTTCGCTGGGAGCTGTGTCGCACGATGCAGGGGACTTCGTGGAACAATATTCAGATAAAATCGCTGACAAGTGAATATAGTGATTATATCCAGTTTTACCGCAAAAACAGGGACTTGTCAGAGGACAAGAAAGAAAAATTAAAAATGCAGATCCAGAAATGCAGAAACAATACACGAGAGGTCTTTGTGACGGATTATATTAACTGGATCCGACATGAGGCAAAGGGCGGAATCACGTTAAATAAGACGGTTCGAGAGATTATGGCGACGTATTGCCCGTTTACTAAAAAGATTCGTGAGACAATAGTAGAACAACCGTTGTTCCGAGATGCAATGGCACGCTTTATGCGTGAAACAGGTAAGAAAAATAAAGAATATGCGTTGAAATTCCGTGTATGGGAGAAAGACGGCATAGAAGTCCCGGCAGAGATCATACAGACAAGAGATTTTTACCGCGATCTGTAAACGGGGTGGATCATATCCAACCGCCGTCAAAACGCAGCACCTGGCCGGTCAGGTATTCTCCGCTTTGAGCGACTTGTACAATAAAGTCAGCGGTTTCTTCGGCAGAAGCCGGTCGGCCGACAGGGATTTCCTCAAACAGAGAGCTGCGCTCGTCGTCGGAAAGCTGTCCATTCATTCGGGTATCGATAAAACCACAGGAGACTGCGTTGACAGTAATGTGACTGGGACCGAGTTCTTTCGCCAAGGCTTTGGTGAAAGCACAGACGCCGCCTTTCGTTGCAGAGTAAGCAACTTCGGTGGAGGCTCCTATTTCGCCCCAAACAGACGTGATGTTTATAATTTTGCCATATTGTTGGGCGAGCATGGTCGGAATGACAGCACGACAACTGTAGAATACAGAGGACAGATTGCTATTTACAATGGCAGTCCACTCGTCGTCCGACATATCCTGCAACAAACCAACATAGGAGATGCCTGCGTTGTTGATGAGTAGATCAATATGTGGGTATGTGATCTGTATTTGTGAAAAAAAATCTGCTACTTGAGCACTGTCGCCAACATCGCACTGCATCGCAAGGCAGTTGCGGCCGTTAGCGGTAATCTGCTTTGCAACAGCAGAGAGCGCTGTCATGTCTTTTTGACAGCAGATGGCAAGGTCGTAGCCTGCCGCTGCAAGTTTTAGAGCGGTCATCTGACCGATCCCATGAGATGCTCCGGTTACTATAGCTGTTTTGGCTGTATTCATACTAACCTCATTTCGTGTAAAATTTATCTGTAATAAAAGTAGTATAGCATAATGGCAATATACTTTACAGGGGTAAAAAGATTTGTTATAATAGTTTGAATGTTTGTGTAATGAAAGCTGGGGGTTTGATAGCAGCGCATAGATATGCGACGATTAGTGGGAAAAGGAGAAAACAAGCATGAAGGGTACTAAGAATAATATTTGGAAAGTATTTGCTATTAATTTGGGCAAGTCTATCCTGGGAATTTGCATTTTGATCGCCGTTGGATTTGGCAGTTACAAAATATCCTATCACTTCCTATCGAAAAATGCGACTAACGTGAATACGGATAAGGATAGTATTAAGGAGATCATTAAGGAGGCGAAGACAGAGGATATTTCTAAAAACTTAATCTATGTATGTAATGAAAAAGATCAGATTACACATATGATGGTTGAAATATGTAATACTAAGACCAATAATTTGGATTATGTTACAATACCAACAAAGAACGATTATACAATTCCGACAACAATGTATCGCAAACTATGTACTATAAGTGAGAATATTCCGCAGATTATGCGTATCAGCAAGCTGAAACAGTATTTTGCAGATGAACAGCAAGCGTATGGATACGGTTCGTTGATCGTGGAAAAGATGATCGGAACAAGTTTAAGCTATTATACGGTTTTGGATGAGGAAACATATAACAACCATTATCAGGAAGTCAAAGTAAAGGTTAGTTACAAAAAGACTGTGGATGTAGAACAGACCGCATCACCGGTTGCCTCTGCATCGCCGGAGCCATCCGGAGCCAAGACAAAGATGAAGATTTCTTGTGCCAGCGATGCGTATGTGCAGCAGCTTAAAGATCTGAATGGTGATGAATCGAAGATTGCGGATTTTATCAAATCACAGTATGATCGCGTGACTTCCAATCTGACAGTGACGAACAAGATTGGTTATATTCAAAGTTATGAGCAGATGAATGTGGACTATTTCCATTATTGGGGATGTCCGGGAAGCTACGATGGTAAGGTGTTTGTTGTAGATACAAAGGCTGCCAAGAAGTTTTTCAAAGGTCTGATCAATAACGAAGTGCCATATACAGCGGCTCAGGATCTTACGACAACGCAAAAAGCGACAACGTCGCCTGCAGCAAGCAGTAATACGACGCCAAAGCCAAAGAGCGGTAAGAAAGCAGTAAGTTCCAAAGGACTTAAGATAATTCTGCTCAACGGCAGTAAGATTGCCGGACTGGCCGGTAAGACACAGCAGAAATTACAGAAGAAGGGGTATACTGTACCTCAAGTAGGGGATTATACTAAAGAGACCTTGACACAGACAAAGATTATTGTTAAAGAAGATGGTCAAGGAGAGGATTTGAAGAAATATTTCAAAAATCCACAGGTAACCGTTGGTATGGTGGATCAAGGATATGATATCGAGATTATTCTGGGTACCGCTGATGCAAATCAGTAGCAAGGATGGTATAACGAAACGATGCACGCTTCAGTAAAAGTGCTGGATATTGACATTGATATGATGACGAATGATGTCTTTGTCCAGAAAATGAATGAATATCTTTCGGACGATAAGTTAGATGTGATATTATTTGCGTCGACGGAGCTGTTAGATAAGGCAATGGGGGAGGAGTCGTATCGTGAAGTGATCGAGCAGGCGGATTTGATCCTGCCCGGTGAGGAGGCACTGCTTAGTGCACATCATGTTGAAGTGCTGGAAGCTGGTGGAATGGTAGTCAGCTGTAAAAGCTTTGGCATTATGTTAGAAAATCTTCAGAAAAAAGATCAAAGCGTATATATAATAGGAAAGAGCAGCACGGAAGTAGAACAATTGGAAACTTGGTGCAAACGTATGCAGCCGGGGCTTCGATTATCAGGAAGTGTTGTGTATGATCCGGATATGGAGGCCGCAGCGCTGATCAATGAGATCAACAATCATACGCCGGATATTTTGTTGGTAGATTTAGAGACCGGGCCGCAGGAAATTTGGATCATGGAGCATTTGCCATTGCTGCATGCGCGTCTGTGCGTAGCGATCGGCGGTGTGGTGAGCTTGATCTTGGCTGAGGAAAAAGAAGCGCCGGAGTGGGTCAAGAAACTTCATTTGGAACCGCTGTATGAGAAACTGGTTCGCCAGCAATCGGTCAAAAAAGATGTTCAAGCACGTATATTTCGAAAGAAAGTTGTGCAATATAATAATAAATCAGATGAAAAAGATATTTGAAGTAAGAGAGGATAACCAATGATAGGTTATCCTCTTTTTGAATGAATTGGATTGGATGATCGAGGGGATGAGACGCAAGTATGTTTGGAAAACGATTTTGGTGGAGGGAATTACCGGCATTTGTCATTGGAACAGGTATGATGGCATTGGCGGTCAATATGGTATACAGTCCAATGGGGATGGTGCCGGGGGGCTTTTCAGGGCTTGCTATCCTGCTGTCGCATATGCTGTATGAATATGCCGGAATTCCGATGGCTGTTTGGAGCATAAATCTGTTGTTAAATATTCCGGTTTTTGTATGGGGAATTTTTGAAAAAGGGCATCGATTTATCATGAAATCATTCATTGCCAACCTCATATTTTCGGCAATGTTGTATGCGATACCGGAGCAGCCGGTGGCAGAGGGAGATTTTGTGATGGCTGCTATTGTTGGCGGTGTACTGACCGGCGCCGGTATTGGTCTGGTATTTGCAACAGGATATTCTACCGGTGGAACAGATCTGCTGGGGAGCCTGATCTGCACGTATTATCCGCATATCTCTGTGGCAAATGCGTTGTTTGTCATTGATTCAGTGATCATTGTTGCCGGAGCATTTTATTTTGGTGTCGATAAGGCGATTTATGCAACAGCAGCCGTTTTTGTTTCTTCGAAGGTAATGGACGCGATCCTGTCCGGCATGACGCAAAGCAAACAGATCTTAGTTATTTCAAAGAAATGGCAGGATATAGCGGAGGAGATCATGACATCGTTAAATCGCGGAGTGACACAGATCAAAGCAAAGGGAGTGTATAGCGGACAGGAGCGCCCTGTGTTGCTGTGTGTCATAGGCAAAAGACAGACGGGACAGCTTCTGCAGGCGGTGCGAAAACATGACACGTCAGCATTTGTCATAATCACGGAAGCGAGAGAAGTTTTGGGTGAAGGATTTGATTCGACAGCTCTCGGCATGTCAGCAGATGGCAAAAAACTGTTCAAATTGCACAGAAAAACAACAAAAAAGCCGTAGATTTTTTGGCAAAAGCAATGAAAAAATCTCATTCTATACACTTTGCACAAAAAGCGAAAACTTTCTTTGGCAATTCGTGCCATGGTCAAAAAATTCTGTTTGGTGTATTATATTTTACAGGTTATGTGAGAGGAGTTATTCCCTTACAAGATAAATTAATTGACAAACAGGAGGACATATTAATGGCAAGTTTATCTTTGAAAAACATCTGCAAAACATATCCAAACGGATTCGTTGCAGTAAAGAATTTTAATCTGGACATCGCAGATAAGGAGTTCATCATCTTCGTAGGACCTTCAGGTTGTGGTAAATCTACTACACTTCGTATGATCGCTGGCTTGGAAGAGATCACAGAGGGTGAGCTTTGGATCGGTAATAACTTAGTAAATGATGTAGAGCCTAAGGATCGTGATATCGCAATGGTATTCCAGAACTACGCTCTGTATCCACATATGTCAGTATATGACAACATGGCATTCGGTCTGAAGTTAAGAAAGACTCCTAAGGAGAAGATCGATAAGTTAGTACATGATGCAGCAAGAATTCTTGACATCGAGCATTTGTTAGACCGTAAGCCAAAGGCTTTATCCGGTGGTCAGAGACAGCGTGTTGCCATGGGTCGTGCAATCGTTCGTAACCCTAAGGTATTCTTGATGGATGAGCCACTCTCCAACTTGGATGCAAAACTTCGTGTACAGATGCGTATCGAGATTTCTAAGATCCATCAGAGATTGGAAGCTACGATCATCTACGTAACACATGACCAGACAGAGGCTCTTACATTGGGTACTCGTATCGTTGTTATGAAAGATGGTGTAATGCAGCAGGTTGCTACTCCAATCGATCTTTATACAAAACCATGTAACTTGTTCGTAGCTGGTTTCATTGGTTCACCACAGATGAACTTCATCGACGCTGTAGCAATTCAGGAAGGCGAAGATGTTAAGCTTGCATTTGGTTCTTATGCAATTAAGCTTCCTGAGCAGAAAGCTGCCAGACTTGTTGAAGGTGGATACATTGGTAAAGAAGTCGTACTTGGTATTCGTCCAGAGGATATCAAAGATGAGGAGATCTTTGTTAACGGTGGATCTGACAATGTACTTGATGCAACTGTTAAGGTATACGAGATGCTTGGTGCAGAAGTATTCTTATACTTCACTGTCGAGGGATTCGATATCACAGTTCGTGTAAATCCTCGTACAACAGCTCGTCCTGGCGATACGATCAAGATTGCATTGGATCCTGCTAAGATTCATGTATTCGACAAAGAGACAGAGAGAACCATTACAAACTAGTCCTTAATGTTAGAAGATTTGTTAAAATTCTCATAATAAACTATCTAAGACAGGCATTGTATCTACAATGCCTGTTTTATTTACTTTTTACAAATTTCATGCTATAATTTAGTATATGTTATTGGGGATATTAGAAAGGGAAACTTTCTAAAGAACGGGTAAGTCGTTGCAGATAGATAGCACTTACTCGAGAAGCAGCGGAGGTAAATATGATTGCAAATCAGGTGTTGCAGACAAATATCGAAGGAATGAAGAATATTACGCGCGTAGATATTTGTGTAATGGATACGGAGGGGAAAGCGCTTGCCACTACGATAGATAATGTAGAGGAATATGAAGAGGCT
>ERZ831773.889-NODE-889-length-35749-cov-30.688575_pt1 | contig 35749 bp, 34 predicted proteins | sample MGYA00519696_ERZ831773 | MGnify/ENA primary metagenome ERZ831773 (study PRJEB31850, sample SAMEA3708720) | human gut metagenome | biome: human gut; feature: human-associated habitat; material: faeces | place: China | collected 2014 ...
AGCCTTTTTTGGCTTTTACTTCGGTCTTTCTTTTTGGGGGCTGTGCAACAGCCCCGTTTTGCTGTACAAAAAGGCTTCCCCATCGGGGGAAGCTGTCACCGAAGGTGACTGATGAGGGCCGAACCCTCTGTGGCAACCCGTTTGCGGGCAACCGCGGCAAGCTCTCCCCTCATCCGGCCCTGCGGGGACACCTTCTCCCCTAGGGGGAGAAGGCTTCAGGGCTTCTTCTTTGGAATATGAACCTCCGGGATGGCGACGTTTTCATAGTTGATGGACTTGTGCTTCTCCGGGGTCTCGGGGGCGTCGCTGTGGGCGACCTGGCCGGTGTAGACCTCGGGCAGGGCAACGTCGTCACTGTGGACACGGTAGCGCCGCTTTTTCAGCGCCTCGCGCAGCTTGCGGAACATCAGAAGGACCTCCCAATTAGATAAAGTTGATAAAGAAGGTGATGACCAGACTGTTGAGGAAGTCCGCAAACAGACTGCCTACCAGCGGGATCAGCAGATACGCCTTGACCGACGGGGCATACTTTTCGCACAGGGCCTGCATGTTGGCCATGGCGTTGGGCGTCGCGCCCATGCCAAAGCCGCAGACGCCCGCTGCAATGACCGCAGCGTCATAGTCGCGGCCCATGATGTTGAAAATCACAAAGTAGGTGAACAGGAAAATCAGCAGCGTCTGGCCCGCCAGCAGGATGATGAGCGGCAGCGCCAGCGCGGCCAACTGCCACAGCTTCAGCGTGATCATGGCAATGCCCAGGAACAGCGACAGGCTGATGCCGCCGATGTCGTTGATCTCGCCCATGTGGGTCGTGAATTTGTGGGTGAATTCGCCGATGTTGCGCATACACGCCGCGGCGATCATCGCGCCGATATAAATGGGGAACGTCAGCCCGGTCATGGCCAGCGCCTTGGAGATGAACGTGCCGATGCCGATGGCGATAATCAGCTGGAACACAGCAGCCGGGTACATGCTGGTGTGGCGCTCGTGCTTGATTTCTTCCTCTACCAGCAGGCTGTCGTCCTCGGGCACAACGGTGTCCAGCAGCTTGCGGCGCTCAATAAGCAGACGGCCCGTCGGACCGCCCATGACGCTGCCCGCGATCAGGCCGTAGGTGGCCGCCGCCGTGCAGAGCGTGGTCGCGCCCGCAACGCCGAAGTCCTCGAGGACGGGGCCAAACGCGCCCGCCGTGCCGTGGCCGCCGACCATCGGGATGGAACCGGTGCACAGACCGATCAGCGGCGAGATGCCCAGCAGATCCGCCAGCCCGACGGCGAGGAAGTTCTGGCACAAAATCAGCGCAACGACCAGCCCCAAGAAGAGGATCAGCGATTTGCCGCCGCTTTTCAGCACCTTGAGGTTGGCCTGAAAGCCTACCGAGGTGAAGAAGAACACCATGCAGACTTCCTTTAAAATGTCGTCAAATTCAAACTCGGCAATGCCGGTCACATAGCAGAGACAGGTGAAAACGGCAAACAGCACGCCGCCGATGACCGGCGCGGGAATGCAGAATTTTTCCAGAAAGCCGATGCGCGCCTTCAAAAAGCGGCCCAGCATCAGCACGCAGACCGCCGCAAACAGCGTCTGGTACATATCCAGTGAGATGATCATGCGGCGGCCTCCTGTTCAGGGGACGCGCCCGTCTCCGACCCTGCGGGGGTGATGCCCTGCGCGGTGTAGTACGCAGCGGCCCCGGTGTGGTAGGGGATAACGCTCTGCGCGGCGGCCACGGCGGGGTCGGTCACCAGCGGCACCGGCACGGCGGCAGCCACGGCGTCCACGCTGTCAAAATACCGGGCAGTCAGCCTTTGGACGGTCTCGTCGGACAGCGCGTTCGACGCCAACAGAAGCGCCTGCACGCTGACGGTCCAGACGTCCTCACCCTGACCGGCGTAGGTCCCGGCGGGGATAACGCAGGCGCGGTAGGCCGGGTAGGCCGCCAGCAGCCGCGCACCGACACCCCCATCGACGGAGAGCAGACGGATGGCGCAGGTCTCGGCCAGATGCTCCAGCGCGTCGGCGTGCAGACCGGCGGTGACGAACATCGCGTCAATCGTGCCGTCGGCCAGCCGGGCGGCAGCGTCGGTGTAGTTCAGGTTTACAGTGTGTACCAGGCGGTTGTTCAGGCCGCAGGCGGCCAACACCTGCCAGGCGTTCTGCTCGGTGCCGGATTCCTCCTCGCCGACGCTGAGCGTGCAGCCCTGCAGTTCCTCCAGCGTCGTAATGCCGGAGTCGGCCCGGACAACGACCTGCACGGCCTCCTCATACAGGGCGGCCACGGCGCTGAAGCTGCGCTCGGTGCTCTCGTGGGCAAAGACGCCGCTGCCGTCGTAGGCATCCTGCGCCATGTCGGACTGGGCAACGGCCAGCTGTAAATAGCCGCCCGCCAGCAGCCGCAGGTTGGCGGCGGACCCGGCGGTCTGTTTGACCTCGATGGTGCTGTTCTGGGCGGCCATGGCGGTACCAAACGCATTGTACACGCCGCCTGCAGCCGCAGCCCCCAGCCGCAGCCGCGACGCCGCACAGCCCGCCAGCAGGACCGCGGCGGACAGGACGGCAATGATACGGAACAGATGTTTTTTCAATCGTACACCTCTCTGAAATTCTTTAGGCTCCCCTTGAGGGGAGCTCCGCCCGCAAGCGGTGAGGGGTGGGCCGCAACAACCCTTTTATAGGTCGGCTGCCAGCCACCCTTCCGGCCCTGCGGGGCCACCTCCCCTCAAGGGGAGGCAGGGATGGCGGCAGTTATTTCCCCACCACATCCCAATGCTTATCGTTCCTGTTCAGCACCTCGCAGCCGGTCTCGGTCACCAGGACGAGGTCCTCCACGCGGACGCCGAACTCGCCGGGCAGGTAGACGCCCGGCTCAATCGAAAAGATCATGCCGGGTCTGGCTACGGCGGTGTTCGCGCTGCTGACGTCGCCCTTCTCGTGGTCGGTCTGGCCGATGAAATGCCCCAGACGGTGGTTGAAATACGCGCCGTAGCCCGCTTCCGTAATCAGGTCGCGCGCGGCGGCGTCCAGCTCACACAGGCGCACGCCGGGCTTGATGAGCGCCTCGGCAGCCTCATTCGCGCGGCGCACCAGATCATGCACGGCGGCCTGCTTTTCAGTGGGCTGGCCGCAGAACCAGGTGCGGGTCATGTCGCTGCAATAGCGGCTCTTCACGCAGCCCATGTCAAACAGCACGCAGTCGCCCTCTTTTAACACGGTGTCGTCCGGCTCGTGGTGCGGGTCGGCGGCGTTGGCACCAAAGGAGACGATCGTCGTAAAGCTCGGCCCCTCGCAGCCGTGGGCACGGAACTGCGCGTCGATAAACTCGGCGACCTCGCGTTCGGTCATGCCGGCCTTTATATAGTGCTTCGCGGCCTCGTTTACCGCGTCGTTGATGCGGGACGCCTCGCGCATGAGGGTCTGTTCCTCGGCGTCCTTGCAGGCGCGGCAGTCGTCCACGCAGTCGCTGGACAGCACGACCTGCATACCGGGGTGGGTCTCCATCAGCGGGATCAGAAACTTAGCGGGCCACTCCTTGTCAATGCCCAGCGGCCTGCCCGCGTCCACGACCTCGGCGATCTGCGCCACGGGCTTGTCCGTGTCGGTGTGCCAGACGGTCCTGCACGGCGGCTCGGGCACATTGAACAGTCTGTTCAAAAACAGCACCGGCTCGCCCTCGGTGGGCAGGTAGAGCGCCAGCAGACGCTCATAGGGCTCCACGGCGACGCCGGTCAGATACCACACGCTCTTGGGGTCGCAGACGATCATCTGCGTCAGTCCCTGCGCGCGCAGGGCAGCACGGACACGGTCCATGCGTTCGGTTTTCAACATACAAATGCCTTCTTTCCCATTATTCAGTTTTCCGCGGGCTTCATTGCACTTTTGCGGTACTGCTGGGGGCTTTGGCCCACCATGGCGGTAAAGCGGGTCGAGAAGTTGCTCTCATCCCCAAAGCCGACCTGGTGCGCGATCTCGCAGACGGAGAAATCCGTCAGCACCAGCAGCTCCTTGGCACGTGTGATCCGCGTGGACAGCAAAAAATTGTAGGGCGTCGTGCCCATGTACTGGCGGAACAACCGCAGGAACCAGCTCTTGCTCACCGGCGTCTGGGCCAGCAGGCTGTCCAGCGACAGCGGCTCGGCATAGTGCTGGCGGATGTACTCGGCGGCCTGTTCGATCAAAGTGCGATTGGAGCGGCTCTCATCCCCGGCCAGCAGCTGGCGGGCCATCAGGGCCAGCATCCGGTGCAGGGCCAGGCAGATCTCAATCTGTGCGGCAGCGCCGTGCTCCCACTCGGCGGCCAGTGACTCAAACAGCGGCTGCATCTCCAGCCGACTGACCGTAACGGGGGACAGCCGCCCCTGCGGCTGCAGTACCTCGGCCAGATTGGCGACGCCCGCGCCGTCCAGATGCGCCCAGTAGTGGTGCCAGTGGTCCTGCCCGGGGGCAGTACAGTAGCTTTGGGGGGTGCGGCAGTTCAACAGCAGGGCGCTGCCGGCGGGCAGCTCCACGCGCTGGTCGTTCTGCTCGATCAGACCGGAGCCGGACAGTGTATAAAACAGCAGATAGCTTTCCTTGTCGGTGCGGGCTGTGGCAAAATGGGCGCGGCCATAAAAGTTGCCGGCCTCGGTGCAGTAAAACGGCTGTGCCAGCGCCGCCGCGCCGGGGGTGGCGCGCAGCCAGGTGCTGCGTTCCTCCACGTCCATATTATAGGTCAGCATAGTGGCGGTCCCTCCCTTACTTATATGAACATGATAGAAACAAACCGCGCGTTTGTCAATAAAAAATAGAAAAAGCCTTCCCTATAAAAGAAAAGCGGGCAGGGGAGCGGCGGCACGCCCCGCGGCGTGTGCAAGAACAGGAAACCGTTCAGCCGGATGAGGGGGAAATACCGCGGGTGACCCCGCCCGCCTTGACAACGCCGCCCTTTTGTCCTATACTGATACACAGGTTAAACCTTGGTTTAAGTCATAGGAGGAAAACACATGGCCTATACAGTGGGGGAGATGGCGCGGCGGCTGGGCGTGCCCGCATCGACGATCCGCTATTACGATAAGGAAGGGCTGCTGCCCTTCGTCGGGCGCTCGTCCGGCGGCATCCGCGTTTTTACGGAGAAGGACTTCGAGTGGCTGCGCATCATCGAGTGCCTGAAAAAAACCGGCATGTCCCTCAAGGACATCCGCGAATACATCGAGCTGGCCATGCAGGGCGATGAGACCATTGCCCGGCGGCTGGAGCTGTTCCGCAAGCAGCGCACCGTGCTCGAGGCCCGCATGGCTGAATTGCAGCAGACGATGGACACCCTGGACTACAAATGCTGGTTCTATGAGACCGCCGCCGCCCGCGGCAGCACCGAGGGCATCAGCGACCTGCCCGACGAGGCTCTGCCCGAGGCCCTGCGCCCCGTGCGGGAGCGTCTGCGCGCCGCCGCGGAGGCGGAGACAGAAGAAGTATGACCCCAAAACGCCGCCCCTGCAAAAAGGTCGGCGTTTTTTTGCGCCACAGGTGTGCCGACTATAACAACCCACCCCGCAAAAATCCTGCCGCCACCGCTATATCTGGTGCTGCAGCGTACAATCTGCCACCAGACAAAACGGAAAATCTCAAAAAATCCTGCCGCGAAGTGTTAAACACAGCACAATTCCCGTAAAGATGCAAAAAATACGGAAAATATCTGCGTGAAACTTTCCATTGACACCCCGCGCGCCCTGTGGCAGAATGACGGTAAGAACCTGATTGTGTAAAGGAGAGATCCCTATGACCCCTGAACTTCGCTGGCTGAGTGACCCCACCGTCTTTGCTGTGAACCGGCTGGACGCACACTCTGACCATCTCTGCTGCCGCACCTTGGACGAGGCCGAAAGCGGCCTGACATCGCTGCGCCAGTCACTGGACGGCGCATGGCGCTTTGCGTGGAGCGCCAACCCTGCCGCCCGCCCGGCGGATTTCTGGCAGCCGGACGCCGACCTGTCCGGCTTCGGTACGATCCGCGTGCCCGGGCACATCGAGCTGCAGGGCTACGGTCAGCTGCAGTACACCAACACCCTCTACCCGTGGGATGGCCGCAGCTGCCTGCGCCCGCCGCAGGTCGATTGGAACGATGACCCTGTGGGCAGCTATGTCAAAGAGTTTGATCTGGACGAGTCCCTGCGCGGCCAGCGCATCTGCGTCAGCTTTCAGGGCGTGGAGCAGGCCATGTACCTGTGGTGCAACGGCCAGTTCGTCGGCTATGCCGAGGACAGCTTCACCCCGTCTGAATTTGACCTGACACCGTATATTCGGGACGAGAACAACCGCCTCTGCGTCGATGTCTACAAGCGCAGCAGCGCCGCCTGGATCGAGGATCAGGACTTCTTCCGCTTCTCGGGCATCTTCCGCTCGGTCTACCTGTACGCAAAGCCCAAGGTCCACATCAACGACATCTGGCTCAAGGCCGACCTTGCCGCCGACAACACCACCGGCCTGCTGACGCCCCTCGTCAAGTTGGACGGCGAGACCGACGGCGCGTCGGCTGCCCTCGTCGTGACCGACCCCGAGGGCTACGCCGTCTACGAGGGCCCCGCCGCGGGCGATACGATTGAGATCGAGGGCATCCAGCCGTGGAGCCATGCAGCGCCGGTGCTCTACCACGCCGTACTGACCCTGCACGATGCCGACGGCGTTTTGCAGGAGGTCGTGCCCTACGACATCGGCTTCCGCCGCTTTGAGATGATAAACGGCGTCATGTGCCTGAACGGGGAACGTGTCGTGTTCAACGGTGTCAACCGCCACGAGTGGAACGCCGACAGGGGCCGCGCCATCGGCGCCGACGATATGCACGCCGCCATGGCCGTGTTCAAAAAGAACAACATCAACGCCGTGCGCACCTGCCACTACCCCGACCAGAGCCTGTGGTACGACCTGTGTGACCGGAACGGCATCTACATGATCGACGAGACGAACCTTGAAAGCCACGGCAGCTGGCAGAAGCTCGGCGCGGTGGAGCCGAGCTGGAACGTGCCCGGCAGCCTGCCCGAGTGGAAGGACTGCGTCGTGGACCGCGCCCGCAGCATGTTTGAACGCGACAAGAACCACGCCGCTGTCCTGATCTGGTCCTGCGGCAATGAGAGCTACGCGGGCGAGGATATTCTCGCCATGTCGCAGTTCTTCCACGACCACGACCCGGGACGCCTCGTGCATTATGAGGGTGTGTTCCACTGCCGCGCGTTCGACGCCATCAGCGACATGGAAAGCCGGATGTACGCCAAGCCGTGGGAGATCCGCGAGTATCTCGAATCCCACCCGAAGAAGCCCTTCATTCTCTGCGAGTATATGCACGATATGGGCAACTCGCTGGGCGGCATGGAGAGCTATGTGCGCTTGGCCGACGAGTTCGACCAGTACCAGGGCGGCTTCATCTGGGACTACATGGACCAGGCGCTCCGGCACACCGACGCGCTTGGCCGCAGCGTGCTGGGCTACGGCGGCGACTTTGCGGACCGCAACACCGATTACAACTTCAGCGGCAACGGCATTGTCTACGCCGACGGTGCCGAGAAGCCCGCCATGCAGGACGTGCGCTACTGGTACGACACCCCCGCCCGCCGCGCCGCCCACGATGCCCGCAACGCCGCAGCCGCCGCCCGGGCGGACCGCGACGCGGCCAAAGCACAGGCCGCCCGCAAGCCCGGCACGTTGACCGTGACCGAGGGTGACGGCAACCTCGGCGTCAGGGGCGACGGGTTTGAAATTCTCTTTTCCGCGGGCGAGGCCGGGCCGTCGTCGCTGACCGTCAACGGCAGCGAGTGGCTCTGGCGCGCCCCGCGCCCGGCGTTCTGGCGCGCCGCCACCGACAATGACCGCGGCTGCGGCTTCCCGCAGAAAGCGGCGGCCTGGCTGGCGGCGGATGTCTACCTGCAGAACCTCGGCTTTGCGGTCTTGCGGAAATCCGCCGACGGTGTGCAGGTGCGCTATACCTACGGCGTGCCCACCGTGCCCGGCGCTAAGGCCGAGCTGACCTACACCGTGGAGCCGCAGGGCACGCTGCTGGTCGAGGCCGTCTATCATGGCGTGCCCGGTGCACCCGAGCTGCCCTGCTTCGGCGTAAAATTCCAGACGTTTGCCCCCGTGGCCCGCACGCTCTGGACCGGCCTTTCGGGCGAGACCTACCCGGATCGCTGCAAGGGCGGCGTCTTTGGCTGCCATGAGGAGGTGCCGCACATTGAGCCGGCCCTCGTCCCGCAGGACTGCGGCCTGCATGTGGGCACCCGTCAGTTCACGCTGGAGCAGCACAACGCCTGCGGCCAAACGGCGGCTGCGCTGACGATTGAACAGGCCGACGCGCCGTTTGCCTTCAGCGCACTGCCCAACACTGCGCAGGAGATCGAGGCCGCCCAGCACATCACCGAGCTGCCCGCCACGGGCCGCACGAGCGTGACGATCCTGGGCGCAGCCCGCGGCGTCGGCGGCATCGACAGCTGGGGCACCGATGTGGAGGAGCCTTACCGCGTCAGCGGGGAAGGAGAGCACCGCGTCGTGTTCCGCATCGTGTTGTAAATACCCTAAAGGCAGCACCGCCTGCGCTGCACCTGCCATAAAAACACAAGCCGCCCGTGTCAGCCTGACACGGGCGGCTTTGCTGTCTTATGCGCGTTTAATCCAGACGGAACACCTGCTCCAGCTTGGGCTGGGCGCCGGTCACAGGGTCCATTTCCAGCTCCAGAATGTCCTTCATGTAGTCGTTCCAGCGGTCCACAACGGGGCTTTCGGCCTGTACCTTCTCGGCGTAGGCAACGCCCTTCGCGCACTCATAGTAGCCGAACAGCTCGTCGTTACAGTAGAAGATGCTGTAGTTGCAGATGCCCGCAGCCTTCAGCACCTCGACCATCTCGGGCCAGATCTCCGCGTGGCGGCGCTGATATTCCGCTTTGCAGCCGGGCTTGATGCGGCCCTTCCATGCTATATGCTCCATTGGTATGCACCTCATTTGACAGTCTGGATTTTGTCTTTATTGTACGGCGCGCAGCGGCGGTTTGCAACGTGGAATAGTACAGATTTCTTTGGGAAAATTCCACTTGCCGCGCCCGGTGCACAGCCCGTCACATCAGCGGGCTGAACAGCCGCAGCACGCAGTCCCAGCCGCGCACGGCCAGGCTGCGGGTGTCGGCGTACTCCTGCGTGACCTCGCGGCAGACGGGGAACAGCGCGTCAAAATCGCGGCGCACATCGGCCACGGCGCTGCAGCCGCAGAACCAGCAGGCGTTCTCAAAGTGCAGGTACAGGCTGCGGAAGTCAAAATTGATCGTACCCACAACGGCTTCCGTGCCGTCGGCTACGCATTGCTTCGCGTGGATGAACCCGGGCGCGTACTCATAAATGCGCACGCCGCTCTTGGCAAGGCTGGCGTAATAGCTGCGCGTGACCGAGAAGATCAGCTTTTTGTCCGGGATGCCCGGCGTGATGATCCGCACATCAACGCCGCTGGACGCGGCCAGCCGCAGTGTGCGCTGCATCTCGTCACTTAAAATAAGGTAGGGCGTTGTAATGTAGACGTAGTCCTTCGCACTGCGGATCATGTTCAGGTAGACGTTCTCGCCGGTGGCCTCGTCGTCCAGCGGATTGTCCGCGTAGGGCAGCACCACGGCATTCTCCCGCGCGGTGTAGGGCACATCGGGCAGATAGCACTCGACCTCGGGGGCTGCCTTCTGCGTTGCGCCCCACAGCTCTAAGAAAATCAGCGTCAGGCCGCGCACGGCGTCGCCCTCCAGCCGGATGCCGCTGTCCTTCCACTGGCCGTAAGGGTGGGTGCGGTTGAAGTACTCCTCCGCCAGATTGTAGCCGCCGGTAAAGCCGACGCGCCCGTCCACAACGGTGATTTTGCGGTGGTCGCGATTGTTCATAAAAACGTTCAAAATCGGGATGACCGGGTTGAACCGGCGGCACTGGATGCCGCGCCCCGCCAGCTTTTTGACAAATTTGCTGTTGATAAACCCGATGCTGCCCACGTCGTCGTAAAATACGCGCACCTCCACGCCGTGGGCGGCGCGCTCGGCCAGAATATCCTCCAGCTCCTGCCAGGCGGAGGCATCCTCAATGGCGTGGTATTCCATGAAAATAAACTTTTCCGCACTGCGCAGGGCTGTTTTCTGGGCCTCCAGCGCCTCGCAGGTGTCGCCGTAGAACGTCACATCGGTGTTGTCATAGGCGGGGTAGCCCGCGCAGTCCTGCAAATAGCGGGCGTGGTTGCGGGTGATGCGGTCCGGGTAGGGCAGGGCGCGGCGCTGCCGCAAAATGGGTGCGTGATACCGGCGCAGCATCGTCATATTTTCGCCGAAACGGCGGCGCATGACGCTGACGGCCCCGCTGCGGCCAAACAGCAGATAGATGGTCAGCCCGAAGATGGGAAACAGCAAAATCAGAATGATCCACGAAATTTTATACGCGGAGTTGATATGCAGCCCATATATACGCAGCGTAATCAAAAATGTCAGTACCGACGTGCATACCTGAATGGCGGTGGAGTAGTCGTTCAGCTTGAGGGCAAGCCAGAAGATCCATAAAACCTGCAAAAGTACGCCGATGCCCGCCAGCAGCATTCGGCTGACGCTGTTGGGGATGGCCTCGCGTTTTTCCTCGGTGGTGTTGTTCATGTGTGGCCCCTTTTGTGCCGGGCACGGCCCGGCTGTGTTGATTTTTTATCCAGTATAGCACAAAATCTTGCAGTATACCACACTTTTGCACCGGAATCTGCGGTGTTTTCACAAAGGAGCGTCCCTGTGGCCGGGCAGGGGAGAGAGGACACGGAAAAATGCAAAATAGCACAAAAATTGCCCGCCTGTAAAATTGGCCTATATACGCTGAAATCCATGCGCGATGCGCCCCGCTGCCCGCACCGACAGAGACAGCACAGATAAAATGAACGCAATATATGTGCGGTTTCAATTGCGGCAGTTTTGGCGCGGCGGCACAGCTGATTTTTAAAAATGACGGTAATATGTATAGAATTCTGCGCGGCGGCAGAGGTGCAGCCACGGCAAGGCGGTTGGAGTGCAACAGGCAAAACGGTGGGAAATTAAAAAGAGAAGCAAAAAAATGTTTTTTGCTGTTTTTGCATAAGGTTGTTGAAATTTGGCAGATTATGTGATATTATAATTTCACAAATAAGGACGCACGAAGTCCTTATAGAATTTAGTGGAGGAATTTATCATGTTCGAGAAAATTCGCAAAATGAAGAATAAGAAGGGCTTCACCCTGGTAGAGCTCATCGTCGTCCTGGTCATCCTGGCTATCCTGGCCGCCCTGCTGATCCCGGCTCTGACTGGCTACATCGACAAGGCTAACAAGGAGAAGGTTGTTGCTGAAACTCGTATGGTTGCTATGGCTGTTCAAACGGAGTTGTCTGAGGCTTATGGTCAGGTTGGCGCAGGCAAAACATTAAAGGATTCCACACCGGAAGATTGGGTGTCCACTGGTGCGGTTGGCGGTACTGCGGCAAAAGAAGGCAAATACATTACTGAGATCAAAAAGCTTGCTGAGGTATTTACGTCTAATACGAAGGCTACCTTCCAAGCAAGTGCAACTGCAAATGGTTCCTTGACAGAAGTGAAATACAATGACGGTGTTTATACTTGCACGTATAATGCAACGAAGAAGACTTATGAAACCGTAGAGAGCAAGACGGCTCTGACTAATACTGTAACAATTAATTGATTCGACGATAACCCTGCAACTATAGGCTAATTGTTAGGATTGCGTTTTCCCACCGCCACCCGGCGGTGGGATTTTTTGTGCTTTTGTTGTGGTTTCACTCAATTCCATTTCTACTACGGACACTCCCACGGGCGGATATGGAATCCGCCCCTACGGTCTGCCAATCCCGTTGCATTCTGCCTGCCGCCAACTTCGGCGGGGTGGGGGCACCCCGCCCTACATCCTACCGAAAAAGGGGAACGTAGGGCGGCCAGCCCTCTGGCCGCCGTGCCCGCTTCCGGCCACAGTAAACCTTCCGTGCAATCCCACACCCTCACCCCGCAGACAAAAGCCTCCCTTGTCAAAGGGAGGTGCCGAGCCTGCGAGGCGGAGGGATTCCTGCCCGTCTGCGGGTGTGACAGCGTGCAGGGCATAGCCCGTCGGAATCCCTCCGGCCGCCTGCGGCGTCCACCTGCTCCCCTTCTGGCGCTACGCGCCACCTCCCCCGGCACGGGGGAGTCTGTCTTTGACAAGGGAGGCTTTTCTGATCCCGCCTTAAACTTCACTTCAAATTTCACTCTTGCAAAATCTGGCAAAGTGTGCTACAATCTCATAGCATACCGTTTTAGTGGGAAATATTCCCGCAACCCTAACCAAAAAAAGGAGAGTCCCGCCCCATGTCCGAACGCCTGTGGGGAATCCTTGTGGATTCCTTTGGTAAAATATTGCTGCCCGGCCTGACCGTCACCATCCCGCTGACCGCCATCTCGTTCACGCTGGCGCTTATCATCGCGGTGGCGGTGGCGCTGGTGCAGTTTGCCCATGTGCCCGTTTTGCAGCGGCTGGCCCGGTTTTATATCTGGGTCATCCGCGGCACGCCCGTGCTGGTGCAGCTGTTCGTTGTGTTCTACGGCCTGCCCGGCGTCGGCATCCTGATTGAGCCGTTCCCCGCGGCGGTGCTCGTCTTTTCCATCAACGAGGGCGCGTACTGCGCCGAGACCATCCGCGCCGCGCTGGAATCCGTGCCCAAAGGCCAGATGGAGGCGGGGCAGTGCGTCGGCATGAGCTACTTACAGATCATCCGCCGCATCATCCTGCCGCAGGCGCTGCGCACGGCCTTCCCCACGCTGGCCAGTACGCTGATCGCCATGGTCAAGGATACCTCGCTGGCTGCCAACATCACCGTGACCGAAATGTTCATGACGACCCAGCGCATTGTGGCCCGCACCTATGAGCCGCTGGCCCTCTACATTGAGGTCGGTCTGGTTTACCTGCTGTTCTGCACCGTGCTGACCCGCCTGCAGGCCGTCGGCGAGCGGTACCTCAACAGCAAAGGCGCGCAAAGGAGCTGAACTATGCTGCAAATCAGAAATCTGCGCAAGTCCTTTGGCGATTTGCAGGTGCTCAAGAGCATCGATCTGGACGTGAACAAGGGCGACGTCGTCGCCATTTTAGGCCCCAGCGGCAGCGGAAAAACAACGATGCTGCGCTGCCTGAACTTTTTGGAAAAGTCCGACGGCGGCACGATGCTGTTTGACGACCAGCGCGTAGACCTGGCCCGCGTCACCCACGCCGAGGCCAACGCCCTGCGCCGCCGCACGGGGTTTGTCTTTCAAAGCTACAACCTGTTTGCCAACAAGACCGCGCTGCAAAATGTGACCGAGGGGCTTATCATCGCGCGCAAAATGCCGCGCCGCCGGGCCGAGGAGATCGCCCGCGCCGCGCTGGTCAAGGTCGGCATGGATGACCGCGCCGACTACTACCCCAGCCAGCTTTCCGGCGGGCAGCAGCAGCGCGTGGCGATTGCCCGCGCCATGGCCGCCGACCCGGAGATCGTCTATTTCGACGAGCCTACGTCCGCTTTGGACCCCGAGCTGACCGGCGAGGTGCTGGCCGTCATGCGCAGCCTGGCCGGGGAAGGCCGCACAATGCTGGTCGTGACCCACGAGATGGATTTTGCCCGCCACGCGGCCAACCGCGTGGTGTTCATGGAGCAGGGCGTCATTGTGGAGCAGAACACCGCCGAGGCGTTCTTCAACGACCCGCAGCAGCCCCGCACCAAAGAATTTTTGCAGACCTACAAGCAAAGGAGCCTATTGTAATGAAGAACCTGACCAAGCTGACCGCCCTGACCCTGACCGCCGCGCTGGCCCTGACCGCCTGCGGCAGCAGCGCCGCCGCCACCGCGCCCGCAGCGGAATCCGCCGCCGGGAGCACCGCCGAGGCCGCGTCCGGCGACCTGTTGAGCGAGATCCAGGCCAAGGGTACCATCACGGTTGCGATGGAGGGCACATGGGCACCCTGGACCTACCACGATGAAAACGACAACCTCGTCGGCTACGACGTCGAGGTCGCCACCGAGATCGCGAAGAAGCTGGGCGTTGAGCCGCAGTTTGTCGAGGGCGAGTGGGACGGCCTGCTGGCCGGTCTGGACGCGGGCCGCTATGACATCATGGTCAACGGCGTGGACATCACCCCCGAACGCGCCGAAAAATACGACTTCTCGACGCCCTACGCCTTCAACCGCACCGCCGTCATCACCAAGGCCGACGATGACAGCATCAACACGCTGGAGGACCTGAAGGGCAAAAAGACCGCAAACACGATCTCCAGCACCTACGCCGAGCTGGCCGAGCAGTACGGCGCGACGGTGACGGGCGTTGACGACCTGAACCAGACGTTTGAGCTGCTGTTGAGCGGGCGCATCGACGCGACGCTGAACGCCGAGATGACCTTCTACGATTACACGAAGGAGCACCCCGACGCGAATGTGAAGATCGCCGTGCTGACTGACGATGCGAACCAGATCGCCATCCCGATGCGCAAGGGCGACGAGACTGCCGCCCTGCGCACGGCCATTGATGCCGCCATTGACGAGCTGCGCGCCGACGGCACGCTGAAGGCATTGAGCGAAAAATACTTTGGCCGCGATATTTCTACGGAAGAATAACCTTTGTAAAAAACATAGAAGGGGCTGCTGCACACGCAACAGCCCCTTTTGTTTTTGGGGAAATTATACCTCGCGAAGGATGCCGTCGGTCAATTCGACGCTGTCGCCTTCCTCCATCCCGCCGCGGCGCAGCGCTTCGTCGGGGTAGGGGAGCACGCGCCGCGTGCCGTCAGCACCTTCCAGCACTACGTCAACCAGAATCGGCTGGTCGGCGGGCGGCTCCTCGCAGCCGTACATCTGTTCCTCAATGCGGAAAATTTTGTATTTCATGCAGTTTCACGCTCTTTCCGGGGCGGTGGGTCCTGTCTCCACAGCCTCGATTTCTTTGATCAACATCTCATGGCCCTGCAAAAGGTGGGTGCGCGGGCTCTGGCAGTGGGGGCAGGTGCGGCCAAACTGCACGGTGGGGTACTGTTGGCCGCAGTCCTCGCACACGGTCACGGCAGGGATGGCCTCCACGGTCAGCACCGCGCCGGGCAAAAGCTTTGATTTCGCCGCCGCCCACTTCCAGCAGTCCTGCAGATAGCTCTCCACCACGCCGGAGACCTCGCCCAGCTGCAGCGTCACGCGCCGGATGCGCGTCACGTTGTTCTGCCGGGCCGCGTCCTCCACCGTGCGGATGATGTGGAATACAATGCCAAGCTCGTGCATTACTTCTCCTTCTTGGCAAAGCGGATCTTGATCTCGCGCTTCGCCATGTAGGGCAGAATGGCCTTGAACTTGTCCTCGCTCCTGACCATCTTGCTGCACTCGGGCAGGTCGCGGTGCAGGCGGATGGCATCAAACTCGCACTTTGTCGTGCAGACGCCGCAGCCAATGCACTTGTTCGGGTCCACAACGCTGGCACCGCAGCCCAGACAGCGCGCTGTCTCGATTTTGACCTGATCCTCGGTCAGCGTCAGGTGCGCGTCGCGGAAGGAGCGGTGCGCGTCAATGCCCGCATCCAGCGCGGCGGACTGGCGCGGTGCGCGGTCATACTCGCCCAGCGCCAGATTCGACTTGTCCAGCTCGTGGAAGTCGCGGCGGTTGCGGCCAATCGTCAGGCTGGTGTTGGGCTGTACAAAGCGGTGGATGGAAATTGCCCCCTGCTTGCCCGCAGCAATCGCGTCAATGGCAAACCGCGGCCCGGTGCAGACGTCGCCGCCGACGAAAATGTCCGGTTTTTCAGCTAGTGAGAGATGTGCTCAATGTCGGCGGACCGGTTCTCGGTCTCGATGGCTTTTTCCACCGGGATGACGTGCATACCGATGTCTGCGCCGCCCGGGGGCACCATGGCGGTGATGTGCTCCAGCGGCAGGAACGTCATCCGCTCAAAGAAGGTTGTCACCTCGGGGTGGTCGGCGATCTGCCGCTTGTTCATGTTGAAAAACTCTGCATTGCCGGGCACGAACATCGGCAGGATGTACTGCTTTTCGCGGCGGGGATTCTCCCAGTTGTACTCCAGCAGATTTTGTGCCGTTGCTCCGTTTTATTTTCTGCACCTTCCCCCTTGGGGCTGCGCCCGCAGGCGCGTGTCGAAGCGCAACCGCCGCAGGCGGCTCTTAGCGCGAAGACTGAAGGTGGCCCCGCAGGGCCGGATGAGGGAAAAGTGTGCTATTGCTGCCCGTGAACGGGTTGCTGCCGGTAGGTCTGCCCTCATCAGTCACTTTCGGTGACAGCTTCCCCGGCGGGGGAAGCCTCCGCTTTGACAAAGTGCTCCACCACCATCCGCTGCGCCTCCGGCGTAAACAGCAGCACTGAATACGGCGTGCCGCGGGCACTGACCTTGTCCTCGCTGCGCAGACCGGCGTCCACACCGGCAGGGGTCGGCACGTAGTAAAAGCCCTTCGTCGGCAGACGCTCCATGCCGATGAGCCGCTGCGCCAGCAGCCACTCGTCGATCTCCTTGATGGTCGGGGCCTTCACATCCGGGTCACCGGCGGCCTCGATCAGCGCGGCCTTCAGCTCCGCGCCGGTATAGCTGTCCTGATAGTTGAAGCTGCGCGCGTCCTCCGCCGTCAGGTAAAACGCGGGGCGCTCGGCCTTCGGCGGCTTTTTCTTCTTCTCGGACGGCAGCGGCTTTTCCGGCTCCGGTGCGGGCGGGTCCAGGCTCAAAACGGCGTCGGGGTGGTCGGCACGGTAGGCGTCAATGACCGCAAAGAACGCGGCACCGTACTTTTCATACTTGCGCTCACCCATGCCGTAGATGCCCAGCATATCCTCCGCGCGGCGCGGCGCGCGCAGGCACATATCCACCAGCGACTTGTCACCGAACACGACGTAGGGCGGCAGTCCCTCGCGCTGGGCGGTGTCGAACCGCAGCTGGCGCAGCTGGTTGAACAGCTCCAGTCCGGCGCTCGTCAGCGCGTCCATCGGGCTGCGGCGCTTCGGCTTCGGTGCGCGGGTCTGCTCCGGCTCACGCTGCGGCGGCAGCTTGACCAGCACCTGCCCGCCGGCCTTCAGCGGGGCAATATCCCCGATGTGCAGCACGGCGTACTGGTCGTCGCTCTGCACCAAATATCCATCCTCCAGCAGCTGGGCCAGCAGGCGTTCCAGCGTCTCGCGCGGGGTATCCTTCATCCGGCCGTAGCTCTTGAAGCGCTCGGCTCCCAGCTCCCGCAGACGCGCACGGTTCGCGCCCTGTAAAGTGCCGAACAAAATCGCTTTGCCGTACCGCCCGCGCAGCTCGGCCACGCAGTTGATCATCCACTTGGCGGCGTCGGTCATATCGACCTCGTCAAAATCGTTGTTGCAGCTGCCGCAGTTGCCGCACGGCGCGGTGGGATGCTCGCCGAAATAGGCCAGAATGTAGTTGCGCAGGCACTCCGTCGTCTGGCAGTAGCGCTCCATCGTCTGCAGGCGCTGCAGGTCGCGCTGGCGCAAAAGGTCGGCCTCCTCGTCGTCCATCTCGGCAAAATCCTTTTTGTCCAGCAGGAATTTGTTGATGATGACGTCCTGCGCCGAAAAAAGCAGCACGCACTGCGACGGCAGCCCGTCACGCCCGGCACGGCCTGCCTCCTGGTAATAATTCTCCATGCTCTGGGGCATGTTGTAGTGCAGCACGAACCGCACGTTGGACTTGTCAATGCCCATGCCAAAGGCGTTCGTCGCCACAATGACCGGCGCGGTGTCGTAGATGAAGTCATTCTGATTTTTGCGGCGTGCTTCGGCGGACAGGCCCGCGTGGTACTTTGTGGCCGCAAAGCCGTATTCGGTCAGAAGCTCCTGCAGCTTGTCCACATTCTTGCGGGTGGCGCAGTAGATGATGCCGCTCTCGCCGGGGTGGTCGCGCAGATATTGGATGACAAAATCGTCCTTGCGGCGGGTGCGCTCGACCTGAAAGTAGAGGTTGGGCCGGTCAAAGCCGGTCACGAGCACCTTCGGGTCGTGGAGCCGCAGCGTGCAGACAATGTCGTCCTTGACCTCCCGCGTGGCCGTGGCCGTGAACGCCGACACGATGGGGTGGCGGGGCAGACTGTCGATGAAGTCGAGGATCTTTAAATAGCTCGGGCGGAAATCCTGTCCCCACTGGCTGATGCAGTGCGCCTCATCCACCGTGACCATCGAGATGTCCGCCCCCGCGGCAAAACTGCGGAACACCGGGCTTTCCAGCCGTTCGGGCGCGACGTAGACGAGCTTGTAGCTGCCCTCGGCGGCCAGGTCCAGCGCGCGGGCGATCTGTGTCTCGGTCAGCGACGAGTTGATAAATGCCGCATGGATGCCCGCTGCGTTCAGCCCCTTGACCTGGTCCTGCATCAGCGAGATCAGCGGCGAGATGACGAGCGTCAGCCCCGGCAGCAGCAGGGCAGGGACCTGATAGCAGAGCGACTTGCCCGCGCCGGTGGGCATGATGGCCAGCGCGTCCCGTCCGGCCAGAAGGGCGCTGACGATCTCCTCCTGCCCGGGGCGGAAGGAGTCGTAGCCGAAATATCGTTTTAACGCTTCACGCGGAGTCATGAAGGGCCTCCTGAACTTTTTCTTCCATTATACCACATCCGCACCCCTGCGGCCAGAGGAACGCGCACTTTACACCGCGCACCGTCTGCGGTATACTGGTAGCAAACCATTAAGGCAACACCGCATAATTCCCGCCTGACGGCTTAAGCACCGCTCCGGCGGATCTCCGCGCCAAGAGCCGCCGCAAGCGGCGGTTGCGCTCCGAAGCGCCTCGCTGCGGCTCGGTGTGCGGCACGGCATCTGCGTTGCCAAAATGCTCGATAATACACAAAGTATTATCTGCGCTTTTGGCTTAGCAGCTGCCGCACCTCGCTCGCCGTATCGGCACTTAGAATTATGCGGTATTGCCTAAAAACAGGAGCTGTCGCTATGATTCTGGATATTGTTGTGGACGTACAAAAGGACTTTATCACGGGTGCGCTGGCGAACCCCCAGGCACAGGCCAACGTGGCCCACCTGGCCGAGACCGTTAAGGCCCATGCCCGGGCCGGGCACTGGCTGTTCCTGACGCGGGACACCCACCCCGACAACTACCTTGCCACGCGGGAGGGACGCCACCTGCCTGTGGAGCACTGCATCGAGGGCGAGGACGGCTGGAACTTTGCGCCCGAGCTGGAGAACGCGCTGGACGGTACCGAGCCCGAGGTCTGCCACATCGTCAACAAGCCCTCCTTCGGCAGCTATATGCTGCCGAGCGAGATCCTTGACGAGCTGATGGCCCACAACAAGGCCGTGGACGACATTGAAAAGATCGTCATCTACGGCTACTGCACCGACATCTGCGTCATCAGCAACGCCATGGTGCTGCGCGCGGCTTTCCCGGAGACGGAAATTGAAATCCTGTCCGACTGCTGCGCCGGGGTCACGCCCCAGTCCCACCAAACGGCGCTGGACGCCATGCGGGCGTGCCAGTTCACAATCGTATAAAGCGTATAAAGGCAAAATTGAAACCGACGCACTCTTGCGTTTCTCACCGCATTGTGTTATACTTTACACCGTAAAACTGAATACGACAGCAGGTGCCTTTTTATGCCGCCGTTCGGCGCATGGGAAAGGGTAAAAGGGAAGCGGGTGCAAATCCCGCACGATCTCGTCACTGTGATAAGGGAGCCTGCCGCCAGGGTGCATTTGCACCGGTCACTGGGTTTTGACCCGGGAAGGCGGCGGCAGGCGTTGAGCTTTCAGCCAGGAAACCTGCCTGCTGCCGGGTACGGGGGCGCACCGCCCCAGATCACGAGGAATTGGTTGTACCGCAAAGCACCTGCTTAAAATACGGGGTCTTTTGTGTTGCCATTCTGCACGCAAAAGACCTCGTTTTTACGGGGTCAATTTCCGTGTGCCCTGCTGTTCTCTCCCGTACTGTCTCCCGGTTTTAAACAAGGAAAGGAAGCAAAAACACATGAGAAGGATCACCTACAGAAAAGCTGCCGCCGTCGCCATGGCCGCAGCACTGTCCGCCGCCCTGCTGGTCGGCTGCGGCAGCACCGCCGCGAGCACTGACAGCGCTGCCGCGAGCACCGTCGCCGGCGAAAGCGCCGCAGAAAGCACCGCAGAAGATGCAGAAAAGACCGCAGACGAGGGAGATGCAGACGAAGTGGCCGCTAAGAACTGCGCCGATTTGATCGACGCCATCTATGTGCAGGAGCGCAGCGCCGACACCGATGCCCAGTGCGAGGCCGCTAAGGCTGCCTGGGATGCCCTGACCGACACCCAGAAGGAGCTGGTCGAGGGCGAGAACGCAGACCCCGACTACTTTGGCCGCGACACCGGCGACGCCGGCAAGGACGACCCGCGCAATGCCGACGACATCGGCGAGAATGAGCTGCTGGTCGTCAGCTTCGGCACCTCCTTCAACAGCAGCCGCGCCGCTGACATCAAGGGCATCGAGGACGCCCTGCAGGCCGCCTACCCGGATTGGAGCGTCCGCCGCGCCTTCACTGCGCAGATCATCATCAACCACGTTCAGGCCCGCGACGGCGAGAAGATCGACAACATGGACCAGGCGCTTGACCGTGCCGTTGCCAACGGCGTCAAAAATCTGGTTGTCCAGCCTACGCACCTGATGCACGGCGCCGAGTACGACGAGATGTGCGAGGCGGTTGAGCAGTACAGGGACAAGTTCGACAGCGTTGCCATTGCCGAACCCCTGCTGGGCGAGGTCGGCGAAGATGCCACCGTCATCAACGCCGACAAGGAGGCCGTAGCCGCCGCCATCACCGCCGAGGCCGTCAAGACCGCCGGGTATGACGACGCCGCTGCCGCCGCTGCGGACGGCACCGCCTTTGTCTTTATGGGCCACGGTACGTCCCACACCGCCAAGGTCAGCTACAGCCAGATGCAGACCGCGATGCAGACGCTGGGCTATGACAACGTCTTTATCGGCACCGTCGAGGGTGAGCCCGAGGACACCGCCTGCGACGCCGTTATCGAGAAGGTCAAGGAGGCCGGTTACACCAAGGTCATCCTGCGCCCGCTGATGGTCGTCGCCGGTGACCACGCCAACAACGACATGGCCGGTGCCGAGGACGATTCCTGGCTGAGCCAGTTCAACGCCGCCGACTGCTTTGAGAGCGTCGACACCCAGATCGCAGGTCTGGGTGAGATCGGCGACATCCAGCAGCTCTACGTTGACCACGCCGGGGCCGCCATCGATTCCCTGAACGGCTGAGAAAGACCCATTCTGCCCGGAGGGTAAGCTCCGGGCAGTTTTTTGGTTTTTGGGAAAGCACGGCAGGGGCCGGGCATGTCCGGCCTGCGTTCGATGTGATGCCCTGCCACGCCGTAGGGGCGGATTCCCTATCCGCCCGCGCCGCCTCCCGCTAATGCCTGATAGATATATATAGAATGAGGTAAGGAAAGCATGAAAAAGCTCCAACTCGCATCCCTGACTCTCGCTGCCCTGCTGCTGGCGGGCTGCGTTGCGTCCGCAGCGTCCACCGCCGAGAGCACGTCCGAGGCGGTCTCCACGGAAGAAACCGCTCCTGCCGCCACCGCGGCCCCGGCGGAGACCCAGGCCCCCGCTGCTGCGCTGCCGGACGGCGTATACACCGCTAAGTTCAACACCGACAGCAGTATGTTCCACGCCAACGAAGCCGTGGACGGCATGGGCACGCTGACGGTGGAAAACGGCACGATGACCTTCCACGTCAGTCTGCAGTCCCAGAAGATCGTCAACCTGTATCCGGGCATGGCCGCCGACGCCCCCGCCCACGAGAGCGACTGGCTGCAGCCTACCGTTGACACGGTGACCTACTCCGACGGCACCAGCGACGAAGTATACGGCTTTGACATCCCCGTTGCGGCTGTCGATGCCGATTTCCAGCTGGCCATCCTCGGCACCAAGGGCACCTGGTATGACCATACGGTCAGCATCTCCGATGCCGAGCCTGCGGCAGAGGATGCGGCTGCGGCAGCCGTCGAGATCCCCGCCGACGGCAGCTATACCTGCGCTGTGACGCTGGAGGGCGGCAGCGGACGCGCCACCGTCGAAAGCCCCGCTGCGCTGACCGTGGCCGACGGCATTATGACCGCGACCATCGTCTGGAGCAGTCCGAACTATGACTATATGCTCGTTGACGGCGAAAAGTACCTGCCCGTCAACACCGACGGCAACTCGACGTTTGAGATCCCCGTTGCCGCGCTGGATACCGCGCTGGCCGTCACGGCGGACACCGTCGCCATGAGCACCCCGCACGAGATCGACTATACCCTGACCTTTGACAGCGCGACGCTGGCCGCCGCCGAATGAGGCGCGCGGCAGCTTTTGCCCTGCCCGCCCTGCTGCTGGCAGGCTGCGCGGCTGCATCCCAGGCTCCCGCGCAAACGGACGCCCTGACGATAGAAAACCGCTATCCGCTGGAATATGCGAAGCAGTTCACGGTGGATGTATGTGCGGGCGGCTATGACCTCATCACGATTGACGGCAGCCGCTATCTCGTCGTGCCGGAGGGGGCCGCTGCGCCCGCCGATCTGGACGCAGACATCACCGTTTTGCAGCAGCCTATCCAAAATATCTACCTTGTGTCGTCGTCCGCGATGGATCCCATCATCAGCATTGGCGGGCTGGGGGCTGTGGCGCTGTCCGGCACACAGGCCGAAAACTGGTACCTCGACGCGGCCCGCACCGCCATGGAGCAGGGCGAGATCGCCTACGCGGGCAAGTACAGCGCGCCCGATTACGAGACGATCCTGTCCGCCGACTGCGGCCTTGCCATCGAGAACACAATGATCTACCACACGCCCGAGGTGAAGGAGCAGCTCGAAAAATTCGGCGTGCCGGTCCTCGTCGAGCGCTCTAGCTACGAGAGTGACCCGCTGGCCCGGATGGAATGGGTCAAGCTGTATGGCATCCTGCTGGGCAGAACCGAGGAGGCCGAGCGCGTTTTTGACGACGCTGTGCAGCGCATTGCACCGCTGCTGGACGAGGAACCCACCGGCAAGACTGCGGCGTTCTTCTCCATCACCTCAAACAATCTCGCCACGGTGCGCAAGGGCGGCGATTACGTCGCCAAGATGATCGGGCTGGCGGGCGGCAGCTACGTTTTTGCCGACCTGACGGACAGCGGCAACAATCTGGCGACTGTCAATATCTCGCTCGAGGATTTCTACGCCGGGGCGCGTGATGCCGATGTGCTGCTCTACAACAGCACGATTGAGGGCGAGCTGCGCACAATGGATGAGCTGCTCGCTAAATGTCCGATGCTGGCGGACTTCAAGGCCGTGCAAAGCGGCAGCGTCTGGTGTACGTCGCAGAGCCTTTTCCAGCAGAGCATGGAGCTGCCGGAGCTGATCCTGGATATGAACAGGGTGTTCACCGAAAATGACCCGGACGACAGTGAATTGACATTTTTGACGAAGCTGCACTGAAAATTTAACGCGGCGGCAAAAACGGGCGCATATAGAATGCGCCCCTACGGACGTAACCGGGAAAAAACGTAGGGGCGGATTTCCTATCCGCCCACACCATTGCCGCCCGCCGCAAAGGGAACCACGCATGCACACCTCCAAACGCATGACAATTGCATACCTCGCCATGGCGGCGGCCCTGCTGGCGCTGTTTGCGCTCAACCTGTTCTGGGGCAGCGTTGCGCTCTCCCCGGCGGACATCGCGGCGGCCCTGCTGGGCCGCCGCACAAACGCGCTGGCGGCTGACATCCTGCTGCAGCTGCGTTTGCCGCGCGCCGTCATGGTCGTGCTGCTGGGGGCGGCGCTCTCGGTGGCCGGGTATCTGCTGCAAACGTTTTTTGCCAACCCGATTGCCGGGCCTTTTGTCATGGGCATTTCCAGCGGGGCCAAGCTGGCTGTGGCTCTGACGATGGTCGTCTTTTTGAACCGCGGTCTGCTCACCGGCTCACTGACGCTGATTCTGGCGGCGTTTGCCGGGGCCATGGCGGCCATGCTGTTTGTGCTGGCCGTGGCGCGCCGCGTGCAGCAGATGAGCATTTTGGTTATCTGCGGCGTCATGATCAGCTACATCTGCTCGGCCGTCACCGATATTGTCGTCGCTTTCGCGCAGGATTCCAACATCGTCAACCTGCACAACTGGTCGATGGGCAGCTTCTCCGGCATGACCTGGGGCAATGTCACCACGGCGGCGGCCATCGTTCTGCCCTGCCTGGCCGCCGCGTTTTTGCTCTCCAAGCCGATGGCCGCCTACCAGCTGGGCGAAAGCTACGCCGCCAGCGTCGGCGTGCCGGTGCGGGCGTTTTCCGTGGTGCTTGTGCTGCTGTCAAGCCTGCTGGCGGCCTGCGTCACGGCATTTGCCGGACCGATCTCCTTCGTCGGCATTGCGGTGCCGCATCTGGTAAAACATACGCTGGGCAGTGCAAAACCGCTGCGGGTACTGCCGGGCTGCGCACTGGGCGGCGCGGCATTCTGCCTGCTGTGCGACCTGATCGCCCGCAGCCTGTTTGCACCCACCGAGCTGTCCATCAGCTCGGTCACAGCGGTGTTCGGTGCGCCGGTGGTCATCTGGCTGCTTGTGCGCCGCCACAGCGGGGAGGGCACGGTATGAGCTGTTGTGAAACGCAAAATCTCGCCGTCGGCTACGGTGCGCCGCTGCTGCGGGACATTGCCCTGCACGCCGAGCGTGGCAAAATTCTGGCGCTCATCGGTCCGAACGGTGCGGGCAAATCCACTCTTTTAAAAACGCTGGCCGGGCAGCTGGCGGTGCAGGGCGGCGCGGTGCTGCTGGACGGGCAGGACCTGACGGCCTACACCCCCAACGCCCGGGCGCGCAAGCTGGCGCTGATGCTGCCCCACACGGCCCGCACCGAGCTGACGTCCTGCTTTGAGGTCGCCGCCGCCGGGCGCTACCCCTACACAGGGCGGCTGGGCATTTTGTCCGATGCCGACAGGCAGCAGGTGCATGACGCCCTGTGCCTTGTCCGGGCGGAGGAGCTGGAGGACCGCGATTTTGCCAGGATCAGCGACGGCCAGCGCCAGCGCGTGCTGCTGGCCCGCGCGGTCTGCCAGCAGCCGGAGATTTTGCTTCTGGACGAGCCAACGTCATTTTTGGATGTGAAGGGCAAGGCGGAGCTCATGGACATCCTGCAAGTGCTGGCGCATGAGAAGAATGTGGCCGTCATCGTGACGCTGCATGAGCTGGAGCTGGCCCAAAGGCTGGCCGACGCCGTTGTCTGCGTTGCGCCGTCAGGCGTGTCCGCTGTGCTGGCACCGCAGGACGCCTTTGCACAGGACAATATCTGTGCGCTGTTTGGACTGACCACCGACCAATACGCGGTGCTGTTTGCCGGGAGCGGCGCAAAGCCGAAGCCCCAATTTGAGCACTACATCCGCAGCGGGCAGCGTTTACTGCGCTGCGGCTACACCACCGGCACCTGTGCGGCGCTGGGGGCGGCGGGCGCGGCGCGGCTGCTGCTGACCGGCCACGCGCCGGAAAGCGTTGGTCTGCGCACGCCCAAGGGCATCGTCGTGGAGGTCGCACCGCAGTTCTGCCGCCTGACGGCAGACGGGGCCGCGTGCGCCATCGTCAAGGACGGCGGCGACGACATAGACGCCACGACGGGTCTGCCGGTCATTGCCGCGGTCACACTGCTGCCCGACGCGCCGCGCACCGTTACGATTGACGGCGGGGCGGGGGTGGGCCGTGTGACAAAGCCCGGCCTCGACCAGCCCGTCGGCGCGGCAGCCATCAACCGTGTGCCGCGGCAGATGATAACCGAGGCGCTATTGCGGGAGGCGGACGCCGTCGGCTACGGCGGCGGGTTCGCGGTGGTCATCTCCATTGAAGGCGGCGAGGCTGCGGCCAAGCGCACCTTCAACCCGCATCTGGGGGTCGAGGGCGGCCTGTCGGTGCTGGGCACCAGCGGCATTGTGGAGCCGATGAGCCAGCAGGCGCTTCTGGATACGCTGCAAATCGAAATCCACCAGGCAGCGTTGAAAAGCCGCCGCCTGATTTTAGCCCCCGGCAACTACGGGCTGGACTATCTGGCCGCCAACTACCCCGCACTGCACGAGATCCCTGTCGTCAAAATCTCAAATTTCATCGGCGAGGCGCTGGATATGGCAGCGGCGGAGCACTTCGCGGAGGTGCTGCTCGTCGGGCATGTGGGCAAGCTCGTCAAGCTGGCGGGCGGCATCATGAACACCCACTCCCGCTGTGCCGACTGCCGCACTGAGCTGTTCTGCGCCCATGCGGCGCTCTGCGGCGCGGACGCGGCGACCTGCCGCGCCCTGATGGACGCCGCCACGACAGACGCCTGTCTGGACATTCTGGACGCCGCGCAGCTGCGGGAGCCGGTCATGGCCAGCCTGCTCACAGCGATCCAGCTGCATCTGGACCGCCGCGCGGCGGGGGCATTCAAGGTCGGCGCGGTGCTGTTCTCAAACCGGAACGGCCCGCTGGGCCAGACAAAAACTGCCGATACACTGTTGAAATTGTGGAAGGAAGCCTGACATGGTACATTTTGTGGGGGCCGGCCCCGGCGCACCGGACCTGATTACCCGGCGCGGCGCGGCCCTGCTGCAAACGGCGGACTGCATCATCTACGCGGGCAGCCTGGTCAACCCGGCGCTGCTGGGGCTGGCGGGGCCGGACTGCGCCATCTGTAACAGCGCCGAGATGACGCTGGAGCAGGTGCTTGCCGTCATGAAAGAAAACGAAGCAGCGCATAAAACCACCGTGCGCCTGCACACGGGCGACCCCTGCCTGTACGGCGCGATCCGGGAACAGATGGACGCGCTGGACGCCATGGGCATCGCCTACGACGATACGCCCGGCGTGTCGAGCTTCTGCGGTGCGGCGGCGGCGCTGAACGCCGAGTACACGCTGCCCGGCGTCAGCCAGACCGTCATCATCACCCGCATGGAGGGCCGTACCCCTGTGCCCGAAGGTGAGCGCCTGGCCGCGCTGGCCGCCCACGGGGCGACGATGGTCATTTTCCTCTCCATCGGCCTGATCGACAGGGTGCAGGATGCGCTTCTGCAGGGCGCGTACACCGCCGCGACCCCTGCCGCCGTTGTCTACAAGGCAACGTGGCCGGAACAGAAAATTGTACATTGCACCGTCGGAACGCTGGCCGAAAGCACCCGCGCGGCGGGCATCACCAAGACGGCGCTCATTGTTGTCGGGGACTTTTTGGCCGCACAGTATGACCGCAGCAAGCTGTATGACCCGGCGTTCACAACGGAGTTCCGCAGGGGGACGGACCGATGACCTGCGCGTACATTGCGTTCACGGCGCGGGGACTGGCGCTGGCGCAGCAGCTGGCGGCAGCCTGCCCCGGCAGCGTGACCCGCGGCGGTGCGGACGGTGTCCGCCTGACCGATTGGACCGCTGCGCAGTTTGCACAAAGCGACGCACTGATTTTTGTAGGAGCTGCCGGGATCGCGGTGCGGGCCATCGCGCCCCACTGCCGCAGCAAGGCTGCAGACCCCGCCGTCGTTGTGCTGGATGAGGGTGGGCAGTTCGCCATTCCGCTGCTGTCGGGGCATCTGGGCGGCGCAAACGAGCTGGCGCAGCGGCTGGCGGCGGTCTGCCATGCCGTGCCGGTCATCACGACGGCCACCGACGGACGCGGCGTTTTTGCCGTGGACGAGTGGGCCAAGCGCCAGAACTGTGCCGTGGCCGAGCCGGAGCGCATCCGCTACGTGAGCGGGGCACTGCTGGCCGGGCAGAGCGTTTGCTATGCCGCCGACTGGGCTGTTTCCGGCACGCCGCCCGCGGGTGTGGAGCCTGCCGCCGCCGCTGACCGCGCAGATTTTGCGCTGACGCTGATCCCGACGGGTGAGGCGCTGCACCTGATCCCCCGCATTGCGGTGTTGGGGGTCGGCTGCAAGCGCGGCACGACGGCAGAAAAGTTGGAAACAGCCTTTGCGGCCTTCTGCGCGGAACATCATTTTGCCCCGCAGGGCATTGTCCGCGCAGCCAGCATTGACTTGAAAATGGATGAGCCGGGTCTGGCGGCGTTCTGCCGGGCGCACGGCTGGAAGATGGACTTTTATACCGCCGCTGCCCTGCGCACGGCTAAAGGCTGCTTTACGTCCTCCGGCTTTGTGCAGAGCATCACGGGCGTGGACAATGTCTGTGAACGCGCGGCGGTGCTGGCTGCAGACGGAGTGCTGTTCATCCCGAAGTGGGCGCGGGACGGCGTGACCCTTGCCGTGGCGCTGGCCCCCTTTGCCCCGGATTGGAGATGGAAAAATGATGAACCGTAGTCTTGTGTATGTGGTGGGCCTCGGCCCGGGCGGTGCGCAGTATTTGACCGCCCAGGCGCAGACTGCCCTGCAGGCCGCCGACGTGCTGTGCGGCTACACGGTCTACATCGACCTTGTGCGTCCGCTTTACCCGGATAAAGAGGTCTACGCTACCGGCATGACGCGGGAGCTTGACCGCTGCCGTTGGGCGCTGGAAACGGCAAAGGGCGGCAAGACGGTGGCGCTCGTCTGCTCCGGTGACGCCGGGGTCTACGGCATGGCCAGCCCGCTGTTGGAGCTGGCGGAGCACTGCCCGGAGGTAGAGGTCGAGATCGTGCCCGGCCTGACCGCCGCTTTGAGCGGGGCCGCGGTGCTGGGTGCGCCGTTGGCACACGATTTTTGCGTGATTTCGCTGTCGGACCGGCTGACGCCGTGGGCCGTCATTGAAAAGCGGCTGGCCTGCGCCGCGGCGGGGGATTTCTGTCTGGCGCTCTACAACCCGTCGTCCAAAGGCCGCGCCGACTACCTGCAAAAGGCCGTTCGCATTCTGCGGGACAACGGCAAGGGCCCGGACACGGTCTGCGGGCTGGTGCGCTGCATTGGCCGTGACGGCCAGACCGCACGGCTGCTGACGCTGGCCGAACTGGAGGACACCGCCGTGGATATGTTCACAACGGTCTTTGTCGGCAACGCTGCAACGCAGATTTTACATGGCAGAATGGTTACGCCAAGGGGGTATCGCGGCGTATGAATGTGGTGGTTTTCAGCGGTACAACGGAGGGGCGCAGCTTCTCCCGTGCGCTGGCGGCGCTCGGCGCGGCGGTCACGGTCTGTGTGGCAACAGAGCTGGGGGCCGAGGAACAGGGCTGCGCCGACGGCATCACGGTGCGCACCGGGCGGCTGGACGCCGAAGGAATGACGGCGCTGCTGCGCGGTGCGGCGCTCTGCGTTGACGCGACCCACCCGTATGCCGCCGAGGCAACGCGCAATATCCGTGCGGCGGCAGCGGCGGCGGGAGTTGAATATCACCGTCTGCTGCGCCCCGCCAGCCCCCTGCCCGCGGGCAGTGTGGTGCTGGCTGATGCCGCCCGGGCTGCCGCGTATCTGGCAGATAAACCGGGGCGCGTCCTGCTGGCGACGGGTGCCAAGGAGCTGCCCGCCTTCGCAGCGCTCGACCCGGCGCGGCTCTACCCGCGCGTTCTGCCGACGCTGGCAGGTATCGCAGCATGCGAGGCAGCGGGCATTCCGCACCGCAATATCCTTGCGATGCAGGGGCCATTTACGAAAGAATTAAATGCGGCGCTGCTGAACCAGTTCCATATCGACTATATGGTCACGAAGGACGGCGGCGCGGCGGGCGGCTTTGCCGAAAAGGCCGAGGCCGCCGCCCGGTGCGGCGTGCAGCTCATTGTGCTGCGCCGTCCGGACGACGAGGGCGAGACCGCTGACACAATTTTACAGCGATGCAGGGAGCTTTTATGAAGATCACATTGGTGGGCATGGGCAGCGGAGCGCCCGGCAGCCTGACAGCGGCGGGGCTGGAGACGCTGCGCGGAGCGGAGCTGATCATCGGCGCGCGCCGCCTGCTGGAAAACCTGCCAGAGGGCTGCACGGCAAACCGCGCAGCCCTCTATAAAACGGACGAAATTTGCGCATTGCTGCGGCAGACAGATTGCGCGGAGGCTGCGGTGGTTTTCAGCGGCGACACGGGCTTCTACTCCGGCGCGGCGGCGCTCTGCCGCGCATTGGACGACGCGGGTCTGCCGTACACGATGCTGCCCGGCGTTTCCAGCGTGCAATTATTGGCCGCGGCACTGGGCCGCCCGTGGCAGGGCTGGCGGCTCGTCTCCGCCCACGGCTGTGCCTGTGACCCGGTGGCCGCCTGCCGCGCAGGCGGGACAACCTTTTTCCTGACCGGCGGCAGCGAGACCCCCGCGACGCTCTGCCAACAGCTGGCGGCTGCCGGGCTGGGCGACGCTGCGGCCACGGTGGGGGAGAACCTCGGCACGCCGTCCCAGCGGCTTGTGACCGGCACGGCGCAGGAGCTGGCCGCACAGCGCTTTGCACCGCTCAGTGTCCTGCTTGTGGAAAATGTGCCCGCGCCCCTGCGCCGCACGCCCGGCCTGCCCGATGCGGCGTTCATCCGCGGCAAAACGCCGATGACCAAGCAGGAAGTCCGCGCTGCCGCGCTGGCCAAGCTGGCTGTGCGCCCCACAGATACCCTCTGGGATGTGGGCGCGGGCACCGGCAGCGTCGGTGTGGAGCTGGCGCTGGCCGCCCCTGCGGGCCGGGTCTGCGCCGTGGAGTGCGACGCGGAAGCCTGTGACCTTATCCGTCAGAACCGCGCAAAATTTGCGGTGCAAAATCTGCACCTTACCGAGGGCCTTGCCCCCGCCGCACTGGCAGGCTGGCCCGCGCCGGACGCTGTTTTTATCGGCGGCAGCAAAGGCAGTCTGCGGGCTGTCGTCGATGCCGCGCTGGCCGCGAACCCCGATGCACGGCTCTGTATCAGCGCCATTGCGCTGGAAACCTTACAGGAGGCCGTTGCGGCCCTGACGGCCCACGGCCTGACCGCCCAGGTCACACAAATCGCAGTCAGCCGCAGCCGGGCGGCGGGCAGCCTGCACCTGCTCATGGCGAACAACCCGGTTTTCTTGATCGCGAGGGAGTAAAAATGCTGCAATTGGTTCTGGCTGCACCCCGCTCCGGCAGCGGAAAAACAACGGCAGCCTGCGCTTTATTGGCGGCGCTGACTGCCCGCGGGCTGACCCCCTGCGCGTTCAAGTCGGGGCCGGACTACATCGACCCGATGTTCCACCGCGCGGTGCTGGGCGTCGAAAGCCACAATCTCGACCTGTTTTTCTCTGCACCGCAGACCGCCCGCGCACTCTACGCCCGGCACGCGGCGGGGCACGGCACGGCAGTCGTCGAGGGGGCCATGGGCTACTACGACGGCCTTGGCGGCGTGACCGACACGGCCAGCGCGTGGCAGCTGGCCGATACGCTGGACCTGCCCGCACTGCTCGTTGTGCGGCCCAAGGGGGCAAGCCTGACGCTGGCGGCGGAGCTGCGCGGGCTGACAGCGTTCCGCACACCGCACCATATCGCGGGAATTTTGCTCAATGATTGTACGCAAGGATTGTGCGCTCTGCTGAAGCCGATGCTCGAAAAAGAGACCGGTCTGCCCGTGGTCGGCTGCCTGCCGCCGCTGCCCGAGGCCGCGATAGAAAGCCGCCACCTCGGTCTGAAAACCGCCGCCGAGATCGACGATCTGCAGCGCAAGATACAGCTCTTATCCGATGCCGCGCAGCAAACCATCGACTGGCCGCTGCTGCACACCCTGTTTGACCGCCCCGCGCCCGCCGCTGTGCCGTGCACGGTGCCCCCGCCGCGGGTGCGCCTTGCCGTGGCAAGGGACGCCGCGTTCTGCTTTACCTACGCCGAAACATTGGAAGCACTGCGGGAAAACGGCGCGGAGCTGTGCTTTTTCAGCCCGCTGGCCGACACGGCTCTGCCGGATAATATCGGCGGGCTTTACCTGCCGGGCGGCTACCCCGAGCTGTACGCCGCCCGGCTGGCCGCGAACGCCCCCCTGCGCGCCGCCGTAAAAAGCGCCGTGCAGGGCGGCCTGCCCACCGTGGCCGAGTGCGGCGGCTTTTTGTACCTGGGCCGGACATTACAGGACGCCGACGGCACGCCCCACCCGATGGCGGGCGTGCTGCCCGGGCAGGGCTTCAAGGTCGGGCGGCTTGTGCGGTTCGGCTACGCCCGCCTGACCGCCCGCGCCGACAGTATGCTGTTCCGCGCGGGGGAGACCCTGCCCGTCCACGAGTTCCATCACTGGGACTCCACCGAAAACGGCGATGCGTTCACCGCTGCCAAGGCAAACGGGCGGCAGTGGGCGTGCGGCTTTGCCAATGCACGTATCTACGCTGGTTTTCCGCATCTCTACTGGGCAGGTACGCCGCTGCCGAAGCGCTTTGCGGCTGCAGCCGAACATTATATAAAGGAAACATCATGACCGAAAACAAACTGAAAAACCTGCTTGCAGCCGTTACCCCGCCGGACGAGGCCGCCCGCGCCGCAGCCCACGCCCACTGGGCTGCGCTGGCAAAGCCTTTGGGCGGACTGGGCCGGCTGGAAGCCATGGTCGAGGACGCCGCCGCGCTGACCGGCGACCCCGTGCCGGATGTCAGCCGCCGCGCGGTGCTGGTGCTCTGCGCGGACAACGGCGTTGTGGCGCAGGGCGTCAGCCAGACTGATGCCTCCGTGACCCGCGCCGTGCTCGAAAACCTGACCGCCCGCCGCACCAGCGTCTGCCGCATGGCCGCTGCGGCCCACTGCGACGTCGTGCCTGTCGATATGGGCATTGCGGGCGCACCTGTGCCCGGCGCGGCGGACTGCCGCATTGCTGTGGGCACGGCTGACTTTACCACCGGCCCTGCCATGACCCGCGCACAGGCCGTGCAGGCCATCGCCGCGGCGGATATGCTCATCATCGGCGGAACATCCCTGAACGTGTGGCCTGCGGCGGGGCTTATCAACTATTTCCGGGGAGGGCATCTGGTGCTCATCAACAAGTCAGCGGTGGCCCGGGACCTGACTGCGGACCTTGTCATCACCGACCCCATCGGAGAGGTCCTTGCTCAGCTTTGACCCCTTTCCCGGCCCATTTTGGGCCGGGAAAAATTTTTCAAAAAATGCAGAATCATGGTTGACATTGGGGGCTTGAACGGATATAATAATCAAGCAGTCTTTTTAGGGCGGTTTTATTTTGCGGCTGTGCTGGAACTGGTAGACAGGCCAGCTTGAGGTGCTGGTGTCGATTCGACGTGTGGGTTCAAGTCCCGTCAGCCGCACCAGCTTTCCCAAAAAGATTGCCATACGCGCGAGTGGTGGAATTGGCAGACTCGCTAGATTCAGGTTCTAGTGTGCATTACGCACGTGCGGGTTCAAGTCCCGCCTCGCGCACCAAAAAAAAAGGAACAGGGTATCCAATCGGATGCCCTGTTCCTTTTTCATATTGGCCTCATCGCAGCGCTTTATTCGGCGGCGTAGCGGCTGAGAATTTCGTCCGCTTCGCTCTGCTTCATGTTCCCCAGCTTTACCTGTTCGGTACAAAAGGGCTTTACGGCGGCCAGCATTTCCGCATTTGTTTCATAGGGGCCGAAGGTGTGCTCCTCGCCGTTGTCTAACTTGACGTACAGCTCCTTTGTGTCCGTTGAGGTGCCGATGTCGGCGGGGTTGTAGCTCATCATCAACTGGTCCTGCCCGTCCACGGATTTGGAGTACATGACACCGTTTTTGATGTCCGCCAGAATGTCCTCGTACATGGCGATGGTCTCGTCGATCTTCTCCTGGGTCCAGACGAAGCTGCCGCTGCCGCCTGTCCACGCGCTCTCCCCCAGCAGGCTTTGCAGCTGCACCTTTTCCTTGTCCAGCCACGCCTTGTACTCGTCATACGTCCACCATTCGACATTCGGTGTGGGGAAGCGGGCCTCAAATTCCGCGTCCGTCAGCGGCTCGAAGGTCTTTCCGTCATCGAAGCTATAATAGGTCCTTCCGTCATCGGGATTCACATAGGACATAAGCGACCCGTCTTCGGCCTCGGTTTCCACGCTGTTCATGCGGCGGTCAACGAGCTCGACAAACTGCTTTTTGGTGATTGCTGCAAGCTCGGTAAGCTTATCGCCGCTGCCGCGTCTGACGTTTAAATAAATGCCGTTGGCAGCGGAATCATCTGTGTAGATGCCGCCATTGTCATCGTATATTCCGGCAATGGGACTTTTCTGATAGTACCAATGATCCTTTTGCAAGGAGATTCCGGCGGCGAGGTATTCCGCGCTTGGCTTCGGTGGCTCACCGGACTTGACAGCCTCCGTATTTCTGCCGGAGATTGAGCCGTGTGCGGTATTGGCGGTATCCTCTTTGGCCGAGGTGGCAAAGACCGTTACCGTTCCGGCAACAAGTACCGCCGCCAGAAGCAGGGATATGACCGTAATTTTTTTCGTTTTCATAATGGCTGTGATCCTTTCTTCTATTACGTTTTTGCTGAAGTGATTGCAAAGGGGCGTCAGCCCGCTTTGGACCTCCTCCATACGAATGAGGACGCGGGCGTAGGAGGCCCTTGCGTCATGGCCGAAGCGGCGGATAACGGCCTCGTCGCAGGATAGCTCTATGTCTCTGTTTGCGAGAGCATACATCGCCCACACCGCCGGATTGAACCAATGCACGCAGACAGCGGTGATCAGCAGGAGCTTGGCGGCCGTGTCAAGCCGTCGGATATGGACAAATTCATGCTCCAGAACGAATTGCAGTGATGCTTCATCGTCCCAGTCTGTTTCCTTCGGCATCAAAATGACCGGGTGCAGGAGGCCAAAGGTCAGCGGGGAGGAAATGCGGTCGGTCTGGCGGAGCGTAATTGTGCGCCGCAGGGGATGCGCTTGAAGCCAACGCCGGGAGGCGTCATTTTCCACCGGCAGGGACATTTGGAACTCCCGATAACAGTTCCGGTAGGCCACGGCGAAGGTGACCGCACAAAGAGCCGTGCCCACCGCCCAGATAATGCTCCCTACGGGAAGCGCCGCTTCAGAAACGGAAACGGACTGGGGCAAAGCGGCGGCCTGTCCTGCCAGAACGGCGGAGACTGCCGCAGCGGGGATATTCGCCGTTGCCGGCGCCGGAGTCCGTTTCAGCAGGGAATAGATGCTCAGAGCGGAGGGGAGAGAAAGGGGAATCAGCAGCCGGAAAAGCGCGATGCCCCAAAGCACCGGAAATGTCCTTTTCGGCACATGGTCCATTGCAAGAGCGCGGATGACTGTGATGACTAAAATCATGACGCCGCCCGCGAGGCTCATTTGCAGCAAGCTCATATCGCGTCCCTCATTCCAGCTCTCCGACGATTTGCTTGAGCCTTTCTATTTGTTCGGCAGAGAGCTTTTTTCTGCCGAGAAGCGCCGCAAACAGCTTGTCGGCAGAGCCATCATAGACCTTGTTGATCAGTTCATTTGTTTCCGCCTCCTGAACCGCCGACTTGGGAATTAAAGCGTGGCACAGAAAGCCCGGTTCACTGCGCGCAACAGCGCCCTTTTTTATGCAGCGCTTGATAAGGGTGTAGGTGGTGTTTACATTCCAGCCCACCTCTTGTGATAGTGTTTTGGCGATTTCCTTGGCCGGGGTATCTCCCTCGCGCCAGAGAACGTCCATGACCTTCAGCTCTGAGTCAAACAGCTTATTATCCATAAAAGCACCTCCAGATAAGACTGCAGTAGTATCTGTGAACGTATACTACCACAGTCTTATATTGCTGTCAATACGACTGCGGTAGTATTTTGAAAAAATTCTGAGGCGCGAGTAAAAAACAAAACCGGGAGGGCCGTATCAGCGGCCCTCCCGGCAGCGTGTCGAAAAAGTCTCTTCTCCCCGCTGAACAAGTTTTCAGAACTTCATAAAAGTTCTGAAAACTAAGGATTTCAATGGCGCAGGGAAATAGGCGAAGCGCCGCCGGTGGCGGATCAAGCGAGCTTGTTTCGAGGAAGGCTCCCA
>ERZ831773.896-NODE-896-length-35590-cov-4.768144_pt1 | contig 35590 bp, 26 predicted proteins | sample MGYA00519696_ERZ831773 | MGnify/ENA primary metagenome ERZ831773 (study PRJEB31850, sample SAMEA3708720) | human gut metagenome | biome: human gut; feature: human-associated habitat; material: faeces | place: China | collected 2014 ...
GCGAATCCGAATGTTTTTAGAATTGCGAGAGTTGTGAAACAACGGAGCAATTCGTAAGTATCATAATTTTTAAAACTAAGAAAGGATAGGATATTATTATGAAAACATTTATGGGAAAAAATTTCCTTCTGACAACTGACACAGCAAAAGAGCTGTTCCATGATTACGCAGAAAATATGCCGATTATCGACTATCACTGCCATATTAACCCGAAGGAAATCTATGAGGACCGCAAGTTTGAGAACATCACTCAGGTATGGCTTGGCGGCGATCACTACAAGTGGCGTCAGATGCGTTCTAACGGTATCGACGAGAAGTACATCACAGGAGATGCAACTGACAGAGAGAAGTTCCAAAAGTGGGCAGAGACTCTTGAGAAGGCAATCGGCAATCCACTGTATCACTGGAGTCACTTAGAGCTGCAGAGATATTTCGATTATCACGGTGTATTAAATGGTGATACTGCAGAAGAAGTATGGAATATCTGCAACGCAAAGCTTGCTGAGGATTCTATGACTGTTAGAAATATCATCCGTAAGTCTAATGTAAAGGTAATCTGCACCACTGATGATCCGATTGACAGCCTTGAGTGGCATAAGAAGATCGCTGCAGATGAGACTGTAGATTTCAAGGTATATCCGGCATGGAGACCAGATAAGGCAATGAACATTGAGAAGCCAGATTTCTTAGAGTATGTACAGAAGTTAGCTTGTGTATCTGGAATTAAGGTAGACAGCGTAAAGAGCTTGTTAGCAGCAATCGACAACCGTATGGAATTTTTTGATTCCATGAAGTGCTGCGTATCTGATCATGGTTTAAACTATGTTGTATATCAGCCGGCAAGCGAGGAAGCAGTTGAGGCAATCTTCCAGAAGAAGGTTAACGGTGAAAAGCTGACTCAGCTTGAAATTGACCAGTATAAGACAGCATTTATGATTCATGTAGGAAGAGAGTATCATCGCCGTGGATGGGTAATGCAGATGCATTATGGCTGCAAGCGCGACAACAATACCTTCCGCTATAACCAGTTAGGACCAGATACAGGATACGATTCCATCAATAATGATGCAACAGCAGCTCAGTTAGCTGATTTCTTAAATGCACTCAGCACTACAAACGAGCTTCCAAAGACAATTCTGTATTCCTTAAATCCAGCTGACAACGAGATCATCGGCACCATCATGGGCTGCTTCCAGGACAGCGAGGCAGTAGGCAAGATCCAGCACGGTTCTGCATGGTGGTTCAATGATAATAAGTCAGGTATGATCAACCAGATGGTAAGCCTTGGAAACCTTGGTCTGCTTGGAAACTTTGTTGGTATGCTGACTGACTCCAGAAGCTTCTTATCCTACACAAGACACGAGTATTTCCGCCGTATCCTGTGTGAGTTAGTAGGAGGCTGGGTAGAGAACGGCGAGTATCCATACGATAAGAAGGCATTAAAGAACATTATCGAGGGTATCAGCTACAACAATGCAAAGGCATATTTTAACTTCAAGGATTGATTTTGAAGTCAATAGTTACCTGAGTTTTTTGTAAAATACGGTGTCAGGGTCAGCTAGTTGTGATCCTGACATTAGTTTAATTAATTAAGTATGGAGGTGCATAGTATCCTTTATGGATAGTCACAGTATGACCCTGGTGGTCGCTTTAATATTATTAATGATGGGTTCTGCCTTTTTTTCTGCAACGGAGACAGCCTTTTCCTCGCTGAATAAGCCGAGATTAAAAAATATGGCAGCAGAAGGCAACAAAAAAGCAAAGCTTGCATACAAGCTTGCAGAGAATTATGATGAATTGATTTCAAGTACACTTGTAGGAAATAACGTTGTAAATATTGCAGCAACAACAATTGGAACACTTCTCTTTGTAGGATGGCTCGGATCAAATGGAGCTACTGTATCAACTATCTTTATGACAGTGATTACTTTAGTTTTTGGTGAAATCACGCCAAAGAGTCTGGCAAAGGAATGTCCAGAAAAATTTGCAATAACTGTTGCTCCAATTATCAATATTCTAATTACTGTTTTAAAGCCGGTGAATTTCCTTCTAATCAAGTTAAAGAGCAGTGTAGGAAAGCTTTTAAAGGTCAGCGGCACAACGAATGGAATCACTGAGAATGAGCTTCTTACAATAGTAGATGAGGCTGAGCAGGTCGGTGGACTTGACAGTAATGAGAGTGAGCTGATTCACAACGTAATCGAGTTCAATGATCTTCAGGCAGGCGACATCATTACACCGCGTGTTGATGTTACAGCAGTTGATATCACAACGCCAAACGAAGAAATTGCGGATGTGTTCAAGACATCTGGTTATTCCCGAATCCCTGTATACAAAGATACGATTGATGATATTATCGGTATCCTGTACGAGAAAGATTTCCATAACTATGTGGCAGGAACTACAAAGTCAATCGAGACGATCATGAAGCCGGCTGAGTTCATTCCGCCAACAGTCAAGATCTCCGAGCTTTTAAAGAAGTTCCAGCAGACAAAGCTTCATATCGCTGTTGTTGTGGATGAGTTTGGCGGTACAGAGGGTATTGTTACCATGGAAAATATCTTAGAGGAGCTTGTAGGTGATATCTGGGATGAGCATGATGAGGTAGAGGCTGGCATCAAAAAGTTAGATGATGGAAGCTTCATCGTTCCAGAAGATATGGATTTAGACGATTTCTTTGAGCAGTTTTCCATCAACACCGAGACAGAGGCTTCTACTATCAACGGATGGATTACCGAGCAGATTGGAAAGATTCCGGAAGTAGGCGATTCATTTGATTTTGAAAATCCTGTTTCAGAGGAAGAAGATTCCGAAAAGGACAAAGAAAATCAAAGCAACAAGCCGCAGAAGCTTCATATTGAAGTGACACAAACCGAGGGACAGAAAGCAGAAGAAATTCATGTGACGTTCCTCCATGAGAAAGACGAAGACAGTACAGAACAAGAAAAGAAATAAATGCATTGGCAGCTTATCTAAAAAGGTAGGCTGCCTTTTTTGCTTGACAATACTTCGGGATACCGATATGTTAGAACTAGTAAAAGATTTTTTAATATATGATGAGAAAAGCTGATGTGCATCAAAAGAGATTAGGCTAGCAGATTTTTTTGGTTTAAAACTTGCAAAAAAGTAGCTTTTGCATGAATCCTGTGGTAAAATAGTCATATGATGGTGGCGATTTGAACAAAAACCACACGATGTTTTAAAGGAGGATGTGCGAATGACTCAAAAAGACCAGAAAAATCAAATCAAAAATCTGCTGGCATGTACAGAGCGTTTGTTATGCTGTATGACAGAAGTACAGCAGGATATGGATGAAGCAGCAAAATCCATTAAACAGCAAAAATTACTTTCAGATGAAATCGCGTCAAAACTTGAGAATAAATTAAAAGAATTGCGGGAAGAGACAAAAAATTATACAGATATTTGTGGCGAGACAGGGATAAAAAATCTTATGGAATCTTCTATGTCAGAGGCAAAGCATGTTTTAACAGAACAGCTGCATCTGATTGAGAAAGAGGAGAGAAGGCTTGCGTATAAGCGTTTTAAGTCCCTGCAGTCGCTAGATCCAGATACAAACGAGCATATTTTGTCATATAAGAATGAGCTTAAGGAATTATTGGATGCATATGAAAAAGCACCGTCAGATGAAAAGATAGAGAAAAAACTAGATGCTTACAGTACATTCATGCAGGCACTTGATGAGACAGACAGCGCCAAAGTTATAGCATATATTCTGGAATTGTCGTCAGTATTTGATAATCAGCTGCTTGGAAAGGCATTTGTGGCAAGAACGATTAAAGAAGAAACAAATGAAAGCGATCAGACTGACATTTTAGTGGAAGAAAGCAACGAGGAGTCTGCGAAAGATAACGAAGCAGTTGAAGATGCGCAGCTTCTATCAGAGATTGCGGCAGCAAAGCAGCTTCCATTTATTCGTGATGAGGATGTGGCTTGCTATACACTTGAGATCAAAAAAGGAAAAGAAGAGAAAAAAGTTGGAACAAAGAGCTTTTTAAACGAAATTCGTGCAAAGTTTGCAACGGAAAATGGATTGGTTTTAACATGTCTTGATACGTTTGGTGTGCTTTCCATTCAGTTTCTGGCACTCGCAACGAAGAAATCCATGATCACACTTGAAATGTCATTTCGCTACTTATTTGAAAAAGGATATATCAGAATTTATAAAATTCCTGGATTGGATTCTTTTTATTCCCTTTCAGCAAAGGCATGGAAAGTAATGCAGTCAAGAGAAGCACGCAATTATTTAAAAATAAAAGGTATTGTTTATGATAATCAGGCAAAAAATGAAATGAATCTTGATGTGGATGAGGAATCTGTCAATGCAGCGTTTGCAAGGATTGCTTATCTGCGTTTGCTGAATACATTTTATGAGATTATTCAGCCAAATACCTCAATGAAGGAAGCAGTTTTTGATGAGTGTTTTGTGGTTGTATTAAAGGATACATCTTCCATAATTATGATTGGTATTTTCTGGAGTTTAAAGGGAAGTAAGGATGAAGAGATTCTTCTTGAACATATTCGAGAGAGCGTAAATTATGGCACTGATTACGTTATTGTTGCCGGACTAAACAGGGATTATGCAGTTTGCAATGCCGATTATGTAGTAAAAGAAATGACATTTGATCCAAAGTGTGTAATCTGCTACGATTTGCTAAAAAACGAATATTTTGAGTATGTGTCAAATGATCCGTTTTCTCCAAAGAAGCTGTTAGAAAAGAAGGAAAATCAATCAGTAAAATTAGAGAGTAAAGCAGAGAATAAATCAGAAAACAAAGAAGAAAATAAAGCAGAAAATAAAGTAGAAAGCAAAACAGAGAGTAAATCAGAGGATCAGTTGGAAAGTAAGCCAGAAAGCCAGTCAGAAGATCAGTCAGAGTGCCAGTTAGAAAGTCAATTTGAAGATCAATTACAAGATCAGTCAGCAGACGCTTCAGAAGATGAAATACAAAATGCCTGCATGATGATTGTGGAAGAAAAAACTTACTGTGCTACAGCTTATCTCGATGCTGTAAAGGATACAAATGAACAATATAAAATGCTGTATGAGCAGTTAGCTTACGCAGTCAATGATCCTAAAATGAGATGCTCCTATGATTCTCATAAAATCTTTGCAATGTATCCGCAGAATGAGGATATATTGACAAATTATCTTATGCTGTCTACCTGCCTTCGCAATTTCTTTATGAACCATATTGAATATGATTATGAAATGAAGGCATTATATGAGAACATGAAGAGTATTCCTATGACACAGGCTTATCCTGAGCTGATGAGCGCAGCATATCGCATGGTGCAGTTTAAGGGAAAATTCCATAAGGGAATTGATTGCTACGCCGATTATCGTCTAAGAGATCAGATGAAAATTGAGCACCGTCTGGAAAATTTGGCAGTGCGTGCAAAGGGATATTATGAGTCGTATGTGCTTGGTCAGCCTAAAAACCATAAAAATGTAAAGCGCTTTGTTGATACATGGAAATTAGTTTTTGCTGAGGATGGTGAGATGGCATCGTATCTTCAGGCAATCATGAATGGCGAATACGAGTATGCGAGTCTGTTTCGTGTAAATTTGCTTATTAATTTTATTAGTGATGGCTGTACAGCTGAATATTCAAATCTTAACCGTGAAAAGTTAGGAAACTATATTAATGACTGTTGGGATAAATCAAAGACGAATGGAGGAACCAAATTTAAGACTAGCAATCTTATGAGTGACCTTAGAAATAACCTGACAAATGCTATGGAAAAGGTTATTGGGATTACATGTGAGTGGATTGATCTGGCATCTGGACGCAGCCGTTCTGAAAATGATGCAGGTGAAAAGCGCTACCGTGAGATAAAAAGTGATCTTAGGGCAGAATTAAAAGCTGCTGAAAAAATCGTTCAAAAGAAGGAAACAGCAGAAGATATTTATGTGCAGGCAGGAAAAGCTGTACTAGCGCAGACGATAAAAGAGCTCCTGGCAAGGTTGGACGGCCGTTACAAAGAAGAGTCTCATAAATATTTTTACATAGATTTTTTGAGAGGAAGCGATGTACTTTTAGACGAGGAATATTTCCCAGACAAGCGAGGAAATTTTGCTGATTTCGAGAAATTGTCACTTCCGGCTCGTATTTTGCGTCATTCTAAGCTTGAACTTTTAAGTTTTGAGGAAAAGCTTGAGCATATTTTCAAGGAATATGGAGACGACTACGGAGCAGCAGAACAGATTTTAGATTATATGCAAAAAAATAGAAATGCAACAGAAGAATACAATATTCAGGCATCTAAGGAGCAGGCTGGAAAGGATGCACAAATCCGTCTTAATAACTTTATTGAAAATCTGGAGTTGGCGCAAAGCTATGGACAGATTGAAGAGACAAAGGAAAATAAGAAAGAAAAAATTCAGAAGATCGCAAATGAGTGGTTTGCTTATGCTGATGAGACGAAAAATTATGGCTTCTTCAAACGAATCCTGGAGGAGTACGAGAAAAAACTTCACGAGGACGCAAAGGTGCGCGGAGAGGCACTTCTTCGCGAGGTTGAAGGAATCGAGAATAACGACACATTAGATGAGTGCCGCAAAAAGCGTATTGCCGCAATAAAAAGCATGATCGAATGTCAAAACTATACAGTGGCAGAGGATCTTTTGTCAAAGATTAATAGTGAAGAGACAGATGAGGAGCGGGAAATTCGCGGCACTGATTATCTGGCAAAATTTATTGAAGAGTATGACTATAATTATAAGGCAGTTGCTAACAGCAGCAAGAGTCTTAGTGATCTGGCAGTTGTGCGGATTCATAACAAGGATGAAAAGTGGGCAAAACGCCTTATTGACAACTGGATGAATAACGGACAGGCTTTGGGACAGTATAAGCTGACAGCTCTTCTTGAGGCGCTTGGCTTTTTAGACGCACAGGTAAAGGAGCAGGCAAAGCTTGGAAGGATTGAAAACTATATGGTTACGATTCCTGCTGTAGTAGGAAGAAAAGCAAACTATAAGCATCCGATTGCTGCATTTGGATCGAAGGCGCAGACAGAGGGCTTTCGCGTTGCATGCCTGTTTGGAAAGTATGATGCAGACCGCCTGATTGAAGAATTAAAAAATATCGGAAACAGCAAAAATACACTAGTTCTTCTTGATTATGCGCTGTCACTTCCAGACAGAAGATTATTTGCAAAAAAAATAAAGGCGAGCTTTAGTGATAAGGTCTTTGCAGTCATTGACCGCGTATTATTAATGTTCTTAGTAAACAATTACAGTGTGCAGTTTATCAATCAGATATTGATGTCTGTTATGATGCCGTTTTCATATTGTCAGCCGTATGTGTGGGATTCTTCAAAGGTAATGCCTCCGGAGATATTTATCGGAAGACAGGAAGAGCTTGAAAAAATCGAATCACCTTCCGGTGTCAATATCGTTTATGGCGGACGCCAGCTTGGAAAGTCGGCACTTTTAAAAAAGGCAAAAATGGATATTGATTTTGATGAAAATAATAACCGTGCAGTTTACATTGAAATCAAAGGCATGGATTATGAACGAGCAGCTAAAAAGATTTGCTGTGAGCTGTATGATGCCGGTGTTCTAAAAGAAGAAATTGATACGACAGACTGGGATGTATTAGCAAGGGCAATCAAAAAGCGACTGCTTGACGATAAGGAGGAACGTATTCCATATCTGCTGCTTTTATTAGATGAGGCAGACACATTTATCGAGAGCTGTACAGAAGTAAATTTCAAGCCGTTTGATGCTCTAAAAGAGATTCAAAATATTGGAATGGACCGCTTTAAGTTTGTTATTGCAGGTCTTCATAATATTGTGCGTTTTAAGCGCGATGCAGCATTGTCTAATAATAGTGTGATTACGCATTTGAGCTCGATTACGATCAGACCGTTTCACACAAAGGATGCCAGACAGCTTCTCGAGGAGCCGCTTTATTGTCTGGGATTTCGTTTTCCAAAGGAGCGTCAGGCGCTGATATCACTTATTTTAGCAAGCACCAATTATTTTCCAGGACTGATTCAGCTTTATTGTGCGAATTTAATTGAAGCAATGAAAAAGGACGATTATGCCGGATATGATGAAGGTAATACACCAGCCTATGAGGTTACACAAAAGCATATTAAAAAGGTGCTCTCAGATCCATCCTTTATGAATCAGATCCGTGAAAAGTTTGAGATCACGCTTAAGCTTGATGAAGATAACATGTACTATATCATTGCACTTTTGATGGCGTATCTGTATCACCAAAATGCAAACTCAGCAGCTGACAGCGAGGGCTTTTCAGCAGAGGATATCAAAGAGGCGGCAATTGGCGTAGGCATCAATCAGGTTGCCGTTCAGAAAACACAAGTCATTAATGGACTGATGCAGGAGCTTCTTGAGCTTAATATTTTGCGTCATACAGTAAACGAAAAGTATCTGTTCTCACGATACAGCTTCTTCCAGATGATGGGAACATCAGATGAAATTGACAGCCGTTTGCTTGAATACATGGAGAATCAATAACGGGGTGAAACAATGGATAGACTATGGTGGGAAAATATAACAAATACATCACATTTCATTGATCAGATTGTGGAAGCCGTTCAGTCAGGCAGCCATCTGTTTTTACAGCTTCCGCAGTTTGTCCCGTGGTATGAGACAATGAGCGATCTGGTCATATCGAAAATTGAAAGGCAAAACTCAGACCGTTCCCTGAAAATTATTATGGATAGCGGCAAAGATCCGGGGGAATATCTGTTTTATCAATATTGCCGTCAGGAGAAAAGGGCGCAGTATAGGCCAGGAATAGGATATGCGCAGTTTCTTGCAAAAAGCGAAGAGTTAATAATGAACCATTATATCCTCTGGGTAACGCAGGCAGATGCAGCGCAGGCGAAGAAGTGGTACACTTTTCTGGAAGGCTATAGCAAGGCGCTTGGCAAAGGGAAAAAAGGCTGTATATTTTTGATTGAAACAAGAGAAGATGTACCAATTATTGAACGCGGAAGCATCAAAAGACTTGTTTATGAAAAAGAGATAGCACATTATGACACATATCTTTTTGCGATGCTTGCGGCATCCACGCAAAAGCAGACAGAAGGCTTTCGCCAGTATCTGGCAGAGGCTGTCTCATCAGTTGTGCCAGATGATGCAGAGCTTGCCTGCGCATGTATCAAGAGAGGGCGTATATTTTTAGAGGATCCTGTAAAGACAATTGCGTCAATAAAAAAAGAAACATTTAGAAGCGATGGAACGGCCTTTTGGCCTGACATAAGCGAAAAGCAGATTGCGGAACGGATGTGGGAAGCGCAGATTAAGGTAGTATTTCCTATTATAGAAAAGCAGCGAAGCATTATCGTAGAGCGCTACAGAAAAGGAATTGAAGCACTTCTTCCAATCACTGGTGCATACGGCGAAATGTTTTTTGATGCCGAGGATGTGGAAATTGGCGTCTTGTCTCATCTGGTATCATTAGGGAGACTAGCTGTCGCTTTCGAAGATGGGAAAATGATTGCAAGGCTTAGAAATGCAAGAAATACACTAGCACATATTAAGCCTATGACACAGGCAGAAATTGATGAAATTTTGTAAATAAAAAAGCAGCGACCAGATTGATCGCTGCTTTTTTGCATTATAAGATTCGTATACGAATAATATTTTCCATTGCTTCTAACTTTTTCTCAAATTCATCACTTACAGGCGCTTCTACATCAAATATCGCGTATGCATATTCGCCGCGGCTTTTTGAAACCATATCACTGATATTAACACCAGCCTCACCAAAAAGAGAAGTCAGCTGACTGATAACATTTGGTCTGTTGTAGTGGCATACACAGATACGTGCTGCCTTTTTGCGATAGCCAAGGCTGCAGGATGGGTAGTTGACAGAGTTTTCAATATTTCCATTTTCAAGATAATCCATAATCTGGTTGACAGCCATAACAGCACAGTTTTCCTCAGATTCTTCAGTTGAAGCACCAAGATGAGGAAGTACAAGAGCACTAGGCATATTTACAACAGCTGGATTCGGGAAGTCTGTAACATAGCGAGAAACCTTGCCGCTTGCAAGAGCATCAGCCATGTCAGCATCATTTACAAGAATATCTCTTGCAAAATTTAAGATCTTGACACCATCCTTCATTTGATCAAAAGTACGCTTATTCAACATACCCTTTGTAGAGTCAAGTGCAGGAACATGGATGGTGATGTAATCACACTGATTATAGATTTCATCATTATCCTTTACAATTGTAATGTGGTGAGAGAGGCGAACTGCATTCTGAATGCTAAGATACGGATCGCAGCCGTAAACTTCCATTCCAAGCTCACTTGCAGCATTTGCAACAAGAACACCGATTGCACCAAGTCCGATTACGCCAAGCTTCTTTCCCTTAATTTCATTTCCAGCAAAAGCCTTCTTTGCCTTCTCAGCTGTCTTTGCAATATTTGGGTCATCCTTATTTTCACGTACCCAGTGACAGCCGCCTGCAATATCACGTGAAGCAAGCATGAGTCCTGCAATAACGAGTTCCTTTACACCATTTGCATTTGCACCTGGTGTATTAAAAACAACAATACCTTTTTTTGCGCAGGAATCAAGCGGAATATTATTCACACCGGCACCGGCACGTCCAATTGCAAGAAGAGAATCAGGAAGTGTCATTTCATGCATAGAAGCACTGCGAAGAAGCACAGCATCAGCATTTTCAATCGAATCAGCGATGCAGTATGTATCATCAAAACGGCTCATTCCGGCATTAGAAATTGGATTTAAGCAATAAACACTTTTCATTTCAAATTCTCCTCCTCAAACTTTTTCATAAATGCAACAAGTGCCTCTACACCTTCCTTTGGCATTGCATTGTAGATACTTGCACGCATACCGCCTACAGTGCGATGACCCTTTAAGTTAACAAAACCGGCAGCCTCAGCTTCCTTTACAAATTTGGCATCAAGCTCCTTGTCGCCAGTTACAAATGGAACATTCATTAAAGAGCGAGAGGACGGCTCAACTGTACCGTGAAACAGCTTGCTAGAATCAAGATAGTCATAGAGGATCTTTGCCTTTTCTACATTTCTTCTTTGCATTTCCTCAAGACCGCCCATTTTCTTAAGCCACTTGAAGACCTTGCCGCAGATATAAATACCATAGCATGGAGGTGTATTGTAAAGAGAATCAGCATCTGCATGAATCTTGTAGCGAAGCATGGTAGGTGTTCCTGGAAGAACATCATCAGTAATAAGGTCTTCACGGATGATTGCAATTACAACACCGGCAGGACCGACATTTTTCTGAACACCGCCGTAAAGCATACCATATTTAGTAACATCAACCGGCTCAGATAAGAAGCAGGAAGAGATATCAGCTACAAGTGTTTTTCCCTTTGTATTTGGAAGTGTGTGGAATTTGGTGCCGTAGATAGTGTTGTTTTCGCAGATATAAACATAGTCGGCATCATCATCGATTGGAAGATCAGAACAGTCCGGAATATAAGAAAATGTTTTGTCAGCACTAGAAGCGACAACGTTAACCTCGCCGTAGAGCTCAGCTTCTTTTGCAGCCTTCTTTGCCCACTGACCGGTTACAATATAATCAGCTTTCTTATTTTTCATCAGGTTCATTGGGATCATAGCAAACTGCTGGGATGCACCACCCTGTAAAAATAAAACTTTATAATTGTTCGGAATATTCATAAGCTCACGAAGATCAGCCTCAGCCTCTTTAATGATCGCATCGTAAACCTTAGAACGATGGCTCATCTCCATGACAGACATACCGCTTCCCTGATAGTCAAGCATTTCAGCTGCAGCCTCCTGCAGTACCTCCTCTGGCAGCACAGCTGGACCAGCAGAAAAATTATAAACTCTTCCCATAAAGAAACCTCCTTATCGCTGCATTAGATATTATCGGGCGGTCAAAGACCGGTGAGATGCAGTGATTTACTATGGTGCTTTACCATATTAAAGTATAATATAATACTCAATTAGAAATAAGTCAATACCTAATTTCAATAATTCTTCACAAGAGGACAAACAATGGACACAAATTTATCAAAGAGTCATCACATTTGGCGCCTAACATTACAAACGATAGCAAAACAGCAATAAGGCTGTTTGCAAAAATGAGATGCAGGAGGACAAGACTTTGATTGAAGTAACAGGTCTGGTAAAAAAGTATGGAAACCATGTGGCTGTCGATCATTTAAGCTTTCGCCTAGAGCCAGGAAAGATTTATGGCTTTCTTGGTCCAAACGGAGCTGGAAAATCAACGACCATGAATATGATGACCGGATATATCGGCCCTACAGAGGGAACGATTTTAATTAATGGTCACGATATCGTGAAGGAACCAGCAGAGGCGAAGCGCTGTATAGGCTATCTACCGGAGCTTCCGCCGTTGTATACAGATATGACAGTATGGGAATATCTTGAATTTGCGGCACAGTTAAAAAATATTCCGGCGAAAAAGCGTCAGGAGAGCATTTTAAATGCTATGAAGATGACTGGACTTGTCGATGTAGCAAAAAGACTTATCAAAAATCTTTCAAAGGGCTACCGTCAGAGAGTCGGTTTTGCACAGGCTGTGCTTGGCATGCCGGAAATCATAATCCTTGATGAGCCGACTGTAGGTCTTGACCCAATTCAGATTATTGAGATTCGTTCACTTATTAAGGAGCTTGCAAAAGAGCATACCGTTATTTTAAGCTCACATATCCTTTCCGAGATTAGTGCCGTATGCGATGAGATTTTAATTATCTCTCACGGAAGACTAGTTGCAAGTGATACAACAGAAAATCTGATGCACTACATGGATAGTGATGCTATGCTTGAAATCAGCATAAGGGCGCCAAAGGAGCAGGCAAAGAACAGCTTTGCAAGACTTCATCATGTTGCAGCAGTTTTGGAAGCCACAAAGCAGAATGAGGATGATAAGCATCTGAATTTGACCTCATTTGAGATACGTACAGATGGCGCTGATGTGCGTGAGGCTGTATTTGGTATCTGCGCAGAAAAAAATTGGCCGATTTATGAGATGAAATATTCAAAGGCAACACTTGAGGATGTCTTTATGGAGCTGACTGCCGACAATAAGGCTCATGAAGAAGAGATGGATGAGATTAAAAAATCAGCAGAGGAGGCCGTAAAGGAAGCAGAGCAGACAAAGCAGGCCAATAAGGAGGATGACAATGAAAGCAATATTTAACAGAGAATTTAAATCTTATTTCACATCCATGATTGGACCTGTATTTGTGGCCGCACTTGTGCTCGTGACAGGTATTTACTTTATGGTGTATAACATGAGCTATGGCTATCCTTACTTTGCCTACACATTAAGTGCCTCTGCCATCGTATTTGTACTGACTGTTCCGCTTTTGACAATGAGAAGCTTTTCAGAGGAGCGTCATTCAAAGACAGATCAGCTTCTTTTGACATCACCGGTATCTGTGACACAGATTGTTTTAGGAAAGTTCTTTTCAATGGCAGCAGTTGTTGCGATTCCATGTGTGATCTTTTGCCTGTGTCCATTGATCATTAAGAGCACTGGAACAGCATATTTTCTTGTTGACTATTCAACTATTCTTGTATATTTTCTGATCGGCTGCGCTTATGTTGCCATTGGAATGCTGATCTCAGCAATGACAGAGAGTGTCATCATCGCGGCAGTTGGAACGATCATTACACTACTTTTGATCAATTTGTCAAATGGTCTTTCCACATATGTGCCAAATACAGCAATTGCCTCTTTAATAGGCTGTCTGATTCTTTTAGTTCTTCTTTGCGTCATTGTCTATGTAATGACAAAGAGCAATGCAGCTACGTTTGGTCTTTTGATCGGTGGAGCAGCAGTTTTAATCATTCTTTACGTTGTAAAGCCAGCTCTTTTTGAGGGACTTGTTCCAGGAATGATCGAAAACATAGCATTTGCAAAGGTAATGACAAGCTTTGTTTCTGATTATGTGTTTGATGTAAAGGGTGTTGTGGAGCTTATCTCGATTTGTGCGGCATGCATCTTTCTTACCACACAGGTAATCCAGAAGAGAAGATGGAGCTAAGATAAGCGCTAGATTGGTGTAAGAAAAAAGCCGAAAAAGCGGCAGAATGAGAGGAAAGCAGGCAGGAATGGATATCAAAAAAAAGAAAGAAAAAAAGCCGTCAGGTAAAAATATTTCATCTGTAGTGCAGCTGAAAAATGGAAGCTTCAGCCTTGCAGTGACGGCAATTGTGCTGGCAATTATTGTAGTAGTAAATTTGATTATAGGACAGCTTCCATCAAAGTTATTAAATTGGGATTTGAGCGAAACTGGAATTTTCAGTGTTTCAGATACTTCCAAAGAATTATTAAAGGACTTAGACAAGGATGTTACTGTTGAGGTAGTGGCAGAGACGGGAAATATAGACTCTCGTATTGAAAGGTTTATCTCTATCTATGGCGATCTCTCATCTAAGTTAAAGGTTAGCTATATAGACCCTGTTCTTCACCCTGAAATTCTTACAAAATATGGAATTTCAGCAAACTCTGTTGTTGTATCATGCGAGGAAACTGGAAAGAATCAGGTAATTTCCTTTAGCGATATAATTGTAAGTCAGCAAAATTATTATGGCTACAGCAGCGAATCAGAATTTGATGCAGAGGGTCAGCTGACAAGTGCTGTGGCAGCTGTTACCTCCGATAACGATAAAAAGATTTATCTTTTAAGAGGTCATGGTGAGTCAGCAATAAGTCAGGAGCTTGGCGAGCTGCTTACTAAAAACAGCATGACAACATCAAATTTAAATCTTCTTGAGACAGCATCTGTGCCGGATGATTGTGATCTTTTGATTATCAACAATCCTACAAGTGATCTTGGAACTGATGAATATACAGAACTTCATAACTATCTGTATCAGGGCGGAAATGTACTTTTGCTTCGCGGTGTCACCGATAAGGAGCTTACAAACTTCAATGAGCTGATGGAAGATTATGGTATGACTATGGTAAACTCCTATATTGGAGATCGTGATCGCTATTACCAGAGAGCACAGAGTGCGTTCTATTTCTTCCCAATAATCACAAGCAATGACACAAATGTAGAAACAACAAGCAGCATCTTAGTCGGTGCAGTAGCAGGTATGACAGCATCAGAAAATACACCAGAAGATGTAACACTGACAACACTTTTAACTACAAGTAACAATGCATTTCGTGAAGGAAACAGCAATGAGGCAACACAGTTTATTCTGGCAGCATCAGCACAGAAGACAGTACCAGCAGATACAGAAAGCGAGAGCGAGTTAGAATCTGGCAGTGATACAAAAGAAACTGAAAAGACATCCGCTGAGAGCGTTTCAGAGGAAGCTTCAACTGAAAGTGTAACTGAAAATGCATCAGAGGAAGTTACGTCTGAAGCAGCATCTGAGGCAGAATCTACCGAGGAAAGCACTCTTGAGGATGTTCTGACTGACATTTCAGTTGGAAACACAGATGGCTGGCTTGAGACACCATCAGCAGATTCTAAGCTGACTGTTATCTCAGCATCCACCATGATTGATTCCAGTTTGATTGGGAACTTCACTGGAATTGAAAACTTAAATGAGTTCATTAACATCGTATCATCTTACTTTGATGATGTTCAGAACGTATCAATTCCGGCAAAGAGCCTTTCAGTTACTTACAATACTGTAACAGGAAGCAGTATTTGGAATGCATTGTTTATAATTGTCATCCCAGTCTTCTCAATTGTCGCAGGATTGGTTGTATGGATCCGCAGAAGAAAGGCATAATGGTGTGAGTATATGACAAAGAATACAAAAAAACTACTTGGTTTAGTCGGTGCGCTTGCCGTCCTTGGCGGCGCATACGGCGGAATCGTGTGGATCAACCAGAATAACGAAGAAAAGGCAGCCGAGCAGTCAAAGGCAGAAAAAGAGGCAAACACCTTTTATTTAAGCCAGATGGAAGAGCCTGTTTCAATCAGCTACACAAACAGCTACGGAACATTCGCATTCAGCTATGACACTGAGAACGAGACTTGGAGCTATGACAGCGACGAGCACTTTCCTGTCACACAAAGCTATTTGACTTCCATTTCAAGTGATTTAAAATCATTTACTGCAGAGCGTAAGCTAGAGGAAGTACAGGATGACTTGTCAGTGTATGGTCTGGACAATCCAAGCTGCACGATCACAGCAAAGGGATCTGATGACACAGAGGTAACGATTCAGATTGGAAGCCTTAACAGCTATAATTCAGACTATTATGCAAAAGTAGAAGGCTCAGATGATATTTATACAATAGCATCAAGCTATGTCTCAGATATCAGCAACGATATTTCAGCGCTGCAGGAAAAGGAAAGCTTCCCAACCATCACCAGCACATCCATCACAGATGTACAGCTGGTAAAAGACGGCACTACAATTGATATGGAAAAGGAAGTTACACAAGAACCGGCAACCGAGGAAGAGACGACCGAAAACGCATCCGAGGAAGCAGAAACGGGAAGTGAAGTATCAGAAGAAGAGACAACGAAAGCTGTATCAGATTCTACAGAAGAAGGATTAACAGAAGAGGAATCAACCGTAGAAATGGTTGATGTAACACACTGGGTATTCACACAGGATAATAAGACACAGCGATTTGACGAAAGTGATGATATTCATGATTTGTTAGTCAACATGGTAGGTCTTACCTTCAACGACTGCGCAGATTATTACGCAGACGAAGAAGAAAAAGAATCATATGGCTTAACAGATGATGCAACAGTTCTTACAATAACATACCAGTCAGGCGAAGAAGAAACCACTTTAAAGCTGACAATAGGAGCCACAACAGAAGACGATGCATATTACTACGTCTCCATGGACGACTCAGATCAGGTCAACACAGTCAGCAAAGAAAGTGTAGACGCGGTCTTAGATGCTATTTCTAAGTATGGGATGTAATTAGTTACAGTTCACGCAACGACAAATATTTACAGCATAGCCCTAAGGTGAATGGCTTCGTAACATGACGCGTTAACTGTAACGGCAATAAATATACACATATAAAAGAAAAAGAAAAATCATTGACGAACTTTTTATTATCCAGTAAAATAAAAATAATGCAGGAAATTAGGCAGTTGCGCATGCAGCTGCCTGATTTTGAAATTTTGTGTGCAGTTTGGCACAGCAAAAGCAGGTATTTACAAGCAGGAGGACTCGATTATGGGTATGACGATGACGCAAAAAATTCTGGCTGCAGCAGCAGGGCTGTCAGAGGTAAAGGCCGGACAGCTGATTGAGGCAGATCTGAGCCTTGTTTTAGGCAATGACATTACCTCTCCGGTAGCGATCCACGAGATGGAGCGCTTTGACAAAAAGGGAGTATTTGATAAGGACAAGATTGCACTAGTACTCGATCATTTTGTTCCGAATAAGGATATCAAGTCTGCCGAGCATTGTAAGTGTGTAAGAGAATTTGCAGGCTGCAACGAAATCACAAATTTCTTTGATGTAGGAGAGATGGGAATTGAACATGCACTTCTTCCGGAAAAAGGACTTGTAGTTGCAGGAGACGTTGTAATTGGTGCTGATTCACATACATGTACATATGGTGCGCTTGGCGCATTCTCCACTGGTGTGGGAAGTACAGATATGGCAGCAGGTATGGCAACAGGAAAGGCATGGTTTAAGGTACCGTCCGCAATCAAATTTGTACTTACTGGAAAGCCGGCTGAGTATGTAACTGGTAAGGATGTTATCTTACATATTATTGGAATGATCGGTGTTGACGGAGCACTGTATCAGTCTATGGAATTTACAGGAGATGGTATTTCTTATCTTTCAATGGATGATCGTCTTTGTATTGCAAATATGGCAATTGAGGCAGGCGGAAAGAATGGTATCTTCCCGGTAGACGAGAAGACTATCGCCTATATGAAGGAGCATTCCACAAAGGAATATAAGGTTTACGAGGCAGACGAGGATGCTGAGTATACGGCAACATATACTATTGATCTTAGCAGCTTAAAGCCAACAGTATCCTTCCCACATCTGCCAGAGAACACTCATACTATCGATGAGGTAGGCGATATCGCAATTGATCAGGTTGTAATCGGTTCATGTACAAATGGTCGTATCGAAGATCTGCGTGCAGCAGCAGAGATTTTAAAGGGCAGAAAGGTAAAGAAAGGCCTTCGCTGCATCGTAATTCCGGCAACACAGGCAATCTATCTTCAGGCAATCGAGGAAGGACTTGTTCAAACCTTCATTCAGGCAGGAGCTGTTGTCAGCACACCGACCTGTGGACCATGTCTTGGCGGATACATGGGTATTCTGGCTGCGCATGAAAGATGCGTTTCTACCACAAACCGTAACTTTGTAGGACGTATGGGCGATGTAACAAGTGAAGTATATCTTGCAAGTCCATATGTTGCAGCAGCAAGTGCTGTAACCGGAAAAATCTCCGGACCAAAGGACGTTTTATAAAGAAGTCTCGCAGACTGTGACATAAAAACAGCTGGTCAGGCGATTCAGAAAGGTATGGTAAAGAAGATATGAAAGCAAATGGATGTGTATTTAAATATGGCGACAACGTGGATACGGATGTAATCATTCCGGCACGTTACTTAAACTCATCAGATCCGGCAGAGTTAGCAAAGCACTGCATGGAGGATATCGATAAGGATTTCGTTTCAAATGTAAAGAAGGGTGACATCATCGTTGCGGATAAAAACTTTGGATGCGGCTCCTCAAGAGAGCATGCACCGATTGCAATCAAGGCAGCAGGTGTAAGCTGTGTAATAGCAGAGACCTTCGCAAGAATTTTCTATCGCAACGCAATCAACATTGGTCTTCCGATCATTGAATGTCCAGAGGCAAGCAAAAAGATCAAGGCAGGAGATCAGGTAGATATTGATTTTAATACTGGTGTCATTACAGATCAGACGACAGGAGAAACCTTCCAGGGGCAGGCATTCCCGCCATTCATGCAGAAAATCATCAGTGAGGGTGGCTTAATTAACTACATTAATCACAAAGAATAGTTCTGAATAATTAAATAAAAGCGAAAAAAGGCGGACTGAGTCGATCAGCCCGTCTTTTCGCGTTCTTCATCACAAATGTCTTTCATTAGGCATATCTATTTTCATCGTAACAACAAAAGATATGTCGAAAAAAGGAAAAATACCCGAAAAACTGGGAAAGAAAAGATGAAAAAAAGCCTGCTTTTTGTCGAATAATAGTGGTCAGACCGCGAATCCTGCGAAGCATTTTCCGTGCGTTTTGAAAATAACTTCGTTATAATGTACGTGTGTTGAGACATATAAATAACTAGCTGCAAAAAATTTTATACAACCAGTTAGCAGAATAACTAGTACATGCAGCAGCCGCTATGGTACCAGCAGCTGCGAATAAAAAGCAGGAGGAATCAAAAATGCCAGAAAGAAACGCAGAAAATAACAGAGTCAGTGTCATTGGAGTTGTCGTGTCAGGGTTTGAGTTTAGCCATGAGGTCTTTGGGGAGAGCTTTTACATAATGGAGCTGTCAGTAAATCGCTTAAGCGATCAGTCTGATACGATCCCTGTGATGATTTCAGAGCGTCTTATCGATATCAATCAGGATTACAGAGGACGCACAATGGAAGCAATCGGACAGTTTCGTTCTTATAATCGTCATGAGGGGACGAGAAATCGTCTTGTGCTCTCTGTGTTTGTCAGAGAATATCATTTCATGGAGGCATTTACAGATTATACGAAGACAAATCAGATCATGCTTGACGGATACATCTGTAAACCGCCGGTGTATAGAAAGACACCGCTTGGACGTGAGATCGCAGATCTTCTGGTAGCAGTCAACCGCCCTTACAGCAAGAGTGATTATATTCCCTGTATTGCATGGGGACGAAACGCCCGCTATGTGTCCACTTTTGAGGTTGGCACCAGACTTCGCGTGTGGGGCCGTGTTCAGAGCAGAGAGTATATGAAAAAGATAAGCGAGACTGAGAGTGAGAAACGAATTGCATATGAAGTTTCCGTAAGTAAATTAGAATATGTCGAACAGAAGGGTTGACAGCACTGTAAAATTGATGTACACTAAAGAAAATTCATACAAAAGGTAGAGGTTGCGCTACTGATGAGTAGGCTGATGGATGCAGGCAAGAGCAAGTGAAGTTAGCTAAAAGGCATTGGCGCCGAAAGAATGGCTGTGCAAAGGCTGTTCTTGGGCATATATCGAATAGGTATATGACTGTCATCTGTTCACAGATGGGGAGCTACTAAGGGAAATAGAAAAAGAAAACCTTATGAGCCGGCCGCATGTGACCGGCTTTTTCTTTGGAGAAATCCCAAGACACTCTGGTGGCTGCATTTGAATAGAGTATTACCTGAATCAAGAAAGGATGGTATTAGTATGCCAATATTTAAGGGAGCAGGAGTTGCAATCGTCACTCCATTTACACAGGATGACAAGGTTAATTTTGAAGAACTGGGGAAAATGATTGATTTCCAGATTGCCGGAGGAACAGATGCGATCATCATCTGCGGAACAACAGGTGAATCTTCCACATTGACTCATGAAGAGCATGATGAATGTATCAAGTTTGCTGTTGAGCATACAGCAGGCAGAGTTCCTGTTATTGCAGGTACAGGATCAAACTCCACAGCAGAAGCAATTCGTTTGTCCACACATGCACAGAATAATGGTGCAGATGCGCTGCTTCTTGTAACACCATATTATAACAAGGCAACACAGAAGGGTCTGATTCAGCATTATACTGCAATTGCAAACAGCGTAGATCTGCCAATCATTCTGTACAACGTGCCGTCACGTACAGGTGTTAACATTTTGCCGCAGACTGCTGTTACACTGGCAAAGAATGTAAAGAATATTGTAGCAATCAAAGAAGCAAGCGGAAATATCTCTCAGGTAGCAGAGCTTGCCGCAATTGCAGACGGCTGCATCGATATCTACTCAGGAAATGATGATCAGGTTGTTCCGCTTCTGTCACTTGGCGGTGTGGGTGTTATCTCCGTTTTATCAAATGTAATGCCTAAGCTGACACATGATATGGTTATGAGCTACTTAAACGGTGATGTAAAGTTAAGCCGTCAGCTTCAGCTGTCTGTTATGAACTTAAATAAGGCACTTTTCTGTGAAGTAAATCCTATTCCGGTAAAGGAAGCATTGAATATGATGGGATGGAATGCAGGTGCAGTACGTTCTCCTCTGTGCGAGATGGAGCCGCAGCATAAGGAACTGCTTCGTAAAGAGTTAGCGGCAATGAAGCTGATTTGAAACTGATCTGAAACTAGCCTTAAGACGGAGGAACAAACGATGGTACGTATTATTTTAAACGGATGCAATGGTGCAATGGGCAAAATGTTAGCTAATATCATTGCACAGGATGAGCAGGCACAGGTTGTGGCTGGAATTGATATCACGCAGGCAGCCGATACACCATTTCCTGTATTTGAATCTATTAAGGAGTGTGATGTAGAGGCTGATGCACTGATTGATTTTACCGTTTCAAAAATTACAGATATGGTATTAGATCAGTGTGCACAAAAAGGACTTGCACTAGTTCTTGCAACAACAGGACTTTCCGATGAGCAGCTTGCTCATGTGCAGGAGGCAGGAAAAACAATTCCGATTGTACAGTCCTACAACATGTCTCTTGGAATCAATACACTCGCAAAGATCGTAGAGCTTATTACACCTGTACTTGCAGACGCTGGATTTGATATCGAGATCGTAGAGCGCCATCACAGACGCAAGCTTGATGCACCAAGCGGTACAGCAATCATGCTCGGAAACGCAGCAAACAAATCATTAAATGGTGAATATCATTTTGTATTTGACCGCAGTGAAAGACGCGAGAAGAGAGATCCAAAGGAGATCGGATTCTCAGCAGTCAGAGGCGGAACCATCGTAGGCGTACATGATGTAATTTACGCAGGAGAGGACGAGGTAATCGAACTGAACCATCAGGCATTCTCCAGAGGTGTATTTGCAAAGGGCGCTGTCCAGGCAGCAAAGTTTCTGCAGGGAAAAGAGCCAGGTGTATATACCATGCGCGATGTAATTGGATAATATGATACCAGGGTCAAAAGGTCAGAAATCCGATGCAAGCTCGCTTGCAAGAGGATTTTTGATCTCTTGACTCGCTAAAAACATGAGTAAGTAGCCATTTTTTGAAGAAAAATGAGCGGATTACGAATGTTTTTGAAGATTGCGGGAGTGCAAAGCACGTAGCAATCTGGTATCATTAGAAAGCCCCGGGCAGAGCCTGGGGCTTTTTCATGTCAGTGGTATAATAATCAGAAGCCGCATCCACAGCAGCTAAGTAACAGGATCCAGATCAGAGCATCGCAGCCACAGCCGTTTCCATTGTTAAAAAAGCCATTGCCGCCGCCGCATCCGCAGCCATCATTGTTATTCCATCCACCACAGAATAACAGGATAAGGATGATCCACATGCAATTGCATCCGCCAGAAGTAGTTGTCTGTGTGCATCCGCCGCAGTTTGTTGCTGCCAAATCGCTCATAAAAGATACCTCCAAAATCATTTACAGTGTATCTTATGCGTCATAGTCTCAAGGAGTTACACTTTTTTATTTTTCTTTCGCCGTTTCTGTAATAGTGAAGAGACTTCGCAGAATATATCCTCACTGATTAAAGCTGGATGAGCATGAGGATAAATGATCCATTCAGTGCTTGACACCTTAATGCGTTTTTTGCTCTTAGCACTTTCCTTTTTTGTAGTTCCCTGAATAAGCGTACCAGTATAGACGGGATTAGTTAGAATATGGCGCACACTTGAGGCAGACCATTTTGGAATTTTGCCGTCAGATTCATCTGTGATTTTATTTTTAGAAAAAGGCGTCTGAAATAAAATGCCCTGCTGGATCTTATAAAAGCATGGCGGCATAACCTGCTTTTTAGTGAGTAAAGAAGCGATTTTTGAAAGACTAAATCCATCAATATAAAGCTGATAAATTTCCCGTACAACGGCGGCAGCAGGCGGATCAGGAATTAAACTGTGCAAATGGGCAGGGTCCTTTGTATAGCCATAACAAGCAAATGAGCCAATAAACTGGCCACGCATCATCTTATCGCGAAGAATCTGGCGAATATTATCGGAAAGATCCTCACTGTACCATTCATTAATCAGCCCATTTATCTGTCGAAGCCGTAAATTTTTCATGTCATTTGTATCAACACCATCACAAATTCCAATCAGACGGACATGCCAAAGAGGAAACACTTCATTTAAATAATATTGAGCCGTCTCCATATCCCTGGTAAAACGTGACTGGTTTTTGCAAAGAATCGTGTCAAAACGTCCACAGCGAGCATCCTCAATCATGCGGCAAAAAGCAGGACGTGTATTATCAAGTCCAGAATAATTTTCATCCACATACATACAATAGACAGAGAATCCATTTTTCTTCGCATATTCGCAAAGCAGCTTCTGCTGATTTTGAATGCTTTCGCTTACCTTATCACAAGCCAGATTGTCATCCTCGCGGGAAAGACGACAGTAAATAGCAGCCCTTTTTTCCATCCGCATAGCTCCTCTTTTACCCCTTTTTATCAGATTATGAAAATATACAAATAAACGTGTTAGAGTTCATGGATAAGTCAATTAGCCCTTCGGTGTAATGGTTTCGTCGCCGGACCAAACCATTACACCGAAGGGCTCTTGTAATACAATTGCGAAAAAAATTCAATAATAGCCCTTGACATATGGCGCAAAAAAAGGTATAGTTAAATCAACAATTAAACAATCGTTTAATTGAAAGAGAGCGAAAAAATACGCCAAAATAAAAAAAGAAAGGATGGCAAACATTATGAGAAAGACATTCGAGTTAGAGGATTTAGACTGCGCAAACTGCGCTGCAAAGATGGAGGAGGCAATCAAGAAGCTTCCTGGTGTAAAGAGAGTTTCTGTAAACTTCATGACACAGAAGATGATTTTAGATGCTGAGGACAGCCAGTTTGATGAAATACTGCAGGCAGCAGTAAAGTGCATTGCAAAGGTAGAGCCAGACTGCAGAGTAGTTCTGTAAGCACACAAAAAGTGAAAGAAGTGGTTTAGTTATGTTAAAGAAGATGACAAAAAAGCAAAAAAAGCAGTTTTACAAGATTGTGGCAGCCTTTGTGCTGTTGATTGTCGGAGTCATTCTTCCGATTCCAGAGCTTTATAAGCTTATATTTTTCATTCCTGGCTATTTGATTGTTGGCTATGATGTGCTAGCGAAGGCAGGAAAGAATATCACAAAGGGTCAGGTGTTTGATGAAAACTTTCTGATGGCAATTGCAACAATTGGTGCATTTGCGCTGCAGGAGTATACAGAAGGAATAGCCGTTATGCTGTTTTATCAGGTAGGAGAGCTGTTCCAGTCATACGCTGTAAATCAGTCCAGAAAATCAGTTGCATCATTAATGGATATCAGACCTGACAGTGCAGTTGTTCTTCGCGATGGCGTTGAGGAAGAGGTATTTCCAGACGAGGTTGCAGTAGGCGAGACCATCATTGTAAAGCCGGGTGAGCGCATTCCTCTTGATGGTATTGTGTTAGAGGGAAGCAGCATGGAGGATACAAAGGCTCTTACAGGAGAGGCCGTTCCAAGAAAGGTATCTGTTGGCGATGAGATCATCAGCGGCTGTATCAATCTGACGAATATCTTAAAGATTCGCACCACAAAGGAATACGGCGAGTCAACTGTAGCAAGAATCCTTGATCTTGTTGAAAATGCAAGCAGCCAGAAAGCAAAGGTAGAAAACTTTATCACCAAGTTTGCACGATATTATACGCCGATTGTTGTCGGGCTGGCAGCATTTATTGGTTTGATCGTTCCGATTTTCCTGCCAGGTCATCCGTTTGCAGAGTGGATTTATCGTGCATTGTCATTCTTAGTTTGTTCCTGTCCATGTGCACTTGTTATCTCAGTACCGCTTAGCTTCTTTGGAGGCATTGGCTGTGCAAGTAAGAATGGTGTGTTAGTAAAGGGAAGCAATTACCTAGAGGCTGTATCAAAAGCGGAAACTATGGTATTTGATAAGACAGGTACGCTGACAAAGGGAACATTTCGTGTGACAAAGCTTGCCCCGGCAGAGAAAGGCAGCGAGTCATCACTTCTTTTAAACACAGCGACAGCAGAGCAGTATTCCAGTCATCCAATCGCATTGTCTGTATTATCTGCATGGAAGGAAAAAAATGGCGGTGAGCTGGCAAAGGTAGAGGATGCACAGGAGATTGCAGGAAAAGGATTAAAGGTAACTGCCGGTGGTCATGTAATCCATGCTGGAAATCAGAGCCTTATGGCAGAGCTTGGCTTGACAGTTCCGATACCAGAGGAAGCGGCAACTGTTGTATATACAGCAGTAGACGGCGTATACAGCGGCTATCTTTTAATTTCCGATGAAGTAAAAGAGGATGCAAAAGAGGCAATTAGCCGCCTGCATCATGTCGGTGTAAAGAAAACAGTTATGCTGACAGGAGACAGAAAAGCTATAGGTGAGTATACAGCGAAGCTGCTTGATCTTGATGAAGTGCACACCGATCTGCTTCCGGCAGATAAAGTAAGCTATGTCAATGATTACTGCAATAAAAAGACAAAAGGCAGAATGGTCTGCTTCGTAGGAGACGGCATCAACGATGCACCAGTTCTTGCAAGAGCTGACGTTGGAATAGCCATGGGCGGACTTGGATCCGATGCAGCAGTCGAGGCAGCAGATATTGTAATCATGGAAGATCAGCCGTCAAAGCTTGCCGATGTAATTCAGATAGGAAGAAGAACAGTTCAGATCTGCAACCAGAACATTGTATTTGCAATTGCAGTCAAAGTTATTATTCTTGTACTTGTAGCAGCAGGATTTGCAAATATGTGGGCAGCCGTATTTGCTGATGTAGGTGTTGCAGTTATAGCCATCTTAAATGCAATGAGAACATTATACTATAAACCACAGAAATAAGAGAAAAGAGAGCACAGAAATGTGTTCTCTTTTTTTAGAAGAAACGAAATTATATCCACTATTTTTATAGAAGATTATTTCCATTTTTTAGAAAAAAGTAAAAATTGCATTATATATAGGAAAAATGTTATTGCAAAGCGACTTCTTTGTATGATATGATGAAAGAAGTGGTTAACCACGGACTCTATAAATGCTAAAGGAGAAACCTTTTATGGCAACATATCTTATTGACTATGAAAATGTCAAATCAGAAGGTATTAAAGGAATTGCGCAGCTTAGCGAAGAAGACCGCGTTGTGATCTTTTATAGTCACAATGCAGACACCATTACTTTTGAAGCAATGGATATGATTTTTAATTCAAAGGCACAGGTATCAAAGTACAAAATTCTGTGCGGTGGAAAAAATGCACTTGATTTTCAGCTATCCACGTATCTGGGCTATCTGATTCACGAGGCAAAAGATTCCTATTTCTATATTATCAGTAAAGACAATGGATTTAAGCACGTAGTAGATTTTTGGAAGAGAACATTCCGCTTTGACGGATATGTATACTGCTTTGCGACAATCGCAGATGGTAATGCAAGACAGAACCGCTTTAAAAATGCAACTGCAAAAGAGCGTGCACGTGCAATGGAAGAAGAACTCGCAGCAATGAGCGAAGAGCTTGAGGCTCAGGGTGACAGTGACTTAGAAGAGTCAGAAGAAGACTCTGCACCAGAAACAAAAGAAGCTGTAGAAGGCGCTGTAAATGAAGATGTAAAAGAAGCAGCAGAGGCTGTTAATGACAAAGAAAGCAGTGAAGCAGAAGAAATAATGCAGGAAGAAGAGCCAGAAGAAACAGATGAAGTGGCTGAACAAGAAATAGAAGAAGCACCTGCAGAGGAAGAAGTACAGGAAGAACCTACAGAAGAAGAACCAGTACAGGAAACAGAGTCAGTACAGGAAGAGCCTGCAAAAGAATTAGTACAGGAGACAGAACCGGTACAGGAAAAGTCTGCAGAAGAGCCAGTACAGGAAAAATCTGCAGAAGAACCAGTACATGAACCAGAACAGCAAAAAGAAAACAAAGAACCAGAAAATTTTGCATCTGATACAATAATTTATCCAGTTCAGCAGCATAAGCCAATTTCTGTAATGCCACCTGCACAGCTTCCAGATTCTGTCAGAAAGGAGCTTGAAAAGGCAGATGCGCAGTATAAGGATAGCAGCGAGGAAGATCTTCAAAAGAAGATTGCTGCGGCAGTGTCAGCTTCAACTATTACTGTAGTGGAAAGCGGAATGACCATTCATCATGTAGAAGAAGAAACTAAGACAAAGCCGGTAAAGACAAAGGCACCTGCAAAAACGAAAAAAGCACCAAAGCAGGAAGAAGCATCAGAAAATGAAGTAAAGCCAAAGAAGACAAGAACAGCTAAAACTTCAAAGAAGAAAACAGAAAAAGAAGCTTTAGCAGCAGAAGAAAAGCTAGAAGAAAAGCCAGCAGAAGAAAAGCCGGCAAAGCCAGCCAGAAAGCCAATTACAAGAAGTACAAGAGCTAAAAAAGAGGCAGCGCCAGCTGAGGAAAAGCCAGCAAAAGAGAAGCCAGTACAGGAAAAGCCAGCAAAGGAAGCAGCGGAACCAAAAAAGCCAGCGCGCAGAGGACGCCGTCCGAAGGCACAAAGCAACATTGCAGCAAGCTTTGAATAAATATAAAAAGGAGATATGAATCATGAAATATTACTTAGCAGTTGATATCGGTGCATCAAGTGGAAGACATATTTTAGCACATCTTGAGGATGGAAAGATCGTTCTTGAGGAAATGTACCGTTTTACAAATGGAAATGTAACAAGAGATGGTCATCTGTGTTGGGAGTTAGACAGACTGTTTGAGGAAATTGTAAACGGAATTGCAGCCTGTGCAAAGGCAGGCAAGGCACCATCATCTATGGGTATCGATACATGGGGTGTTGACTTTGTTCTTCTTGATAAGAATAATCAGATTCTTGGAGATACAATTGCATATCGTGACAGCCGTACAGATGATATGGATAAACTCTTAGAGACAATGATCTCCCCAGAGGAGCTGTATGAGCGCACAGGAATCCAGAAGCAGCTGTATAATTCTATCTATCAGCTTCTTGCAATTAAGAATGAGCATCCAGAGTATATCAAGAATGCAGAACATTATCTGATGGTTCCAGAGTATTTTAACTACCTGCTTACCGGAGTGATGATGAACGAGTACACTAATGCAACGACAGGACAGCTTGTAAATGCCGTTACAAAGGATTGGGACTACGAGCTGCTTGACAGAATCGGCATTCCATCTAAGATCTTTGGAAAGCTTCATATGCCAAAGACAAGCGTTGGTATGTTAAAGCCAGAGATTGCAAAAAAGTGCGGATGCCAGACAGAAGTAATTCTTCCGGCAACACACGATACAGGCTCCGCTGTTTTGGCAGTTCCGGCAAACGATGATGACTTTATCTATTTAAGCTCAGGTACATGGTCACTTATGGGAATTGAGAGAAAGTATGCAGAGTGCAGCTTAAAGAGCATGAAGTATAACTTTACAAACGAAGGCGGTTATGATTATCGTTTCCGTTATTTAAAGAATATCATGGGTCTGTGGATGCTGCAGAATGTCCGCAAGGAAATGAATACAGACAATAAGACCTACACGTTCCCAGAGCTGATTGCAATGGCAAAAGAGGCAGATGGCTTCCCATCAATCGTAAATTGCAATGACAACAGCTTCCTTGCACCAAAGAGCATGACAGATGCAGTACGCTATTACTGTGAGAGAACAGGCCAGAAGATTCCGCAGTCTATGGGTGAGGTTATGGTAGTTATCTACAATTCACTTGCTCAAAGCTATAAGGATACTGTTGCAGAGCTTGAAGAAATGTCTGGACGCAAGTTTACAAGAATCCATGTTGTAGGCGGCGGCTGCCAGGATATGTTCTTAAATCAGAAAATCAAAACCTTTACAGGAAAAGAAGTTTACGCAGGACCAGTAGAAGGTACAGCACTTGGCAATCTTATGGTTCAAATGTTAAAGGATGGCAGCTTTAAGACACTTGAAGAGGCAAGAGAGTGTGTTGCATCCTCATTTGATGTAAAAAAAGTAGACTGATTTACAAATTAGTTTGTGATAAAAGACGAAAAAAGAGAATCCCGTTTCGGCGGGGTTCTTTTTTTGAAAACAAAAGGCAAATCTCAATATATTTATAATAATTGCAAAGTTATTTTATTTACAGCAGACATATTTCGTGATATGCTTAGGTCAGCATCAGGGAAATACCTGATAGTGAAGCGGATATAAGCAGATAAGGAGATTAAAATTATGCAGACTAAAATGAGAGAAGAATTTGCAAAGATTTTTGGAGAAGGAAGAGAGCCTGAGTTTTATTTTGCACCAGGACGTGTTAATCTGATTGGAGAGCATACCGATTATAACGGCGGTCATGTATTCCCATGCGCACTCAGCATTGGTACCTACGCTCTGGCAAGAAAGAACGACTGCGGCAAGATGCGTTTTTACTCCCTGAATTTTACCAGATTTGGAATGCTGGCAGTAGAGGGACCGGCACAGGAGTTTACAAATGTTTTGGCAGATAACTGGTGCAATTACCCGAAGGGTGTTATGTGGGCATATACACAGAAGGGTTATACCATTGATAGTGGTCTTGATATTTTATATTATGGAAATATTCCGAATGGTTCTGGTCTTTCATCCTCAGCATCTATCGAAGTTGCAACAGCTGTTATTTTAAATGATCAGTTTGGCTTTGATGTTGATATGGTTGAAGTCAGCAAGATCTGCCAGTTCTCAGAGAACAAATTCAACGGCGTAAACTGTGGTATCATGGATCAGTTTGCTATCGCAATGGGAAAAGCAGGTCATGCAATCTTCCTTGACACAGCAGATCTTTCCTATACCTATGCACCGCTTGAGCTTACAGGTGCAAAGATTGTAATTGCATGCAGCAACAAGAAGAGAGGACTTGCAGATTCCAAGTACAATGAAAGAAGAAGCCAGTGTGAGACAGCACTTGCACAGCTTCAGGCAGTAAAGCCAATCAACAGCCTTGGTGAGCTTACAGAGGAAGAGTTTGATGCCATTGCAGATACAATCACCGATCCAGTAAACAGAAAGAGAGCAAAGCATGCTGTATATGAGAACCAGAGAACTATCCGTGCAGTAGAGGCACTTAAGAATAACGATATCGCACTGTTTGGAAAGCTTATGAACGAATCTCATGTATCACTGCGTGATGACTACGAGGTAACAGGAATTGAGCTTGATACCTTAGCTGAGACTGCATGGAAGCAGCCAGGTGTAATCGGTTCTAGAATGACAGGAGCAGGCTTTGGCGGATGTACCGTAAGTATCGTAGAAGATGACAAGATTGATGCCTTCATCGAGAACGTAGGAAATGTATATAAGGATAAGATCGGCTATGCAGCAGACTTCTACGTAGTAACCGTAGGTGACGGCGCACATAAGATGTAATACCAGGGGTGAAAAGCAACGGAGCAATTCGTAAGTATTACTTAACTTAGAAAAAAGACTTTCTAGAAAGGCATGGTAGAGTGATGACAGTATATGAGGCAATCGCAGCACTCGTTCAGTATGGAATTGATACAGGACTGACACCTGAGTGTGAGCGCATTTATACAACAAATCAGCTGCTTGAAATCATGCAGCTTGATGATTATGAGGAACCGGTAGAAACGACAGCAGCACCGTTAGAGGAAATTTTAGATGTGCTGCTTGCAGATGCATGCAGTCGTGGACTGACACAGGACAGCGTAGTGTACCGTGATTTGTTTGACACAAAGCTGATGAATGCGCTTATGCCAAGACCGTCACAGGTAAGAGAGGCATTCTGGAATGAATATAAGGAAAGCCCAGAGAAGGCAACCGAATATTTCTACAAGCTGAGTCAGGATTCAAACTATATCCGCCGCTATCGTGTCTGCAAGGATATGAAGTGGATGACCGCCACTGAATATGGAGATCTTGATATTACAATCAATCTGTCAAAGCCAGAGAAGGATCCAAAGGCGATTGCAGCAGCACGTACACAGAAGCAGAGCGGCTATCCAAAATGTCTGCTTTGCATTCAGAACGAAGGCTATGCAGGACGTGTTAACCATCCGGCAAGACAGAACCACAGAATCATCCCGATTACAATTAATCAGTCTCAGTGGGGCTTCCAGTATTCTCCATATGTGTACTATAATGAGCATTGTATCGTATTTTGCGGAGAGCATTCACCGATGAAGATCGACCGCAGCACATTTGTAAAGCTGTTTGATTTTGTCGGCCAGTTCCCGCATTACTTCCTTGGATCAAATGCTGATCTTCCAATCGTAGGCGGTTCTATTCTGACACATGATCATTTCCAGGGCGGTCACTACGAGTTTGCAATGGCAAAGGCTCCAATTGAGACACCAGTAACAATCCCAGGCTACGAGGATGTAGAGGCAGGTATTGTTAAGTGGCCTATGTCAGTTATCCGTATTCGTCATAACGACAGAGAGCGTCTGATTGATCTGGCTGATCATATCTTAAAGGCATGGAGAGGCTACACCGATGAGGAAAGCTTCATCTTTGCCGAGACAGATGGAGAGCCACATAACACAATCACGCCAATTGCAAGAAAGAAAGACGGCATCTTCGAGCTTGATCTTGTGCTTAGAAACAACATCACAACACCAGAGCATCCGCTTGGCGTTTACCATCCGCACGAAAAGCTGCATCATATCAAGAGAGAAAATATCGGTCTTATCGAAGTTATGGGTCTTGCCGTACTGCCGTCACGTCTAAAAGGCGAGCTGTCAGCACTCAAAGAGGCTATTCTTGCAGGAAAAAATCTTCGCGAAGACGAAGTTCTGGCAAAGCACGCTGATTGGGCAGAAGAATTTATGGCTTCCTACGACAAGATAGATGAATCCAACATCGATGCAATTTTGCAGGACGAGGTAGGAAAAGTATTCGCACAGGTTCTAGAAGATGCAGGTGTCTATAAGCGCACAGAAAGCGGAAAAGAAGGATTCCTTCGTTTTATCGGAACATTATAATTAGCGTTATATTTTTTCAATATAGGGTTGAAATCAATCCAATAAAGGGATAAAATAGTGTATGAAAATAGAACCAAAATTTTGTTTTCACAACGATAAAACTGAAAGAATATAATTTATGCGAAAAAAAAATATAATACTTGCGGGGGCATTGACACTGATGGCAGCTGCCATCAGCGCCTGTGCCCCCGCAGGTTCAAACAGCAACAAAAAGGGACTAGAGGCATATCAAAACGGGGACTATCAAAATGCCGTGTATTTATTTAAGCAGGCAATAACGCAGGAGCCGTCAGAGGATGCCTACTATTGTAATTTGGGTCAGGCCTACTGCGCTCAGGGGTATTATGAGGAAGCAATCGAAAGCTTCACACAAGCCATTAACCTAGGGGGCAGTTCTTTCTATAGCTATAGAGGAATGGGACTTGCCTACAATGGATTAGAAGAATATGAAAAAGCAATAGAAAGCTTTCAGCAGGCGATAGAAGCTGCCGGGTCACTCGACAGCTCCTGTCGCCTTGATGTGGTTGGATATCGCGCAGAAGCAAAAATGAAGCTTGGCGACTATGAGGGATCACTTGAGGATTACAATGAGCTCATTGAGGCAGGCTATCGTCTGCGTGACATATATCAGCTGACAGGAAATGTATATCTTTTAATGGATGATGTAGATCAGGCACTTCACTGCTATCAGGAGTGTCTTGATATAGATAACCGCAACTACGAGGGATATCTGACGATGGCAGATGCATTAAAAAAGGCAGAAGCAGAAGAGGCACGCAAGGTCGTGCTTAATGCAGCATTAGAGGTCATTCCCTACGAGGCAAAGGACTGGTGCTACCGCGGGCGTATTTATTTAGAGCTAGAGCAGACAGATGAGGCATTTTCTGCATTTGAGGAATCCTACAACAAAGGATATGCACAGGCAGGGTATTATCTTGGCTATTGTTATGAACTTCAGGGAAAAAGTGAGGAGGCCATAAATCTTTATCAGGAACAGATAAAGCACGATCCACAGGATGCCGGGCTTTACAATCAGCTTTCATCATGCCTTGTTCGTCAGGGAGAATATCAGGATGCGCTGATTATGATTCAAAAAGGGATGCAGCTGGCAGATGAGAGCCAGATGGCAGATTTTTTATGGAATGAAAGCATCTGCTATGAAAAAATGGGGAACTACGATACGGCAATTGAAAAACTGATGAGTTATTTAGAGCAGTATCCGGCAGACAAAGATGCCAAAAAAGAACTGGCATTTTTGTACTCCAGATGATGCAGGAAAGGCAGGTATTCTATGAAAAGACTACTATTTATTTACAACTTACATTCTGGAAAAGGACTGATTCGAAATCATCTGGCAGATATTATTGACACATTCAATAAGGCTGGATACGAGACTGTTGTATACTCGACACAAGAGCGGGCAGATGCGACAAGACTTGCAAAGGAATTGGGTGCTGCCTATGATCTTGTAGTATGCAGCGGTGGAGACGGCACATTAAGCGAGGTGCTTGATGGTGTGATGACTATTGACGAAAAAAGACGTCCAAAGATTGGCTACATTCCGGCAGGCTCCACTAACGACTATGCGTATAGCCTCGGCCTTCCGTCACAGATGAAGCGCTGTGCAAATGTGATTGCAGAGGAAAAATTCCGTGCTGTCGATGTAGGTAAATTTCAGGAAAACAGCTACTTCGTCTATGTAGCAGCATTTGGTGCATTTACAGAGGTTTCCTGGAACACACCGCAGAAAACAAAAAATGCGTTAGGCCATAACGCTTATATATTAGAAGGAATCCGTCAGGTCGGAAATCTAAAACCATATCATGTGCGCTTTTCATTTGGCGACGAGGAGATTGCAGGAGAGTGCATTTATGCAATGGTCTACAATTCATTCAGCGTAGGCGGCATGAAGAACATAAGCGGACAAAATGTAGAGCTTGACGATGGCAAGCTAAATCTTATGATCGTTTACAGACCAGATAATGCAGTAGATTTTTCTGTTATGCTGGCAGATCTAGTAACAAAGAATCCAAATTCAAAGTTTATAGCAAATTATGAGATTTCAGATCTGATAGTTGAAAGCGACAGTGATATTGACTGGGTGCTTGACGGAGAATATGGCGGAAGCCACAAGAAAGTTCATATTCAGGCAATACCGCAGGCAATGAAGATTGCAGTGCCAGCCGAAACGATTCCACAAGAAAAGTAAATAAAATTCAAAAAACTCTTTACAAATGAGGGGACTTCCTGTATAATATAAAGTTGCTAAGGTATTGCGCAAGTGGCTGTTTGATGCTTCAACAGGAAGCCAATGGCGTGAATAAAAGAAAGGCGTACCTGGGCATACATAGAAACAGTGTGAGAATTGTTTACAGAAAGGACAATGCACATGGAAAAAGAAGTATTAAAGGAACGTTTGACAAAATTAGTTGAAATTGGCCTTAGCAAGAATAAGACGCTGGATTTCAATGATGTAAATGATTTTTTTGCCGGTGAAACCCTGACACCAGAAGAACTGGAATTTGTATACACATATCTGGAGCGCAAGAAGATTGATGTTCTGCGTGCCGCAACAGAAGATATGGCAGCAGATGATTTTGATAAAGATATAGATTTTTCCGATGATGAGGAAGATGTTGATCTTGATGCAATTGATCTGCTTGAGGGTGTAGGAACAGAGGATCCTGTCCGTATGTATTTAAAGGAGATCGGTACAGTACCGCTTCTTACAGCGGATGAGGAGATGGAGCTTGCAAAGAGAAAAGCTCAGGGCGATGAGTCCGCAAAAGAGCGTCTGATCGAAGCAAACCTTCGTCTTGTAGTCAGTATTGCAAAGCGTTACACCGGACGTGGCATGAGCTTTCTGGATCTTGTTCAGGAAGGAAATCTAGGACTTATCAAGGGTGTAGAGAAGTTTGACTATACCAAAGGATATAAGCTTAGTACCTATGCAACATGGTGGATTCGCCAGTCTGTCACAAGAGCACTTGCTGATCAGGCAAGAACCATCCGTGTTCCTGTTCATATGGTTGAGACAATTAACAAGATGTCAAAGATGCAGCGTAAGCTGACGCTGGAGTTAGGCTATGAGCCAAGCGTTGCTGAGCTGGCTAAGGCACTTGATATGTCAGAGGATAAGGTTATGGAGATCATGCAGATCGCAAGAGAGCCAGCATCCCTTGAAACACCAATCGGTGAGGAAGATGATTCCAACCTTGGTGATTTCGTTGCCGATGTCAATACAGTCACACCGGAAGGAAATGTAGAATCCGTTATGCTGCGCGATCATATCGATGCCTTGCTCGGAGATCTTAAGGAGAGAGAGCGTCAGGTAATCGAGCTTCGTTTTGGCTTACGGGACGGCCATCCGAGAACACTTGAGGAAGTCGGCAAGGAGTTCAACGTAACAAGAGAGCGTATCCGTCAGATCGAGGCAAAGGCTTTAAGAAAGCTTCGTAACCCAGTAAGAAGCAAGAGAATCCGTGATTTCCTTGCGTAATCAAAAATAAAAAAATAAGACAGCCTTTTGGGCTGTCTTATTTTTTATTTTATTTTGCAATTTCCATCATAATCTCATTGGAACGTGTGATAAACTTAGACATAC
>ERZ831773.918-NODE-918-length-34777-cov-5.137578_pt1 | contig 34777 bp, 32 predicted proteins | sample MGYA00519696_ERZ831773 | MGnify/ENA primary metagenome ERZ831773 (study PRJEB31850, sample SAMEA3708720) | human gut metagenome | biome: human gut; feature: human-associated habitat; material: faeces | place: China | collected 2014 ...
TATCTCCTCTTTTAGCCTTTTGAGGATAAGGACGAACTTCTCGCCCTCTGTGGTTGATTATCCTTACGCAACATGCCGAATCCTTTTTCCAGATTTCCATCCAACTTCTCACCCTTCATCTTTCGATCCATCAGGCTACTAATATGATAGCTGTGACTTTCATCTTCCAGGTACATGCCCCGTAAATTTACTACCTACAGATACTCTGCAGTGCAAACTACTTTGCAAATCTGTAACTGATTATTAAATTGTTCATCCCAAGTTTTTCTTGGAATGTCCATATATTACATTAGTTTCTATAATGCCGAAAGTGACAATCACGGGTCTTTTTTATCAAAACAGGTACTATTGTGGTCTTTTTTATCTTCGCTTGACAATTTATTCCAAATATGTTTGGGCAATGGTCTTGTTGGTTCCTTAAATTTTTCCAAATACATCTCAAAGATATCAGTGTTAATCAACGCTGAATTTCCAACCTTATACACTGCCCCTGCTTCAGAAGCCAAAACCATAATCCTTGATTTACTTATGCCATAAATAATGGCACCCTCAGTAGCATTTACATATTTTTTCATAATGTCTTTTGTATCTGAATAGAACTTATATGAGTTACTCATTCAATTCACCTTCTTCCTGCCCATATAACGGCTCTTTCAAAGGTCTTGCAGGTTGTCTGAATTGCTCCATATAATTATCAAATATTTCCAAATTGATTAACACAGTCCCCCCTGTTCCCTCATTTATTTTATATGTCGCACCTGCTGCTCTAGCCAACTCGATAAATCTATGTCTGCCAATACTGTATATAATTGAAGCTTCTCCAATTCTCGCAAACTTTTTAATTATCTGTTTATTTGTTCCAGGCACTTTGTATATGTGTTTCATAAACTCATCAACCCTTTCCTTTTTTACTAAATGAATATGGGTAAGCTTGAATAAAGAACCTGCCGCCTTAGCAATATATTCAGTTTCTTCAACACTTAATCCATATTCCCGAGCCACCTCTTCAACCCTTATGTATCTTTTTATTACCTCTGCACCATGAAGGTAAGCCCTAACATCCGACTGTAATTGTGTTACCATCCTTTTCACCTACTTATAAAATTCATCATCAACTATATGGAATGTCTCAAGGTACTCATCAAATATTTTTAAATTCACAAGTACTAACTGACCTAACTTATAGATTGCTTTGGCATCCTTAGCCATTTGCATAAACTTTGATACGCCCATATGATACATTTCTGCTCCTTCGCTATATCTTACAAACTTTGTATTACCATTCTTCTTAAATTCCTGATATGCCTTTGTATGTTCCATGCTATTCTCCTTTCGATATTTCAATTGTTCCTATAACGCAAAAAGAGGACATCTTCTAAATTTCTTTAGAAAATGTCCTCTAAGTAATACAATCTTTAATTTTTCAGACTAAGCAATCTGTACTAACGTGTATTGACCTTTATTTGACTATAAGTTTTTTTGGTCAAAACTTGGTCAAATGACCTTGACCAATCAAATTTAGATGAATTTAATTCTCTTAATACAGCTTAGCTCCAGCAGGAATTGCGTCATCTAACATAAGCAGATTCAGTCCTTCGTGTCCGTCATACTCGTACACTGCTGAAATCAGCATTCCTTCTGATGGGATTCCCATCATCATTCTGGTAGGAAGGTTTGTGATTGCTACACATGTCTTTCCAACGAGCTGTTCCGGCTCATAGTACTCATGAATACCGCTTAAAATCGTGCGTTTCTTGTCAGTTCCATCATTCAATGTGAACTTGAGAAGCTTCTTTGACTTTGGCACTGCTTCGCAGGCTTCAATCTTTACGACTCTGAAATCAGATTTTGCAAATGTATCAAAATCTACAAATTCCTCAAAAAGTGGCTCAATTTTTACTTTTGAAAGATCAAGCTGTACGCTCTCTGCGGAAACACTTGTTGTCGGCTCACTTGCTGCAGGAGCTGCTTCGGAAGTCTTAGAAGACTTCTTGTCAGAGTCCAACGACTTCATTGTCGGGAAGAGCAGAACATCACGGATGGCAGGGGAGTTGGTCAGCAGCATTACCAGACGGTCGATACCGTAACCGATACCGCCGGTAGGAGGCATACCGATCTCCAGTGCGTTCATGAAATCTTCATCGGTCGTATTGGCTTCCTCATCGCCTGCTGCCAGGGCAGCTTCCTGCGCCTTGAAACGCTCTCTCTGGTCGATGGGGTCATTTAACTCGGAATAAGCATTACACATTTCACGTCCGTAGATGAACAGCTCGAAACGCTCTACATAATCAGGCTTGTCCGGCTTTCTCTTGGTCAGAGGAGAGATCTCTACCGGATGATCCATGATGAATACGGGTTGGATCAGATGCTCTTCTACGAACTCCTCGAAGAACAGGTTCAGGATATCGCCCTTGGCATGACGCTCTTCGTAGTGTACACCCTTCTCGTCTGCCAGCTTCTTCGCAGCAGCGGTATCGGGAATCTGGTCGAAGTCAACGCCTGCGTATTTCTTGACAGCATCTACCATGGTCAGTCTCTCAAAAGGCTTGCCCAGGTCGATGGTCTCTTCTGCATAAGGGATCACGGTAGTACCGCATACTTCCTGCGCCACATAGCGGAACATGTTCTCAGTCAGATCCATCATTCCGTAATAGTCGGTGTATGCCTGGTACAGCTCCATCAGTGTGAATTCCGGATTGTGTCTGGTGTCCAGACCTTCGTTACGGAATACACGGCCGATCTCGAAGACACGCTCCATGCCGCCGACGATCAGTCTCTTCAGGTACAGCTCCAGGGAGATACGCAGCTTCACGTCCTCATCCAGCGCATTGTAATGGGTCTCGAAAGGTCTTGCTGCCGCACCGCCGGCATTGGATACCAGCATGGGGGTCTCTACCTCCAGGAAGCCCTGTCCGTCCAGATAACGGCGGATGGCACTGATAATTCTGGAACGCTTTACGAAAGTATCCTTAACGTCCTGATTCATGATCAGGTCGGTATAACGCTGACGATAACGGATATCGGTATTGGTCAGGCCGTGGAACTTCTCAGGCAGGATCTGTAAGCTCTTGGACAGCAGTGTTACCTTTGCCGCATGTATGGAGGTCTCGCCGGTCTTGGTCTTGAAGACTTCACCCTCGATACCTACGATATCGCCCACATCGTACTTCTTGAAATCCGCATAGGACTCTTCACCGATGCTGTCTCTAGCCACATATACCTGGATATTGCCGGGCAGATCCTGTACATTACAGAAGGATGCCTTACCCATGACACGTTTGGACATCACACGTCCGGCGATGCGGACGGTCTTGCCTTCCAGTTCCTCGAAATTGTTCTTGATATCGGTGCTGTGATGGGTCACATCATATTTGGTAATCTGAAAAGGATCCTTGCCTGCTTCCTGCAGGTTCGCCAGCTTCTCACGCTTTACCTTCAACAGTTGGTGAATGTCCTGTTCCTGTACCTTTGTGTTCTGTGTATCTGCCACTTTTTTCCACTCCTTACTCTATCTTACTTAGTCAACATTACTTCTCTGGATCTCCAGAATTTTATATGCGAATACACCTGCGGGTGTCTCTACTTCTACGGTATCGCCGACCTTATGACCGATCAGTGCCTTACCTACGGGGCTTTCGTTGGAAATCTTACCCTTTAAGCTGTTGGCCTCGGTGGAACCTACGATCTTGTAATCCAGTTCTTCACTATACTCCACATCCAGAATCTTAACGATACATCCGATGTTGATCTTGTCCAGATCTACCTCATCCTCTACAACGACTTCTGCGTTCTTCAGGATCTTCTCCAGTTCTTCGATACGGGCTTCGATGTCTCTCTGCTCATCCTTCGCTGCATCGTACTCAGCATTCTCGGACAGGTCTCCCTGCTCTCTTGCTTCCTTGATCTTCTGGGCTACTTCCTGACGCTTTACCACCTTCAGATCGTGTAACTCTTCCTCATATTTTCTGAGGCCTTCGTAGGTCAAAATGTTTTTCTTTTCCTGCATGATACCGCACCTTCCTGTTTTCTATATTTTGTACTGCCGACACTCCCGGCAACTATACTAGCCTAATCAACCGAGTTATTATACCCATTTTTGCTGATGGTGTCAAGGTATTCCCGGGCTTTTCGAGGGTCTTTCCACTCTTTTTTCATGGAAAAATAACGGATCTGCGGACATTGTACCAGGGCCCGGTGCTCCTTGTCCTCCGATGCCGGAAAATCCAGCCAGATACTGCCTGCTGCCAGTCCGCCGCCGTAGACCTTTTCATTGTCGCAAAAATCCAGTACCACGCAGGGTTTCGTCCCCTGCAGCCGTACTCGTCCGTAGTCCGCATTTTCCGCAAGCAGCCGGATCTCCGGGATCAGACCGTACTCATCCTCCAGTTCCCCGGTCAGCCACTCTTCCTCCTCCCGGTATTCTCTTTCCGTAAGATACCATTTCATGCTCTGCAATCTGGCAGCATAGCGGAGCACGACATAAGGCAGATACGGATTTCTCCCCAGCAGGACCAGATCCGGCCACGCCGGATAGCCGCCCGCTCTCTCCCCGTAGCGCAGCAGATGTTCGATCCACTCCTGTTGCAGATAATCCCGGAATTCCCTTCCGAAATAAAAAGAAAGAGGCTCACGGCACACCACATAGGTGTGATCCGGATCCTCTGTCAGTTCCTGTAATTGTTCCCGGAGCTTTAGCTCCGGGAGCTTTAGCTCCGTGAGCTTTAGCTCCGTGAGTGCCAGTTCCGCCTGTTTTTCTTCCATACCTTCCGTTCTGGCTACCGACACTCTGACCAGATGATAGTCCGGGAAAAAATATTCCGTCCGGCTCACAGTCACCACAGGGCGCCGGTCTTCTCTCTTTTTCCACAGGAAGGGCAAAAATTTCTTCAGTTTTCCCCGGCGCAGTTCCGCTTTTTCCTCCGGCGGTGTCCCGCACATCGCTGTCCGTCGCGCCGGATAGAGATACAAAATAGTGTCCATGCTTCATTGTATGCAGTCATCCCAATTATATGCACCACACCGCGCACAACATCATATCATGCAAGGTCTGCCTCATAATGCATTGCTGTATCCAAAATCCGCACTACACTTCGTCCGGAAAGATTTCCTGCACTCCCCGGATCAGTTCGTCCATTTTCTCCATGGTATTGATGGTCTGGCGGAAATGAGCGGAATGGGGCATTCCCACCGTATACCAGGACAGGTGCTTGCGCATCTCCCGGACACCGGTGTATTCTCCCTTGTATTCCAGCTGCAATGCCGCATGGCGCAGGATCATTTCCCGCTTCTCCCGGTTCGTGGGTCTTGCCGGGATCGTGCCGTTTTCCAGATAGGATACCACCTCCCGGAAAATCCAGGGATTTCCTTCTGCCGCCCGGCCGATCATGACACCATCGCAGCCGGTCTGTTCCAGAATGGCTTTTGCTTTTTCCGGGCTGTCCACATCCCCGTTGCCGATCACTGGAATCTTCACTGCATCCTTCACCTGTGCGATGATATCCCAGTCTGCCTGTCCGCTGTAGTACTGGGCTCTGGTCCGTCCGTGCACCGCCACTGCCGCCACACCGCAGGCTTCCGCGATCTTCGCGATCTCCACGGCATTGACATGGTCATCATCAAAGCCCTTGCGGATCTTTACCGTCACCGGTTTGTTGATGGCCTTTACCAGTGCCGTCAGAATCTGCTCCACCAGCTTCGGATCCTTCATCAGTGCCGAACCTTCCCCATTGTTCACGACCTTCGGCACCGGGCAGCCCATATTCAGATCCAGTATGGAAAAAGGACGTTCCTCGATCCGTTTTGCCATCTCCGCAAGGATCTGGGGATCTGAGCCGAACAGCTGCAGGGAAGCCGGCACTTCCTCGGGATGGATCTCCATGAGACTGTCCGTATTTTTATTGTTATAATATATGGCTTTGGCACTGACCATTTCCATGCACACCAGCGCCGCTCCCATCTCCCTGCAAAGCAGGCGGAACGGCAGGTCGGATACTCCCGCCATGGGTGCCAGGATCACCGGGTTGTCCAGGGTCACATTACCAATCTGTAATTTTTTCATGCTGTCCTTCCTATTTCTTTTTGTTTCTGTTTCCTTTCCCTACTACTCGCAATACCGCCTGCGATCCTCCCGATGCCACCCGCCAACAGACGGCCGTAATACTCCATACTGCATGCCGCGCTGGGAAGGATCATGACGATATAGGGATACACATAACGGCTCTTGGCCTCCCAGAGGATCGTAATGAAAAAGCCGCCCAGAAAAATAATCCCCGGAAGTACCTGTACACCTTTCAGTTTTCCCAGCAGGATCCTCAAATAATATCCGAAAACCGCCAGATATACCATTCCCTGAAAACGGTTCAGGAATGCCAGTGCTCTTTCATTGGCCTGTCCGGTATAGAGGTCTTCCACCCAGCCTTGCGGCCGGTACTGGTATCTGGTCTGGTTAAAGCTGCAATAAGTAGGCTCGATCCACTGGATCAGCAGTTTCTCCTTGAGAAACGTAACGGCTGCCACGGGATCCTCCTGCCATTTTGCCAGACACTGCCTGATATCTCCTTTGGCCACTTCTGCTGCCTCTATGCTGTCATACCCGGCCTGCAGATAAGTGTCCAGATTATAGTCATTGTAGGTTCCCGGCCCCTTCAGGGCGTCGGGATTCTCCTGCATTCCCATGGCAACCCACAGCACATACGGAGCACCGGAACCATATTCCCGGTCAAGCTGTCCTTCCGCCATGTGACAGAGAGTCGTTTTCCCCAGCAGCATAACTACCAGTACCACACAGAGAGCCGGCAGCCCCTGCCATTTTTTACTGCGAAGCAGCACCAGGATCTGCATGATGACCATGGCGATCCATACCACCAGCAATACATTTCTGGTCGCATACGCCAGTCCCATGAACAACGCGACGGCACTCCACAGCAGTCCCTTCTGCCACACCTTTCCCTCCGGCCGGTTGGCCATCAGGTAACACCAGATGGCACACAGGACGCTGCAGGTTCCGATACTCTCACCATAGATAAACAAAACATAGCAATACACCGGCAGGAACAAAAGCTCCGCCACAAGATACAGCAGTTCCGCTGCCCGGCTTCCCGACAGTTCCCGCACGATCCTAAATCCCACATACAGCGTGATGCCTCCGCAGACCGCCTGTACCTGTTGGATCACGATCCGTTCCGTGGAGCCTGCCACACGGAAGATTAAGGCGAAGATCTCCGCCAGTCCCAGCTGGAACGGATAGATACCATAGTAATCCTGTGCCCGCACCCATTCCGCATCACCGTCCGCCAGTGCCATAGCTGCTCTTTGCACATAATACTGGTCCGCAATGCTCTCCGCTCCGGCGGCCCTCGCAAGCCTTATCCCTAGAATCACTGCTGTCACAGCTCCCAGAACTGCCAGCAGATGCAGTGCCCACGCCGGGATCTTTTTCATCACTCCGGACAGAGCCCCACATACCGCCACCAGCACTACGCCGACAAGAGCATTCCAGAGGACACTGTCCGCCTCATCCAGATAATATTCCGGTTCCACCAGCCTCTTCGTATATTTCCAGGAATAAAACAGCAGGAACAGCATTACTGCTGTTCCGATGGCTGCCATAATCTTTGTTGCTGCTTTTTCCGGCTTTATCATGTCATTCCCCTATCAACGTCTGTTCTTGTCGTAGATGATCCGCAGTCCATCCAGTGTCAGAGAACTGTCATAGATATCAATGCTGTCGGTCTCGTCCGCAATGGCACGGCCTAAGCCTCCGGTGGCCACGACCTTCAGCTCCGCAAGCCCGCTCTCTTCCTTTACCTTGCGGATAATGTATTCCGTCTGGCCGATCTGACCGTACATGAGTCCTGCCTGCATACTGGTAATGGTCTCCTGTGCCAGGATGGTCTTCGGCTTACGGATCTCAATATTCGGCAGCTTCGCCGTCTCTTTCCACAGAGCCTCCGAACTGATCCGGATACCGGGAGCAGTGATTCCTGCAGTAAAACGTCCGTCCTCCGTGATCAGATCATAGGTGGTCGCCGTACCGAAATCCAGTACCAACACCGGTCCGCCGTATTTCACATAAGCTGCCACCGCATCCACGATACGGTCTGCACCGATGGCCCGGGGATCCTCGGTAGCGACCTTGATGCCGCTCTTCACACCGGGGCCCACGATCAGTGGTTTTGTCTTGAGATAACGGATGATGGAACTGGTCAGGGAATGCATCACATCCGGCACTACGCTGGCAATGATGACTCCCTCGATGTCTGTCACTTCGATACCGTTATTTTTTAGCAGCTGGGTGATCATGATCCCGTATTCATCTGAGGTTCTGGGGGTCTTCGTCATGATCCGGAAGGTGGCTTCCAGCTTTTTCCCCTGAAAGACACCCATGGTCATATTCGTGTTGCCTACATCAATGACAAAAATCATTCATCGTCCTCCTCATCCAGCAATGCGGATACATCTTCTTTTTTGATAAACACACGGTAATACAGACTCAGGGACTCGAAAAGCTCCTGTCTGTTCCTACGGATCTCAGAGATCAACAGTCCGGAAGAGATCTCATCATAATAGATGTCATCATCATCCGCATTGGTCTCCATGACCACATTTCCATCCTCCTCAAAAACAATGGTAAAGACACCGCCCACTTCCTCGGTGAAGAGCACGCAGATCACATGCAGCTCCTGCTTGATGGAATCCGGAATCATCTTAAATTGTTCTTCGTTAAAATAATATTTCTTCTCATAGGCGTTGGCGCCGCAGAGTACGATCTTGTTCTCGTCCATAGTTCTATATCCTGTTCTGTCTCAATTCTGTCACAGACTATCTGTTCCAGTCTTTTTATTCCGGTCTTTCCATCCGGCTGTCCGTCCTGCCTTCTGCCATCCCGGAAAATGCTGTACATACCTACACGTACCCATAAATGCCACGGACCGATACTTCTCCGGCATAGACTTCCTCCACGGTACCGTCCTGACGCTCCACCAGAAGCTCTCCCTGGTCGTTGATACCTCTGGCAATGCCGCGGTATTCACCCTTGGGATCCAATACGCAGACTTCCCTGTCCTGATTTACCAGAAGTTCCGCATAGGATGCCCGCAGGCCTTTCAGATTATGGGTCCGTAAAAAGATCTCGTAATCTTCCTCGAAGGCTTCCATAATATCCGCAATCAGCTGACTGCGGGAAATGCGGAAGCCGCATTGTTCATCAATGGCTGTCGCCCGGTCCCGGATCTCCTCGGGAAATTCCTGCTTACGCACATTGATGCCCACACCGATGACGATGTGCTGGATGTACCCCTGCTCCATGCTCATCTCCGTGAGAATGCCGCAGACCTTTTTACCGTCCACTACAATATCGTTGGGCCACTTGATGCCGACCTTGGCTGCTGCCTCTTCGCTGTCGCGGCGCAGTGTCTGCCGGATGCCCTTCGCCACCGCCAGTGCCATGACTAACGTCAGCATCGGTGCACAGTCCGATGAAAAATCCGGTTTTAACATCAGGGTGTAATAAATATTTATCCCTGCGGGGCTCTCCCAGCCCCGGCCTCTTCTGCCGCGTCCGGCGCTCTGCATATCCGACACCACCAACAGGCCGCTCTCCGCGCCCTGTTCCGCTTCCAGTTTGGCACGGATATTGGTGGAATCGATACTGTCAAAAAACAGTAAAGGATGTGCCACCCATTTCGTCTTTAATCTGCTCTGGATATCCGCCTGGTTGTAGACTTCCTCCGTCTGATCCAGCAGACGGTAGCCGCGGTTCTGTACCGCTTCAATGACATAGCCTTCTTTTTTCAGTTGTCCGATGGCTTTCCATACCGCAGTTCTCGATACACCGAACTGCTCGCAGAGCTCCTGCCCGGAGACATAGGCCTCGCTTTCCGGTGCTCCTGCTGCCACCCGATCCTTCTTTTCCCGAAGAAGCTCTAAAATCTTTGCTTTCATACTCATAAAGTCGCCGCCATCACTGCCTTAATCGTATGCATACGGTTCTCAGCCTCTTCAAACACCAGAGACTGGCCGGATTCAAATACTTCATCGGTCACTTCCATCTCGGTGATGCCGAAACGCTCACCCATCTGGGCACCGATCTTGGTCTTCAGATCATGGAATGCAGGAAGACAGTGCATGAAAATGGCCTGCTCGCCGGCATTGTCCATGACTGCTTTATTCACCTGATAAGGAGACAGCTCCTTAATACGCTCGGTCCATACTTCGTCGGGCTCGCCCATGGATACCCACACGTCAGTGTAGATCACGTCCACATCCTTCGTGCCCGCCTTCACATCCTCGGTCAGGGTAATACTGCCGCCGGTCTGTGCCGCAATGGCCTCACACTCCGCTACCAGCTCCTTCGCCGGGAAATATTTTGCGGTGGTACATGCGGTAAAATGCATGCCCATCTTCGCGCAGGCTACCATCAGAGAGTTACCCATGTTGTAACGGGCGTCTCCCATGTAAGTCATACGGATTCCCTTCAGATGTCCGAAATGTTCACGGATGGTCAGAAGGTCTGCCAGCATCTGGGTGGGATGGAATTCGTTGGTCAGGCCGTTCCATACGGGCACCTTGGAATATTTTGCCAGTTCCTCCACAATATCCTGTCCGAAGCCACGATATTCGATACCCTCGAACATGCCTGCCAGTACTCTGGCAGTATCGGCAATGCTTTCCTTTTTGCCGATCTGGGATCCGGTGGGATCCAGATAAGTCGTTCCCATTCCCAGATCATGGGCTGCCACTTCAAAAGCACATCTGGTACGGGTACTGGTCTTCTCAAAGATCAGCGCTACATTCTTGCCTCGGAGAGTATCTACGGGGATTCCTTTTTTCTTCTTATCCTTCAGGTCTGCCGCCAGATCCAGCAGATATTCGATCTCTTCCGGTGTAAAGTCCAGTAATTTCAAAAAATCGCGTCCCTTTAAATCCATAATACTCCTCTTTTCCGAAGCTTTCCGGCCTTGCGCCCGCAGCCTCTGTTTTCTGATTTTGTCCATTGATATCCCTGTTACAAACGTTGCCTGTAACAAGCTATATGTAATCAATATACTTCATTATTCTGTGTTTTTCAACCCCTCGCGTTTATCCCCCGTCATTGTTTTTTGTGAATCCGACATAAAAAAGCCACCCTCCGTATTTCCCGGAAAGTGGCTTTGGTTTATCGTTTTTTAGTTTACTTATTCTGCCTTTTTGCCTGCGGCTGCCTTGAAGGTCTCTGCCACGCTGGCAATGCCCTGCAGCTCTGCGGGCAGCAGGATGGTGGTGGCCTGGCCGTCAGCTACCTTTTCGAAAGCTTCCAGGCTCTTTAACTTCAGGACTGCTGCATCTGCGCCTGCTTCCTTCAGCATCTTGATACCGTCGGCATTTGCCTGCTGTACCTTGAGGATGGCTTCGGCTTCACCTTCTGCCTCGCGGATCATCTTCTCCTTCTCAGCTTCCGCACGAAGGATGGCTGCCTGCTTATCTGCTTCTGCACGAAGGATTGCGGACTCCTTGGCACCTTCTGCCTCCAGGATCTTAGCCTTCTTCTCACCTTCTGCACGGGTAACGGCTTCACGTCTCTCACGCTCTGCCTTCATCTGCTTCTCCATGGCATTCTGGATCTCTGCGGGAGGGATGATGTTCTTCAGCTCCACACGGTTGACCTTGATACCCCAGGGATCGGTGGCGATATCCAGTGCCGCACGCATCTTGGTGTTGATGGTCTCACGGGAAGTCAGGGTCTGGTCCAGTTCCAGGTCACCGATGATATTACGCAGGGTGGTGGCGGTCAGATTCTCAATAGCCATCATGGGATTCTCTACACCGTAGGTGAACAGCTTGGGATCTGTGATCTGGTAAAAGACTACGGTATCGATCCGCATGGTTACGTTATCCTTGGTGATTACGGGCTGGGGTGGGAAATCCGCTACCTGCTCTTTTAAATTGACTTTTCTGGCTACCTTATCGATGAACGGGATCTTCAGATTGAATCCTACATTCCAGGTGGACTGATAAGCACCCAGACGTTCGATCACGTAGGCCTGTGCCTGAGGCACGATCTTGATACAGGATACACAGATCCATAATACTAAAACGACAATAATGATTAATGCTACCATTTTTCCTCCTTCTGCGTACATTCGTGTACGCTGCGTACCTCTGTACGCGCTTTTCCCTCATGTATCCGTGTTACACGATTCTTAATTCTGTGACTGCGGTACTTCCCCGATGACCTTCGTCATCTGCGGATCCACCTTGACGATCAGCTTGACACCACTGACTGCCACGATGTCTACCACCGTTCCGGGCTGTAGATTCAGTCCGTCTTTTTCGGTTCTGGCGCTCCACTCCTGGCCGCCCACCGTTACCTGTCCGATGCCCTGCAGATTGTCGATCTCACTGGTCACGATCGCCTGTCTGCCGATCATACTTTCCACATTCGTCCTTACGCGGTCTTTGTTGAAATATCTGACTGCGACAGGTCTGGTGAAAAATAACAGCAGCAGAGACACTGCAAAAAATAGCAGGATCTGCAACCAGATCGGTGCCTGCAATGCGGCGGCAATCACTGCCACAACGGCGCCTCCGGCGAACCAGATGCTCGTCAGTCCCAGAGTGGCGACCTCCACACCGATCGATACGATCAATACCACAAGCCACAAGGTTACCATTTCACTCATGTGATCACTCCTTTGGTTTTGTAGTTGTATCCAGTGTACTACAAATAGTCTTCTGTGACAACCTCTATTGGTGCACGATACAGGATTCTATTGTGCTCTTCTCATTCCTCATTCCATCCGGCGGATCGGCTCCTGCCTGTACGTTAAAAGACGGTACCCCTGTTCCGGGATACCGTCTCTGTTGTATGCGCTGTTCTTTTGTGTGCCACTTAGTAGAAGACGTGGTTACCGATGACCAGTCCGTCACGGCCATTGTTACGTCTGAAGTGGGTCATGTCTCCTACATTGGAGACACCGGAGATGGCTTCCTGGGCTGCCTGAACACAGCTTGCGGAGATCCTGCCGGATTCGTATACGGTATTTACCTTACCGTTCAGTGCTGGAGTAAACTGTCCGGAGGCATAGATAACACCGTGAATACTATTGGGATATGCTCCGCTTCTTACACGGTTCATAACTACGGACGCTACCGCCAGCTGGCCTTCGTAGCTTTCACAGCCTGCTTCACACTGTACCAGTGCGGCCAGCAGCTGCGTGGTATCCGCATCGGTGGTATATTCGCCGTAGTTGACGTGACGCTTTGCTTCACGCTCTGCGGCTTCTCTTGCCTTGATCTCCTCCAGTGTCTCACCGGAGTCGATCTGGAAATCTACAGTTACATATTCCGCAGCCACATAACCGTCTGCGCCTTCGTAGTCAATACAGACCCATTCCGGGTTGCTGTTGTCTACTACATCTGCGATGTCTCCCTTGGGAAGAAGTCCCAGGACACCGGCTTCCTGATCCGCTTCCGTTCTCACACGGAGGGTCTCCGTATTGATCTGTGCGATCATCCTGCCTACATCGTTGGCCAGTGCTCTGGCGTCATCTCCGAACAGGAGATATTCGTCCTTTGCCCAGCCGATCAGAGTGCCGGACTGGATCTTGGTCCAGCCGTCCTTACGCTCCAGGATGGTACCTCCACAGTCCTTGTAGAGTTTACCGACCTTGGATGCTTCCTCGCTGGCATCGCTTCTTACATTCACGGCATCCTTTACGTTCGCCATGACCAGACCGGAACTGATCTCTTCCTCTGCCGGGAAAGTCAGGTTCAGTTCCTTCACCGTAGCGTTGATCACCTCAGTGCTGTTCCTGGAACCGGGATCCAGGATGGATGCGATACCACCGTTCAGATCATTTACATAATTTTTTGTATTGCCCGCCTGTGCGGTCATGCTCATCTGCATGCTCAGGAAGAGAGAACAGAGCAGTCCTACGCATACAACCAGCATTCTTCTGCTTTTTGTCATCTTGATACACGCCTTTCCCACAGGAAGATTCCCCGATGGGTGTGATACCTGTGGATCTCACCAGTGAATAGTATATGCTGAAATTATTAAGATTTTCACCGGTTTGTTACAAAAATATTAAATTTGTTACGCGAGATATCATAACAGATGACAAAATTTTTGTCAAGTTTTGGGACTTTGGGCACTATTTAGCCATGACAGCTCGGCTAGCGCCATTCGCAAAGTTGCGTTATCACGCTTTTCGTCACTGCGTGACTACCTTTGCTCATGAACCGGCGCTCAACTCATGAACAGAGTCGAGCTGTCACTACATGCTTTTGGACTTCTCAATGCAGGCATCCATGGCATCCATGACAGCGGCGCGCATGCCTTTTTCCTCCAGTACCTTGACTGCCTGGATCGTGGTTCCACCGGGGGAGCACACCATGTCCTTCAGTTCTCCGGGATGTCTGCCGGTCTCCAGCACCATCCTGGCACTGCCAAGGACGGATTGTGACGCGAATTCATAAGCCTGTTTTCTGGGCATTCCGGCGGCTACTGCCTCGTCTGCCATGGCTTCAATGAACATGAACACATAGGCCGGGGAGCTACCGCTGACACCTACGACTACATCCATCAGCCGTTCCGGTACCACACTGGCAATGCCGAAGGAACGTAACAGTGCCAGTACCTGCTCCATGTCTTCCTCCGTGACGTTTTCTTCCGCACAGACACCGGTGCAGCCTTCCAGTACCAGTGCCGGAGTATTGGGCATGCAGCGGATCAGCTTCAATTCCGGTCTGCCGAAAGCCTCTTTCAGATAGTCCAGAGTTCTTCCTGCCGCAATGCTGACGATCAGGGTATCCTCTGCCACGACATCTTTGATCTGGTCGATCACCTCCGGGAAAAAGATGGGTTTCACTGCCAGGAACAGAATGTCTGCCTGTGCCGCTACGATTTTGTTATCCGTTGTTGTGTTAATATTAAATTTTGTTTTAACTTTTTCTACTGTTGTTTCTGTTCTGGCTGAACCAATGATGTCCTCCGGAGCTGCAATTCCTTTTTGCAACATTCCTCCGATCATGGCAGTGGCCATATTTCCCAGTCCGATAAATCCGATCTTCATGATATCTTTCCTCCTGTTCTGTCTTTCTTCTATTATTATGGTGTCGGGTGCTTTTGACCCCGACATCATAATTATTCAGAGCCATGTAAATATTATCGGCTGCGCATCGAATGCCTGGCATTTGATAATATCTATAAAGCAAATGGGTCCGGGATAGTTACAGTCTTGCGCTTCGCTGTCTGTGGGCCTCGTACATCAGAAGGGCCGCTGCAATGGAGGCATTCAGGGATTCCACCCTGCCCTCCATGGGGATCTTGAGATACTGTCCTGCCTGGTCGGAGATTTCCTTGGATAAGCCGTTTCCTTCGTTACCGATGAGGAACGCCGTAGGCTCCCGGAAAGAAAAGGAATCGTAGTATTCCTGTCCTTTCAAGTGTGCCGCATAGGTGTAGATACCTTTTGCATGCATCTGTTCCAGCACCAGTGCCAGATCCGGCACGTAGACAAAGGGTACCCGGAAAATAGACCCCATGGTGGCACGGATGGTCTTGGGATTAAAGATATCAACCGTCTGGTTGTTCATGATAACACCCGTTATCCCTGCTCCTTCTCCGGTACGGATCATGGTTCCCAGATTGCCCGGATCCTGCAGATTTTCCAGCATCAGAAATAAAGGATCCGGCTGTTCCAACAGCTGTGTCAGGTCATAGACCGGCTGTTCCAGCACTGTCAGAATGCCCTGGGGGGTCTGGGTATCCGCCATTTTGGCAAAGACTTCCGTGGAGACGGTCTCGTACCGGTCTGCTGCAGCTTGTCCCAGAATGCTGTGTCTCCGTTCTGGGCATTCTGCCGGATCTTTTGCTCCAGTTCTTCCGTAAGGTAGACCTCCCGCACGTTTTTTACCGGAGCCTCCTCACACATTCTGATACCTTCTGCCAGAAATACGTGATCCTTGCGGCGCTCCTTTGCCTTGGTCTGCCACTGCACCACCTGTTTTACTTTTGCATTGTTGTTGCTTGTGATCATATCTGTCTGCTAACCGCTCCTAAACATCATAATAATATGGTTTCTCCGTTCTGCAAACTTTCGAAACCATAACAAACATGCGTAATCCGGGCTAATCACCCTACTTACTTATGTTTGTTTACTCCTCTCATAGAATGATCCCTGCCTGCAAGCAGTCGGGATGCATTCTATGGATGAGTTTATTATAGTCAAAAAGGCGTTTCCACGCAATGGGAAACGCCTTTGTCTTCATATCCGTTCAGACACTCTTATTTATAAAAGTGCCTGCTTCGCAGTCTGAACTGTTAAATTAAATTAGATGGACAGCAGATGAGATACCTCGAACTGGTACTCATTGATGCCCTTCTGCATCTGCAAAGCCTCTTCGATATCGAAATCGATGAACTCACCGTGCTGATAACCTACGACACGGTTGGTCTTGCCTTCCAGCATGATATCTACTGCGTAAGCACCCATGATAGATGCATAGTAACGATCCTTGGCAGTAGGGCTTCCGCCACGCTGCATGTAACCTAAGATCGTAGCACGGGTCTCAATACCGGTAGCAGCCTCGATACGCCGGGCCATGGAAGTGGAATGTCCGATTCCCTCGGCATTGATGATGATATGATGGGTCTTACCATGCTTACGGTTGGTAATGATATTATTGATAATATTCTGTTCGTTGTAATCGTACTTCTCGGGAAGCAGGATATCCTCGGCACCGTTGGCAATACCGCACCACAGAGCGATATAACCGGCATTTCTGCCCATTACCTCGATGATACTGCATCTCTCATGAGAGGAAGAAGTATCCTTAACCTTGTCGATTGCCTGCATTGCTGTGTTGACAGCAGTATCGAAACCGATTGTGTACTCGGTACATGCAATATCCAGGTCGATGGTTCCGGGAAGACCGATAGTATTAATACCAAGTCTGGACAGTGCCTGTGCACCACGGTAAGAACCGTCACCGCCGATGACAACGATACCGTCGATACCGTGCTTTCTGCAGATCTCAGCACCCTTCTTCTGTCCTTCCGCTTCCTTGAACTCCAGACAACGTGCGGTTCCTAAGATCGTACCACCGCGCTGAATGATATCGGATACGTCCTTGGCTTCCATATCTATGATCTCTTCATTCAAAAGACCCTGATAGCCTTTTTTGATTCCCTTAACCTTCAGTCCTCTTGCAATGGCTGTACGAACAACTGCACGAATAGCAGCGTTCATTCCCGGTGCATCACCGCCGCTGGTCAATACGCCGATCGTCTTAATCTCTTTTGCCATGACTGTTACCTCCTAAGTAAACGAACGAATAGTTTTCTCTTCTCGATTCCTTATTTTAATCTATTTTTGAGCGGTTTTCAATAGGTTTCGTTATAAATTTAACATTTTCTTTTCCGAACAGCACTGTAAGCTTTTCCATTAATGCCCCGTCAGCTTTTACCTGGAGATTTTGGGGCAGGATCTTAATATTTTTAATGTCCCGCAGATAGATCACCACATCGTCATCCCCGTCGGAATCCGCAATGGCCTGCAGCAGTTCCTGCTCTCTGGTCTTATAGGCCTCCATATTGGGGAACTGGATCCAGGCTCCCGCCGGCATGCCTTTTTTCTGAGGGGTTCCATTTGCCTGTGTACGCTGCCCGGACTGCATTTGTCCTGCTGCCTGACCGGTCTGTCCCACCGACATACTGCTGCTGTTCATACCGTCATTTTGGTATTGTCCGTAGCCGTTCCCGGCATTCCGGTATCCACCGGCACCGCCATTTCCACTTCCGTTTCCGTAGGATCCGCCGCGGCTGCTGCCGCCCCGGCCTCCGTAATTTCTGGGGAACAGGGGCTGGTTCGCCGCTCTCGCAGCCTGCGCATCCTCGAAACTGATAATCTGGTCGCAGATCAGCTTGCCGTCCTTGTCTTCTTCCAGGGATACTCTGCCCCGGATAAACACCTTCGCATCCTCCACAAGCAAGGTACTGTAGCGCTCGTACACCTGTGGAAATACCACGACTTCCACATTACCGATCAGATCCTCCACATTCAAAAATGCCATGATCTTGTCATTCTTGGTGTATTTTACTGTCTTGTCCGCGATCAATCCTCCGATGACTGCATTGGCCTGGTCCCTGACTAACTGCACCTCTCCGGTCTCTTCATCCAGGGCAAAATCCCCGGCAGTATTGCTGATGCAGTTCTGCCACAGCTCCTGATATTCCTCCAGGGGATGACCGCTGACGTAGACACCCAGCACCTCTTTTTCGAAGCCCAACAGCATCTCCTTATTGTATTCGCCCACATCCGGCATCCGGATATCGAATTCTTCCTTATCTTCTTCCCCTGCAATGTCAAACAGGGAGATCTGTCCGGCCAGATTGTTCTTTTTATCATGGGCAATATGGTCCGCGATCTGCACATAGACACTCATGAACTGTTTTCTCGTACCGCCCAGTCCGTCCATGGCTCCTGCTTTGATCAGGTTCTCAATAGCCCGCTTATTCATCTCTTTTTTATCGGACATGCGGGTAATAAAGTCCTTCAGATTCGTGAAAGGGCCTCTTTCCTTACGCTCCTGTACCAGGCTGTCAATGATGGGACGTCCCACACCCTTGATAGCTGTCAGGGCATAGCGGATCTTGCCGTCTGTCACAGAGAATCCGGCTTCTCCCGCATTTACATCCGGCGGCAGAATGGCGATATTCATGTTCCGGCAGTTCAAAATATACTCCGATACTTTTTTCGGGTTATCGATGACGGAAGTCATCAACGCCGCCATGAATTCTACGGGATAATAGTATTTCAAATACGCTGTCTGGTAAGCCACTACCGCATAACAGGCCGCATGGGACTTGTTGAACGCATATTTGGCAAAATCCATCATCATATCGTAGATCTGCCCTGCTGTCTGCTCGTCAATGCCGTTGGCAATACAGCCGGGGACATTTTCCTCCGGGTTGCCGTAGATGAAGTTGGCCCGCTCTTTTTCCATGACGGACTGTTTCTTCTTACTCATGGCACGGCGCACCAGATCGCTTCGTCCCAGTGTATAGCCCGCCAGATCACGAACGATCTGCATTACCTGTTCCTGATATACAATACAGCCGTAGGTGGGCTTTAAGATCGGCTCCAGCTGGGGACAGGCATAAGTTACCGCATCCGGATGATTTTTACCCTGAATATACTTCGGGATAAAATCCATAGGACCTGGACGATACAGGGAAATACCAGCCACCACATCTTCCAGATTCTGGGGACGCAATTCCTTCATGAAGCTCTTCATTCCGGCACTTTCCAGCTGGAACACTCCTTCCGTTCTGCCGGTGCCGATCGATGCCAGCACCTTCGGATCGTTGTAGTCAATCGCATCCACATCAATATGTCTGCCGGTGGTATTTTCAATGAATTTTACCGCATCATGGATCACTGTCAGCGTGCGCAGCCCAAGGAAATCCATTTTCAGAAGCCCCAGTTCCTCCAATGTCGTCATGGTAAACTGGGTAACGATGGAACCGTCGGAGCCTCTGGACAGAGGAACAAATTCATCCGCCGACTTCTGGCAGATGACTACACCCGCTGCATGCATGGAGGTATGTCTGGGCAGTCCTTCCAGACGCTTGCACATATCAATCAGATGATGTACCTGTTCGTCCTCCTGGTACAGCTTACGGAACTCCGGATTCATTTCCAGAGCCTTATTCAGGGTAATATTCAACTCGTTGGGAACCATCTTCGCAATGGAATCCACAAAAGCATAGGGCAGATCCATCACACGTCCCACATCACGGATGACACCCTTGGCTGCCAGGGTACCGAACGTAACGATCTGCACCACCTTGTCGTTGCCGTATTTTCTGCCCACATAATCAATGACTTCCTGTCTCCGTTCGAAGCAGAAGTCCACATCAATATCGGGCATGGACACACGTTCCGGATTCAGGAAACGTTCAAACAGCAGATTATAATGAATGGGATCAATGTTGGTGATCTTCAGGCAATATGCCACGATACTTCCCGCAGCGGAACCTCGTCCCGGTCCCACCGGAATCCCGTGCTCTTTCGCATAGTTGATGAAATCCCATACGATCAGGAAATAGTCCACATATCCCATTCTGCGGATGACACCCAGCTCGTAATCCAGACGTTCCCGCAGGGTCTGTCCGGTCTCCCCGGCAGGCTGGTCACCGTCACCGTAACGCTCTGCCAGTCCGTCATTACAAAGCTTGTTCAGATAGCTCCAGGAATCGTACCCCTCCGGCACATCGTATTTCGGCAGCTTCGTCACGCCAAACTCTATCTCCACATTACAACGGTCTGCAATCCTCTGGGTATTCTCCACGGCCTCCCATGCATAGGGGAACAGTCCCTTCATTTCCTCTTCGCTCTTGACGTAATACTGACCGCCCTCATAACGCATGCGATCCTCGTCCGCCAGCTTTTTGCCGGTCTGCAGACACAGCAGAATATCGTGGGGAATCGCATCCTCAGCATAGGTGTAATGCACATCGTTGGTGGTTACCAGCGGAATGTCCAGTTCTCTGCTCATCTGGAGCAGTTCCATGTTCACCGTACGCTGCTCCGGGATACCGTGATCCTGCAGTTCCAGAAAATAATTGCCCTTGCCGAAGCAGGCCTCGTATTTGCGAGCCGCTTTTCTCGCTTCGTCCTTCATTCCCTTCAGAATAAACCGGGGCACTTCACCTGCAAGGCAGGCTGACAATGCGATAATTCCCTCGTGGAACTCCTGCAGCACTTCCATGTCCACACGGGGTTTATAATAATATCCTTCCGTAAAGCCACGGCTGACGATTTTCATCAGATTCGCATAACCGGTATTATTCTCTGCCAGCAGCACCAGATGATGATAGCGATCCTCTCCGCCGGTCAGTTCTTTGTCAAAACGGGAATTCGGTGCCACATACACCTCGCAGCCCAGGATTGGCTTGATGCCGGCTTCCCTCGCGGCACGGTAAAAATCGATTACACCGTACATGACACCATGGTCGGTAATTGCCGCACTGTTCATTCCCAGCTCTTTGACTCTGGCCACATACTCTTTGATCTTATTGGATCCATCCAGCAGCGAATATTCTGTATGAACATGAAGATGTGTAAATGCCATTTTGCCATTCCCTTTCTAGTGCAGTTCTTTTGCTCTTCTGACGCATTCCTCGTAGACCGGTCCCACCTGTTCTCTATGATAACCGGGGGCCAGCATTGCCGCAAAATGCAATGTCTCCAACGTCTCTTCCTGTGCCGGTGTCGGGTGTGACGGCACCACTACACGGGTACTCCATATTAACATACAGCCGGTATACTCCACCATGAAAAATATAGGCTCCATATTTTTCTCCATACGGCTGTTCAGTGTCAGTTTATCTTCGCCGGAGATTTCCTCCAGCTTTTTGATATGAGAAGGCTGTGGCTCTTCCACACTGCCGTCCGGCAGGATCACACACTCACAGGGTTCCATATCCTCCCTGTGTGCATTGATAAATTCCATAACAGTCATTCCCACACCTCCTTTGTTCCATCTGTCAGTCTATGCTTCTGCCCGGATTGCCCAGCGCATCTTCGTGGAACGGGCCCTGCCGTTCTGTACGCATTCTTCCGCAGAAGGGCGGATCACGTCTTTCGCATAATCGGCATAAATGCCGTTCCGGTAGCCTTCCTTCAATGCCTGCTTCACCAGCTTGTCTTCGCCGGAATGGAAAGTCAGGATAGCTACTCTTCCGCCGGGTTTCAAGGCTCCCGGCAGCTTTTCCATGAACTCATACAATACTTCAAATTCACGGTTCACATCAATACGCAAGGCCTGAAAAGTTCTCTGACAGGTCTTTTTGATGGTATCCTTTTTCTCCTTCTCCGGGAGAAAATCCAGAGTCTTTTCGATGACTTCCCTTAATTTTGTAGTAGTATCTATCCGGTGTCCTTTACGGATCTCATCGGTGATGGCCTTCGCCAGTTCCTCGCAGTAGGGTTCGTCGGAATTCTCGTAAAGCATTCCCGCCAGTTCTTCTCTGCTGATGGTATCCAGGCGCTCTGCTGCACTGATTCCTTGCTGCTGATTCAGTCTGAGATCTAGCGGACCGTCCACCTTGAAGGAAAAACCTCTGCTGGGATTATCGATCTGCATGGAAGATACTCCCAGATCCGCCAGAATAAAATCAAATCCTCCGACCTCTTTTGCGATCTCATCTATGGTACAGAAATTCTGTAATCTGATGGTCAGAATCTCTTCTCCGTAACCGGCCTCTGCCAATCGTTTCTTCGTCTTGGCAGACTCCTCCTGATCTACGTCTGTGGCATAGATATGCCCACGCCCCTGCAGCTGCTCCAACATGGCTTTCGTATGTCCACCGTAGCCCAGTGTTGCATCAAATCCGGTCTCTCCCGGCTGGATCTTCAGGAAATCCAGAATCTCCTTTACCATAATGGAGATATGCATGCCTGCGGGAGTGTTTCCCTTCTGAATCACATGGGCTATGGTATCCCCGTATTTTTCCGGCTGTAATTCTTTATATTTTTCCTCGAATTTTCTGGGATATTTTCCTTTATAACGCACCCGGCGCTTGTGGGGTGTCTGCTCCTGGTCCATTCCTATGCTTACCTCATTTCATTATTTCATTCTCTGTGTCCGCAATTCTGTTTCCCTGTAATTATATCCCATTCCGGGCAGCCTTGTCCACTTCCTGTCAGAGAAAAAAAGCAGGCATCGTTGCCGATACCTGCTTTTCCAGCTGTACTATATTTTTCTCAATGTCTCAGCCGTTCTTATTCCTGAGGAAGAATAAACTTGCTGATCAGCTCATCCAGAGAGATTGCCTGTGCAGACAATTCCTGGCTGGTAGCGGAAGATTCTTCTGCGGTAGCGGAGTTGGACTGTACTACCTCGGAGATCTGGTTGACACCCTGCTCTGCCTGATCCATGGCATTGGCCTGGTCCTTGGAGATCTCGCTGATACTGCGGGAAGACTCTGCAATCTTGCCGATACCGTCTACTACGATCTCGATGGAAGCAGCAGCGCTGTCTGCAGCCTGGTTGCCTTCCTTGATCTCCTGCATGGAACCTTCAATCAGGTCTCTGGTATCTACAGCAGACTTGGTACTCTGCTCTGCCAGCTGACGGATCTGGTCAGCAACCACAGCGAATCCACGGCCTGCCTCACCTGCTCTGGCTGCCTCGATGGAAGCATTCAGGGACAACAGGTTGGTCTGGGATGCAATATCCTCGATTTCAGAAATGATATTGCCGATCTTGTTGGAAGTATCACTGATTCTGGCCATAGCATCCACCATAGCCTTCATCTCTGCTCTGCTGTTATCTGCTTCGTTTGCATATTTTCTGGCCTGCTCATAGGACTCCTGTGCCTGTTCAGCAGCCTGCTCAATATTGGAAGTAATGTTGGTAATGGTAGCCTGCAGTTCTTCTACGGCACCTGCCTGCTCGGTAGCGCCCTCTGCCAGATTCTGGGAAGCATCTGCCAGGTTAGCTGCACCTGCGGATACCTGCCTGGAAGACTCCTCGATGGAACGCAGTGTCTGAACCATCTGTGTCTTCATGTTACGGATAGACAGAAACAACTGTTCAAAATCACCCTGATACATATCCGGGTTCTTGGAAGTGATGTTGTAATTGCCGTTTGCCATCTGGCTCATAACTTCTCCGGTGTCGGCAATGACAAAACTCAGCTTTTCTGCCATTTCATTTGCAGAATGAATCATGTCAGCGATCTCATCCTTACTGTTCAGTGTCGGGAACGGATCGGACAGGTTACCCTGTGCAAAAGTCTCCAGACGCTTTGCCAATGCATCCAGCGGTGCTGCGATTCCCTGAGAGATTGCATGTTCCATTCTCGTTGCAATGATAATTGCCAGCACGATCACACCAACAATGATAAGCAGGAAGATAAATCCCATGATATTCAGTATGGAAGAAAGGGAATCTCCTTCACGGACATTCTCGTTCATAAGTTCACGCATGGTATCATAAATTTCATTATAAAGCGGTGCTACCTGATTCTGCATCAGCTCCTGTGCCTGCATACGCTTCTCTTCCATATCCACCTTACCGGTATTAATGGCCTGCTGATCCAGCTCCCAGTACTGCTGAATCTGCTCATTTACCTGATCATACAGTTCCTTCTCCTTTGAAGAAACAACAGTCTCGCCGACAACTTCCCAGTATTCAAGAAAAGCCTGCTTCTTCTCATCGTGAGTCGTGATCAGACCGTCCACCAGATCCGGGTCGTTATATCCTATGATTCCACGGGTTGCGGATCTTACATCCGTGAATACAGTCATGGCCTTACCGATATCTCCCTGTGAAAAACCGTAATTGGTCAATGCATGCTGATAGCGGTTCATGGTAACGATCATTGCCAGTGCTCCGAGCACTCCTGCAATAGATGATATAACTACAATAATGGCAAAAGCTTTTTTCAGGCGCTGCTTGATTTTCAAATTTTCGAACATTTTCCTCTCCTTACTATTGGTTGATAACAAGTCATATTATAATATTGTAACATTTTGTAAAAATATGTAAATAACTTTTTTAATTTCGATTATATTTTTATATTTTATTTGTCTTTTCCCTGTTTTCCGTGTGTGGCGGATCAATATTCTCCATTAAACGCATTCACTGTATACACAGAAAACTCTCCTCAACAGAATAACATCTGTCCGGAGAGTTTTTCATAGTAATAGTAATATAGGAGATTATAATGCTTTTTTGATGGCTGCCATCAGTTCGTCATAGGTCTCATAGGCTGGAAGCTCCGGATGATCTTTTTTGATCTGTTCGGTACTCTTGAACAGGAACCCTGCCTTGCTGGCCTGGATCATGCCCAGATCGTTGTGGCTGTCACCGCTGGCGATGGTCTGGAAGCCGATAGACTGCAATGCCTTCACCGTAGTGTACTTGGAATTCTCCACACGCATCTTAAAACCGGTGATTTCACCGTTGTCAGCTACCTCCAGGGAATTACAGAAGATGGTGGGGTAACCCAGTTTTTTCATCAGAGGGCCCGCAAACTGTGAAAAGGTGTCACTGATAATGATGACCTGGGTAATGGAACGCAGCTCATCCAGAAACTCCTTCGCCCCGGGGATGGGGTCGATCTTTGCGATCGTCTCCTGAATCTCCTTCAGTCCCAGACCGTGTTCCTTCAGAATACCAAGTCTCCATTTCATTAATTTATCGTAATCCGGCTCGTCTCTGGTGGTTCTCTTCAGTTCCGGGATTCCGCTGGCCTCCGCAAAAGCGATCCAGATCTCCGGCACCAGTACTCCTTCCAGATCCAGGCATACAATATTCATATCCATCCTTATGTCCTCCCTGTGTGTTCAAATGTATTCGTGACAAGTATACCTTATTTTGTTTCTTCGCGCAACCATTTGCTTTATTGTTGTACCGTGTTCTTGTAATGCAGTTGTAAATTTTTCTCAGATATATCATCATACGCACACAATTTTGAAACGAATATTTCCATGTGTTTTACATATTTTCGTTTCATGTCATAGATGCCAAAGAGTGCCGCTTCACTTTGTTTTCTGAAATTTGCTTGTAAATCCCACTTTTTTTCTGTTATTTTTGTGACATTTTCACTGTTTACTTTGTTCTATATGTGCTATAATAACCATAGTGCAAAAAGAACTTCTACAAGCTCTCATCTACACGAAACAAACGTAGAGATCGAGGAGGTCATCATTATGTTGACATTAAAAGCTGAAAAAAGAAATCCTGACGAAAAAGCAAAGAAATTAAGAAGAGACGGTTTTATCACCGGTGTTTTGTACGGAAAAGAAATGAAAGAGAATGTTTCCCTGAAATTCACAGAGAAGGATGCATCCGCTTTTATCAAGAATGCAAAAGAAGGTACCCAGGCTTATCTGGAACTGGATGGTAAGAATGTAGATGTTCTGGTAAAAAATATTGATTTTGATCCTCTGACCAAGAAATATATGGCTCTGGACTTTCAGGCTCTGGTAGCCGGCGAAATCGTATCCGCTACTGTTCCCATTGTATATGTAAATGAAGACAAGGTACAGGGTATCTTCGAAGCGGAGTTGTCGGAAGTACATTACAAAGCAGACCCCGCACATCTGTTGGATCCCATTGAGATTGATCTGGCCGCTCTGCCCCAGACTACGAAGACCATGTATGTCAAGGATCTGAAGCTGGAAGAAAAAGGTGTGCATGTCACTACCTCCGGAGAACAGCAGCTGTTCCATATCGGAGAGTATGGACAGGAAGAGACGGACGAGACCGAGGAGACAGAAGAAACCAAATAAAACGCCATGCTTCATTCATACATGTGCCGCATAAAAATCAAAACAGGAACTGTTCCCTGTGAGTAAACTCCCGGGAACAGTTCCTGTTTCATTTTTGCATGGCTCGTAACTATGCCAGGTATTTCTTCAATAAATCCACCTTGTCCAGCTTCTCCCAGGGCAGATCCACATCGGTACGTCCAAAGTGGCCATAGGAAGCGGTCTGCTTGTAGATAGGTCTGCGCAGATCCAGCATCTTGATGATGCCTGCGGGTCTTAAGTCGAAGTTCTCACGAATGATCTCCACCAGCTTATCATCATGCAGTTTGCCCGTACCGAAGGTATCTACCATGATGGAAGTAGGATGTGCCACACCGATAGCGTAAGACAGCTGGATCTCACACTTTTCAGCCAGTCCTGCCGCTACGATATTCTTGGCAACGTAACGTGCTGCGTATGCCGCACTTCTGTCCACCTTGGTGCAGTCCTTGCCGGAGAATGCTCCGCCGCCGTGACGTGCATATCCACCGTAGGTGTCTACGATGATCTTACGGCCAGTCAGTCCGCTGTCGCCGTTAGGTCCGCCGATTACGAAACGTCCGGTAGGATTGATGAAGAACTTGGTGTCTGCATCGATCATGTCTGCGGGCAAAACAGGATCGAATACATACTTCTTGATGTCCTCATGGATCTGCTCCTGAGATACATGTTCGTCATGCTGGGTAGACAGAACGACTGCCTCCAGACGAAAAGGCTTGCCATTCTCATCATACTCTACGGATACCTGACTCTTTCCGTCGGGTCTTAAATAGGAAAGTGTACCATCCTTACGAACCTTGGTCAGCTGTCTGGTCAGCTTGTGTGCCAGAGAGATGGGATACGGCATATATTCCGGAGTCTCATCCGTAGCATAGCCGAACATCATACCCTGATCTCCGGCACCGATGGCATCCAGCTGTTCATCGGTCATGTGGCTTTCTTTTGCTTCCAGGGCCTTGTCTACGCCCATGGCGATATCAGTGGACTGCTTGTCCAGAGATACCATAACGGCACAGGTGTTGCCGTCGAATCCCTTCTCGGAAGAATCATAGCCGATCTCGGTCACGGTCTTACGAACAATAGCGGGAATATCAATATTTGCCTTGGTGGTGATCTCACCCATTACCAGTACGAAACCGGTATTGGTGCAGGTCTCACATGCTACACGGCTGAACGGATCCTGCTCCATCAGCGCATCCAGTACCGCATCAGATACGGCATCACAGATTTTGTCGGGATGTCCTTCGGTTACGGACTCCGATGTAAATAAACGTTTTTCCATTTGTCCTCCATTCTGCTTCCCTGTGGGAAGAGGGTCTAGTGTATGAGTTGCTAAAGTCCTGTCATTCAGAGCCTCATTCGTAAAATCAAATTTTCAATGCCGACAGCTCTGAATGATGCAAAAAAGTCCGCTTTCATAAGCGGACTGATTTATTGTGCGATCAAATCCTCTTATTGTTCGACAGTTATTCGCTCAGGTGGGCACCTTCCGCATTCTGCGGGGTTGCCGTGGCTTCATCGATCCTATGTATCTCCACCACTCTGAATAAGGGAAAGTCTATATGAACTTTTCTACGCTAATTAACTTACTATGAGTTACCTGTTTTGTCAACAGACATTTTTTTCAAAATGTCATTCTGTTGTGGTTTATGAGAAATCCACTCATTAACCGATCTTCAGCTTGAACTTCTGCAGGTCCCGCTCCGTCTCGATCAACTCGATCTGGGCTCCCAGTCCCTGTAATTTCAGGTGGAAATCCTCATAACCTCTCTCAATATAGCGGATATCATCCACAGTAGAGAATCCTTCTGCAGACATGGCAGCCAGTACCAGTGCTGCTCCCGCCCGCAGATCCGGTGCGGAAATATTGGCTCCGGTATATCTGGATACACCGTCGATGATAGCGGTGTTGCCTTCTACTTTGATGCTGGCGCCCATACGGGTCAGCTCATCCACATATTTGAAACGGTTCTCGAAAATACTCTCCGTCACGATGCTGGTTCCTTTGGAAAGTCCCAGCGCCACTGTGATCTGGGGCTGCATATCCGTAGGAAATCCGGGATAAGGCAGGGTCTTCACCTGGGTATGCTTCAGAGGCTTGGACGCTACCACACGGATACAGTCATCCGCCTCCTCTACTTCACAGCCAATCTCCAGAAGTTTTGCCGTAATAGACTCCAGGTGCTTCGGAATCACATTTTTCACCGTCACATCGCCCTTGGTCACTGCCGCTGCGAACATAAACGTACCGGCTTCGATCTGATCGGGAATCACGGCATACTCTGTGCCATGCAGATGGGAAACACCCTTGATACGGATCACATCCGTACCGGCACCCTTGATATTTGCTCCCATGCTGTTCAGGAAGTTCGCCAGATCCACCACATGAGGCTCCTTGGCAGAGTTCTCGATAATCGTGGTGCCTTCCGCCATTACCGCAGCCATCATGATATTGATGGTAGCGCCGACACTGACCACATCCATATAAATATGGCTGCCGCGCAGATGCTCCGCCTGTGTCTTGATCAGGCCATGCTCGATCTTCACGTCCGCGCCCAGAGCACGGAAGCCCTTAATATGCTGGTCGATGGCACGGCAGCCGATATCACATCCACCGGGAAGTGCCACTTCCGCATGCTTGTATTTACCTAACAAAGCACCGATCAGATAGTAGGACGCTCTGATCTTCTTGATATTTTCATCTTCTACTACAAGTTCACTGATGTTGGATGCATTGAGAGTCACTTTGTGACGGTCGGTTCTCTTTACGATCACGCCGATGTTCTCCATGGCGCTCAAAAGGACATTCGTATCTCTTACATCCGGCATATTTTCTATATAAACAGTCTCATCCGTCATCACGGAAGCAGCAAGAATAGGAAGTGCCGCATTCTTGGCACCTCCTATTTCAACTTCACCGACTAATGGATTACCGCCTTTAATTGCGTATTGTTCCATTGTTTCTTACCTCTGTCATTCTCAGATCAGAAAAACCTTCTTATGCACTTATACCACATTTTCGCACATTTGTAAATACAACGCCCTAATTCAGGTACTTCAACGGGTTCACCTGGCTGCCATTAATGAGGATCTCAAAGTGAAGATGAGGTCCCGTACTTACGCCGGTATTACCGCTCAGTGCAATACGTTCTCCCTGTTTTACCGTCTGGCCGACCTTGACGAGCACCTTGCTCAGATGTCCGTATCGGGTCTGTCTGCCGTCTTCATGGTTGATATAGACACAATAACCGTATCCACTTCCCCATCCGGCTCTGGCCACTGTACCGCCGCAGGATGCAAATACCGCAGTTCCGGTAGGAACCGACCAGTCCACACCCTTATGGTAGCTGCTGGCACCCTTGGTAGGTGACTTTCTGCGTCCGAAATTGGAACTCAGACGTCCACCGGAAATAGGCTTGATATAGGTCGGAGGAATCTTGGTGCCTCGTTCCACAATCTTGGGAACTGCCTCCATGACCACTTCTTCCTTCAGAATATCCCTGGTGACCTCTCTGTCATTCAGATAAGATACATCCGCCACTACCCGACGGAAACCGGCGGAGGGCTGCTGCAAAATCTTGGTCTGGGTCGTATACCAGGAATCGTTGTCCACATAAATTACATCTGCATCATAGATTTCTTCATAATAATTCTGCTCCATGCGCTCTACGGACAGCTCCGGCTGCGGCACGGTAATGATCAGCTTGTCCCCTACGCGGATCGTAGAATTTTCATCGGTCAGTGTCTCGCTGTTCATGGCGATGATCTGATCCATCGGAATATTTACTTTAATCGAAATCTCCGACAGGGTATCTCCGCTGACTACTTCATATTCTCCGGGGGTCTCCTGATCCTTGATCACATCCTCGATTGCCTGATCCAGCGGAGTCAGCATGCTTTCCGGAAGATAGGTCTCTACGATTTCCACCTTTTCCGCAAAGTCCATGGTCATCAGCCCAAGATCATAGTCTTCGAAATCTTTTTCCCCCTGCTGGTCTGCCTGGGAGCCCGCCTGATCCAGTACGGACTGTACACCGCCTGCATAGATGGATTCTTCCTTCTGTTCTTCCTGAGCGGTCAGTTCCTGTTTATTGACTACCTCGGTGGTAAGAACATTGAATTCCTTCTGTGCATCGTGAGTCAGTTCCACGCTGAATTTGTCTTCACTGTCGTATTTGTCCACTGCTGCCTGCAGCAGAGACTCCACATCCTCCACGCTGGACAGGTTGACCATATATTCATTTACTTTCATTGTATAGGATCTGTGGGAAGTCTCACGAATACTGCTCTCCAGTTCCCGTTCCATGGCCGCCAGCAGATTGTCCTCATTGTCCAGTGTTCCCCACAGCACTTCTTCACCGACCAGCTTTAAATCTGCGTCCATAAAGATCATATCATCACTCTGGGAAGCGATATTCCTTCTGGCTTCCTGCAGAAGCTGCTCCGCTCTGTCTGCTTCGCCCACCGTTCCGATCTCATTGCCGTTCAAGAACACGTGGAAGTAATTCTCTCCGGTCTTTTCAAACGCTGCATACCCTTTGAGGAAAAAGAGGCTCACAAAAAGAGTGGCCAGCGTTGTTTTCACATATGTATATTTTACTCTTTTCGAGTAAGATGTCAGTTTCTTCATGAATTCCTTCTCGATCTATCGTATCAGAAAACAGTATGCCCCCTTCGGGCATTCTGTATACCTGTCTTACTGTAATAACTTTGTAACATATAGATTCTATCAGCATTTATATGCCTTGTAAAGAAAGAATGTCTGTTCGATTTTTTTGTTTTCTCCCGAACCGATCTATGCTATACTGGAGGTAAATAAAACGGTCTGATCCGGAAAGGAGACGCCATGAGGGAACCGGTCATTTTTCATATTGATGTCAATTCCGCTTTTTTAAGCTGGACGGCGCTGGCCCGTCTGGAACAGGGGGATCCTGTGGATCTGCGCACGATCCCTTCCATCGTAGGCGGTGATACCTCCACCAGACACGGTGTGGTGCTGGCCAAATCCATTCCCGCCAAGGCTTTCGGCATCACTACCGGTGAACCGGTGGTCAATGCCCTGCGCAAATGTCCGCATCTGGTCATGGCTTCTCCGGATCATAATATGTACCGTCTGAAAAGCCAGATGCTTATGGAACATCTGGCGGGTATCTGCCCCGACATCGAACAGGTCAGCATCGATGAATGTTATATGGACTATACTCCCATTGCGGCGAACTACGCCTCTCCCGAGGAAGCCGCTGCTTTCATTCGTCACTCTGTTTTTGAAAAATTTAAATTTACGGTAAATGTGGGAATTTCGGATCGAAAGGTTCTGGCCAAGATGGCCTCTGATTTTGAGAAACCGGATAAGACTCACACCTTGTATCAGCGGGAAATAGCGCAGAAAATGTGGCCGCTGCCTGTTTCCGCCCTGTTCACCTGCGGACATTCCAGTGCGGAGACTCTCCACAAATTAGGTATTCTCACGATCGGGGATCTGGCAAAGACGGATCCTGCGATCCTGGAAGCACATTTAAAAAGTCACGGTCGTTGTCTGTGGCAGTATGCTAACGGCATCGACGATTCCACAGTAGTCCTGGCTCCTTCCAAGGCAAAAGGGATCGGCAACTCCACCACTTTAAGCAGCGATGCCACCACCAAAGAGGAAGCCTGTAAAGTATTGCTGTCTCTGTGTGAATCCGTGGGCAGGCGTCTACGGGCCTCCCACCAGTTGGCAGGACAGATCTGCACGGAGATCCGGTACAGTGATTTCCGGAACGTTTCTCACCAAATGCCGATAGACATTCCCACGGCTTCCGTGAATCTCCTGTACGAAGATGCCTGTGCATTATTCGACGAATTATGGGATTCCACTCCCATACGGCTTCTGGGGATCCGCACTTCCAAGCTGGTGCCGGAAGACGAACCGGTTCAGCTCAGCCTGTTTGATTTTCCGGCTCCCCGTTCCGAGAAACAGCAGAAGCTGGATGCCGCACTGGATAATATCCGGGCAAAATATGGCAAGGATGCCATCAAGCGGGGGCGTTTTCTCTAACGCTGCGTGGTAATGATCATGTTGAGTACCGCCTTGGTCTCACCCACATTGTGATAGACATGTTTCCTGTCACAGGCAAAATAGAGAGAACCACCTGTCTTCACCAGAAAACTGGAATCTTCCAGAATCAGTTCGACCTCCCCGGATACCACCGTCAGGTATTCCCAGGTCTGCTCCCCGTGGGATTCGCTTTCCATCCGGGCATTTCTGGTCAGCTCGCCCTGATAGATCTCGAAATTTCTTCCGGCATCGTAGGGCAGCATCACATAGATCCGGTATTCCCCTTCCTTTGCCTTCCATACCGGAGCCTCTTCCGGAGACGGCACCACCATGATTTCTTTCCTATTATAAATCAACTGTTCAAAAGGTACCTTCAATCCCTCCACGATCTTCCCGATAGTGGACACCGTGGGATTGGATTCTCCTCTCTCGATCTGTCCCAGCATGCTTTTGCTGACACCGGTACGCTCCGCCAGCATATCCAGACTCATATTTTTGGATTTGCGGATTCTTTTCAGATTGAATGCTATGTTTTTATCGATCTGTGTCATATGCTTCACCCGGACTTTCCCATGATTGCGGTACCCGGCAGATATTTTCCCGCCACCGCATAAAAAAAGCATCAGACTCCCGTCTGATGCTACTTCTTCGTAGTAAAATTTACCATGTTCTTATTTATGACTTATGATACCGAAACGGAGGGCAAACGTCAAGTAATTTTTTACCTGTGTTACTCATCGCTTCTTTACACTATATCCGAAGGTTCCCAGCAATTCGCCACAGCCGAAATAGGAACCGTGGGAATAGATGATGGGTTCCGCCTGCTCCAGGTGGAATTTGTGCTTCTCATCCATATATTTTTCATCGGCATGTACTGCCACCACATCCGCCAGGAACATATCATGGGATCCCAGCGGCAGGATCTGTCGCACCTTACATTCAATGTTCACCGGACTCTCTTTTATCATCGGTGCTTTCACCTCAGATGCCGGAATGGGAGTCAGTCCCATTTCTTTGAATTTATCCACGTCCCGTCCGCTTTTCACGCCACAGTAATCTGTGGCAAATGCCAGCTCCTTCGTGGTCAGATTGATCACGAATTCTCCGGTCTCCTTCAGGATCGGATAGGAATATCTCTCGGGGCGTACGGAGATCGACACCATGGGCGGATTGGTACATACGGTTCCTACCCAGGCCAGCGTGATAATATTGGGGCGGCCGTCCCGGTCAGCCAGGCTCACCATGACAACCGGCAGGGGATACAGCATATTTCCCGGCTTCCAAAGTTGTTTTCCCATTTCCGTAAAACCTCATTTCCGTTACTTTCTTATCAATTTCAGCATTCTTAAATGAATACTTTATCTGCCTTTTTAGAAAATGTGCAAAATGCTCAATACATGAAGAACAATATCCGCAACCGTCAGAACTACTGCCGCAATGGATACTCCCAGCACACCGTTCAATTTACCGCCAAGGTTTTCCTTTACTTTTGCTGCGATGGCTTCGGTCTGCTTCTCGTTCTCTTCTACCACAACCGCCTGTACATTACGGTATACCTTTACGCATTCCTTATGTACATTCTCCTCCGTAGTGCTCAGTTTCTCATCCACATGCTTCTGAAGCTCGTCCAACACCTCGGTACTCTGCTGCAGTTCTTCCAGTTTGGCAGTATACTGCTGTCCCAGAGCTTCCAGTTTCTCTGTGTTCTCCTGCTGCAGCTTCTGCAGGGCAGCCACGCCTTCCTCGGAAAGCTTCGTCACTTCCGGAGCAATGGTCTCGGACATCAGCTTCTCCATCTCCTGATTGATCGCTTTCAGTTCCTTATTGACCTGCTGCATCTGTGCCAGGCACTCGTCGTATTCCCGCAGCTGGCTTTTCAGCTGATCCATCTCTTCGGCATCAGCCGCGGAATTCGCCTTGATCATTTCCTGGGCATTCAGCTTTTGTGCAAGTTTATCCATAAAAGTATCCATCCATCTTCCTCCAAACATATTTCGTCCCTCATGTGAACAGTTTCCCTTTTCAACTGTCCCTATTTTACCATGTTTATTCCCCGGTTACAACCAAAACCCCATGAATACTGTGTTTTCATGGTTTGCGCATTTTTATGCAATTTGTACAGTTTCTTTTTTGGTTTCTGTACTTTTTCGTAAAATTCACCAAGTTTTCACATCATGTTCATAATTTGTTCATAATTGGTTGGTATACTTTAAATACAGTCAAGGAAGAGATAAGACTTCCGGATAACAAAGCATATAAGATAAATTTTTTCATAATAGCCCAGGCGCCGAAAGGTGTCTGGGCACTCCTCATTTTATGGGGATTTTCCTGTCATCCCATTACTGTTTTGACCATAAAAAAGAATCTCGCTTGCGAGATTCTCCGCCTGCGGCGGGTCGCTTTTGCGACATATTTCATAACCGCCGCAGTGCGA
>ERZ831773.934-NODE-934-length-34261-cov-9.384699_pt1 | contig 34261 bp, 33 predicted proteins | sample MGYA00519696_ERZ831773 | MGnify/ENA primary metagenome ERZ831773 (study PRJEB31850, sample SAMEA3708720) | human gut metagenome | biome: human gut; feature: human-associated habitat; material: faeces | place: China | collected 2014 ...
TAAGACGTCGCCCTCTCACGGCGAAAACAGGGGTTCGATTCCCCTACAGACTGCTATGTTTTTTGTAAAACAGCTCAACCCGTTAAAAGAACCTGTAAGAATACAGGTTCTTTTAATTTGCTATAAACTTTTTTGAAAGGGATTTTGCGTTCTTCGGCAATTGTATTAGTTTTTCTTGAATTCTAATAACTCTAAGCCCTCATTATCTTCTAATACCATGCGGATCATCCAGTCGTTGACAAAGAGCAAGAGAGGATTTCCTTTCATATCTTTAACTGCTTTGACGTTATTCATTCGTTTTAATTTTGTTACATCGGTAGTTGGATCTCCAACCCAGCGAATAAATCCGTAAGGAAGTGATTCTAAGCGGATTTCACAGCCATATTCATTTTCTAATCGATATTTCAGTACATCAAATTGCAATACACCGACAACACCGACAATGATCTCTGACATTCCGGCGGTGTATTCCTGAAAGATCTGAATAGCACCTTCCTGTGCAATCTGTGTGATTCCTTTGACAAACTGTTTACGTTTCATCGAATTAAGCTGGATAACACGTGCAAAATGTTCAGGAGCAAAGGTCGGTATCCCTTCATACTCAAATTTGCTGCCAGGCATTGTGATCGTATCACCAATAGAAAACAGTCCTGGATCAAAGACACCGATCACATCACCGGCATAGGCTTCGCTGATAACCTGGCGATCTTGAGCCATGATCTGCTGTGGCTGTGATAAACGCAGCTTACGACCGCTCTGTACGTGATATACTTCCTTGTCTGCCTGAAACTTACCGGAGCAGATACGGAGGAAAGCAATACGGTCACGGTGTGCTTTATTCATGTTGGCCTGAATCTTAAATACAAAGGCTGAAAAATCATTGGTCAGTGGATCGATTTCGCCTTCGTTAGACATTCTAGGCAGTGGAGAAGTTGTCATTTCCAAAAAGTATTTCAAAAAGGTTTCAACTCCAAAGGTAGTCAGTGCAGATCCAAAAAATACCGGTGATAATTCACCTTTTTGAACCTGTTCCAGATCCAATGGATCACTCGCACCGTCTAACAGTTCGATCTCGTCGATCAGTTGATCGTAGAGTTCTTCGGTTGCCAGCTCTTTGAGTGCGGGATCGTTGATGTCATAATCTGTCTCTGCAGCCGATTTTGCACCACCGGTAGATACCGATTCAAAAGTGCGGACGGTTTTGGCACGGCGGTCATAAATGCCCTTAAAACGTTTTCCAGATCCAATTGGCCAGTTTACCGGACAGGTGCGGATGCCGAGTACGGACTCGATATCATCCAGCAATTCGAAGGAATCCCTCGCCTCTCGGTCCATTTTATTGATAAACGTAAAGATTGGAATATGGCGCATAACGCAAACCTTAAACAATTTGATCGTCTGAGCTTCGACACCTTTGGAAGCATCAATGACCATGACTGCGGAATCTGCAGCCATCAAGGTACGATACGTATCCTCTGAGAAGTCCTGATGTCCCGGTGTATCCAGGATGTTGATGCAAAAATCATCATACTTAAATTGCAATACCGAAGAGGTAACAGAAATACCACGTTCTTTTTCGATTTCCATCCAGTCTGACACTGCATATTTGGAATTTGCTTTTCCTTTGACAGAGCCGGCTGTATTGATCGCACCACCGTAAAGCAGAAACTTTTCAGTCAATGTGGTTTTACCGGCATCCGGGTGGGAAATGATCGCAAATGTTCTTCTTTTTTTGATTTCGTTTGTTAATTCTTCCGACATATGATTCGTCTCCATTTCCATAATTTGTTCACGGCATTGATAAAACAATGCGTGACCATCTTTTTATTATACGGGAAAAGGGGCGGGGTTTCAACCGAGAAGTTCTAAATGAAATACAGGCGGCATACAATAGCGTAAGTCATGCGTGAAAATAATGGAGGAAAGTAGATGGCTACAGTAATGTTAGATGCCGGTCATGGGGGATATGACAGCGGAGCTGTTTATGGAGATCGATACGAAAAAAACGATACACTAAGTCTTGTGCTGGCAGTTGGAACGATATTAGAAAATAATGGTGTCGATGTGTTATACACACGTACTACAGATGTTTATCAGAGTCCAAATGAAAAAGCGGGGATTGCGAATCGCAGTGATGCGGATTACTTTATTTCCATTCATCGTAATTCCAGCCCGGATCCAAACACATATTCCGGAGTAGAAACGTTGGTCTATCGGGACAGCGGAATACCGGCAGTATTTGCGCAAAACATCAACAACGAGCTGGCAAGGATCGGATTTGCAAATCTAGGGACAGAAGAAAGACCAAATCTAGCTGTCCTTCGGGGGACTAGGATGCCGGCCGCATTAGTAGAGGTGGGATTTATTAATACCGATCAGGATAATCAGATCTTTGATCTAAAATTTCCGGAAATGGCGCAGGCGATAGCAAATGGTATTATGCAGACTGTGCAGGGAGCAGATGTGACGGCGAACGAAGCGGTCGTGTACCGTATCGAAATGGGAATGTTTCGACATAAGAAAAATGCAGAGACATTAGCTGCGAATCTACAGGAAGATGGCATATCCTGCTATATTGAACCACAGGGAAGTTATTTTATTGTCTGCCATGGTGCTTTTGCGGATAAGGAAAGAGCCAGGGAAATGGAAGAAAAGCTTTTTTTGGCTGGATATGAGACTAGAATCACCTGTGTGGGAGAACAATAATTGGTCAAAATACGAAAAAAAGGCATGAAATGCCCGAAATATGCGAAAAAACAGCGAAAAACTCTTGCTTTTTTGACGGCAGAGTGTTAGAATATGCTTTGTAATAGATGTTAATGAAGAGTGGACTGCGAAAAAGTCCACTCTTTCATTTTGAAGAAAAGAGGTTATGTTTTTGACAAGAAGGGAAGAATATGAAGCTAAGGCAGAGCAGATGCTTACTCCTTTAATGGAAGAACATGGATTTGAATTAGTGGATGTAGAGTATGTCAAGGAAGCCGGAAATTGGTATCTACGTGCTTACGTAGACAAAGAGGGTGGAATTACTCTGGACGATTGTGAACTCGTCAACCGCGCCTGGAGTGATATGATGGATGCGGATGATTTCATTGAGGATGCCTACATTTTGGAGGTTAGCTCCCCAGGGTTGGGAAGACAGCTCAAGAAGGAAAAGGACTTCAAGAGAAGCATTGGAGAAGATATTGACTTACATTTTTACAAAGGGCAGAAAATACCCGGAGGGAAAAATGGCAAGGAAGTCACTGTGAAGGATCTGACGGGAACGCTTTTAGCGTTTACGACGGATACGATAACGATACAGACGGATTTCGCACCGGAATATGTGGTGAACCGGTCCGAAGTTTCCAAAGTAAACTTAACGATTGATTTTTAGATTTGGAGGAAAGAGCAATGGCTGCAAGAAAAACAAAGAGTACAAAGGCAGATCGCACAGAGCTTATTGAAGCATTAAATGCGATCGAAGGAGAAACAGATCAGCAAAGATATCATTTTGGAAGCGATTGAAAACTCCTTATTGGCTGCGTGCAAAAATCAGTTTGGTAAATCAGAAAATATACGTGTCAACATCGACAGAGAGACTGGCGAAGTAAAAGTGTTTGCCGACTATGAAGTGGTAGAAGACGACATGATAGAAGACGATGCACTTCAGATTGGAATTACTGAAGCAAAACTGCGTTTTCGTGATGATGTTGGGGTTGGTGAGAAAGTCAGCACCGAGGTAACACCAAAGAATTTTGGTCGTATTGCCGCACAGAAAGCAAAACAGGTTGTAGTGCAGAAAATCCGTGAGGAAGAGCGCAAAGTGTTGTATGTACAGTATTTGGAAAAAGAACGTGAAGTGATCACAGGTATTGTCCAGCGTTACAGTGGCAAAAATGTCTGCATTAATCTTGGCAGAGTTGATGCCATCTTAATGGAGAGTGAGCAGGTTCGCGGTGAGCATTTCCGACCAACAGAACATATTAAGCTGTATGTCGTAGAAGTTAAGGATACACCAAAGGGACCACGAATTACTGTTTCACGTTCCCATCCGGAATTTGTAAAGAGACTGTTCGAGGAAGAAGTTACAGAGATACAGGACGGTATCGTTACGATTGAGAGCATTGCACGTGAGGCCGGATCTCGTACAAAGATTGCCGTAAGCACAGTTGATCCTAATGTAGATGCGGTAGGTGCTTGTGTAGGTATGAACGGAAGTCGTGTTAATGCAATCGTAAATGAGCTTCGAGGCGAGAAGATTGATATAGTAAATTGGAGCGATATGCCGGAGATATTTATTGAAAATGCACTTAGTCCGGCGATGGTTATGGATGTCAGCATTGATGAGTATGAAAAGACAGCACGAGTGATCGTACCTGAAAATCAGCTTTCACTGGCAATTGGTAAAGAGGGACAGAATGCCCGTCTTGCAGCGAAATTGACCGGATACAAGATTGATATTAAGTGCGAATAAGATTAACAAGTAATTGCAGGTGAAAACGAAACTATTCGTGAAGGGAGATGTCGGTATTTGGCAGTAACAAAAGGTGTTCGCCCTAAAAAAGTCCCAATGCGTCAATGTATGGGATGTGGCGAAAAGAAAGAGAAAAAGGACTTGATACGCATTATTCGGACTCCGGATGAAGAGATTGTATTAGATGTTACCGGTAAGAAAAATGGAAGAGGTGCCTATCTTTGTGATTCGATCTCTTGTCTTTCAAAGGCGAGAAAGAAAAAAGCAATTGACCGGGCATTGAATATGACAATTCCAGAAGACGTGTATCAACAACTTGAAAAGGAGATGATGAATCATGCAGATTGATCCGGCCCTTCGTATGTTGGGTCTGGCAGCAAAAGCCGGAAAAGTTGCCAGCGGTGAGTTTATGACAGAAAACTCCGTAAAAACGGGGATGGCTGCATTGGTTATCGTCGCGACAGATGCATCCGACAACACGAAGAAGAAGTTTCGCAACATGTGTGAGTTTTATGAAGTCCCAATGTATGAGTTTGGCATCAAAGATGTATTAGGACATTCGATCGGAAAAGAATTTCGAGCATCTTTGGCAGTTAATGATGAGGGATTAGCACAAGCAATTATGAAGAAAATGGACTAGGAGGCATGTAAGTATATGGCTAAAATGAAGATATATGAATTCGCAAGAAGTTTACAGGAAAGATATCCGGATATTAAGGGAAAAGATTTGGTGAAGCTTTTGCAGGAAAATAATTTTGATGTAAAGGCACCACAGAGCAGCATTGAAGATGCAGCGATCGCTTTTTTGCTGAAGCACTTTAATGGCAAACCGGAACCTAAGAAAGAAGAGGAGCCGGCGTATACTGTTCCTGTGAAGCGTGAATCTAATGTGAAGAAGAATCAGGAAAAGAAAAAGGCACAGGAAGAAGAGAAAAAAGTAGAAGAAACAAAGAAGGAAGAAACTACGAAGAAAGAAACTACGAAGAAAGAGGAATCAGTGACTGTTTCTGAGAAAGATAAAGTAGAGAAAAAGCCGGAAGAGTCTGTAAAGAAGACTGAGGAAACGAAACCTGTTGCTGCGGCAGAAACCAAGGAAGATAACAGTGCACAAACAAAAGAGCCTGTTAAAACAGAGGACAAAGCATTAAAAGCACAGGATCAGGAACGTAAAAACGGACAGAATAATAATCATGGAAATGATCGCAAAGATGACAGACGCGGAAATGATCGTAGAGATAATAACCGTAAAGATGGACAGAATCGTGGCGGCGATCGTAGAGATGGCAACCGTGGTGGTGATCGTAGAGATGGTGGATTCCGCGGAAATGACCGAAGAGATAATAACCGTAGAGATGGTCAGAACGGTAACCGTGGAAATGACCGTAGAGATGGTGGATTCCGCGGAAATGACCGAAGAGATAATAACCGCAGAGATGGTCAGAATGGTAATCGCGGAAATGACCGTAGAGATGGTGGTTTCCGTGGAAACGATCGTAGAGACAACAATAATCGTAGAGATGGCCAGAATAATAATCGTGGTAGCAACAATCGCAATGGTTTTGGTGGCGGACGCAGTGCACAGCCAATGGACACAATGAAGTCAGAGGTAAAGCAGTCCCGTCAGCAGCGTGCCAATAAAGATTCCAGAAGTGCAAAACAGCGCTATGGTAAGGAAAGAAATCGTGACGATTATGAAGACGATATGTTCCAGAACAAAAATGCACGCAAGAAGAAAGATCCAAACCGTAAGGGTGCATTTATCAAGCCGGAGCCGGTTGTAAAGCCTGCTGAGCCGGAAGATGGAATCAAAACGATCACACTGCCGGAGAAGATGACTGTCAAAGAGTTAGCAGACATTATTAAGATTCCACCGGCTACATTGATCAAAGCACAGTTTATGAAGGGTAATGTCGTTACGATGAATCATGAGCTGTCTTATGAAGAGGCAGAGGAGATTGCATTAGAGTATAACTGTATCGCTGAGATGGAAGAGAAGGTCGATCTTGTTGCAGAGCTTCTCAAAGAGGATGAAGAAGATGAATCCTTAATGGTGAAACGTCCTCCGGTTGTCTGTGTAATGGGTCATGTCGATCATGGTAAAACGTCTCTGTTGGATGCAATTCGCGAGACACATGTTACTTCGCGCGAGGCAGGTGGAATTACACAGCATATCGGTGCATATGTTACTGAGTTAAATGGCGAGAAGATCACATTCTTAGATACACCTGGTCATGAGGCATTTACTTCCATGCGTATGCGTGGTGCACAGTCTACCGATATTGCAATTCTCGTAGTCGCAGCAGATGATGGTGTTATGCCACAGACTGTGGAGGCAATCAGTCATGCGAAAGCAGCAGGCGTGGAGATCATTGTTGCAGTGAATAAGATTGATAAACCAAGTGCTAATGTAGAGCGTGTTAAACAGGAATTGGTAGAATATGAATTAGTTGCAGAAGACTGGGGTGGAGATACTATTTTTGTTCCTGTATCTGCACATACTAAGGAAGGTATCGATCAGCTTTTAGAAATGATCCTTCTTACTGCAGAAGTGAATGAATACAAAGCCAATCCAAATCGTAAAGCACGTGGTGTTGTTATTGAGGCACAGCTTGATAAAGGAAGAGGACCTGTTGCAACCGTATTGGTACAGAAAGGTACACTCCATGTAGGTGATAACATTGCGATCGGTGCTGCTTACGGTAAGATCCGTGCTATGATGGATGACAAGGGTCAGCGCGTAAAAGAGGCAACACCATCTACACCGGTAGAGATTCTTGGTCTGCATGCCGTACCGGATGCAGGAGAGATCTTTATGGCAACCGAGAATGATAAAGAAGCAAGAAATATTGCCGAGACTTATATTAATCAGAGCCGTGAAAAACTGTTAGATGATACGAAGTCTAAACTTACTTTGGATGGTCTGTTCTCACAGATCCAGGCAGGTAATATCAAAGAATTAAATATCATTGTTAAGGCGGATGTACAGGGTTCTGTAGAAGCAGTAAAACAGAGTTTGGTTAAGCTTAGCAACGATGAGGTTGCCGTACGTATCATTCATGGTGGTGTTGGTGCGATCAACGAGTCTGATGTATCGCTTGCAAGTGCATCGAATGCGATCATCATCGGTTTCAATGTAAGACCGGATAATACTGCAAAAGAAATTGCAGATCGTGAGAAAGTTGATCTTCGTCTGTATAAAGTTATTTACAATGCGATTGAAGATGTAGAGGCTGCCATGAAGGGTATGCTCGATCCGGAATACGAAGAGAGAGTAACCGGTCACGCAGAAGTTCGTCAGACGTTCAAGGCATCCGGTGTTGGTATCATCGCCGGTTCCTATGTACTGGATGGTAAGATTGTTCGCGACTGCAAGGTTCGTATTACCCGTGAGGGCGAGCAGATCTTCGACGGTAAACTGGCATCTTTGAAGAGATTTAAGGATGATGTAAAAGAAGTAGCTGCCGGTTATGAATGTGGTCTGGTATTTGAAGACTTTAACGGTATTCAGGTAGAAGATCAGATTGAAGCCTACATCATGGTAGAAGTTCCTCGTACTTGATCGTAACCATTCAGCAAATGCAAACTGTCTTGTAATGTGACACCGGCTGGTTTCTTCATTACAAGCAGTTGGAAGTATGGAGGTAAACATGAAAAAAAACAGTATAAAATATTCGAGAATAAATGGAGAGGTACAGCGAGAACTTAGCCGTATCATTTCCCGAGAGATCAAAGATCCACGGATTCATCCGATGACATCAGTTGTGTCTGTGGAAGTTACACCGGATCTTAAATTTGCCAAAGTGTATGTCAGCGTTTTGGGTGATGAGATGGATCGTGAAAATACACGAGAGGGACTTGCAAGTGCTTCCTCACATATTCGATCTCAATTGGCAAAATCCTTGAACCTGCGCAATACACCGGAACTTCACTTTGTCATTGACGATTCGATTGAGTATGGTGTAAATATGTCGAAGCGTATTGATGAGTTGACACATCATACATCAGAAACAGAAGAATAACATATGCGTTTCCAATACGCATAAATGGAATGGGCTGGTAGTGAGTGCAAGGGGCATTTCTACCAGCCTTACGTCTGTGGGAAGGAGTTACAAACAATGGCAGAAGAAGTCAACGGAATTATAAATGTATATAAGGAAGCCGGGTATACTTCGCATGACGTAGTTGCTAAGCTGCGTGGCATTTTACATCAAAAAAAGATCGGCCATACAGGAACATTGGATCCGGCGGCGACGGGAGTCCTTCCGGTATGCTGTGGCAAGGCGACCAAGGTGTGTGAACTGCTTACCGATAAAGAAAAAAGTTATCGGGCAGTATGTAAACTTGGAGTTATAACAGACACGCAGGATACGACAGGAACAGTTTTACAAACAAAGGATATATCCGGTGTAACACAGGATGAGTTGTCTGATACGATACAATCCTTTGTGGGCGATATCATGCAGATTCCACCAATGTATTCGGCGATCAAAGTAGGTGGCAGGAAGTTATACGAACTGGCACGCGAGGGCAAGGAAATTGAGCGGAAACCAAGACCGGTCACAATTTATGCAATTGATATCAAGGACATAGATTTGGAAAATGGCAGCTTTACGATGGATGTTACCTGCTCAAAAGGAACCTATATCCGTACATTATGCCATGATATTGGCGAAAAGCTTGGTGTAGGCGCAGCAATGGATCAGTTACTTCGAACAAAGGTGTCGATATTTGAGGTTGATCAGGCGCTTACTTTAGCACAGATCGAGGAGCGAATTCAACAAGAAGATCGCAGTTTTGTATTGCCGGTAGACCAGCTGTTTACACAGTATCCAAAAATGCAGGTGGCAGATGAAGAGGCTGCTAAAATGCTTCGCAATGGGAATCCGATCACGATTGGCAAATTGAAGTCATTCAATGAAGTAAAAAAATATCAGAATAAGAGTCGCGTACTTGTATATAATGAAAATGGCGAATTTCGTGCTATATATGAACTACGTGGTAACTATTATCGTGTTGTAAAGATGTTTTAGAAAATATACTTATAAGATATTTGTTATGGCGTAGGGCATTATACAGCAAAAATATATACAGGCAGGAATGAGGTCGAGTATGGAGATACTTAGAGGAGTTACATTTCATCAAAAAAAGAGTGCCGTATCTCTTGGTAAATTTGATGGAATTCATTTAGGACATCAATTGTTGATGAATGAGATTATAAAGCAAGAAGATCTGGTCCCAACAGTATTTACGTTTGAAGGGATGAAGACCGAGCCGGAAAGTTTGCTCTATTCGGAAGCGGAAAAACAATATTTGTTAGAGCAGATGGGGATTGAGCGGGAAATTTTATTTCCGTTTAATGACCAGACGAAAATAATGTCACCGGAAAGTTTCATACAAAATATGTTATGGGATTCTTTGGACGCAAGGTTGATCTGTGTGGGGGAAGACTATCGGTTTGGCTGTAAACGTGCGGGTGATGTAGCAATGCTTGAGAGAGCTTGTAAAAAACATGGATGTGCACTGCGGGTATTTCCAAAGCGGAAGGATGAACAGGGTGTGATCAGCAGCACCAGAATACGCGAATTGATCCGTTTAGGGCAAATGCAAGAAGCGTCAAAACTGCTCGGTAGAAATTTTTTCTATTTGGGTACGGTAAAACATGGACAAGCGCTGGGGCGGACAATTCAGATGCCAACGATCAATATATTACCTCCACCGGAAAAGGTGCTTCCTCCATTAGGTGTGTATACTTCTGTCGTTACCGTTGATGGAAGACGTTTTGGTGCCGTTTCTAATCTTGGTAAAAAACCAACGGTTGGAGGCAAAGCGATCAGTTTGGAAAGCTTTTTATTTGATTTCGATCAAAATATTTATGGAAAAACAGTGCGTGTCGATTTATTAGAATTTCAACGTGCAGAGCAGAAATTCGATTCCATTGAGGCATTGCGTGCGCAGATGGAACACGATAAAAAGACTGCGCAGACCAATCTGAAGGGTGCCCGGTCATAACTATGGGCAGAGAGTGGGCTGGTCATAGTATTGCAACATAAAACAGCTGCATCGGATATTGTGAAGAGTTTGTGAAAAAATTGTAATTTGTGGGATATATTGGTATACTGGATAGAGCGGACAGATTAACCTATGATTCGAAGTGATCCATTGGTTCTTATTCGCGAGAAAAGCGTAGATTATAAAACTTAGGAGGAAACGTTATGTGGTGTCCAAAATGTAAGACGGAATACCGCGATGGCATTACAGTATGTGCTGATTGTGGAACACCGTTAGTAGAAGGAAGCGCAGAAGATTTTGACCGTATTGATCTTAGTACGTTTAAGGAAGAGAAGACGGCAGCAAAATTTTTAGAATATTTAGAGTATTCTGGGATTGCAGATGCGCAGCAGGAGGAAAATGAGGATGGAACTTATTCCATCACCGTGCCTACCAAGATGGAAAAAAAGGCAGAGAAATTATACCGTGGCTTTTTATTAGCAATGGAAGAAGAGGAAGAAGAAAAGATTGCGCCGAAACAGGTGGCACAGCCAACAGAAGAATCTGCACAGAATGCAGACGAAGAATCTGTGGCAGCACAATCCGAAGAAGACAACGAAAATCGGGAATACGATTGGGATGATGAAGAGGATGAGGCCGACCAGACGCCGTACAAAGAGACGGAAGAAGAATTTGAAGAGGCAGAGCAGCTTGTGTCAGAGGAAGATATTGATGAAAATCCGGAAGATCTGCTTTATGCCAGTGAAGGCAATTACGAGACAAAAGAAGATGCTTATAAGGATACAAAATATTCAGGCATTACATTTATCGTATTTGGAATATTAGGAGCAGTGTATTTGGCATTATGCAAACTGGACATTATCCCGATCAAGTACAACACATTTGTATTTATCGTGATCTGTGCTTTATTTGCCGGATTTGTACTGTTAGGAATTGTGAATTGTGCCAAGGCATCTAAGATGAAACTGTTAATCCCGCAAGAGCAGGAAAAGACGGAGAAAATCACCCAATGGCTTTCTGAGAACATTACGGATGCATTTATCGAAAAATGGACGGATGACAGCGTTACAGAGATGGAAAACGATCTTGCGATCACTTCTCATATCCGTCAGAGTCTTCTTCATGAATTTCCAAATGAAGAAGTTGCCTTTTTGGAATATTTGGCAGATAAATACTATTCAGATACATTTTTAGACGAATAAAAGGATTGCAATTAGTGATTATTTGTTATATTATGATTATGTGATAATAGAATGACTCGATTTGTTGAGTTACGATATGTGCAGAAAAAGATTCGACAGGATGTCTTTACATCCTGTCGAATTTTTTTAGGAATAGGAAATTGCTGTTATGTTGCGTTTTGCTCTTTTGATCAATGATTCGATATATGGAATCGCATTACAGAGTAACACCATTTTTTGCTAATAGAGCACGGGCTGATTCCACAGAATCAATACCGGTCTTATTTTTGATTGGAGCAAACTCTTTGTCACGCTCTACCTCAAATGGAAGACAGGTGTCCATCATCTGGATCATATCCAAGATCAACGTCTCGAATTTGTAACCGTTTGGTTCTTCCGGTTTGATCAATGTTCCGGCATCATCAATATATGGAATCTTTTTCTCTAAGCAAGGTTGAAACGAATATCTCCAGCCTATTTCTTCTATTCCGCCAAATGCTATTGCCTTAAAGAAAAGAACTAGCAGAATCAGTAAACTTTCTATTTTAAATCCTTTACTTACTATCACAGAACAAAAATCCATAAATAAAAATACCAGTACTACTGCATAGATTTTAATTGATTGCTTTATATCGAAAAAATCTTTTAATATACTTAACGTTCTTTTAGCATTATATTTGATTTGGTAAAATACACCCCAAAGTGCAGATGACACACCGCCAAATATAATAAAAACCATTCCCAAAAACGAATTGTATCCCAATTCATACCCTTTTGCTTTTAGTATCCCAACCAGTGCCGCAACAACAGTTATCTGAAGCAATGTCGGAAATAAAAAACCTTTGATAATTGACTTATTATTCATTATTCATCCCTTAAATAATTAAATTACGATTTAAAAAATCCACGCTTGCATTATACCATAAAAATAACGGCACTGTATATCGCTGTCTACCAATATACAATGCCGTTATCAGCTGTTTCTTTTTTCTTTTTATACGTTAATCTCTGCTGTCATGCCCAGCTCGTCTTTGCTTGCAGCAAGAATCGGCTGAATCACTTCTGCTAAGTATTCTTCAACCTGCTCCTTAGAACGTCCGACATACTTCATCGGGTCTAATTTTGCCTGTAATTCTTCAAGCGTTACGTTAAACATCGGATCTGCTGCGATTAATTCAAGCAGATTGTTGTCTAAGCCTTCCTGCTTTACACGCTTGCCTGCTTCCATAGAAAGCTCGCGGATTCTTTCGTGCAGTTCCTGTCTGTCGCCGCCTGCCTTTACAGCGTCCATCATGATATTTTCGGTTGCCATGAACGGAAGCTCTGACATCAGTCTTCTGTTGATAACCTTATCATATACAACCAGTCCGTCTACAACATTTAAGTAAAGGTCTAAGATACCGTCTACTGCTAAAAATCCTTCCGGAACGGATAATCTCTTGTTGGCTGAATCGTCCAGTGTTCTTTCAAACCACTGTGTAGAAGATACGATTGCCGGATTTAACGCATCACAGATGACATAATCTGCTAAAGATGCCATTCTTTCACTTCTCATCGGATTTCTCTTATAAGCCATGGCTGATGAACCAATCTGTGATTTTTCAAACGGTTCTTCGATTTCCTTTAAATGCTGTAATAAGCGGATATCGTTAGAGAACTTATGTGCGCTTGCCGCAATGCCTGCAAGAATATTTAATACTCTTGTATCTACTTTTCTTGAATAAGTCTGTCCTGATACCGGATGACATGCTTCAAAGCCCATTTTCTGTGCAATCTTTTTATCAATCTGCTTAATCTTTTCATGGTCGCCGTTAAACAGCTCTAAGAAAGAAGCCTGTGTTCCGGTTGTACCCTTACATCCGAGCAGCTTCATGGTTGAAAGCACGTAGTCGAGGTCTTCTAAGTCCATAACCAGTTCATTGAGCCACAGTGTTGCTCTCTTACCGACAGTGGTCGGCTGTGCAGGCTGGAAATGTGTAAATGCCAGTGTCGGCTGTGCCTTATACTTGTCCGCAAACTTTGAAAGTTCGTTGATAACGTTGACTAACTTTTTACGAACCAGTTTTAAGCCCTCTGTCATAATAATAATGTCGGTGTTATCGCCTACATAACATGAAGTTGCGCCTAAGTGGATAATGCCCTTTGCTTTCGGACACTGTAAACCATATGCGTAAACGTGTGACATTACATCGTGGCGTACTTCCTTTTCACGCTTCTTGGCATCTTCGTAGTTGATATCGTCTTTATGTGCCTTTAATTCGGCAATCTGCTCGTCTGTAATATCAAGTCCTAATTCCTTTTCTGTTTCGGCAAGTGCAATCCAAAGTCTTCTCCATGTCTTAAATTTCATATCCGGTGAAAAAATGTACTGCATTTCCTTGCTTGCATAACGTTCTGCAAGCGGTGTCTGGTATCTGTCGTTCATGATTTAATCCGCCTTTCTTTTTTTACATCACTCTATATATTGCACACATTCTATACATCTTTCATACTTTATGTACTGAGTGTATTTATATATCGTATATTATATACAAGCTGTATATTTCTCATTCTTCATTCGTGCCGTTTCATCAAACCGACCGAAGAAAGCTTTACTTCTCTGTCTGTTTAGCCCATTTCGCCACGGATATCCTGTGTTGGCGGCTCTATCGGGTAATTTCCGGTAAAGCAGGCATCACAGTAATCTTTCTGTCCGTTAATCATTTCACTTAAACGGTCTACTTCCAGATAGCCGAGGGAATCTGCACCAATCAGCTTGCAGATTTCGTCTACGGTGTGTCCTGAAGCAATCAGCTGGTCTTCTGACGGAATATCCGTTCCGAAGTAGCATGGGTGCTTAAACGGAGGAGAACTGATTCTTACATGCACCTCTGCTGCGCCTGCATTCTTTAACAGGCTGACAATTCTTGCACTCGTTGTACCGCGCACAATGGAATCATCAATCATGACAACCCTTTTGCCTGCCACCGCTTCTTTTAAAACATTTAACTTTACCTTTACGCTGGACTCGCGCTGCTCCTGCTTCGGCTTGATAAAGGTTCGTCCTACATAGTTGTTCTTAATAAAGGCATTGCCGTATGGAATACCGGACTGCATAGAATAGCCAAGTGCCGCCGCATTTCCGGATTCAGGCACACCGACAACAAGGTCTGCTTCTACCGGGTGGGTCTTTGCAAGAATCTTTCCTGCATTGATACGGGATTCGTAAACGCTCATGCCGTCGATATCGCTGTCCGGACGGGCAAAATAAATATATTCAAAAATACATCTTGCTTTCTTTTCCTGACAAAGACTGGTATCCGATGCAATACCGTCCTTTGTAATCGTTACGATTTCACCCGGAAGCACGTCACGGACAAATTCTGCACCAACCGTATCAAGTGCGCAGGTTTCTGATGACAGAAAATACGCATTGTCACGCTTGCCGATACAAAGCGGCTTAAAGCCAAACGGGTCTCTTGCGCCGATTAACTTTCTGGGACTCATGACAATAAGGGAATATGCACCCTTTAACTTCTGCATTGCACCCTTTACCGCCTCTTCAACGGTTCCAACATTTAATCTCTGTCTGGCAATTAAATATGCAATTACTTCAGAATCAATGGTCGTCTGGAAAATTGCTCCTGTGTAAGAAAGTTCTTCTCTTAATTCCAGTGCATTTAAAAGATTACCGTTGTGAGCAAGTCCCAGCGTTCCTTTTACATAATTTAAAACCAATGGCTGGGCATTTTCTCTGACACTGCTTCCAGCTGTGGAATATCTGACATGTCCAACACCGATATTTCCTTTTAAATTCTCAAGATTTTTTGCATTAAACACTTCATTGACAAGTCCCATATCCTTGTGTGCAAGGACTTTTCCCTTCGGACCTTCTGTGTCACTGACTGCAATGCCACAGCTTTCCTGTCCTCGGTGCTGTAATGCAAATAAACCATAATAAATCGTTGATGCTACATCATTTCCGTCGAAATCATATGCGCCGAAAACGCCACATTCATCATGTAATTCATCTTCAACCGTTTTGTCGGTCTGATTAAGATAGTTCTTCATTGACTCCTCCATAAAATTTTGCTGTATTAACTATAAAATTATATAACACACTTTTAGCAAAAGCAATATAGAAAATCTCATTTCTACTCCGCAATTAGTACAGTAGCGGAAAGCTTTTTTATCCCGCGGGATACCAAAAACGCAAATAAAAAGAAGCTGACACAGATAAGTCCTATCGGAAACAGCACCGAAGCCAGGCGCAGTGAAATGATTAAATGTGTAATCCCCATTGGCTTTAAAATGCCGAGATCCGTTTTTTCCTGCAAAAACATTCTGTGGCAGAACATGATAACCACAATCAGTGCAAACGGTATGTCTTCGTCTTTCATTCCATTTCCATAATCTTTAAAATTTATCTGCACCGTATCGTTATCTTTCTGCCGTATTGTAATATCCACTGGCATTTCCCCATATTTTGCTGCATTATTTAAAATGTTTTCCGTAAGCTGCATGAGCCTTTTTTCATCAGCTGAAATCACCCATTCCGAATCCGGCAGGATAAGCCGTACACTGTCCATATCACTGATAAGCTCCGCTACCGCTTTCCGCATAAACGCGCACAGCTTCACTTCGTGCATATTCATTTCCAATTTGTCCATATCGGAAAGCGCATGTAAAAATAAGTCGTTGGTCAGAGCCGATACTTCATCACATTTTCTGATAATAACTTCGGCAAATTTCATGCGCTTTTCAGGTGTCGTATCCATATGCACTGTCTGCGGCACACAATACTTTATACCCATAATCCTGTAACATTTCTGCAATTATCCACGATAAATCCTTATCATCATCCACAATTAAAATCTGATATTCCATGCTTTTTCCTGCTCTTATTTTAAAAATGCCGTGTAAAAACGCTTTTTAAAAGACATTTTTACACAGCTATTTGTCGTATATTTATTATGCTTCGATGTGGATATTCACACCGTCAATGACATTTTCTTTTTCTGCTTCAAACCATGAATCCCTGATTGTAATATCACTGATTGTTTCCGGTTTTCCCTGCATCGGCTCAATTTTTACGGCTGTTTCTGCGCCCATGCAGTTGATATCGTGCATGGTGATATTCTTAAAATATGGAATATCGTCTTCTGAAAATCCTTCTGCACCCTGTTCGCGGTTTAAAAGATTAAGCACATAAGACATTGTAAGAATCACCGCCTCATGCTTGATACCGGTCATCTGGATATGGCTTACCTCAATATCCTCTACCACGCCGCCGCGTCCCATGGCACTCTTAAAGCGCACACCGACATCCGTACCTAAAAATGTACAGTTTTCCACCAAAACGTGCTTTACGCCGCGGGACATTTCACTGCCCACAACGAAGCCGCCGTGTCCTTCATTGACAAGGCAGTCATGGATATACACATTTTCACAAGGACCTTCAAAGGTACGCGCCTCTGCATTTTTACCGGATTTGATGCAGATTGCATCATCACCCGTTTCAAACGTACAATTATAGATTTCAACACCGTTACAGGATTCCACATCGATGCCATCCCCGTTCTGCGCATAGTACGGATTGCGGATCACTGCGTCCTTTACCGTCAGATTCGTACAGAAAAACGGGTGAATATTCCATGCCGGTGAATTCATAAAGGTCACGCCCTCTAGCAGCACCCTGTCGCAGTATTCAAGGCTTACCATAACCGGACGGTAAAAGTCGTAATGCTGTTCCGCTTTCTTTAAAGCATCTTTTTCGTCCTTCTGGATATTCTTTTCATTGCCCAGAAAGGCTGATTCTGTCGGAAACCAGATTCCTCCCTCTTTGGTATCGAGGACATTGCTGTTTTTCTTCATCAGCTCTGCCCACTGGCGCTCCGTCATCTTAAACTGTTTGACCGGCCGCCATAAGTCGCCGCTTCCGTCAATCACACCATCACCGCAGATTGCAATATTTTCTGCATGGTCTGCCGTAACCGGTGAAACAGTACGGATACACTCCTGTCCCTCGTAATTGGTCAGAATCAGCGGGTACTCCTCTATATTTTTTGAAAACTTTACAACCGCGCCGTGCTCTAAATACAGACACACATTGCTTTGCAGACGGATCGGTCCGGTAATCCAGATTCCTTTCGGAATCACAACCGTTCCGCCGCCCTCGTTTGAAATAACACTCATGGCACTGTTGATTGCCGCCGCATTTCTTTTGCTTCCCGCAATGTCTGTCTGATTTTCCACTGCACCGAAATCTTTAATGCTCACCTTTTTATCCGGGAATTCCGGCAGGGTAATTAAAAAATCTGCTCCTGTCATTTATGTACTCCATTCTGCCTGCATACCGCCGCTATTTTGTGATATGCGCGGCAAAACTAAATTTACCGCGCATACATTTTACAATAATTCTTTTAAAATCTGATTGACCATGCCCGGGTTTGCTTTGCCCTTCATGGCTTTCATTGTCTGACCGACTAAAAATCCGATTGCCTTTTCCTTACCGTTTCTGTAATCTTCAACGGACTGTGGATTTGCCGCAATGACTTCTTCAATTGTCGCACGCAGCGCCCCTTCATCATTGACCTGCTTTAAGCCGTGTTCTTCCACATACTGTTCCGGATTAATATCCTCATCGAAAATCTTTTCAAAGATTTCCTTTGCAACTGAACCGTTAATTGTTCCTGCTTCAACAAGACCAATCAGCTTTGCAAGGTTTTCCGGTGAAAATGTAATGTCTTCCGGTTCCATTTCCTTTTCCTTTAAAATGCGCATCGTTTCGCCCATTAACCAGTTGGAAACCTTCTTTGGCTGGCTGCAGATTGCCGTAGTGGCTTCAAATAAATCCGCAAGCTTCTTAGAATCCGTAAGAATGCCGATATCATAGTCCGGGATTCCGAATTCTTCTTTGTATCTTGCCATTTTTTCCGTCTTAAATTCCGGCTGGCGGGAACGGATTTCCTCTAACCACGCATCACTGATATGCACCGGTACAAGGTCCGGGTCCGGGAAGTAACGGTAATCCTGTGCATCTTCCTTTGAACGCATAGCATAAGAATATTCCTTATTATCGTCCCATCTTCTTGTTTCCTGTACAACAGCTTCACCGGATTCAATCAGGTCAATCTGACGGTTCTTTTCCGCTTCAATCGCTCTTGCAATCGCGCTGAAAGAATTTAAGTTCTTTGTTTCCGTTCTTGTTCCGAAAGTTTCACTGCCCACTTCTCTGACAGATAAGTTGACATCGGCTCTCATAGAACCCTCCTGAAGCTTACAGTCAGAAGCACCCAGATACTGGATAATCAGTCTTAACTTATCCAAGTAAGCGATAACTTCCTCTGCACTTCTCATATCCGGTTCGGATACGATTTCGATTAACGGCACACCGGAACGGTTGTAATCCACATAAGATACATCGTCCCATTCATCGTGAACCAGTTTTCCGGCATCTTCTTCCATATGGATTTCATGAATCCGGATCTGCTTTGTCGTGCCGTCTTCTAACTCGATATCAACATGACCGTTGCGGCAGATTGGCAGATATAACTGTGAAATCTGATAATTCTGCGGATTATCCGGGTAAAAATAATTCTTACGGTCAAATTTACAATTCTGTGTAATCGTACAGTTGGTTGCAAGACCGACTGCCGCCGCATATTCCACAACCTGCTTGTTTAATACCGGAAGCGAACCCGGCATACCGGTGCAGACAGGGCATGTATGGCTGTTTGGAGAACCTCCGAAGGCTGTAGAACAGCCGCAGAAAATCTTTGTTTTGGTTGCAAGTTCTACATGGACTTCCAGACCAATGACGGTTTCATATTCTTTTGCCATAATTTTAGTTCTCCTTTCTGCTCTGTTCATACGTATAAGCTGTCTGAATGAGTTTCTTTTCTTCAAAGCAGTTGCCGATAAGCTGCATACCGACCGGCAGACCGTTCTTATCCGTTCCGCAAGGCACGGTCATGCCCGGCAGACCTGCAAGGTTTACGGAAATGGTGTAAATATCACTTAAATACATTTTAATCGGGTCACTTAAAGAGCTGCCAAGCTTCGGTGCGGTTGTCGGTGCAGCCGGTCCGATAATGACATCATATTTTGCAAATGCTTCGTCAAATGCTTTTTTAATCAGCGCTTTGACACGCAGTGCCTTTAAGTAGTACGCATCGTAATAGCCTGAGCTTAATACGAAAGAACCCAGCATAATTCTTCTCTTAACTTCCGGTCCGAAGCCCTCGGAACGGGTCTTTTTGTACATATTGTGCAGACCTTCGTAATCCTTTGCACGGTATCCGTATTTTACACCGTCAAAACGTTCCAGATTGGAGCTGGCTTCTGCTGCCGCAATCGTATAATACGTAGGAATTGCATATTCTACAAGGCTTAAATCAAATTCTTCAACAATTGCTCCCTTTGCCTTTAAGACTTCAACTGCATTCAGCACCGATGCCTTGACATCAGGGTCTAAGCCTTCCCCGAAGTAATCCTTTGGAATGCCGATTCTCATGCCTTTTACATCATCAACCAGCGCACTTGTAAAATCGGTATCTTTGCGCTCTACCGATGTAGAATCCTTTAAATCATGGGAAGCGATGACTTCCATAATCGTTGCACAATCGGTTACGTCCTTGCAGAGCGGTCCAATCTGGTCTAAGGATGAACCGTAAGCGACCAGTCCGTAACGGGATACTGTTCCGTATGTCGGTTTCATGCCGACAACACCGCAGTAAGATGCAGGCTGTCTGATAGAACCACCTGTATCAGAACCCAATGCAAAAAAGCACTCGTCTGCCGCAACCGCTGCTGCCGAACCGCCTGAAGAACCACCCGGTACGTGTTCCGGGTTGCGTGGATTTTTTGTAACGCCATATGCAGAGGTTTCTGTGGTAGAACCCATGGCAAATTCATCCATGTTGGTCTTACCAATCATAACCGCACCGGCTTCCTGTAATTTCACAACGGCTTCTGCATCATACTGCGGAACAAAATTTTCCAGAATCTTTGATGCACACGTTGTCACAACGCCCTTTGTACAAAGGTTGTCCTTAATGGCAACCGGCACACCGGCTAAAGGTCCGGTCAGTGTTCCGGCTTCAATCTTTTCCTGTACTTCTTTGGCTGCCTGCATTGCTTTTTCTTTATCTATCGTGATATAGCAGTGATACGTTTCTTCTGTTTTTTCAATCTGTTCCAACACTGCTTTCATTGCCTCTACTGCTGTGGTTTTACCGGCTTTGATTTCTTTTGCCAGTTCCACGGCTGTCAATTCCAACAAACTCATATTTATCTCCATTCCGAAGCGTTTCACGCTACCGTTTTACTTAATCGACTGTCTTTGGCACAACAAATGCATCTTCTTTCCGTTCCGGTGCATTTGCAAGTGTGGCTTCACTGCCGTCCCCGTTGGTTACGACATCTTCACGCATCACATTTTCAACCGGGAATACATGGGACATCGGTTCAACGCCCGTTGTATCCAGTTCATTTAACTTATCAATATGGTCTAACATGCTTGCCATATCTTTTTTAGCTGCTTCCTTTTCCTCGTCAGAAAGCTCTAACTTTGCCAGAATGCCGACATATTCAATGGTTTCGTCACTAATTACATTTGCCATATTTCCTCTCCATTCCGCAGGCGTTATGCGCCGGAGGATTCGCGGACGGATTTTCATATCCGTCCTGCGATAAAAGATATTTTGTGGTGCCTGCTCCACAAAATATCTGTGTGAAAAAGCTCTAATTTATGGCTTTTTCACACTTCTCTCCAATCCGCAGGCGTTATGCGCCGCAGGTCAATATTTAATCACGCACTTTGATATGCACTTCTCTTAACTGCTGTTCTGTTACTTCGTTTGGTGCGCCGCACATTAAATCCTGTGCTGTACCGCTCATTGGGAACGGAATAATTTCACGGATATTTTCTTCGTTGCGCAGTAACATAATCATACGGTCGATACCAGGTGCCATACCGGCGTGTGGCGGTGCACCGAACTGGAACGCATTGTAGAGTGCGCCAAACTTTTCTTTTAATACTTCTTCATCATAGCCTGCAATTTCAAATGCCTTTACCATAATCTGCATATCGTGGTTTCTTACGGCACCGGATGATAATTCTACACCGTTGCAGACAATATCATACTGGTAAGCTAAGATATCTAACGGGTCCATTGTATTTAATGCTTCAAGACCGCCCTGTGGCATAGAGAATGGGTTGTGTGTAAATCCAATCTTCTTTGTTTCAGGGTCTTTTTCAAACATTGGGAAGTCATTAATGTAGCAGAAACGGTATGCGTTCTTTTCCAGTAAGTCAAGCTTTGTACCAAGTTCTGTACGAATCTGTCCTGCAAAGTATGCAGCTCTTTCTTCCTTATCTGCCATGAAGAAAATTGTATCTCCAGCTTCAAGTCCTGCAAGTTCTAAGAATTCCTTCTTCATATCGTCCGGGATAAACTTATCAATCGGTCCCTTGTAAGATAAATCTTCAAGAACTTCCAGATAACCCAGTCCGCCCATGCCAATGCCTGTTGCAAACTTCAACAGCTTTTCATGGAAGCCCTTAGACATATTTGCATGAACCTTTACGGCACGGACTGTCTTTCCGATAAACGGCTTAAATGTACATCTCTGGAAGAAATCTGTTACATCAATAATACGAAGCGGATTTCTTAAATCCGGCTTATCTGTACCGAACTCTAACATTGCCTGCTTGTAGCTGATAATCGGATACGGTGCCTTTGTTACTTCATAACCTTCCGGTGCAAACTTTTCAAATGCGGCTGTCAGCACTTCTTCACCCACACGGAAGACATCTTCCTGTGTTGCAAAGCTCATTTCAAAGTCTAACTGATAGAATTCTCCCGGTGAACGGTCTGCTCTTGCATCTTCATCACGGAAGCACGGTGCAACCTGGAAATACTTATCAAAACCGGATACCATTAACAGCTGCTTATACTGCTGTGGTGCCTGTGGCAGAGCGTAGAACTTGCCCTTGTATTTTCTGGACGGTACGATATAATCTCTTGCACCTTCCGGTGAAGAAGCACAAAGAATCGGTGTCTGAATTTCAAGGAATCCCATTTCTGTCATCTTCTGACGTAAAAATGCGATAACCTGTGAACGGAAAATCATGTTGTTCTTTACTTTTTCATTTCTTAAATCCAGATAACGGTATTTTAAGCGGACATCTTCACGAACCTCTTTAGAAGTCATAACTTCAAAAGGAATGGTTGAGTAAACCTGTCCGAGCATTGTAATCTTCTTTGCTTCGAGTTCGATTGTTCCTGACGGAATCTTCGGATTGTATGTTTCTTCATCTCTTTTTTCTACCACGCCTTCGATAGAAATACACTCTTCCTTCTTAATGCCCTTTAAAAGTTCAGGGTCACGGATAACAACCTGTAATACGGCATACATATCTCTTAAATCAATGAAAGATACTCCGCCGTGGTCACGGATATTTTCAACCCAGCCTGCAACCTTTAACTCCTTTCCGATGTCCTGTTCACTCACATTGTTCAATGTGGTATCTCTGTAAATGTTTCCCATTCTTTTTTTGACTCCTTTTCTTTAAATTTATAGATATTTTTGTCATTTATTTCACAAGCTATCCGCTTTGTGTGAAAAAGTAAAACGCGCACAATATTTATGCCGTATCATCAGTCTGTGTACCGGAACATTCGGGCTTTCTTACGAATACTGCATAACAGTTTCTTCAAACCAAAAAATCCCCGGAATACTTCTCTTTCAAGAAATATTCCGGGGCAGATAATTCATCTTATCCGCGGTACCACCCGCTTCAAGTACTAAAATAAGCACTCCTTCAACCGCTTAACGCGCGCATACGGAACTGCCTACGACGGCTTTAACCGCTTTCAACAATCCAGCTCCGGAGCGTTCCCTTTAACAATTCCCTTAGCGGGTTCTCAGTCGATGACACCGCCTTCCTGTCAGGTTCCATGAAAAAGAGTCTCCTTCTTTGCCTTTTCCTATCTTTGATAATTTTGATAATACCATAGGGTCAGGCAAAATGCAAGAATTAAATCAGATTACACTGAATTTTGCAATCTCTTTCTTTAAATCCTTTGATACTGCCTCATTGACATTGGTACATTCCTGTATTTCATCCATGTTGGAAAGGACCTTGTCCACTGAACCGGAAAATGCCTCTACACGGTTCTTTTCTTCCTCAATCGTATCGGAAATCTCCACAATCTTGCTTCCGACATGCGCCGATGATTCTAATAGGTTACTGGTCTTATTTTCAAAATCAGCCATCATATTTTCGAGTGTATCTGCATCCTCTAAATACTGTGCAGAAGCTGTTACAAACTTATCATAATCTGCCTGTACATTCGATGTGACATACTCTAAGAGTTTATCGGATGAAACTGCAAGCTGTTCTACGGAAGATACCACTTCTTCGCTGATTTCCTGAATACTGTTTGCCGTGTTACGGCTGTTATCCGCAAGCTGTCTGATTTCATCTGCTACGACCGCAAAACCTTTTCCTGCTTCTCCGGCTCTTGCTGCTTCAATGGAAGCATTCAGTGCTAAGAGGTTGGTCTGGCTTGCAATGGATAAAATATCCTCTGTCAGTGTCTTAATGACATTGACACTCTTACTGCTTTCAACAGATGTTCTTAAATCTTTCTCTAAAGAAGATGTAATTTCTTTGGAAGCATTCTTGCTGTTTCCTGCCAGTGCCTGGATTTCATTGGCTCTTTCTTTCATGTGGACTGTATATTCTTTACCGTCAGCACTCGCTTTTTCGATTTCACTGCTGCCTGCTTCCAGCTGCTTCATATCCCCTGTTATCATTTCAACTGCGTCTGAAATTGCATCAATTTCATTGCAAAGCTTTGCTGTTTCTTCCGATAACTCCCCTGCGCTTTCTGCTGAGGATTCTACCTTCTTTATAATATTGCCGGATGCCCCATCAAGTGAAATTGAATGGTCTTCAATCCGCTTCATAATCACCTGTAATTTATCCAAAAACATATTGATACCGAAAATCAGACGTCCGATTTCATCTTCTTTTTTCGTTTCAATCCGTTCTTCAAGATTGCCTTCATTCTTTTCCAGCTTTTCAATCATATCGTTGAGCTGTTTTTGTGTCTTCTGCAGCGGCTTTACAACCGAAACATACGTTACGATAATCGTTACAATAACCATTGCCAGCTGTAAAGATGAAATCACGCCATTTCTTGATAATCCCGCCGTAATTCCTTCTGCCATGCTGCCCGCCGTATCCCGGATTTCCTGTGGCACTTCTGTTGTGGTATTAGACATTCCCTCGCAGACCTCACGGAATGACTGGAACTGGCTTGTCGTACTGACATTGACCGTCACAGTCAGAATAAAAATAACAATTAACGGTAACATGATTTTAAATGCAATGTGCTTTTTCATAACTACAATTCCTCCCGGTTTCCGATTCGGTGGTATATTTTTCTTTCTTTTAGTCAAAAAAGGATTAGCCCTGTCCTGCTAATCCTTTTTTGTTAACACACTAAATTATACACGTTCCTATTTTCACAACCACCAATATCCCATACATTTATGACTGAAGACACTTACCAATTCTTTCTCTTATCGTTTGTATTCTTATTACAATCCCTCTTTGTATGTTCTTGCAAACACCTAGCTTTATAACAACCGCACAAACTCAATTCGTATAAAGTTAAAACTCTCTCACGATACTTATCCCAGCAGCCTAAACCCGCATTCCGGCTGCTGTTCATATTCTTACTCTCCCCAGTGAATATTAACGGAAAAGAAAAGTCCTTCATATGTGTTCCTGTCACTTATACTATAATTTACTGTGCATTTTTATTCAAGTCAGGTGGCATAATTCACGTTATTTTGGCATAATCTGCGTTGTTTTACAGCAAAATATGTACACAGAACATCCCGTCTTCCTCATACCGCTGGATATATCCGCCATTTTTATCTACTGTATGTTCAATGCTTTTCATGCCGATTCCGTGCAGATAGCGATTGGTTTTATCAGTAATAAAACGCGGGTTATTCTGCAACACTGATTTTGCAACGGTGTTCTTTATAAGAATTGAATATTTATTCTCATATGAGAAAATTTTAAGAAAAATGCTGCGCGGCTTATCCGGTGTGATTTTTTTCTGTGCTTCTACCGCATTATCCAGCAGATTTGAAAGCATCACCGCAATATCCAGTTCCCGCTCTCCGTCCACGGAAGCCGTCACTTCTACCTGCATTTTAATATTTTCATGTTCGCATAATACTTTTTTTTCATTTAACACGGAATTGACCAGATTGTTTCCCGCCACATAAACATACTTATTCTGTCCACAGTCTTCAATATGTTCACCGATTGCCTGCCTTAATCCTTCGTAATCTCCATCATTTAACAGGTGCATATAAATATTAAGATGTTTCACCATATCGTGGCGGATTTTGCGGATATCCTGATACTCTTTATCCATGCGGATAATATCCGCACGCTGTGCCTGCAGCTTTAAATTTGCCAGTTCATTGCGTTTTTCATAATCATTTTTATAACTGATTGAATTGGCAATCGCAAGCGGTACAACAGTCATTACAATGATGGCAATTTCAATTGCAAGAACATAAATATAATCCCGTCCGTCAAAGTGGCGCACATAGGTCCATAAAATCAGTGCTACCGCGGCAACACTGTCCGCAATAAAATAAACTGCCAGCATCAGCCATTCTTCTCTTTTAATCATGCGCCTTTTGGCAAGGAGTCTGCCCCAGATATAAAAGGTAATAATAAATACAATCCGGTTTAATGCCACATATGCCATCTGGGAAGCAGCGGTGTTGATAATCTGTTCCGCACCGCGGTACCACGATAAAATTTCCACGCACAGATTGGTCGCCAGATTGACAAGCAGTGTATTAATCAGCAGCACCAGCGCAATTGTAGCAGACTGCCACAGCCCGCCATGCATCACAATCATACTGTATCCGATAATTACGGCAACGCCCAGTGCCATCTGAAGCACCGGACTGTCAGAAAAGAAAAATCCAACAACAAAAAAAAGTGCTGCTGCAAGCGTACTGACAACATAGCGGTACTTGCTCTCATATTTCCAGTATGCATTTAAAATTGCCGTATAAATTGTACATTCAATCAATGTTGAAACAATATTTGTTACTATATCCAACTTTAACATTTACAAATCTGCCTCACAAATTATTTTCACGCCGGATAAATTCCAGGTGTTTTAATTTCAGGTCTTCCAGACGGTCCCTGCTGATGGAAATACACTCCCCGTTATTCATCAGCACATCTTTGTAACGGACTCTGTCTACATGGCGCAGATTAACGATGTATCCTGACTGAACCCGCACAAATCCCTTTTCATTAAAAATCTGTTCTAAATCTGCCATTTTGGCACGAACCATATAATCTTCCTGAAGTGTCTTTATTTTTACATAGTGCTTGGCACTTTCAAAATAGTAAATTTCTGACAACTTTAAACGCACGGTATTGCCATTGACGCAGAAATCATAGTAGTTTTTCAAGCTATGATATCTGTTTAATAATGCCGTAACTGCCTCTTCCAGTTCTTCTTCAAGCCGCGCTTTTCTGATAAACCGAAGCGGTGTGGTTTTAATCGCTTCAAAAACCATGCTTTCACAGGACGACACAAAAACCAAGCCAACATCCGGCAAAGCCTCCCTGACCCGCTGTGCCGCCTGTATTCCTGTCATCTGCGGCATATCAATATCCAAAAATATTCCATCAAAAGAAATTGTATGAATCTCTTTTAAGAATTTTGTAACATCCGTATATACATGAATTTCACAATTTTCTATCTGTCCCTCAATGATTTTTAATAGTTTTTCTTTCAGATCTGCAATATCCTGTTCACTATCATCGCAAATTGCAACTTTCATGCCATAACCTTTCACTTTTTGTAATTTTTATCTGTTTTCTTTTGCTGCCTGTAACAAATGCTTTGCAAGCACCGATGTTGTAACCGAACCTACCCCGCCCGGAACCGGTGTTGCCACGGATGCAAGCGAAGAAATACCGTCTGTATCCACATCACCGCATAATTTTCCGTTGTTATCCACATTAATACCCACATCAATCACAACGGCACCTTTGCCGACATACTCTGCGGTAATCATCTTTGCGACACCTGCCGCCGCTACTAAAATGTCTGCCCTGCGGCATTCTTCTTTCATATCCTTTGTCTTTGTATGGCAGATTGTCACAGTTGCATTCTTTTTTAATAACAGCATGGATACCGGTTTCCCGATTACAAGGCTTCTGCCGACAACCGTGACTCTTTTCCCTGTGACATCAATTCCCGCAAAATCCAGCATTTCAACAACTGCCTCTGCCGTACACGGTGCAAAGCCTGTCTTATCCCCTGCAAAAACCTTGGCTAAATTGACCGGGGAAATGCCGTCTAAATCCTTTTCCGGGGAAATTCTGCCCACCACCGCTTCTTCATCTAAGTGTTTTGGAAGCGGACGAAGCAGTAAAATACCGTCAATCTCAGGGTTATCATTAATTGTGTCAAATTCTTTCTGAAAGGCTTCATTTTCGATGGTTTCCGGGAAAACGAAGGATTCACAGGCAAAACCTACCTTTTCCATTTTCTTGGTTGCACCGCGCTCATAAGACATATCATCCGGACGCTCACCGACACGGATGATGGCAAGCTTCGGTACTCTGCCGCCCATATCCGCACTTTCTTTGATTAATTTTTCATTGATTGCATTTGCAACATCTATTCCCTTTAATAATTCCATGTTTCCTCTTTTCCAAACCTTTTTTTAGTTCCGTATCCATAGGCAATACTTTATCCCTACATTTCTGTTGTACCGCCTGCAAATCCAATTATCTTATCGCATCCACGACTTCTTCATAAATTCTGTCTGCCAGTTCATTGCCTTCAATTAACAGTGCATCAGTTCTTGTGTTTAATTCTTCTGCCGTTTCTGTATCTTTCATCAGCTTTGTATTGATAAATACATTTAAAGAAGCGCCGTTTAATGCAGCCTTGCAAAGCTGTACACCTGCGCCGACATCACTGATGGCAAGACGGCTTCCCACAACAGACAACCGTTCTAGGATTTTTAATGCTTCCAATATCTTTTCCATTAAGGCAACCGGGGTCAGGCTCGCTTCTTTTAATGCCTTTTCCATAACCGCTTCTTTATATTCCTGCTGTTCTTTTGTGTCTTTTGGAAGTCCGTAAGCTTTTGAAAGCGGTTCAAAGCTTTCGGCATCCTTATCCATATATGTCATCAATTCTTTAGAAAGCTGCTCCGCCTTTGATAAGAGTTCTTCGATTTCTTCCTGATACTGCGCATACTTTTTCTTACCGGTTGTCAGATTGGCAACCATTGCGCCAAGTGCCATACCTGCTGCCGCCACATATGCACATGCGCCGCCGCCACCCGGTACTGCTGCCTTAGATGAAAGCACTTCAATAAATTCCTGCATATTCTGTTCTGCCATCATTTTAGTTTTCCTCCTTTAACAGCCATTCTCCCGTAAATACCGTTTCTGCCGGTCCTTCCATATATACGGTATTTTCTTTCTTATCCCATGTAATTTTTAAATCGCCGCCTAACAAATGCAGTGTAGCAGTATCATTACACAAGCCGTTTAACACGGTTGCCACAAGGCTTGCACACGCACCTGTGCCGCAGGCAAACGTTTCGCCGGAGCCGCGCTCCCACACACGCATATTTAAGTTTTCACTGTCGCACACCTGAATAAATTCAGTATTTACCCTGTCCGGAAATGCCGGATGATTTTCAAACATCGGACCGATTTTTTCCAGTTCAAATGCTTTTAAATCCACATTTTTGTCTAAATAAACAATTGCATGCGGATTTCCCATGGATACACAGGTCACTTCGTAGTCTTTTCCGTCTACGCTGATTGGCTGTGCAACAAGCCTGTCCACATTTTTAAGGATTTCTGCATTTTTAAAAGCATGAATGTCTGCCGGAATCTGTTCCGGCTGTAATATCGGCGCACCCATATTGACCCTGACCGTCTTTACTTTGCCGTCACTACCTGGATAAAGCTGTAATGTCTTAATACCGGATAACGTTTCCACGGTAATTTCCGCCTTGTCTGTCAGTCCGTTGTCGTATACATATTTGCCGACACAGCGGATACCGTTGCCGCACATGCTGCCCTGTGAACCGTCTGCGTTATACATTTCCATAAAGAAATCTGCTTTGTCGGATTTTTTTATCAGAATCAGTCCGTCCGAACCGATTCCGAAATGTCTGTCACTGACCGCAACTGCCACTTCTGACGCGTTTTTTAATTCATTTTGGGTACAGTCCACATAGACATAATCATTTCCTGCTCCCTGCATTTTTGTAAATTTCATACTACTCCTCATTTCTGAGCGACTTTGCCGCGAAGCTGCAATGAGAAATTCGCGCAGGCGGTTTCTCATCTGCAATCAGGGAGATTTGTTTTCGCTCAAAAACAAATCTCCGTGTGAACAAGCTTAGATTTATGGCTCGTTCACACTTCTCCACATTTCTGATATATTTATTCTGAATAAATTCCTATTACCATTGAAGCGGATTCTACCATTGTGTTTCCGCTGTCCATACTACATTTCTGAATATAGCGGAATGCCTCCGGTTCTGTCATATTGTTCTTTTCCATCAGGATTGCTTTTGCATCGTCAATTACCTTCTGCTCCTGCGGGCTGCGGCGTTTCGGCTGCATGCGTTTCTTTTTCCGCCTGCGCACCTGTACCTGCAGCATCATTTCTATTGTATTTATAAGGTCATTGACTTTGATCGGCATTGCCGCACAGACAATGTCATTGTCCTGGCAGTCATCCCACAGATTTTTCGATGCCACAAGCAGCATTTCAAAGCTTTTCGGCTTATACTCATACAGTTCGGAATACAACATATTATCTGAAAGCTTATATCCACAGATAATAATTCCGTCTGACAGGCGGTCCGCCATATTGATTGCCTGTGCCCCTGATGTACATGCCGAAGCGACTTCATAACCTCTCCTGACCAGCAGATTTCTGACAGCTTTTGCTTCTTCTAACTTAGGAAATGCTACAATCAGTGTTGCCATTTTCCTTTCCTCCGTTTTTACTGTATTGGCTGTCTTTATTCCTGCTTAGAACTTGTACAGGTATTCATCTAATTCCCACTGGGAAACCCGGGTGCGGTAATCATTCCACTCTTTTAACTTGGCTTCGACGTATTTGGATACAATGTGTTCTCCTAAAACATCACAGATGACTTTATCTTCCTGCATGCACTGTATAGCTTCGTAAAGATTTTCCGGCAGCTTTTCAATGCCTGCCTTATCACGTTCCTCCTGTGTCATCTCAAAAATATTGCGGTCTACGCTGTCCGGCACGGTAAGCTTTCTTTTAATACCGTCCAAGCCTGCCGCAAGACATGCCGCCAGTACAAGATACGGATTGGCTGCCGGATCCGGACTTCTTAATTCCACACGGGTTGTTTCGCCCCTGCCTGCAGGGATACGGATTAACGGACTTCTATTAACAGACGACCATGCGATATAAACCGGCGCTTCGTGGCCAGGTACCAGTCTTTTATAAGAATTGACCAGTGGATTGGTAATTGCCGTCATGCCCTTTGCATGTGCCATCAGTCCCGCAATAAAATGATACGCATCTTCCGAGAGTCCGCGTTCATCATTTTCATCTGTAAAAATATTTCTGCCGTCCAATGTTGCAAGGGACATATTGACATGCATGCCCGAACCGTTGATGCCGTATTTCGGTTTTGGCATAAAGGTTGCATACAGACCGTGTCTTTTAGCAATCGTCTTGACCGTCAGTTTAAAGGTCATAATGTTATCCGCCGTAATTAACGCTTCATCATAGCGGAAGTCAATCTCGTGCTGTGCCGGCGCAACCTCGTGGTGGGAAGCTTCGATTTCAAAGCCCATATCTTCAAGTGTCAGAATCATATCACGTCTTACATTTTCACCCAAATCAATCGGACCTAAATCAAAATAACCGCCCTTTTCATGGGTCAGCGTTGTCGGCAGTCCATTATCATCAGTATGGAATAAGAAAAATTCACATTCCGGTCCGACATCAAAGACATAACCCATATCAGCAGCTTCCTGAATTGCTCTCTTTAAAACGTTTCGCGGGTCACCCTGAAACGGCTTTCCGTCCACCGTATAGACATCGCAAATCAGTCTTGCGACCTTTCCCTGCTGCGGACGCCACGGAAAGATTTCAAATGTGTCATAATCAGGATACAAATACATATCAGATTCTTCAATCCGCACAAAGCCTTCCACTGCCGAGCCGTCAAACATACACTGGTTATTTAATGCACGTTCAAGCTGGCTGGACGTAATTGCAATATTTTTTAACACGCCGAAAATATCCGTAAACTGTAAACGGATAAACTCAACGTCTTCTTCCTCTACCATTCTGAAAATATCATTTTTTGTATATCTGCTCATGATGACCTCTCTCTCTGCCGTTTTTGACTGCGTTGTTTTCTGTAACAAACTGCTTTTATCATACAACATCCGGTACGTTTTTGTACAGTTCTCAATTGCATACAATTCATTTATAAAAAAATTTCCGGAACCAGCTTTATATTCTGATTCCGGAAGATATTTTTATTTAAGATTCTTCGGCTTTACCCGCATTTTACAATGTTTTTATACTCCGCATATTCCATTGGAATGCTGTCCGTTATAATTTTTGCACCGTAAAACGGTGCAAAGGTCACCGGACTGACACGGTTGAATTTTTCCGAATCTGCCAGTATGTAGCATTTACGGCACTGTGCCACCGCTGCTTTCTTCACCGATGCTTCATGAATATCCGGTGTCGTAAAGCCGCATTTTAAGGTGATACCGTTTACACCGAAAAAACCTTTGACAAAATGATACCGCTGTAATGCTCCGACTGCTTCCGTTCCAATCAGTGCCTCCGTACTGCCCTTTAACTCGCCGCCGGTTAAAAACACACGGAATCCCGCCGCGGCAAGTCTTCTCGCATGTAATACTGCATTGGTCACATACGTGGCATTTCTCTGTGTAATATAGTCAATCATATATGCCGTGGTTGTTCCCGCATCAATAAACACAAAATCATCCGGCTCAATCAGCGATGCCGCATACTTTGCAATGCGTATTTTCTGTTCTTTGTTTACATTTTCCTTCTGCTGTACGGTTGGTTCCCTTGAAATCACTTCACCCTCCAGCGCCACTGCGCCACCGAAAACCTTTATCAGCTTTCCTGCCTGATGCAGTGCCGTAATGTCCCGGCGTGCCGTAGACTCTGAAATATGAAGCAGTTCCTTAATCTGTGTTACAGTAACACTTTTGTTTTCTTCCAGCAGATTTAATATCATTTCATAACGCTGTTCTGTCAACATGACTACTCCTGCTTTCTTCTGCGATATGCTTCTACATCTGTTTCCAGAATAACCTTTCTCACCGGCAGAATTTTTGCCGGTGAAACAGAGAGTTCATCAACTCCCATTGCAAGAAATTCTTTCGTAAGCTGTGTATCTGCCCCCAGTTCGCCGCAGATACCCGCCCAGATTCCTGCCTTATGTGCATTGGCAATCGTCATTTCAATCATCTTTAAAACTGCCGGATGATGTGCATCGTAAAATGCTTCCAGTTTTGTATTCTGACGGTCAATTGCCAGTGTATACTGTGTCAGGTCATTCGTTCCGATACTAAAAAAATCAACTTCTTTTGCCAGCTCATCACTAATCATAACTGCCGCCGGAGTTTCAATCATGATGCCCTGCTCCGGTGTGTTGTATTCAATACCCTGCCGGTCTAATTCTTCTTTTACCTCTGAAACAATTGATTTTGTAATATCAGAAGACTTCTTTATTTTTTCTTCATTCCTCTTCCATGGATCTAGTAATATATCATTGCATCTTACTCCCTCTTTTCTATATACATCAGGATTTTGATACGAATTTCTTACTGGCAATCCATACTCTTTTGCTAATCTAATAATTATTTTTGTGTTATTTTTAAATGTATGAATATGATGATGTGAATCTAAGTGAGTAGGTTTAATACCTGCTTGTATCACTTTTTCAATTTGTGCTTTCCACTCTAAATAAACTTCTTCATCATCAACACTTGTTTCAATATTTTCATAAAAAGATAATTTCTTAAAATATCCAAATTCATCAACTAAAGTCTTATGTGAGTTAAGCACTGGCTTACCACAAGTTAATGTACAATGAACACCAATTCCTAGTCCTGGATTTTTCTTTGCTAATTCTACTGCATGTTCGAATCCAGGCATACCAGCCATAATGGTAGTTGACGTTAAGATTCCATATTTGTGACTATCGATAATTCCATAATTAATAGCGTTTGAATATCCAAAATCATCTGCATTATTTATTAGTTTTGTGCTCATGTTTCCTTCTCACCTCCTTTCAATAAAAAAAACCTAAAGTACAATAGCACGATTTTATCTACTATCATAATCTTTAGGTTTTGCCTGCCTTACCAGTTACAATCCTTTTATTCTTTTTTGCATACATCTTAAAAAAATAATATTCTTAATATATTTTGGGGTATAAAAAAAACCTAAAGCATAATAGTAAGATTTTACTCACTATCATAATCTTT
>ERZ831773.938-NODE-938-length-34058-cov-30.190660_pt1 | contig 34058 bp, 29 predicted proteins | sample MGYA00519696_ERZ831773 | MGnify/ENA primary metagenome ERZ831773 (study PRJEB31850, sample SAMEA3708720) | human gut metagenome | biome: human gut; feature: human-associated habitat; material: faeces | place: China | collected 2014 ...
GATAACAAATTTTAATTCCATATAGATGTACCTGTCCTTTCTGAATGTTGTGTTTAATGGTTGGCTTCGGGTTATGGTTTGGAAGCGGAGGGGAACGCTCCGGCAGTGGTGATTTCTTCGTGGTATCACATCCTTTCTGGGACTATTGAAGAAATTACAGGGTTGTGATATTATCTAGGTGTTAAAAATTAAATAGTCATGGTTAGAATTGTTAGCTTGTGTTTTTTCATGTAGCTCTGTCATGTACTCCAAACAACTTAAAAGTAGATTTCAGTGGAGATTTATAATATCAGGAGGTACGCTTATGACAATAATAACAACTGTAAAAAGCATTATGGTGGGCGACGGAATTTATGGGAATTTTTGCTAAAGTGTGCAGGGGCAATGGAAAAAATTACGGCTGGCATGACATGAAGAATCCGGGAGGGTCAAATCTCCAATTCCCATCGGGGCTGTTTTCAGCCCCATTTAATTTTGAAACAAAAAATAGACGCTCATTGTTGAACGTCTATTTTTGGATGATATTGAGGTTTGCCGGTCTATCTTATAAAATCTGAATGTACTTCGATTGCATTTTTATTGCATTTTTAATTTTTTTTCATATAGATTTTAGTGGTTGATAGTTCCTGAAAATGCCTTAAAATCAATGATTTTCACTTATATAGCATACTGTCTGTCTGGAGTGGGAATAAATCAGAAAAGCCGAAAAGTGTAGGAATACCAACGGTTTTTGGATTTTGCCCGCCCCTTCTGATAAGATTTTGATAAGATTCCGCCGGAGCGCAGTCATTCTGCGTTGCCAGTGGCTTGTGAGTAAAGAGTAATTTCTCCAAGCTCACAAACTTCTCCATATGATTGAAGCCCGTACTGATCGGATGTCAGTACGGGCTTTTTCTATACTCATTTTTCTTTCTGCTGATCCTTGAACGCTTCCACAAGCAGATCGCTCAGTTCCTGCGACGGTACTTTTGCCCAACGCTGGGTGGTGTCCTCTTCCGGGAAGGTGTAGCGCCAGTGGTCGTACTGCTCTTTGCTGATCTTACCGCAGCGCAGCTTCTCCGACTGCTCTGCCCATGCGGAAAGCATGGCAAAGATTGATTCATCCATGGTGCGCTTGCTGCCGTCAAAGATGAGATGCACCTCATCTCCCTGCTTTTCAGCACGGATGCCGTGAATGTCCTCGATGGCAAAAAGGGTGTGAATAAATCCAAGGTCGCTGTCAATGTCGGGAATCTGCAATGCCAAGGGAGAAACCTCCAACACATTGGCGATAGCTTTTACCAAATCCTCTTTCGGTGTTCTGGAACCGGACTCGTACTGCGCCATGCGGACATCAGCCGTTTTAGGCGGAAAGCCAACAGCTTGACCAAGCCATTTCTGCGTCATGCCACGCAAATTACGAATAAAACGGATTCGTTCACCAATCGCCATAAACCTACACTCCTTTGGTATCGTTGCAATGATTATAGCATATATGCTTAGTTTATGTCAATACAGCCTAAATAAAAAAGTTTAATATTTTTCTCGAAGGCCTCTTGACATAACGGAATATGCTTAGTATAATGCAAGTGTAAACTTAAACATTTGTAGTTAAGTTCGGAAATTTAATACCTGTCGCACATCACAGTCATGGCGTGTCCGCCCGGGCAAATCGGAAGGCGGCCAGAAAGTATCCGACACGAAATAAGGACAAGTATTACCGAAAATCAACAAGGAGGAGTTTTATGGACAACAGATTTATTCGAGCAGAGGAAGTCGCCGCGGAACTGGATGTGTCGAAGCCCTATGCCTACAAGCTCATTCGGCAGCTCAATGAGGAGTTAAAGGCAAAAGGATTTCTGACCATCGCAGGCCGCGTCAACCGACAGTATTTCAATGAACGGTTCTACGGAACAGAAAGGAAGGACGCAGATGCCAGCTTATAAGAACAAGGAAAACGGTTCGTGGTATGTGGTGACACAGTACACGGACTGGACAGGAGAACGCAAGCCCAAATGCAAGCGCGGATTCGCCACGAGGCGGGAAGCATTGGAATGGGAGCAGAAGTTTCAACAGCAGAGCGCCGGTGATCTGGATATGAGCTTTGAGGCGTTCTGCGAAATCTACACCAACGATCTCAAGGCGCGGCTGAAAGAAAGCACATGGCAGACCAAGGAGAATATCATCAAAACAAAACTGCTCCCGTATTTCGGTAAGCGGAAAATCAACGAGATCACCACAAAAGATGTGATTGCATGGCAAAACGAGCTGCTCGCTTATCGGGATGAAAAACGCAAGCCATATTCTCAGACCTATCTCAAGACGCTGCACAATCAGCTCAGCGCCATTTTCAACCACGCTGTCCGGTTTTACGATCTCCACTCCAATCCGGCAGCGAAAGCCGGAAACATGGGGACAGAGGAACGGCGGGAGATGCTGTTCTGGACGAAAGAAGAATATCAGAAATTTGCTGAGGAGATGATTGACAAGCCGGTTTCCTACTACGCCTTTCAGATGCTCTACTGGACAGGCATCCGTGAAGGAGAACTGCTGGCTCTGACGCCTGCGGATTTCGATTTTGAGCGCGGCACTGTCAAGATCAGCAAGACCTATCAGCGGCTCAAAGGGCAGGATGTCATTACCTCACCAAAAACAAAGAAAAGCAACCGCACCATTCAAATGCCCGACTTTCTCTGCCAGGAGATGCAGGAGTTTTTCAAAATGCAGTACGGCCTGAAAAAGAAAGACCGTATTTTCACAGTAACCAAAAGCTATCTCCACCACGAGATGGACAGGGGCGCAAAGGCAGCAGGTGTCAAGCGCATCAGAATCCACGATTTGAGACACAGCCACATCAGTCTGCTCATTGATATGGGCTTCTCGGCGGTTGCCATTGCCGACAGGGTTGGACACGAGAGCATCGAAATCACCTATCGGTACGCGCACCTGTTCCCATCCAAGCAGAAAGAAATGGCAAACAGGTTAGATGATCTTGGGAAAGGAGTTTGAGTTTAATGTCCGCAAAGAATGTAGACCGACACAATCGTTTTCGCAGTATCACAGTGGGATTTCGGGTATCTCCCGAAGAACAGGAGGAGCTGAACAGGGCTGTAGCTCTATCGGGGCTTCCCAAGCAGGAATACTGCTATCGCAAGTGCATGGGGCGTGAGGTGGTGGTGCAGCCAAATCCGAGAGTACACAAGGCACTCAAAACGCAGATGACGGCGATCCTCGCAGAGCTGGAGCGCATTGCTGCCGGGGACAGCGTCCCCGATGAACTGCTAAGCACGATCGACCTCATTGCCGTCACCATGCAGGGTCTGAAAGGAGAGGATGCGAATGAATAAAGCAAAAGAAAAGACTGCCCTTTGCACATCTGTTGGCACAGATGAAAGGCAGTCTGTTCAAAACACTATCAGTAGTATATCCGCTTTGGACACGGAAATCAATCACCCGGACGAAAATTCTCCGGAAAACTTTGAAGATATTTTGCGGCAGATGCAGCGAATGAGCGACCCGGCGTATCTGCACACAGTATCTATGAACGAGCTGTACGAAACGGTATATCAGAGCAGGTCGCCCGTCATAGACGGTCTGCTCTACTCCGGCACCTATCTGTTTGCCGGTGTGCCAAAGGTGGGCAAGTCGTTTTTCATGGCACAGCTTGCCTATCACATCAGCACCGGACAACCGCTCTGGAATTATGAAGTCCACCAAGGTACGGTTCTGTACCTTGCGTTGGAGGATGATTATCAGAGATTACAGGAGCGTATGTCCCGTATGTTCGGTGTAGAGGGAACGGATAACCTGCATTTTGCGGTATATGCAAAGCAGCTCGGCGCAGGACTTGATGAGCAGCTTGAAAAGTTCATCCGGGAGCATCCCGATACCCGGCTCATTATCATCGACACCTTGCAGAAAATCCGCGAGGTCAGCACCGATGCTTACAGCTATGCCAACGATTATGACATTGTGGGCAGGATGAAGCAGTTTGCGGACAAAAACGGTGTGTGCCTGCTCTTGGTGCATCACACACGCAAGCAGCAGGCCGGAGACAAATTTGAAATGATCTCCGGCACAACAGGATTGCTTGGCTGTGCGGATGGGGCATTTCTTCTGCAAAAGGAAAAGCGCACCGATTTGAACGCTACCCTTGAAATCGTCGGCAGAGATCAGCCGGATCAAAAGCTTCATCTGACGCGGGATGCCGAGAAGCTGACATGGCAGCTCGATCATGCAGAAACTGAGCTCTGGAAGAAACCGCCCGACCCGTTGCTGAGCAAACTCGCAGCCGTGATTGCCGGAGATACCCCCGCATGGAACGGCAGCGCAACAGAGCTTGTAGCACTACTTGGCGAGGATATGCAGCCCAACATTCTGACCCGCAGGCTCAATGTCAAAGCGGGAGAACTGCTGAACGAGTACGGCATTGAATATACCGTGAAGCGCACCCGCAGCGGCAGCTTTATCAGCTTGGCACGAAAGGCCGTGTGACGATTGGTGACGGTTGTGACGATTAAAATGACAGCAGGCGCGGTATCAAAAATACCGTCACAATCGTCACAACCGTCACGGAAAGGAAAGAATCGAATGAAAAGTGTACAGATACCCTATGATCTGTTTGTTGATCTGGCGCTCTATCATCTGAACGGCGAGGATGATTTTGAAAAAGAAATCCGGCAGGGCTTGGAGCAGAAGATTGACGCCATACTGAACCGACAGCTCTATTTCCAGTACAAGACCGCGCCTACCGAAGAACAGCGGGAGCAGGCAAGGCGGGAGTATCTTGACCGCCGTGGAGTGCCGCAAAGCTATCGCTGGGCAATTCCTCCTTGGGAACTGTGACAGGAGCGTGCCACGCTCCTGTTGCTGGCGGACAAGGCAAAGCATTGCCTGACACAGCCCCTCGTATCCCCCGTCCCCATCGAAAAATCCGCAGACTTTGAGATGGATGGCAGAGAGAGTTTTCAAAATTCTCTCTGCCTGTGGGCGACAGCGTTGAAGCAAATTCGATTGCTGAAAGGCTGACGGTCACGCCGTGGATTTTGCAAAGTGGGTACTACTTGCAAGCCACGGCAGAGGCTTCCGCAGAAGCCGCATACCCCGTTCCCCCTCGGAGAGCGCAATGCGCTTTTGATGCGTAGTGTCAAAAGTGCTTTTGCGTTACTTTTGACAAAAGTAACAAAACCCGCCGCTGCGGCGGCGAAAGGAATTCCAATTATACGACCATAATTTAGGAGGTAAAACCTATAAAACGAACAATCAGCGCAATGTCCGGCGATGGAGTTGTTGCTCATAACCGCCGCACCTACTTCGCAGAAAATGTAGACCCGACGCGCACCCATCTGAATGTTGAGTACTGCTACACACCCATTGAGGAAGCATACCATCAACTGTTTGATGCAGCTCTGGCAGAATTCAACGCCAAGCAGAAACGCAAAGACCGCTGCATCGAAAACTACTACGAAAAAATTCTTGATGGAAAGCAGGAAAAACCTTTTTATGAAGTGATTTTCCAAGTGGGCAACAAAGACGATATGGGGACTGCCGGAGAGAATGCGGAACTGGCAAAGACCATTCTGGACAAGTTTTATCGCAGTTTTCTTGAACGCAATCCTCAGCTTCATGTATATTCTGCCCACCTGCACATGGACGAAGCCACGCCCCATCTGCACATTGACTTCATTCCCTTTACTACCGGGAGCAAACGGGGACTATCCACCCGTGTATCGCTGAAACAGGCGCTTGCTGACCAAGGCATTACCGGTGAGGGGCGATCTTTGACAGAGCGCGACCTGTGGGTACAGAAAGAGAAAGAAGCCCTTGCTGAAATCATGTTAGAGCACGGAATTGAGTGGGAGCAGAAGGGCGAACACAAGGAGCATCTGAGCGTTCTGGAATTTAAGCGTGAGAAGCGCAAAGAAGAACTTGCCGAATTGGAGCAGAGCATCGAGCGTGTTCAGCAGCAACAGGTTTCCATTCAAGCCGTAGAGCAGATCGAAGCCAAGCCCCTGCCGCTGACTTCCAAGGTTGCTGTTGATCGTGAAGATTACCAAAATCTCGTCACAGCGGCACAGAAATATATAGCGCAGGAAAAGCAGGAGGGCAAACTGAAGAAACTGCTGAAAGAAGCGAAGAAAACTATTTCCGATTTGAAAGCAAAAATTCAATCACTGACCGCAGAGCTGTCTGCGGTCAAGGCGGAGTTGGCACAATACAAATCCGTCCGTGGTAAGCTCCGCACAGCAGATCTGGAACAGGAAAATAGCCGTCTCCGCTCCAAAATCCGCAGCTATGAAAGCACCATCGAACGCAACGATCTATGGCATATTTTCAATCCGCACCGCAATAAAACCCGCAATCGGGACGATGCCCGCTAAATCCCGTGTAGAGCTGCAAAAATTGCATTTTGTCCTACGGGAGCGTTTCAAACGATGCTCAGATCGTTTGGGCGCTCTCCATCGGGAAATTGCCCATTTTTTACGGGTGTAGAGTTGGCAAAAACTTATGAAAAATGGAGGTATTTTATGAAAACAGGTCTTACCAAGAAACAGAAAACAACCAGTATCTTTTTCACCGATGCAGACGATATGATTGAAGTCTGCACCCACAACACGCCACTCAAAAACAGGCTTGCTGCCTTTGCCGAAGAATACCCGTCAGAATGCCGATTGATCGACGATGACGAAAACGGCTGCCAGACCTATGAAATCCGTAAAGGACGCTTTGGCTTCAAGCTGACGCCCCCCTATTCCCAAGAACGGAAACGAGCTGCAAGTAGGTTGGCAAAGAATAACATTGAAAATCTGAGAAGGACCACAAAATGAAGCTTTTATCCTGTGTGTTCAACATGGACACCGCCTGTGTGGAGCTGAAATTCGACGATGGCAGCACGATTGCCATTGATACCATCGCCGTAGAAAATGAGGTTGCCGACAATATGTATCAGCGGTCAGAGCTGGACTATCTGATTTACAATGCCCCGCTGGAATACGCTGATCTCATTTTGAACGGTGACCCGGAAAAATATTTGAAAGTTGTGACAGAATACAAGCCGCTTGATAGCTAACCAACACGTTGCCCGTGGGAGGAATCCTGCGGGCAACATAGTTCTATCTTGGTGCAGATTTCGCCTGTTATAGGTAGAAATTTCACCTATAACATTGACAGAATCAGACCATTATGGTACAATTATTTGGCCATAACGATCGTGGAGGTGTCGCCATGTCGGATTTCTTTATGAATGACAGATACAGAGTGCTTGAATGTATGGCGCAACGGCAGATTATTGTCAATAATGAAGCTGTAGTCAAGCTATCACAGCAGGAAATTGCTGATACATTAGGCTTTACAAAATCGAAAGTTAATTCAATTATCCGTGAACTTATCCAAAAAGGCTATGTGACACAGGTAAATGCTCGTGGTAAATACGCATTAACAGAAAATGCAAATCGTGAATTGCGAAATATGCATAGTAAGGAGGCGGTTGTATGAATCCCAATACGATGCCATTAGAGGCTGAGACTCGTGTTCTCATCGACCGTAGTCTTGAAAATCTCGGTTGGAAATTGAGCGGCAAAGATCAGAACGTTTATTATGAGCAGCCACGCTCTGAAGCAGAGAAAAAGAAGCTGTGCGGAAAGCGTCCGGACTATGTTCTCTACTCGAAGGATAGCGATAAGCCCTTGATTGTTATTGAAGCAAAAAAGAAAGGTGTTCGACTGGATTCAGCATTGGAACAAGGCATCCAGTATGCAAAAGCTATTGAGGCCCCTCTTGTATTTGCTACTGACGGCGTTTTCTGCAAAGCATTTCATACTGTGGCAAATAGACCTCCCATTCTCAACGGCGAGGAAATAGACGAATTTATCCGTGAAGCACTTGCTTTGCGTTATTTGACGTCCTATGAAGTAAATACCGTAAGCCCTAAAGTTCAGTATGACCGCAAAGAACTTATTCGAATTTTTGATGAAGCAAATAATATGCTTCGTGGGGAAGGTCTGCGTGCCGGTATTGAGCGTTTCGGAGAATTTGCAAACATTCTGTTCTTAAAGCTTATCAGTGAAAGTGAACAGATTAAGCGAGAAAGTGGTATCCCAACTAAATTTGATGTTGCTTGTAGTTGGGATAGTATTAAGCAGATTCCTATTTCCACCCGTATTGAGTATATAAACAAAACCGTATATGACAAACTGAATGCGCTCTATGATACGGACATTTTCACCCCGCTGCAGATTAGAGATGCAAGTATCCTGAAAGAAATTATGGATAAACTTGATCCTCTTATGCTTACTGACGTAGATAGTGATGTTAAGGGTGATGCTTTTGAATATTTCTTGAAAGCTTCCACTTCCACGAAGAATGATTTGGGCGAATACTTCACGCCTCGTCATATCGTAAAAACAATGGTGCGATTGGTCAACCCGCAGATTGGCGAGAAGATTTATGACCCGTTTTGCGGCACTGGCGGTTTCCTTATTGAGAGTTTCCGGTATATCCATAACAATATGTCCAGAACCGAAACAAATATGAAAACCTTGCGGGAGGCCACGGTATACGGAAACGAAATCACCAATACAGCCCGCATCACTAAAATGAATATGATCTTGGCTGGTGATGGACATAGCAATATCAAAATGCTTGACAGCTTAGCCAATCCCATTGATGGAACTGAAACCTATACGGATGAGAATGGTGTTTTGCACCACAGAGGATTTGACATTGTCCTCGCAAATATGCCGTATTCACAGAAAACAAAACACGGAAATCTATACGATCTCCCCAGCACAAATGGTGATAGCATCTGTGTACAGCATTGCATGAAGGCAATCAATAGTGCTGCCGATAATGGGCGCATGGCTCTCGTTGTTCCAGAAGGCTTTCTGTTCCGCAAGGACCTTGCAAAAACACGTGAGTATTTACTGGATCACTGCCAGCTCCAGAGCATCATCTCTCTGCCGCAAGGTGTTTTTCTGCCCTATACTGGCGTAAAGACCGATATTATTTATGCGACCAAGGTAAATAAAAAGGTTAAGTCTTCTGAGAAGAAAAAAGATTTTTGGTATTTTGATGTCAAAAGTGATGGCTATACTTTAGATAATCATCGTCGCAAGTTAGAAACCCCCAGTGATCTAGCAAAATACGAGGAATATCGGAAGTTAGACGAAGAACAGGCAGCCGATATGATGAAGGTGGGTTTTGAAGTAGTCCCGCTTGATAAAGTGCGCAAAAATGCATATATTCTTGTTGGGAGCAGATATCGAACCATATCCGCCCCCTCAAACCAAACTGTAGCTAATTTCTCTGATATAGCGACTCTGACCAGGGGGGTTAATTACCAAAAAGCACAACAGAGTACTTTTAGAACGGATAACATTGTTTTACCATCAGATAATATTGCATTGAATGGAAACTTGGTCATCACAAAAGAAATCTTTGTTGATGACTCTGTTAATCTTGCGGAAGAAAAGCGGTTAAGAAAAGACGATATTTTTATTTGTATGTCGAGTGGAAGCAAGGACCATATCGGAAAAGTTGCATATATAGACCAAGATACAAAGTATTATGCCGGAGGATTTATGGGAATAATTCGGACAAATCCTCAAAAGTGTATTCCTAAATATCTGTATTATTACTTGCTTTTGTCCGGAAAATTCAGAGAAGAAATCAAAATATTGACACAAGGGGCAAATATAAATAACATTAGCAGCACTATCAATGCCATTAGCATTCCGTTGCCACCTTTGGAAAAGCAAAATCAGATTGTTTCGGAGTTATCAAGTTATCACAATGTTATTACTTCTGCTCAGAAAATCGTCAGCAGTTACACACCAATCCTATCTATTAATCCTTCTTGGGTAACGGTAAAACTTGGTGATATTTTCGAGGTAGTGTCTGATTTGATTGATCCTCAGAGCAAAACGGGAAATATTAACTATATTGGTCTTGAGAATATCGAGTCCCATAGCGGCAAAATAGTTGGGCAAATTGAATGTAATATCCAAAGCATCAAAAGTACAAAGCGTATTTTTGCAAAAGGCGATGTGTTGTTTGGGAAATTACGCCCTGCATTGAACAAAGTTGCTTATGCAAATTGCGACGGAATATGTTCAACTGATATTATTGTACTGCGTGCCAAGGACAAGAATATCATGCCAGAATTTTATAGTATCCTTCTTCGAAATGCAGACTTTAATGCTATGGTTTTGAATGGATGCAGCGGCGGTCAATTACCCAGAGTGGATATCGACTATCTTCTGGACCTTCCAATTCATAATGTGCCCAAGGACGAGCAGGAGCAATTGATGGCACAAATAGTTGCAGAAGAGTCCTTGATTGCGCCTTCTGAGCAAATGATCACTCTGTTTTCTGAGAAGCTTAAGCATAGAACGAAAGAGATATGGGGTGAGTAAACATGTCAGATGTAGTTGATTATGCAGAGGTACCATACCTGCAAGAAATACTAAATTATCTTCCTATTGATCCCGCCGATGAAGAGGACGTAATCAATTACATCCAGAACATTACCAACCTCATTGCGGTAAACTACAAATATGGGCAATATCAGTTTGCGTATTTTGGCCTCCATCTTCTTTATATGACCTATATCTATTGTACGGCGTGGAAAATAGGGCAAATTGAGCCGGAGCGCTATAAAGATGCCATAGTGTTTGCACGTCCGTACAACGGACGAGAAAGAGACCTGAAAATCGAAGATGCGGATTCAATATTTGCGTATAGCTTAATTCCGGAAAAAGATATCGCAAGGCTGTTCAAAATTATTGAATTGGATCGTTCTCAGATTTCTGCTGTTGGTGATCTGGTTGATACGAGAAACGAAATGGCACACGCATCCGGAAAGTTTGAAATATTGACGGAAGATGGGTTTGATGCTAAAGCAAACAGTGTCCTCACCTCCATGTCATGTATTCACAGATGCATGGACAAGCTCATTCGCAAGTGGTTTTCAGAGGTGTTACTGAGTTTTTGCCAGGGCGAATATGATGGATATGACAACCCCAAAGATGTAATTTCTGAGCAAATGATACAGTCCTTTAAGCTTTCTGTGAACGAGCTTCTCGTTTGCAATGAAATGAGTGTCAGCAGTCTGATTACCGCACACAGAGGGTATCAGACAAAATTGAAAGATTTTAAGAAAGCCATATCCGACCATTGCCAGGAAATGGGCTACATATAATTACAGAGGCGGTGCAATATGGAAAACACTAACCTAACAGAAAAAGCGACGATAGTACCCGTTGTTAAAGAAATTAGGTCGATTTTGGACACCGCTCGTAGCAATGTGGCTCGGCAGGTGAACAACGAACTGCTGCACACCTACTGGAACATCGGCCGCATTATCTGCGAGTATGAGCAGAGTATGCCAGAGCGAGCAGATTACGGCAAGCAGACCTTGAAAGAGCTTTCCAAAGAACTAACCAAGGAGTTTGGTAAGGGTTTTTCGAGAGCGAACCTCTACAATATGCGACTGTTTTATCAGTCCTATGATAAAATCCAGACAGTGTCTGGAAAATTGAGTTGGTCGCATTATTGCGAGTTATTGTCAATCTCGGATACAGACAAGCGTAGCTTTTATGAGAAAGAAGCGGTTAATTCTGGCTGGTCTGTCCGGGAACTGAAAAGGCAGATTGACAGTTCCCTCTTTGAACGTTTGCTGCTCTCTCGTGGAGATGCCAACAAAGAACAGGTGCTAGCGCTTGCGTTGCATGGCAATGAGATTGCTCAGCCTGAGGATATTATCCGTGATCCTTATGTGTTTGAATTCTTGGGCTTGCCGGAAGATAGGCCTGTCATGGAAAGTGATTTGGAACAGGCATTAGTACAGCAGATTGAAAAGTTTCTGTTGGAGCTTGGTCGTGGCTTCATGTTTGTCGGAACGCAGCAGCGGGTAACGATAAACAATACCCATTATTATGTGGACATGGTATTTTACAACAAGATTCTCCGGGCCTATGTGCTGATCGAGCTGAAAACCACAAAGCTGACTCCGGAAGCTGCAGGGCAGATCAATATGTACTTGAACTACTACGCCAGCGAAGTCAACGACCCGGACGATAACCCGCCTATTGGCATTATCCTCTGTACAGAAAAGGACAGCATTACCGCAGAGTACGCCTTGGGTGGGCTGTCAAACAACATCTTTGCGTCCCGGTATGTGCTGTATATGCCAAACAAGGAACAATTGATTCGTCAGGTAGAACATGTGCTGAAAAAGTGGCACAAAGAAGAAAAATGATTTCCGTATAATCGTTTCAACGCTTATCACCCGTGATAAGGTTTTGATAAGCATCCATCGTACAGCTACGATAATATGGAGAATCAAAATTCTCAGAAGAACAGGAGCAAATAATTCCTAAGCAAAATTCGTTAAGTCGCGAGTTCCTGCAACGAGTTTGAATAACCCCTAACCCTGCCATCCCGCCTTGGCCTGACGCCTGGCGGGATTTTTTGTTGCGCGGGGGGCGCGGGTGGTGTACAATGGTCTATAATACGGTGAAGCGGCATTCGCAGAAAGGACACTCCCATGAAAGAAATCCCCATTACATCCTTTGACAACATCCAAATCGGCCAGGCGGAAAACGCGGCGGCGGGCACGGGCTGCACGGTGGTGCTGCTGGGCAAGGACGGCGCCCCGGCGGGGCTGGATGTGCGCGGCGGCGGGCCGGCCTCGCGAGAGAGTGAGCTGCTCAAGCCGCTGGCGGCGGCGCAGGTCATCCACGCCATTGTGCTGGCGGGCGGCAGCGCCTTCGGACTGGATGCCGCAGGCGGCGTCATGCGGTATCTCGAGGAACGCGGCATCGGCTTTGACGTAGGTGTGACGAAAGTGCCCCTCGTCTGCCAGTCCGACCTGTTCGATTTGACCGTGGCCGACGCCCGCACCCGGCCCGATGCAGCCATGGCCTACGCGGCCTGCGTCAACGCTGAGACCGGCAACTACCGCGACGGCAACCACGGCGCGGGTACCGGTGCGACTGTCGGCAAGCTGCTGGGCATGGACCACTGCATGAAATCCGGCATCGGCAGCTACGCCGTGCAGGTGGGCGACCTGAAGGTCGGCGCGCTCGTCGCGGTCAACGCGGTGGGCGACGTCTACGATTTTGAGACGGGCCGCAAGGTCGCCGGGCTGCGGGCTGACGACGGCAAAACGTTTTTGGATTCCGAGCGGGTGCTGATGCAGCAGCTCGACGCGCCACAGGAAAAATTTGTCGGCAACACGACACTTGGCATCCTTTTCACCAATGCAAAGCTCGACAAGGCGCGGCTGTGCAAGGCCGCGGGCATGGCGCACGACGGTTACGCCCGCGCCATCCGCCCGGTGCACACCTCGATGGACGGCGACAGCATCTACGCGGTCTCGCTGGGCGACGTGCCCGCTGATCTCGACGCCGTCGGCGTGATCGGCGCGCGGGTCATGGCCAAAGCCATCGTCCGGGCCGTGGAGGCTGCAGACAGCGCGTACGGCTTCCCGGCGGCGCGGGATATGTAAAGTCGGCCCTGCCCCGACACCGTAGGGACGGATTCCATATCCGCCCGGGCACCGTGCCGTTGCCGCAGGTCGGCGTCAAAACAGCATTGCACCCGCCCCAAAATCGCGGTATAATAGTGCCAGAATCACAACAGGGGAGAACCACCACACGCTATGCCAAAATTGGACGAACAAATCAAAACGCTGGCGGGCTACTTTGCGGCGGACTGTGAGCCGGACGGCAAGCTGACGCTGCAATTGGAGGTCGAGCACTTCCTCACCCGGTCCGACGGCCAGCCCCCGGCCTTTGCCGATGTGCAGGCTGCGCTGCGCGATTTGCAGCAGCAGACAGACGCGCCGATCATCACCGACGGCGAATATTTCGGCTACAGCGGCCCGGCGCTGACGGCCACGCTGGGGCCCGCGTGCCAGCTGCGCATCAGCCTGGCCCCGCTGCGCGACGTGCAGGACATCATGGATCTGTACAACCGATTCTATTTGCAGTTGGGGCTGGCGCTGGCTGCCCACGGGCTGCGCGCCTGGACGGCGGGCTGCCACCCGACCTGCCATGCCGAGGACTTGCCCCTGGTGCCTCGCACCCGGGACGAGGCCATGGACGCCTACCTGCGGGAAAAGGGGGCCTGCAGCGTGCAGATGATGCGCGCCACGGCGGCGACGCAGGTGTCCATTGACTATCAGGATGAGACCGATTTTGTCCGCAAAATGCGTGCGGCCAGTCTGCTGACGCCGTTCTTTGCACTGCTCAGCGACAACGCTCCGGTCTATCAGGCCAGCCGCAACAGCAGCTATTGCATCCGCACGCGGCTCTGGCAGGATGTGGACCGTGACCGCTGCGGCGTCACACCGCACCTGATGGACGCGGATTTCGGTTACGCCCGCTATGCGGAGAACGTGCTGACCAAGCCCCAAATCACTGCGCTGCGGCTGGGCCGCGTCAGGGCTGCGTGCGGAAAGATTGCGCCGGAGCTTTACGCCGGGCATGTCAGCCGTCAGGAAACCGCGCAGATTTTGTCCAATTTCTTTTACGATGTACGTCTCAAATCCCGCATTGAGCTGCGCGCCGCGGACAGCATGCCGCCGCGGTACATCGCCGCGTATGTGCAGCTGGTCAAGTCGGTGTTCGGCAGCCCGGCAGCGCTGCAAAATGTGCTGCGCCACTACGCGGGCGCGACGACGCTGGACATCACGTCGGCTAAGCTGGCCGTCTGTAAGGACGGCTACAACGCGCTGGTCTATGGCCGCCCTGTCAGCGGCGAGCTGGCCTGGCTGCTGATGCAGGCCCGCAGCCGCACGCCCTCGCAGGAGGAACGCGCACTGCTCGACCCGTTCATGCAGCTGCTGACGACCCGCAAAACCATCCGCGAGACGGAAAATTACAACGAATAAACGTGCTTTCTGCGGGCATACTGACCCTGAAAGGGGGCGTGTGCCATGCGGGAAACATCCTACCACGCGGTCATTGCCGAGATGACCGTCCGCGCACTGTGGGAGCTGCAAAACCTGCTGGACTGCATCCCCGACGCGCTGTGGGACCGCTGCTACGGCGGCGCACCGCTGTGGCAGCATGTCTACCACACCCTGCACGAGCTGGACCAGTGGTTCATCAACCCGCGGGACACCGACTTTGTCGAGCCGCCCATCCACACGCCGCACTTGCAGGAACTGCACATTTACCCGGCAGTGCGTCTTGACAGACCGGCGATAGATGACTATTTTTATACAATCAAGGCCAAGCTGTCCATCTATCTGACCTCGCTCCACGACGAGGATCTGCTGCAGCGGCCCGACAACTGCGAGTGGACGCGATTTACGCTGATTTTGTCGCAGTATCGGCATTTATACCGCCACATGGGCATGGTGATGGGCTTTATTGAGGCCGAGACCGGCCTCTGCCCGCGCACGCTGGAGGTAGGGGAGGACCCGCCCGCCGCGCCCTACGACCCTTATCAATGAGAGGAACTTTTCAATGAAGTATCGCTGTTTTGCGGCGCTTGCGCTGGCAATGTTGCTGCCCGGCTGCGCCGCTGCGCCCGACCTGACGCCGGTCTGGCAGCGCGACCTGCCAGCCAGCGGCGTACATATAGAGCTTGCCAACGCGGCGCTGCTCTCCGACGCGGACGTCTACTACGCCGCAACGCGGGAGGAGCTGTACGTGCACAATGTGTCGGTTTTGCCCGCCGTCAAGGCCGACGGTCAGCCCGTTGTAACGTTTTACGGCGCTGCAGCGCAGGATATTGACCTTGTGTATCTGGAGGACATCGGCGACGTGTACGTCGATTATGACCGCGTCAAGCCGCAGATCAAGCTGGATTACATCCTGACAGAGGGGGACGGGTACGTCTCCTACGAGTTGGACACCGCGTACAATTTTGAGTTCACGGTGACGACGCAGACCGGCGAGGATAAGATTCTGGTCGTCAGCGAGAGAAGCGACGTGAAATGAAAATGCCCCGCCCGGGTTGGCCGAGCGGGGATTTTTTGTGCGTTAAATGCCTTTCCTTTTTGGGGGGGAGGTGGCCGAGGCCTCGCCCGAGGTCGGATGAGAGGAAGGTTCGCGCGATTTCCCACATACGGGCAGTCATGGGAACTTAGCCCTCATCAGTCGTCTGCGGCGACAGCTTCCCCCCCCCGATGGGGAAGCCTTTGCTGTCGTTGCCGCCCACAGCCTCACTTCCTCTCCGGAAAATCCACCGTCGTCGTCGGGAAGGCAAACTCACAGCCTTCCTCCTGCATCAAATCCAAAATTTGCAGATTCAGCGTGTCTTTTACCCGCATGAAATCCCGCAGATTGACTTTGGTGATGTACACCCGGCACGCCAGATCAATGCTGTAGTCGTTGAATTTATCCAGCGCAATCGTCACGCCGTCGGGCTGCACGTCGGGCTGAGCTTGCAGCATGGCGGTCAGATCGGCGGTCAGATGCTCGATTTTTTCGCGCGGGGTGTCGTAGGTCAGACCAATCGTGAACTTCCACAGGCGGCTCTGGCGGCGGTCATAGTTTTGGATGTACTCCGCCGTGATTTTGGAATTTTCTATCGTGATAGCGACATTATCCGGGCTGCGGATGCGGGTGGAGCGGAAGGAAATGTCCTCAACAGTGCCCTCACAGTCGCCCAGCACGATGTAATCCCCGATGCCGAAGGGCCGCTCCAACACTAGTGTGATGCCCGCAATCAGGTTGTTCAGTGTGGACTGCGCGGCCAGCGAGACCGCCAGTCCGGCGACACCCGCGCCGGTCAGCAGGCCGGAGACCGGCACGCCGAGGCGGTCCAGCATGGCGATACCCGCAAACAGGCCGACCAGCGCATGAAAGATGTTCTCAAAAAAGTGTCCCATCGTCTGATTTGTTTCTAAATCCAGATGGTTCTGGGCACTGCGCAGCAAAAGCCGGGTGACCGGGGCCGCACGCCAGCAGCCGAGCGAGATATAGAAGATGACCAGCAGGTCGGCAGCCAGATTCAGGTATTGCAAAAAAGCGGCGTCGCGCACCAGCTCAAACGGCAGCGACTTGACAGCAGCTGCGCCCAGCAGTACCCGAAAAAGGCTCGCCACCGGCGTAAGAAAACTGTCCAACAAGATGTAAAGCCACGATGCCATGTGACTTTTTGCGCGGCCCAGAAAACGCCGGGCGGCGAGCTTGTACACCTCGGGTGCACCGGCAGCCGCCAGCGCCAGCAGCGCCGCGGGCAGAAACGAGAGAAAATCGTGGGTGAGTTCTTCCATGGTGGGTACCTCAGTTGGGATGAAATAAGGGTGGTCCCGTTAGCGGGCGTTTACGGGTAGGTGCAGGGCCGGACATGTCCGGCCCCTACGGTGCTCCTCAGTGGACCGGAGGGATCAAGACCCCCTCCCTACGAACCACCCGTTTACGTTGCTTTGTAGGGAGCGGTCTTGACCGCTCCGCAGTGGGCTGTCGTTGGCGGGCAAGAATTTCCTTAATTATACCACACCCCCTTGCATTTTGTAAAATCTATGCTATAATACTTTCCGGAAAGTCTGTTTCAGGGCGGGGTGTGATTCCCCACCGGCGGTGAGCGGCATAGCCCGCAAGCCCGCGACCAGCTGCAAATGCGGCTGCTGACCCGGTGTGATTCCGGGGCCGACGGTTAAAGTCCGGATGAAAGAAACGGAAAGCTGTTTGCTTTGCTTTTTTTTGCGCCCTGTCGTATATTTTGCGGCAGGGCGTTTTGCTTTCGCAAGGGCAGGGCAGAGCCTCCCGGGTTCGTGAGCTGACTTTCACAAATTTTTACGGGAGGCATCTTCTCATGCAAAACAAGACTACCAACATCCGCAAGCTCACCGGCACCGCCATGCTCGGCGCTGTCGCCGCCGTACTTATGTACATGGAGTTTCCGATCCCCATCATGCCGTCCTTCGTCAAGCTGGACGTGTCCGAGCTGCCCGCGCTGCTGGCCGCCTACGCCTACGGGCCGGTGTCCGGCATCGCCGTGTGCCTGATCAAAAACCTTATCAAGCTGCCCAGCACCAGCACTGCTGCGGTGGGTGAACTGTTCAATTTCGTCATGGGTGCGTTGTTTGTAGGCGTCGCCGGCTTTGTGTACAAGCGCAGCAAGACCCGCCGCAGCGCACTCATCGGCGCAGGGCTGGGCGCACTGGCCATGGCCGTTGTGTCCGTGCCGTACAACTACTTCATCGTCTACCCGGCCTATGTGGTTTTGTATCATCTGCCGCTCGAAGCCATCATCGGTATGTACCAGGCCATCAACCCCAGCGTGGACGGCCTGCTGACCTGCCTGATCACCTTCAACTTCCCGTTTACCTTGTTTAAAGGTCTGCTGGACGCGGCGCTCTGCTTCCTGATTTACAAGCCGCTGTCCGGCGTGCTGCACGGGAGAAAGTGAAAAAGGCTTCCCCCGCGCAGGGGGAAGCTGTCACCGAAGGTGACTGATGAGGGCCGGGTTGACGCAACCACTCGTCTATGGGCGGCAAGGAGAGCTTTGCCCTCATCCGGCCTCGGGCGGGGCCTCGGCCACCTTCCCCCGATGGGGAAGGCTCTCCTCCAAAACCACACACGCTGCCGCATTTGTCCCGCTTTTGTGCAAACCGTCTGAACTGCACAACGAAATATCGTTGACTTTGCCAAAAACCTGTGGTACACTAACTTCACAACAACAGAATAGCAACTTATCAAGAGCGGCTGAGGGAACAGGCCCGATGAAGCCCGACAACCTGCGTGTATGCGCAAGGTGCCAAGTCCTGCGGGAAACCGAAAGATAAGCGTTACCGCGCGCAGTCTTTCCGGCTGCGCGCTTTTTGTTTCCACGGTTGCGTTTCTGCCGAATATTTTATAGGAGGCTTTCCCCAATGTCCAAAGTTCTTTTCACGTCCGAATCCGTCACCGAGGGGCATCCCGACAAAATCTGCGACCAGATCTCCGACGCCATCCTCGACGCCATCCTGGCGCAGGACCCCGGTGCCCGCGTTGCCTGCGAGACGACCTGCTCCACCGGCCTCGTCCACATCATGGGCGAGATCACGACCAGCTGCTACGTGGACATCCCCGGCACGGCGCGCGAGGTCATCCGCTCCATCGGCTATGACCGCGCCAAGTACGGCTTTGACTGCGACACCTGCGGCGTCATCACCAACATCGACGGCCAGAGCCCCGACATTGCGCTGGGCACCAACGACGACGTGGCCGGTGCGGGCGACCAGGGCATGATGTTCGGCTACGCCTGCAACGAGACGCCCGAGCTGATGCCGCTGCCCATCAGCCTGGCCCACAAGCTGGCCAAGCGCCTGACCGAGGTGCGCAAGAACGGCACGCTGGATTACCTGCGCCCGGACGGCAAGAGCCAGGTCACCGTGGAGTACGACGACGGCAAGCCCGTGCGCATCGACGCGGTGGTCATTTCCAGCCAGCACAGCCCCGACATCAGCCAGGAGCAGCTGCATGAGGACATCCGCCGCGAGGTCATTGAGAAGGTCATTCCCGCCGAGCTGCTGGACGAGAACACGAAGTACTACATCAACCCCACGGGCCGCTTTGTTGTGGGCGGCCCGCAGGGCGACTCCGGCCTGACGGGCCGCAAGATCATCGTGGACACCTACGGCGGCTATGCCCGCCACGGCGGCGGTGCGTTCAGCGGTAAGGACCCCAGCAAGGTGGACCGTTCCGCCGCGTATGCCGCCCGCTGGGTCGCCAAAAACGTGGTTGCCGCGGGCCTGGCCACCAAGTGCGAGGTCGAGCTGGCCTATGCCATCGGCGTGGCAAAGCCCGTCTCCATCATGGTGGACACCTTCGGCACCGGCACCGTTGCCGACGAGAAGATCGTGCAGGCTGTCGAGAAGGTCTTTGACCTGACGCCCGCCGCCATTATCCGCGACCTTGACCTGCGCAAGCCCATCTACCGCCAGCTGGCCGCCTACGGCCACATGGGCCGCGAAGACCTGGGCGTGAAGTGGGAGAACACAGACCGCGTGGAGGTCCTGAAGGCCGCCGTGGCGGAGTAAATTAGCAGGAATTTTCGGCCCCCCGTGCAGCGTATGCGCGGGGGATTTTTGTTTGTGCGTAGCGCACCGGGTTGCGCACCGGTAGGCGCCGGGAACGGCCGCGGCGGGGTGATGGCACCCCGCCCTACGGGCTGTGGTAAACGGGCGGTTTGTAGGGCGAGGTCTTGACCGCTCCGGGATGTTGGCGGCACGATGAACGTCCGCGGGTCGTCGGGGACGCCGACCCCTACGGTAGGGGCGGATTCCATATCCGCCCGGGGCGTGCGCGGCGGCGCGGGGCGGCCGATACATTCATTTACTGCAAATAAATTTGCCAAATGCCGCGCAATGCGGTATAATACCCTTATCTGTGAAAGTGCGGCGATTTTGCGGGAAGGGGGACGGCTATGGAACAGCAGGAACAACAGCTTATGAAGCTGGAAGGCACCGTCGAGCACGTCATCTACGAGAACGCCGACTCCGGCTACGCAGTGTTCGAGGTGGACGCGGGCGGCACCGACGTGGTCGTCGCCGGCAACGTCGGCGGGGTGGACAACGGCATGAGCGTGACCGTCTACGGCCACATGGTCAACCACCCCAGCTACGGCGAGCAGTTCCGCGCCGAGAGTATCGAAGCGCGCCTGCCCGAGGACCGCACCGCCATTTTAAGCTACCTGTCCAGCGGCGTGCTGCCCTATATCGGGCCGTCCACCGCTAAGAAGATCGTGGCAAAATTCGGCGATGATACGCTGACGGTCATCGCCGAGACCCCGCAACGGCTCTGCGAACTCAAGGGCATCACCGAGCAGAAGGCGGCTATCATCTCCAACGAGTTCCGCCGCATGTACGGCGTGCGGGAGGTCGTGGCCTGGTTTGCCCGGTACGGCATGACCGCCCAGCAGGCCGTGACCTGCTACCGCGCGCTTGGGCCGCACACCGTCGAGGCGCTGACCCAGAACCCGTATCTGCTCTGCGGCGAGCCGCTGCAATTAAAGTTCGGCCAGGTGGACACCATCGCGGCGGCGCTGCAATTTGAGACAGGCTGCCGCCTGCGGGTGGCGGCGGGGCTGCTCTACGCGCTGCGGCACAACGCGGGCAACGGTCACACCTGCCTGCCGCGGGATAAATTGCTTGAATCTACGTCGAAATTTCTCCGCCTGCCGCTGGGCGACCTGGAAGCCGCGCTCGACGAGCTGCTCTCCTCCGAGGAGCTGCGCACCCGCACGTTTGACGGCGTCGAGTACATCTACCTGCCCGACCTGCTCTCCGCCGAGGAGGACATTGCCGCGCGGCTCGGCCAGCTTTCGACGTTCCCCACCGAGGCCCCGCCGACGCTGGATGCGGACATCCGCGTGCTGGAAATGGCGCAGGGCTTTGCATACGCGCCGCTGCAGCGGCAGGCCATACGCCTGGCGCTGTCCAGCCGGGTCATGGTGCTGACCGGCGGCCCCGGCACCGGCAAGACGACCACCGTCAACGCGATTCTGAGCCTGTACGAGGCACTGTATGACCGCGTGGCTCTGTGTGCCCCCACGGGCCGCGCCGCCAAGCGGTTGAGTGAGCTGACAAACCACGCTGCATCGACGATTCACCGCTTGCTTGAGGTGGACTACAGCAGCGGCAGCGTGCGGTTCATCCACAACGAAAAGAACCTTTTAAAATATGACGTCATTATCCTCGACGAGATGAGTATGGTGGACGTCAAGCTGTTTCAGGCGCTGCTGGCTGCGGCGCGGTACCACTGCCGCATCATTATGGTGGGCGACGCCGACCAGCTGCCCAGCGTCGGGCCGGGCAACATTCTGGGTGAGATTTTAAAGGCGGGCGTTGTGCCGACGGTACGTCTTACCGATATTTTCCGCCAGGCGCAGCGCAGCCTGATTGTCCAGAACGCCCACCGCATTGTGGAGGGGCAGATGCCGCAGAAGGGCGGGCCGAAGGACGATTTCTTCCTGATCGAGTCCAACGGCCTTGCCTGCCAGAAGCTGGTCTGCGACCTTGTCAGCACGCGGCTGCCGAAAGCCTACGGCTTTGACCCCGTGCGGGACATTCAGGTGCTTTGCCCGACGAAGGTCGGCCCCACCGGCAGCGTTGAGCTGAATAGGCGGCTGCAGGATATTCTGAACCCGCCCGCCAAGGGCAAGGGGCAGATCGGCACGGCGGAGAGTGCCAAAATATTACGTCTGGGCGATAAAGTCATGCAGGTCAAGAATGACTACGACATCACGTTTGAGCGTGCCGGGGCCGAGGCAGGTGTCGGCGCGTACAACGGCGATTTGGGCATCATCACGGCGGTGGACGTGGACGCGCGCAGCGTGACGGTCCAGATGGATGACAAAAAGTACACCTACACCGCCGATCAGCTGAACGAGCTGGAGCCCGCTTACGCCGTGACCGTCCACAAGAGCCAGGGCTCGGAGTTCCCCGCGGTGATCCTGCCCGTGGCCGACGTGCCCGCCCGGCTGTGCTACCGCAACCTTTTGTACACTGGCGTGACCCGCGCGCGGAAGCTCTGCGTCCTGACCGGCACCGCCCGCACCGAGCAGACCATGGTCGAGAATGTGCGGCAGAATATGCGGTACAGCGGGCTGCGGTATTTGCTGAAGGACGCGGCGACACCGACAGAGGAGAAGCAGGAACAGCTCTCGGCGACGTGAGCGGGCACGGAGGGGTCAAGACCTCTCCCTACGAACCGCCCGTTCACCCAGGCCTGTAGGGAGCGGTCTTGACCGCTCCGCAGGGGGGCTGGGGTTGACGGGAAAGCCACACACGTAGGAGCATACTGGCGATAGAACGACGATATTTTACCAATGGAGAACTATCCATGAAACAATACGACATCGGAATTGACCTGGGCACGACCTCCATTATCATTGCCACCGAGGAGCAGGGCGTTGTGTTCCGCCAGCCGACCATCGGCGCGGTGGACACGCGGACGAACTCCATCCTTGCGGTGGGGGACGAGGCATTAAAAATGGTGGGCCGCGCACCCGCGCACATTGACTTGGTGCGCCCGCTGCGGGACGGCATAATCCAGGACCACCGCATGACGAACGAGCTGATCGTCCGGTTTGTCAACCAGGTCTGCCGCTCGCGCATCTTCAAGCCGCGCATTGCGGTCTGCGTGCCTGCGGCCATCACCGGCATCGAGGCGGACGCTGTTGTGGAGTCCGTCATGGCGGCGGGCGCCAGGCAGGTCTACCTTGTGGACGAGCCTGTGGCGGCGGCGCTGGGCGCGGGCTTGCAGATCCGCCAGCCCCACGGCTGCATGGTCGTGGACATCGGCGGCGGCTCCACCGACATTGCGGTCATCAGCATGGGCGGGCGGGTCAAGGCCGCCAGCCTGCCTGTGGCGGGCAACGCCTTTGACAGCTGCATTGCCCAGTACGTGCAGGAAAAATACCAGATTGCCATCGGCCCGCTGACCGCCGAGCAGCTGAAAAAGCAGGTCGCCTGCTGCACCAGGAGCGAGTTTGAGGGCGTTATGGAGGTGCGCGGCCACTCGTGGGAGACGAACCTGCCCGCGCGGCGCATCATCTATACCCGCGACCTGTACGAACCCGTGCAGGAGCTGGCCGCCCGTATTGCCAACGCAGCCCGCAACGTGCTGGAAAGCACCCCGCCCGAGCTGGCGGCGGATGTGTCCGGCACCGGCATTTTGCTGACGGGCGGCGGCTCGCTGCTGCGCGGGCTGGCCGGGTATATCGCGGGCGAGCTGCACACCGATGTGGCCATCGCCCCCGACCCGCTGAACTGCGTGGCCCGCGGCACGGCCATCAGCCTGAGCGAGGGCAAGTATCTGAGCGCCGGGTTCCGGGATGCCACGCCGAAGGTGTGGAATAGAAGGTTGAACCATAGTCACGACCCGTTTACGGGGGAGTGAAGAACCGTTGACTGAGCGGCCGACCCGGTAGGCGTATGCCGACGGGAGCGCGCGTGAACCATACGCTGCGCACGTAGGGGCCGGGCGCGCCCGGCCCTGCACGTCCCCGCAAACGCCCGATACCGGGAAACCCGCGGGCCGGGCATATCCGGCTCCTACTGCGCATTTTTAAATAAAATCTATGGCAACACCGCATAATTCCCGCCTGACGGCTTAAGCACCGCTCCGGCGGCTGCGGCACGGCATCTGCGTTGCCAAAATGCTCGATAATACACAAAGTATTATCTGCGCTTTTGGCTTAGCAGCTGCCGCACCTCGCTCGCCGTATCGGCACTTAGAATTATGCGGTATTGCCCAAAACGAAAGGTGAACTCCATGGCTGACATCACCAAGGAATATCTCGCGCTGCGCGACCAATATATTGAGAGCCGGTTTGCGCGGCTCAACCCCGTACAGCGGCAGGCGGTCTTTGCCACCGAGGGCCCGCTGCTGATTCTGGCGGGCGCGGGCTCCGGCAAGACCACCGTGCTGGTCAACCGCATTGCCAATATCATCCGCTTCGGCTCCGCCCACGGCAGCACCGAACTGCCGCGGCCCGTGACCGAGGCCGACCTCAACGACCTGCGCAATGCCGTTGCCGCGGGCCGCGACCTGCCGCGGGAGACCGCCTATCTGGCCGTGCGCCCCGCGCGTCCCTGGAACGTGCTGGCCATCACCTTTACGAACAAGGCCGCGGGCGAACTCAAGGAGCGTCTGCGTGCCATGCTGGGCGACACGCTGGGCAGTGACGTCAACGCGTCAACCTTCCACTCCGCCTGCGTGCGGATGCTGCGCCGCGACGCCGAGCGCATCGGCTTCCCCAAGAGCTTCACGATCTACGACTCCGACGACCAGCAGCGCGTCATCAAGCAGATCTACAAAGACCTGATGATCGACGACAAATTCCTGCCCGTCAAGTCGGCCATCGGGCAGATTTCTTCCTTTAAAGATAAGCTCCTGTCCGCTGAGGATGTGGCGGGGGAGCCGTTCGCCAATACGAAGGCGCAGCTCGTCTCCAAAATCTACACGGCCTACGCGGGCCGCTTAAAGGCCGCGGGCGCCATGGACTTTGACGACCTGATTTTCCACACCGTCAAACTGCTGCAAAATGACGCGGAAGCGCGGGAATACTACCAGAACCGCTTCCGCTATGTCGTCGTGGACGAGTACCAGGACACGAGCATTGCGCAGTTCCATCTGGTGCGGCTGCTGGCGGGCGGCACCAACAACGTCTGCGTCGTTGGCGACGATGACCAGTCTATCTACAAATTTCGCGGTGCTACGATTGAAAATATCCTCAACTTTGAGAAGGTTTTCACCGGGGCAAAAACGATCCGTCTGGAACAAAACTATCGCTCCACCGCCAATATTCTGAACGCCGCCAACAGTGTCATCAAGAACAACATGGGCCGCAAGGGCAAGACCCTGTGGACCGACCACGGCGACGGCGAGAAGGTCCACCACTACACCGCGACGAACGAGCAGGACGAGGCCAGCCACATTGCGGACGTCATCGGCGAGCATTTGAGAGAGGGCGCGAGCCTGAAGGACCACGCCGTGCTCTACCGCATGAACGCTCAGTCCAACCCGATCGAGACCTACTTTGCCCGCGCGGGCATCCCGTACCGCATTGTGGGCGGCCAGCGCTTCTTTGACCGCAAGGAGGTCAAGGACATCAACAGCTATCTGGCCGTCATCGTAAACCCGCGGGACGACGTGCGCCTGCGCCGCATTATCAACGAGCCTGCGCGTAAAATTGGCATGACGACGATTGAAAAGATTGGTGAGCTGGCAGCCTCCAAGGGCGTGCCGATGATGGAAATCATTGCCCATGTGCGGGACTACCCGGAATTGCAGCGCGCCGCCGCGGCGCTCGAGCGCTTCTATGAGATGTACCGCGAGCTGTGCGATCTGTCGGTAAGTGAGCCGCTGGACCAGTTTGTGGGTGACGTCATCGCCAAGTCCGGCTACGAGGCAATGCTCAAAGCCATGAAGGAGGAGGGCGAGACCCGCCGCGAGAACCTGGGCCAGCTGGTCAGCAGCATTAAGACCTACGCCGACCAGAACGGCGAGGATGCGACGCTGTCGGGCTTTTTGGAGGAGGTCGCGCTGATTTCCGATTTGGACAGCTACGACAACGACGCCGACAGCGTCACGATGATGACGATCCACTCGGCGAAGGGCCTGGAATTCCCGTATGTTTTTGTCGTAGGTATGGAAGATGGTATCTTCCCCGGCGAGATGGCCAAGTATAATGAGGAGGACATGGAGGAGGAGCGCCGCCTCTGCTACGTGGCCATCACTCGAGCCAAGAAGGAGCTGTACTTGTCCACCTCCCGCACGCGGATGATCTTCGGCCAGACGCGCCGCAACCCGCCGTCTGCCTTCCTGAGTGAAATCGACCCCGGTCTGCTGGACGAGACCCAGAGCCCCGAGCTGACCGGCTACGGTGGCGGCTTCGGTGCGGGGTACGGCAGCTACAGCACCAACGTCCCGGGCGGGCGCAGCGGGTACTCCGGTGCGTCCCGCGGCTACCTGAACAGCGAGTACAACGCGCGCCCCCGCGGCGGGTTCGGCGGCGGCTACAGCAGCGGCTTTGCCAGCGGCGGCCACGAAAGCCCCAACTCCTACGGCGGACGCCATCAAGTGCAGAGCACGGGCTTTGGCTCGGGCTACGGACGCAGCCGCAGCGCGGGCAACACGGCACCCGCGGGCGCGGGCACATCCACGCTGGCCGGTGCGCCGTCCGCTGCCCCTCAGAAGAAGGCGGCTGCCGCCAGCTACGCGGCGGGGGACATTGTGGAGCACCGCGTGTTTGGCCGCGGCAAGGTGCTGAAGGCCACGCCGATTGCGGGGGACTGTATTGTCGAGATTCAGTTTGACCGCGTCGGCGTCAAAAAGACGATGGCAAACTATGCGCCGCTGAAAAAAGTGGAGGAATGATATGCTGGTACAACTCATTGCCCATACAAATGACCCGGAAAAAACAATCGCTGCAGCGGCAAAGCTCTGCTACTCCGATGCGCACATTGAGACGCTGCTGGACGGCCTGACACCCGAAAAAACCGAGGCGTTTTTGCAGCGGCTGAACGACGTCGGCCACGCCAGCCCAATCGAGCACGCCAGCTTTACGTTCGGCATCGAGGGCGTGTCTCGCACGTTCCTGGCGCAGGTGACGCGCCACCGCATCGGCAGCTTCAGCGTGCAGAGCCAGCGCTACGTGCGGCTGGAGGATTTCCGCTACGTCATCCCGCCGGAGATCGAGGCCATCCCCGAGGCCAGAGCCCAGTTCATTGCGTCGATGAACGATGACGCGAAGAAGTATCTTGAGTTGGTGCAGACGCTCGAAAATGCCCACACAGCGCGGCTTATGGCGGATGGTCTCGATGAAAAGGCCGCCCGCGCCAAGGCGTCCAAACAGGCCAACGAGGACGCCCGCTTTGTGCTGCCCAACGCCTGCGAGACGAAGATGGTTATGACGATGAACTGCCGCAGCTTGCAGAATTTCTTCAACCTGCGCTGTTGCAACCGCGCCCAGTGGGAGATTCGCGCCGTCGCGGACGAGATGCTGCGGCTGGTGCTGCCGCTGGCCCCGCACATCTTCGCGAGCGCCGGCCCGCGGTGCCTCGTCGGCCCCTGCCCGGAGGGCCGCATGTGCTGCGGAAAACAAACGGAAGTACGCGCAAAATACGCCAAGCTCAAGGAGGAGGCAGTATAAATGGGACAGCTTATCATTTTTGAGGGGCTGGACGGCTCCGGAAAAGGCACCCAGACAAAACTGACGGCTCAGCGTTTAAAAGAACAGGGGAGAGAACTGCGGCAGATCACCTTCCCGGATTATGAAAGCGAGTCCTCGGCGCTCGTCAAAATGTACCTATCCGGCGCGTTCGGCGACAAGCCTGACGACGTGAACGCCTACGCGGCGTCGAGCTTTTACGCCGTGGACCGCTTTGCCAGCTACAAGACCGACTGGGGCGAGTTTTACCGTGAGGGCGGGCTGGTGCTGTCGGACCGGTACACGACGTCCAACGCCGTACACCAGTGCTCGAAGCTGCCGCCGATGCACTGGGACGGTTTTCTGAATTGGCTGTTCGACTTTGAGTACAAGAAGTTCGGCATCCCCGCGCCCGACGCGGTGATTTATTTAGCGGTTGACCCCGAGGTGTCACAGCGGCTCATCACCGAGCGATACCACGGCGACGAGAGCAAGAAGGATATCCAGGAGAAGGACACCGAGTATCTGGCCCGCAGCCGCGCCGCCGCCGAGTACTGCGCCCGCACGCTGGGCTGGCACCGCATTGAATGCACCGCCGACGCAAACGGCGCAAAATCCATGCGCTCCGTGGAGGATATTAACGCAGAAATCCTTGCAGAATTGGCGGGAATACTGTAAAATAAACAGGTATGCTTTGGGAGTGTCGCAGGGGAGGAATTTATCCCTCCCGCGGGGGTTCGTGGTGACGCGAACGGCCCGGGCGGATATGGAATCCGCCCCTACGTGGCAGCACACCAGACTGTTCCCGCCGCACACGCCCGGAGGGGTCAAGACCCCTCCCTACGAAATGACGTGAACGGGCAGCTTGTAGGGAGCGGTCTTGACCGCTCCGTTTGTTCCCGCCGCCATTCAGTCTCCGAGGGCGTCTGGAACGCCGACCCCTGCGCTTACCGCTCAATAAAAATAGTTTTACTTTACAAAAAGAGGTGATGCCCATGCTGCGTAAGGCTACCGCTGATGATCTGCCCGCGCTGACGGCGCTGCGCCGCGGGGCTGCCAAAGCGAACCCCGTCGATGCGGCGGGCTGGCTGCAAAACGTCGCCGGGCTGGAAAATATTCTGGTGCTGGAAAAAAGCGGCCAGCCCGCGGCTATGCTGGCGGCGGTGCCGGTCAAGTACGGCCAGCACCGCGGCGTCTGGCTGTGCGGCGCAGCCGGGGTGCAGGGCGTGCCGATGGACCGCCTGCTGCCCAAAATCATGGAGGGCTGTCTGCGTGCCTACGGGGCCAGCGGGTTTGACTTTGCCGTCACAACGCCCGACGACGCCCGGCGCGCCGAGGACCTGAAAATGCTCGGCTTCAAAAGCCAGCTGCCGCTGCGGGTCATACAGACGCCCATCCGCCGTGACCTGTTCGCCCAGGCGGCGTTTGACAGTCTGACCGTCCACAAGCTGCTGGAACGGCGGCACATCTACCAGCCCGGCTGCATCAGCCTGCCCGAGGAGGCCATGAACGAAACCATGACCCAGCTCTACCGCCGCGGGCTGACCGTGGTGTCCACCCGGCGCGGCTACGGGCTGTACTTTACCAAGGGCGACACGCTGCAATTTCTGGAATTACAGGCCGACAACGACCACTGCGCCGACCAGCTTTTGCAGGCCGCGCGGGAAAAGACCGGTGCGGCCAACGCCCGCATCCTGCTGGCCGAGAACCAGACGCTTTACCTCGGCTCAGGCCGCCGCTGCGGCTACGGAATGATCGCCTTTTTAGGCCGCCCTTTCTCCGTGACCGATGCGTATTTCAGGATGCTGCTGTAAGAGGCGGCCCTACCGGCAAGCCACGGAAGGCCTGTACCGTAGGGGACGCACATGCGGCCCCTACAGACTGCCGCTCTTATTGGCTGCAAAAAGCAAGGAATCTATAAAAAAGTTAGGAGTCTCCCATGAGGATCAATCGCACAAATCCGGAGCAGCCTGCGGCTCAGCCGGTGCAGAGCCATGCACCGCTCAAGGCGCAGACCGAGGTAAACGGCTTTGAACTGCCCGAGCAGGAAATCCCGAAGGAAAACCAGAAGGAACCCCCGAAGGCTGCAAAGCCGCCGAAGCCCAAAAAGGAAAAACCCGCCAAGAAGCCCCGCCGCCAGCCGGTGGAGGAGGTCGAGGACGACGAGGAGAACGAGCAGCCACGCCGCCGTTTCCCGTTTGGCTGCCTGATCGTGCTCGTCATTCTGGCGCTGGTCGGCTTTGGCGGCTATAAGGTCAGCCAGTTCTACGCCGAGCTGGACGGCCAGAAAACGCTGGGCCCGACCCAGACCATCACCGTGCCCGAGGGTTCGTCCGTCGCCGGCATTGCGACCCAGCTCAAGGACGCCGGTGTCATCGAGTATGACTGGCTGTTCAAGCAGTACGTCAAGTACAGCGGCAAGGCCGGTGAGATCCAGTACGGCGACTTTGAAGTCCAGTCCGGCATGGCCTACAACGACATCATCAAGGCGCTGTCCGTCGTGACCCGCCGTGCAACGGTGAACGTCACGATTCCCGAGGGCACAACTGCCGTCGGCGTGGCGCAGATTTTCGTGGACGCAGGCCTTGTGGACGACGTGGACACCTTCCTGTCCTGCGCCAACGGCAACGACGGCACGGATTGGAGTAAGTACGATTTCTGGAACGCCATCCCCGACAATGACCGCCTGATGAAGTGCGAGGGCTACCTTTTCCCGGACACCTACAATCTCTATAAGGACGAGAGCGTCGCCTACTATGTGGATGCCCTCTACGGCGAGTTTGCGTCCAAGACCGCCGCTCTGGCCGACACGGCCGCCGCCAAGGGCACGAGTCTGGACGACGTGGTCAAGCTGGCCAGCTTCATTCAGGAGGAGGCCGGTTTGGAGAGCGAGGACGCCAAGGTCAGTGCCTGCTTCCACAACCGCCTGGAATCCAGCGACCCGCAGTGGGCCGAGCACAAGCTGGAATCCAACGCCAGCAGCTATATCATGAAGGACAGCGAGAACAACTATCTGTGGAACTCTCCGACGGCGGAGTACTTCGGCTGGCCGGAGCAGGGCGCGATCCCCGATGACGTGCTGGCCCTGTACGACACCTACGCCATCAGCGGCCTGCCCGCAGGCCCCATCTCCTGCCCGGGCTACGCCGCCATGGAGGCCGCGCTGAACCCTGATGAGGAGTATATCAACGAGGGGTATTACTTCTTTGTCACGGGCCATCCCGGCACCGATGTGGCAGGGCAATACTTCTACGCCAAGACCGCTGACGAGCACTACCAGAACTGCGTCAAGGCCGGGTGGGCGTCGTAACTCCCCCTTGGCCCTCCTACGGGGCCACCTCCCTCGCAGAGGGAGGCAAGAGCTTTCGCTAACGATACAAATCCCCAAGCGCCCGCTTCCTACCGGGCGCTTTTTACGCAAAACGGAGGAAATCACTATGCTGCAACAGCCGGAACTGCTGGCCCCCGCGGGCAGCCTGGAAACGCTGAAATACGCCGTCATGTACGGCGCGGATGCCGTCTACTGCGCCCTGCCGGAATTTGGCATGCGCGCCGCACCCGTCAACCTGACCGTGGGCGAACTGCACGAGGGCTGCATCTTTGCCCATGCCCGCGGCAAAAAGGTCTATCTGACGCTGAACACCCTGCCCACGAACGAGGAACTTTCCAAGCTGCCCCGGTACATTCAGGACGCCGCCGAGGCGGGCGTGGATGCGTTCATCATTGCCGACCTGGGTGTGCTGGCGCTGGCCAAAAAGTACGCCCCACAGGTCGAGCGTCATGTCTCGACCCAGGCAGGCATCACGAACTATGAGGCCGCAAAGGTCTGCTACGAGCTGGGAGCCAAGCGCGTTGTGCTGGCCCGCGAACTGCCCCTGACCGAGATCGCGCAGATCCGCGACAACTGCCCGCAGGATCTGGAGCTGGAGGCGTTCGTCCACGGCGCCATGTGCATGAGCGTGTCCGGACGGTGCCTGCTGTCCAGCTACATGACGGGCCGCAGCGGCAACCGCGGCGAGTGTGCCCAGCCCTGCCGCTGGAAGTACAGTCTGGTGGAGGAGCACCGTCTCGGTCAGTACATGGAGATCGGCGAGAGCGAGGACAACGGCAGCTACATCCTGAACGCCAATGACCTGTGCACCGCGCCGTTTATAGATTTGATCTGTAAAGCGGGCGTTGACTCACTGAAGATCGAGGGCCGTGCCAAGACGTTCTATTACGTTGCATCTGTCGTCAGCGCCTACCGCCGCGCGCTGGACGCCTTCCTGGCGGACCCGTACAACGATAGCTTTGAGCTGCCCGACGATGTCATTGAGGAGCTGAACCGCACGAGCCACCGCCACTACTCGCCGGGATTCTACTTCGGCAAGGAACAGGCCCAGCAGACTCCCAGCCACACCTATGTGCGCGACTGGGATTTCATCGGTACGGTGGACGGCTGGGAGAACGGCGTTGCTCACTGCACCCAGCGTGGCAAGTTCGCGGTGGGGGACAGCATCGAAATTTTGCAGCCCGACGGCAGCGTCGTCAAGCTGACGCCTGCGTGGATCGAGAACGCCGACGGCGAGCGCGTGGACGCCACCCCGCACCCGATGATGCAGTACACCATCCCCTGCGAGACGCCGCTGATGGCGTACAGCCTGATTCGGATGCAGAAGCAGTGATTGTACTTTTGCCGGGGCGGATGCTTGCATCGACCCGCGGGCAGATGCGAGCATCCGCCCCTACAAAGCAGCCACAAAAATAATAAAAAAATCTGCAAAAATCCCTTGACTTTTCTGTCGGTATCCCTTATAATAGTTCCTGCGCTGGTCGTGAGGTGCACGTCACGCAACGCCGCGCAGGCTGGGTATGGCCCGGTAGTTCAGTTGGTTAGAACGCTAGCCTGTCACGCTAGAGGTCGTCAGTTCGAGCCTGATTCGGGTCGCCATACGCTGCTATAGCTCAGTTGGTAGAGCGCATCCTTGGTAAGGATGAGGTCAGCAGTTCAAATCTGCTTAGCAGCTCCAGCGCTGATGCCCACAGTGTAAGATACGCATTGTGGGCATCATTAGTATAGGGGCATAGCTCAGTTGGTAGAGCAGCGGTCTCCAAAACCGCGTGCCGAGGGTTCGAATCCTTCTACCCCTGCCAAAAGCCGCTTATCTCGTTTGAGGTAAGCGGCTTTTTGTTTTTTGCTGCGTCGTAGGGGGCCGCATATATACGGCCCGCGGGTTGGCGGGAGCGACCCGACCACGGCTGGCATCTGGAATGCTAAACAGGCGTTTACTTACGATGCGCCGAAAAAAAGATGTGGACTGATCCACATCCTCTAAAACAAAAACAAATCCGAAACAATGCTTCACAAAGAAGATTGAGTTCGGATTTGCACAATATGGTGGAGCTGACGGGAGTCGAACCCGTGTCCGAAAAGAAATCAGTTAGAGTATCTCCGGGCGCAGTGTGTTTATTAAATTTCCCTTGGTGCGGGCGAGCACACACGCACTACACCTTGGTAGCTTCATAAGTTCATGCCGGGCCGCAAAGCTTAAGCCCGTTCACGTTCAGTACCTAATCGACGCCCTGACCCCATGCGGTACTAACACGGGCAGGACGGCAGCGCCTAATTAGGCAGCTACGGCAACAGGATAATTGTTGTCAGTTAATTTAAGTTGGCGCTTTTATCGTGGGTCACCGCCACGGCCCGCTGCTCACGCCTCTCTCTCCCCGTCGAAACCATTACAGCCCCGTATATTCGGCAGGCAAGCCCACCGGGAAAGTGAAGTAGAAACAACTTATCGCTGCGTTTTGAGTGCGCGGTCAATGTCGCGCTTGGCGTCGCGTGCCGCAGCAGACGCACGCTTGTCATACAGCTTTTTGCCCTTGCACAGGCCCAGCTCCAGCTTGACGCGCCCCTTTTTAAAGTAAAGAGAGAGCGGCACCAGCGTGTAGCCCTGCAGCTTGATCTGCTGCCCCAGACGGCGGATCTCCGCCTTGTGTGCCAGCAAACGCCGTGGACGGCGCGGGTCCTTGTTGAAGATGTTGCCCTGCTCATAGGGGCTGATGTGGATGCCCTTGGCGACCAGCTCGCCGTCATCGATGTCTGCCCAGGAATCCTTCAGGTTGACCCCTCCGGCGCGCAGGCTCTTGACCTCGGTGCCTACCAGCTCGATGCCTGTTTCCAGTGCCTCGATGACAAAGTATTCGTGGCGCACCTCACGGTTGACGGCAATCATTTTTTTTGCACACTTGTCCTCTGCCATGGGGCACACCTCCTTTGCTATTGTGGTAGGATATTAAGTATAGCGCACCTGCGCGGGAAAGTCAAGCATCCGCCGCCGGATTTATGCAGCACTTTGCGCGGAAAAATGCAAAAATTATAATTTTTGCAAAACTCTGTTGACATTCTCATTCAAATCCGCTATAATAATAAAGCTGATTCGAGACGGCCCGGTTGACCGGGTGTAGCGCAGTTTGGTAGCGCGCTTGAATGGGGTTCAAGA
>ERZ831773.941-NODE-941-length-34038-cov-5.287938_pt1 | contig 34038 bp, 27 predicted proteins | sample MGYA00519696_ERZ831773 | MGnify/ENA primary metagenome ERZ831773 (study PRJEB31850, sample SAMEA3708720) | human gut metagenome | biome: human gut; feature: human-associated habitat; material: faeces | place: China | collected 2014 ...
AAATTGTTTCTCTCCGTTCGAAATGACAATATAATCCGCACCTGTCGGGCTTGTCCACATAAATGGATACGGGAATCCGCCTTCAGTGTCAAAACGCAGTGTATGGGCTTTTCCGGCAGGGATTACGAATGTATAATTTGCATCTTCGAGAAGATCACCATTAGCGTAATTGTATGATTTCATTGTAATATCCCGAGAACTGTCGTTCTTGTAAATATAATTCGAAGTATACGAATAATCCGAGTCAGAGCAACCGATAAATAATGCAGCGGTGAATGCGGTTATGGATATAATCAATATTTTTCTCATAATCATAATAATTTGATAATTAACAAGTCCAGTTAAGGAATGTATGGATAAACGTATCCCATAACGCCGAAATTCTTTCGTTCCGTCCAATTTCGATCTCCTTTTTTTCTTGTTCCGAGCCAGTTCCAATACCATGATGAAACTTTTCGCCATGCGCCAAGATTTTCCTGAGTTAAATAACTGATGGTGTAGACCATTTTCTTATCCTTATATTGACTGTCTTCAATCAAATAAAGAGGAACCGTACCGGGGCGCTGTGATGAAAATACCCATGCCTTTATTCCATATTGTGAAAATTCGGGATAGGTTCGCTGGTCGTATGCATATTTACCATGATGAAACCCGTTTTCATATATTGGCTTCAGAAGAGAATAGTTGGGATGGCTTGACGAAGGCCGTGATCCATAGGCCATAAAATGCTGCTTTGACGTTTTGGGTTCTAATGTCCGTGATCCATTATAATACACCGAAGGATTAGGCGTATAATTGGAAACATTATCTATCCAAAAGTCATAAGGCCAATCTGTATTCTTGTAAGCACAAAATGAATTGATAGGCATGTCTGTCGGTATTTTTATTGACTTTGTTGCCAGTTCACTATTCTGAATTTTTGCTTTTATCGTTGCGCTGCCGGATGACTTAAATACAACAGTGACACTATTTGATGTTTGGGATACGATCCAATAATATTTGGAAGGTAGTCCTTCAAATTCCCATTTGTCAACTGTTCCGGTGTAATTACTTAACCTGTATACTGTCCACTCTCCCGTGTGGGGATTTGGCGATCCGTAAATTGTACCCCGTGAAGTTACATTAATTTTTTTGATTACATCATAGTCTGTTCCGTCAATTAATTTTAGATGTGCTGTTAGGGTCCGTTCACCGAGAGTATTGAATCGCAGTTTTATCGACCGATTCTCTTTTTTGATGATTGTGTATCCTTCGCCGGAAACTGTCCAGCCGGAATTTGATATGGCGGATGGCAGCTTATCACTTTGGGGCAATGAATAAGTTACCTCAGTATCCGTATAAATCTGCGATGTGCCGATGATAAGGTTTTTGAAATCTGCCGCCCAGAACATGTAGGGATTATCAAAAATCATATCCACAATAATATCGTCAACGAGATGAAGTGCTTTAACATCTCGACGCCATCCGCGCCAAAGTCTGTTTCCCACTACTGTTCCTTCGATCTGTTTTAGGGTAAGTCCCTGATTGATCAGTCCTTCAACGACTCCGGTATAATTTTCAAAATAGTCAGGTCTTATTTTGTTCACTTGATTTGGGTATAGCCAATTCATAAATGCAAATTGGATTCCCCGAGCCCAACTTTCCTTGAGTATTCCATCCGCCAGCACAAAATCTTCAATTCGATTAGAGCCAGGCAATTCAACGACAGCCCGATGGTGTGAAGCGTGTCCGAGTTCATGGAGCGCAGTTGATGTAATTTCCCATCGGGATCTTGTATTGCCTTTAACCTTTCTGAATATCCGAATATCAGGCCATATTCCGACGGTAATTCCTGCATGGTCGCCATTTTTTCCGACATCTTTCTTATAAAAGGCGCATAGTTTTATTCGACCACGTTTAGGTCTTGTAATCCCAAACGGATTGTCGTGGAAAATAGCCCGGCAAGCACGATGTATTGCGGCGAACATTGCATCTTCGGTGTCTCCGGAGATTACCAACTCCCAACGTCCGGTCATTCGGGGACCTTTTGTTTTTGCCTGCCATGTGAGACCATCCCGAATATCCCAATATTTTTGATCCTCCCAGAATATCTTATATCGTGCAGGTTGTTTGAAGCTACCTAACGAGGTTGCCTCACCATTAGCGTTTGTAAAGCATTCCTCAAAATGAAGAAGATGATGACATCGAACCCGAACCCCAACAAGAGGAATAGTTTGACCATTGAAGTCATCAACGTACCGAACACTTGCATAGGGACGCCATTTGTAGCTTGAGCGTGTTTGAGCAGTTTGGTCGGGCAATCTCATGGATTTTATCATCACCCGATCCCACACGTCCTCAGTCAGTTTATTTGACACGCCAGCATTAATATCATTGTCATCAAAAGTTTCGACAATTACTTCATCGAGTATTTCATGGATAATGCCATCCGGAAATATATAGTCAGTCGGCACTTTAGTATAATGCCAAGGATAGCCATAAGTATTTGTAGTATCGTTTTCAAAGAATTCAACTTCTTCATCTGTCAGTTCCCGGTCAAGGGGATAGGTGAAAAGCATAAGATTCGAGGAGTCCAGTAATCTGGTATATTCCGTTGAATCTTTAGGCAAGAAACGGACGTAATAATGTGTCGGTTTTAATTTTATTGTCGGTTGTCCCATCTCTACAGATACTTTATCCATTGCCATTTGAACATTAGTCAGAGAATAGGGGTTGTCTTGGGCTGCGAGTGCCGATCTGGTCTTGCTCTCTCTTATTGGAGTGTCAGAAGGTGGTTCCTCAAATTTGGAGCAGCCGATCAGCAGGACCGCAATAGCTAAAACAAGTAGATTTTTCTTCATAGGATTGAGGTTTAGGTTGAAATAAAGATATTAATTATGAAGTGTAAGCCCACAAATAAGCCGTAATTGGAGGGCTATGAGAACTATTTCCCGAACGTTCGGGTGTAGGAAACCGACGGCATGATCGGCACTAAAACAGTCGCCTTATAGGTCCCTTGGTATGGATAGATGCAGACCGGGTTCTTGTGCCATGTCCAGTTGATGATCGAGAACTGCCAGTTACGGACGCCGTTGCGTTTCCGGCGCTCCATGTTGTAGCTTATGTCCGAACGGAAGTAATTGCGCATGCGCATCGAAGGATAGGCCGTAATGCCGACGATCGGATTGCCGTTAGTATCGGGATAGCTCTCGTTCGTCAGGCGGTACGGAAGGCCGGACCGCCAGGACATATTGAAAGTGAACGTATGTCTCCTTCCGGGCCTTTTCAGGACATCGTAGCTGAGGAACGTGTTGAAATCATGTGGTACGTCGTACTCGAAGGGATAGCTAACGCCCTCCGAACTGCGTCGGGAATTCGTATAAGTGTACGATACCGTCAGGCTCAGCCGCTCCGTCTGCCGCTGCAACATGATCTCAAGTCCCCATGCCCGGCCTGTTCCGTAGACGAAGCCGCCGCGCCCCAGCAGGAAATCGTCGCTGTCGTAGATCAGCGGCAGGTTGCGCATGCGCTTGTAATAGCCCTCCAGCGAGAGGGTCAGATTCTCCCGCAGCCGGGCCCGGCCGCCGAGCGCCACCTGCCATGCATGTTGTAATTTCCCGTCCCTAAAAGGCGTCCAGAAGTCGATCGGCATGGAATAGTAGTAGCGATTGTATTGCACCAATGCCTGCGAATTGATCGTGCCCGAAAGCCATATGGCATTGTCGTTGCCGAAATCATACGCGAGTTGCGCCCGCGGTTCTACGGCGAATCTGGTTTGCTCCGAGTTGTCATACATAGCGCCCCGGATTCCGACATCTGCCCGCCAGCCGCCCCATTGAAACCGGTTGTTCAGGAAAAGCGCCCCCGAAACAAGCTGCTCGGAAGAATAGCCGCGCTCTTTGTGCTGTCCGTTGACATAACCTTTCGAGTGCATCGGCATAAAGCGTTGGTGTGATATATTCGCACCGTATTCGAGCGACCATGCTTTTATGAGACGCTGATCGAATGTCAGACGGGCTCCGAACTCATGCGTTTTATAAGTCGTTTTGCCCCAGTTTTTAAAATCATCGTCCTCGTATTCCGACTCCTGCCGGTTTTGAAGGTAGGTATAGTAGGCCACCACCGAGGACCGTAGGTTATCATTCCATCGGGACTCCAGACGAAGCGACGCCGTGGTATTGCCCCAGCCGTATTCGTTCCGGGCATAATCCTCCTTGTTGGCCATGTGATCGTCCCCGGAATAGACTCCCAGGCTCAGGGTATGGTCGGGGTGAATATCGTAAGAGAGTTTCCCGGTCAGGTCGTAGAACCCGAAACGGACGGCATTGCCGACCAGCGCCAAGACTGCTTCAGGAAAGAAATAACGGGCAGAAACGAGGTATGAACCTTTGTTTCGAACGATGGGGCCATCGACGGTTCCGGCCAGCGAAAGCGTTCCCACGGTAAGCGACTGGCGGTGGTCCTGTCGGTCTCCGTCGCGTGTGCGGATCTGCGTCAGGGCCGAAAGACGCGACCCGTAGGCAGGCGATATGTAGCCTTTCGACACCTCGGCCGATTGGACGGTCTCGCCGCTGAAAATCGAGAGGATGCCGTAGGCATGCGCCTGGTTGTAGATCGGTACGTCATCATAAAGAATTAGGGTCTGGTCGTTACTGCCGCCACGCACCAGCAGACCCGACATGCCGTCCTTTCCGGCCGAGACTCCCGGAAGGAGCTGCAGGAATTTGAAAATATCCTTCTCGCCGGCGAACAGCGGAGCATACTTGAGCTGCTCGATGTTGACTGCGATGTTGCCCGTCTGTTTGTAGATCATCAAAGGTTTCCGGGCTGTAACAACGACCGAATCGATCGCTTCGCTGCGGGATACGCTGTCGGCGGGCGTCTGAGCAAGGGCCGTCCCCACAAGCAAGAGTGACAGGCAGCAAAAAATCCACCGTTTCATATCTCAAGGGTTTTGTAGTAGTTGTACCCGGCGAAGATGCCCAGGCCGTTGCTGATATTCGTGTAAACCGTAATTTGCTCGACGAACGGATTTTCCTCACCGCCCCATTCGGTATTGAGTTCCTGTTTGTAGCGCGATTTCATATAACGGTCGTAGGTGTCCGATGCGGTGATTACTTGGAAAATATGTTTTTCGTCTTCAGCTCCGAAGACGGAGAAGCGCAGCGGAACAACCGCCTCGCAGTTTTCATAGGGGATGCGTAAAAACTGCTCGAAATTCACGGTGCTTCCTTTGTCGTTGGCTTCGGAAGCGTCGTTGGAACCATTGATCTGGTCGACAAATGCAGAGGTCGTATAGTATTCAAAGACATCCTTCCAGCCGTTGTATCTGCGCTTGCCCCGAATCCATACCGACTTGGTGTCGTCCGGGACCGTCAACTCCGTCATATCGAAATGCCGGTACCAGCCTTTTTGACGGGCGAAGACAAGAGAACCGGCCGGAGCCTGCGGAATATCCGTTTCTGCGGACAATTCCCCGTAATTCGGAACGGTGACGACTAACCGGTAATGCCGGCCGGCAGTAGGTACAAAGTCGGTCGCAGTTATTCCTTCTCTGTCAGCCGGGCAGTTGATGACCTCTGCGTTGTTCTCATACAGCCGGATTTCGGCGTCCGCGACAGCTTTGAATTTCGTGCCGTCGGTATATGTGCCGCTCCAATTCAGCCGGACGGCAAACTCTTCCTGCGGGGTGATCAGCGCGTTGACGACAACGCGCCTTTTGAGGTCTTTACCCTCAAAATCATAATCCACTTCACAAGAGGAAAGTATGACGGTGATTAACACCGTCATACTCAAGGTTCGAATGATATTCATGCAAAATCTGTTTGGGTTTGTCAGGATGGCAACTGATGAATAATTCATGTTGTGTATAGCAGTCGAAAAAAACTCTTCATAGAAAACGAACGATTTTACATGAACTCAGCAAATATTGCGAATTCAGTAGATTACCGTGCAGACGTGAAATACAGATCGAGACGGCCTTCACCGGCTTGAAGTGTTCCGGCAGTATAAACCATCATGGAAAAGGATGCCGTTTTGCCGGCAGCGATACGGCCGACATTTTTCAGTCTGTGCGGATTCAAGGTGCCGGTCCAGAAATCTTTTGATCCGTTGATAAGTTCATAGCCGATGCTTTCAAAAAGCTCCCATGTGTTCGGATAGCTTGAACGACCGTTTCTCAAATGGTAATTTTGTTTGGTTTTATTCCATCCGAACGTCCCTTTCCGGTGTGCCGTGAATTCCACTTTTACAAAATCGTCCTTGGGCTCGAAACGTCCCTCTGCCCAGAATTTGTGTTTACCCACGGTGGACTTGAGATAATTCCGGCTCTGTTCGACAGTTCTGGTTAAGGTCTCGTGCGTAAGTTGGTATTCATGCGTATCCTTGACATCGCTGATCGTGTTGAAGTTTATTACCTGCCCGCCGATCACGACATCGCCGTTGATGTTGCAGACATAGGCGTAATCCGGATTTTCGTTGCGAATATAGGGATTGAAACTCTCCTCATCATCGGGATTTTCATTGAAAAGGAAATATGGCGCATAGCTGGCCTTGATTGCTTCGGCTTCAGCCAAAGTTTTTGCGTCCTCGATCTCCGCTGCGACACGATAGACGGCATCGCTCTGGGATTCGAAATTGTGCGCAGCATACCATGCACTCAGGGCCACTTCATCCATAGCTCCCAGTTCGTTGATTTGCTGCCCCATTTCTTCGATCGAAGAGAACGATAGCATTTGCGTCGAAACGCGCGTTTCTTTCGCCTGATCCGGCGCGGGCACAGTCTCGGCGGGCATCTCTTTTTCACAGGCACAGGCCAAAGATACGACCGAGGCCAGCATGATAAGTTTTGTAAATTTCATAATCATTATGAGTTAGTTGATTTTTGCCTACTCGTAAAGTTTTTCGGCAGTTACTTGATACATTTGTGGGTCTGAAAAATGGAGCGTTATTTTCGTCCACCGCCGAAAACAAAACCTACGTTGAATCCGAAAAACGAGTAGTCTTTTTTCATCCATTTATATTCGGCTGTTATTCGGAGATGACTGAATAGCTCAACGCCTATACGAGGGTTGAAAACGACAGAACGGTCGTAGTCGGTAATCTCCTCCCGCCGGGATGCAGACTTATAAGGGGAATAGGTATTATCTACGAATGCCATTCCTAATCCAATTCCGACAAACGGTGCGACGTGTTTCCACCTTCGCAGATTATAATCCGCCCCAAAAGACATAATTCCCCGATAGCGGATTGTTTGCTCATATTCTGCATAGTTGGGCTTACGATCGAACGCTCCGAGCATAATCTGCAAACCTACATCGAAAGGCGTGTCGACAACATTCATTCGAGTTTCAAGATATAACTGCATGCCTGCTTTCGCCGCTGCGCCGTCGATTTTATGTGCCTTGCTTACACCCATGCCGACTTCGAACTCCATACGCCGCACATGATTGTAATTCTGCGCAGGAACGCTCCACGAGACAAAAAATAGCAAGGATAATACAAGTAATTTTTTCATACAAATGCGCTTTAAATGTTTATTATTGGGCCTCTATTACACAAGCTCTCCATTGGTTTCTATACTTTACCGCTCCATACACCTGCCCCCGGAGAATCTTCATATTGTTGGCCGGACTCATCTCTTTCGGTTTAAGCGACCATCCTCCGCCTTTTATTCCGAAGGACATCAAAACATTACCCGAAAACCACTGCATATCCCAACGATGCACCTCACGTCCATCGTTATAACTGTATTTTTCTCCTTGAGGGAAAACCACATACATTGTTTTATCTTTGTTGTCTGTCGTGAATATTCCTTGGGGATTGGTTTTATATTTTTGGTTTTTTTGATCTTTGAACCAACTATTTATTTTCGATGCACTCTTTTTTATTCCAGATGCAAGTAAGCTATTCACGTTACCCGTATTTACATCATAATTCACCAATGGAACATGAAATAAAACAATATCAGGATTCGAAAACGGAAATTTCTTAATTATTGCTGTCGGATACTTATCATGTTTCGGCAATCCGTTCGGCATTTTAGGCGGATCGAGAAATGTCGGTTTTGGATAAGTATATTCACACTCTATTGCCGTCCATCCATAGCGTAATTCGGGTGCTTTTTTTCTCCACCAAACTCGGAACAACCGTTTCTGCATCCGGATTGTCATCCCGATAGCACGGTAGAGAATATAGTCTTGATCGTACATACGTAGTTTCATGCGATGTCGTTTGTCAAAATTATTGGTTAAAGATACGTTCAACCCAAAAAAACCGGATACACCTTTTGCCAGCCAACTCCCGTTGCCTCCCCCTTTTGTGTAAGAGGTGCGACGAATTTTGTCGCGAGGAATTTTTACTCCAGTGGATAAAGTGATGCTACCGTCATCATTATATGACACTGTAGAGTTATTATTGTTACCAGAACCGCCCGATGAGGAACTATTCCCATCGGTTACAACCAGTTCTTCATATTTGATTTTTATGAGTTTGGCGCCGATGCCTTTATTGTCGGCAATATCTATGGTTTGTCCATGACTAAGTTCTTTAGTCTCGACTTTCTCGATGTTGTTGGGATCGAAAAGCACTTTATCATTTGCCTCATACACGACCAAACCGTCATCTATAAAGCGGCAGATTTTATCGCCTACCTGCACTTCCCGCTCACCGTTGAGAATGGCTGTCATATAGGGGTCTACGATGAGACTGTCTTCGGGTTCATATTCAAGGGAGTCGGCAATGATTTCCGCAAGTTCCGCATCGCTGAACTCCCGAAGCCCCTGATCGATCAGATGCTCCCGCAGGGAAACGAAACCGTCTACAGGCCCGGCAACTGCCGCGCGGGTCATGGGATTATGTCGAATGTCAAGATTTTTCGTCTCTTTCATTGCTGATATGGCGAAATTCAGATCTTCTGCCGAGCTGAAACAAAGTACGCCGGGGGGGGGGCGTGCCTGCCACCGCCTTTTCAGGTTCGGACACTGCTGTGTCGTTCAGCGTTTCATCCTGAGAACAGGAGTACAGGGCAACCGACAAGACGATTAAAGTGAATACTTTTTTCAAAATGGATGTAATTTATAAGTTGATAAAGAATGATCAAATTACATATTTACCGAAGGTTACAGATCGAATACTCCGGAGTAGATTTCTCCGTGATCTCCTTCAAGTAGTATCTGGTATTCGCCTTCTTCATCCGGCAACATGACCTTACAGTTTCCAGGAGTGGTTGAACACATGTCATAGATGACGGTTCCCGTAGTAGTATTTGCGATGGTAATAGTAACTCCTCCGAGATTTTCAGAAAATACGAAGTTCAGAGATTCCGACTGTGCGTCATAAATGCAGGTAATGGGAGTCGGAACGATCATCCGGGGGCGCGTAGGGCGTGGCCGGCCAGAGGTAATCATAATTTCGAAGGTGTGCTGATGATTTTTGTCTTTTTTCCCGGTCATACAGGAGTATTCCGATTCACATAGAGAACTGGCAAAAGGAATCGCCGGAACCAGCATCAGAACAGCGAGGATTAGAGTAAAGGTTTTCATAATTAAGGGATTTAAATAAGTGAGTTAATTATTAGCAAAATTAGAGATACCTTCCGTTCAAAACGAAAAAATGCCTTGTAAAACCATTACAAGACACAAGTATAACACACTGTATTACAGATTGTTGCGGCCGATATTTGCGGCTAATTATTACGCATTCATAACACACTGATTATTAGGTGGATGCAAAATAAGCATCTACACAAATGCAAATAATGATCTGGTTGTTAGTGATTTACTATATCAAACTGATGAAAAAATCCTTTGACGGAGCGTCGGATTCGGCGATTTTTGTCTTCAGACGGGATTTTTTTACTGCCACATAGTTGATACTGTCTCCGGTGAACACACTGATTACACGCAGCGAAAAACCGGCGTACACATAGCAAAGCAGATCGCGTTCCCAATCTTTCAAAGTCGGTAATTCCTCTCGGACCTTTTGCATCACGTTATCGTAGCAGAGGTTTACGATTCGTTCGATTTCCTGTTTTCCTTTCTCATCAGAGGCATAGGAATCAAGCAAATTCTTTACCTTATTGTAAATGGCTTTTTGCTCGTCCATGCCCTGACGCTCGTAATAAGTAGAGGCGAGTTGGTCGATTACAGAGTACCGATCTTTGATTATACGCCGTAATTCAGTCGTATCCGATTGTTGCTGCGAATCGAGTTTAACCATCAAAATTTTCTTGGCATTATTTATATCTTCGATGGCCGACATATATTTTGCAACGGTTAGCTGCCGTTTGCGAAAGTTCACAAAAGCGATGAATCCTACAAAGAGTATTATAGTGATGAACAGAGCCGATGCAAGCCAGATACGCTGCCGCATGATAAGTAGCATACGATGGGCAACTCGTTGCCGTTTGTCGAGATAATCCCGATGCAAACTTGCATAAGACTCCTGCAGGGCTATTCTGAATAGCGAATCTTGGGCAGAAAGACAATATTGAAATTCAGTTGCGGCTTTCGTCAATTCGCGGGTTCTGATATGAATTCGTGCTGCTGCGCTTTTCAATCGTGCAATAGCAATAGGATCGTCATCATGCCGAATTTCGGCCATGTTCAGGTAATATTGCGCACTGTCCAGTCGATTGGCAATAAGATAAGCATTAGCCATAGAGATATATTCTTGGTCATCCCAATCTTCATGCAGTTGTTGCTTAATCTGCCATAACGCCGCAATCGCATTTTCGGGTTCACGTTGCCCAACGCATGCCATTGCGATATTGCTGAGACAGGAACGCTGCATAACTGAATCCTGTTCTTCAATAGCTATGTAGAGTGATTTTTTATAGTTTTCGAAAGCATTGTCATAGTCTTCCAAGTTGAAGTATGCTTCGCCAATATCGAAAAGTGCATACCCGCAATGATTTTTCAGACCAGCACTGAGATAGCTGTCGTATGCCTGTTGTGCGAATTTCAATTTATTGGGGTAATCATAGCGTGTGGTATATATCTCGCTGATTTGATGATATAACATACCCAGCAAGTAAGGATCGTTCAACTCCTGAGCTTTATCTTCTATTCGCAGGAGAAGTAACAGTGCCCGTGTATAATCTCCGTTATTGCATAAAATTCTGCTATGATAGTAACCTGTAAGAACTTGGGCTCGTATATTGCCTTGTGAACGGTAGTATTTACCGGCGATACGAATGAGTGAATCATTTGTCTGATCGATGTAATTCTTGTCGAGGGCCTGGGAATACAGGAGTGCATAGCGGGCACGGGTACTACGGCGTGAAATATCGTCTGTATCGATATTTTCAATGATTCGAAGGGCACTGTCCGGCAATGATTGCATCACCTGCTCGGCTCGGGACAACTGCGATTCGACGGTTTTATTTCCCGAACATCCAGTACTTATCCCAATGATCAGGATAATGATTGTCAGTATTCTGTTTGTTCCGTTTATCATAGAAGAATGCAAGGTGACGACCAAAGATAATAAAAATGGACCTCAAAGCATAATAAAAGTGCTGGAAAGTATGTGTGCCTTGTAGTATCTTTTAGATTCACACAACATAGGCACGAAATTTTCCGTTATTTTTGCACATAAACTCCGCAGGAGAGTACTACGGAAAGGACGCAACTTCCAATCATGTACATTGTCGGTATACGGCCGGCTTAAATAATTGATGAAATGACAACACAATGCCCGATAGCATTGCGTGCTGCCATTGTATTCCCTGCGCCATAACTGTATCTAATGAATATTCATTTCGATATATACGGACTTGTTACGGTAAAGACCAAATCGCTGCCCTACGTCAGCGAGGGAATTCCGGCGGGATTCCCCTCGCCGGCCACGGACTATATCGGCGACCGCATCGACCTGAACGAAGTCCTAATACTCAATCCGGGTGCGACCTACTATGCCCGCATTCGGGACTACTATATGGTCGAAGAAGAACTCGAACAGGGCGACGGCATCCTCTTCGACACGAGCCTTGCCCCGCATACCGGGGACCTCGCACTCTGCGAGGTCTGCGGCGAGCGCGTGCTGAAATACATCCGCAAAAAGGGGCGCGAGCTATGGCTTCTCGGCGGCGGAACGGACGACACGCTTCCTGTCGACGGCGAAACCGAAGCGCGGGTGCTGGGCGTCGTTACGGTCGTCATCAAAGTCCGGAGGTTCAAGCGACGGCGCACACGCCTTATCGACCGCCTGCCGCAGAAGGAACAACCCGCGCTGTTCGAGCGGCGGGCGATCCGAGCTTCGTTTTTTCCGGAGAGCGATGTTTCCGCCGAGGGGCTTATCGACCTGAACGAAGAGCTGATTCCCAACCCGGTCAGCACCTTCTTCGGAAAGGTAAAGGGCCTCTCCCTGATTGACGACGACATCGAGGACAGCGATTCGGTGATTGTAGACCGGATGCTCGAACCCCAGTGGGGAGACCTTGCCGTATGCGTCACTACCGAGGGTTTCACCATGAAATACGTTGAATTGCGCGACAACGGGGAGATCTGGCTGATGCCCGGCAACAAGGATTACGCTCCAATTCAAATTACCGAAGACAATGAACGCCTGCTCTGGGGTATCGTAACCCATTCCATCCGGCAATTAAGGGTAAAGAAGGGAGGTAAGAAATGAGTCAGAAACTATTGCCCCTGAATCCCCGTCAGATGGTCGGCCTTGCCGATGGAAATTCTTTCTACTGCTCCTGCGAGGAATCCGTTCAGCCGTGGCTTTACGGAAAGCCTATCATCGTAGCCTCGAACAATGACGGCTGTGCGATAGCCATGAACCGGCTGGCGAAGAAATACGTCAAGATGGGTGACGCGATGTTTCAGATAACGGACACCATCCGGGAACACGGCATCGTCACGTTCTCTTCTAACTACGAGCTTTATGGGGATTTGAGTAACCGTATGCACAGTATATTTTCATCTTACACCCCGAATTATGAGCGGTATAGCATCGACGAAGGGTTCCTCGATTTCACGGGGATGGAAGGATTCGATTTCGAGAAGCTGGGGCGCGACATCATTCGCTCCACCCGGCGCGGAATCGGCATCCCGATCTGTCTGGGTATCGCCCCGACGAAGGTATTGGCCAAAGCCGCAAACAAGCTCGCCAAGACGGACGATGCCCGGCGGGGGCTCTACATTATCGACACGGAAGAAAAGCGCGTGGAAGCGCTGAAAAAGCTGCCTATAGGCGATGTGTGGGGCATCGGACGGCGGCATGAAAAGCGGCTGACGGCGATGGGCATCCGCACGGCCTACGATTTCTCCGTTCTGCCGCGCGAATGGGTGCGCAAGAACATGACCGTTGTGTGCGATCGCCTCTGGCGCGAGATGAACGGGACGCCCTGCATCAGTCTGGAACTGGCGCCGCCCGACAAGCAGGAGATATGCACGTCGCGGGCATTCGGGAAAATGACTTCCGATTTCAACGAGGTAAAGGCCGCCGTGGTCCGTTACCTCAGCTCCTCGGCCCGCAAGCTCCGCGACCAGCATTCCTATGCCCGGCGCATCTACGTCGGTATCGAAACAAATCCCTTCAACGAATACCAGCGGCAGACCTACCGGGGGCTGCAGATTGAGTTCCCCGTACCTACGGACAATACGTTTGAGATGATCCCGTATGCCATGACGCTGCTCAAAGCGATCTGGCCGACCTATTCTCTCGGTGAGAGACCGTTCCTGTTCAAACGGGCGACGGTAACTCTTTCGGACCTTATTCCGGCCGAAGCGATGCAGCTTAACATGTTTCATCAGGAGCCCAACATCGAGCAATTACGACGCCTGCAGGCTGCCGTGGACGAGGTGAACGGTCCGCTGAACCTCGACAGCCGGCTTGTGGTGCTGGGCGCGGAGTTGACCGGGCAGAATAACACCCGGCTGCGGCGCGAAATGCTTTCGAAATGTCCTACGACCAAATGGAGTGACCGGATAGATATTGCCATCTAAATTTGTAAAGAATCTTTGTTTATGTGTTTCTTCACCTCTCTATCAGCAAATGCGGCAGCCGTAGCTAAAAAGTACGGCAAGCAGTTGGATATTATCGAAGCAGCCCGGCAGATACTCGCCGAGCAGGAACAGGAAGAAAGGGCCAGGCAGGAAGCCGGCCCCGAACACAAGGTTAGTGTCTACGACATTCGATTGGCCGAGGATATATACGTCATTCCCGCTTACGCCGAGCCGCAATGTGTCATTGTTTCCGGGAGCGACAAACTCCAAGTAATGCAATGGGGGCTGATTCCACGAATGACGAAGCCTGAGGATGCAGAACGTTATAACCGGGAAAACCTGTTCAAAAACGCAAGGGCCGAAACCCTTTTTGAGAAGTGGCCGTGGCGAATGCTGTGGCAGCATAACCGGTGCATCATTCCCGTAACCGGATTTTTCGAGCCGCACAGACTGCCGAACGGAAAGGCGCAGTACTACTATACCACTTTAAAGGATCAGGAAATTTTCTCGATCGCCGGGCTTTGGGACGAATGGACGAATCCCCAGACCGGAGAGAAGGTGCTGTCGTTCGTCTTGATTACGACCGATGCCAACGCCATGATGCGTAAGATCCACAACGGCGGCAGTAATCCCTTCCGGATGCCGAAGATACTCACTTCGGAGCAGGAGCGTTTGTGGCTCGATCCGACGATCGCTTCGAAGGAAGCCGTCACTGATCTGCTCACGGTATATCCCGAAGAAGAAATGACGGCATGGCCCGTGAGGCAGAAGTTCAACTATGGAGATCCTTTTGACGAAGGAATTATTGAACCGGTTGCGGAACAACAAAATCTCGGATTGTAGCTATTCAATTAGTTTATCAATCCTCTGTTGTTCGTTCTTTAAAAGTGTATTCGACCATATTGGAGGTAGGGAGAGGAAAAGGCTGACAAATTATTGTCAGCCGTAAAAGAAGTTACCGCTAAGTTCTCCCGCTTTGTTGCACTCCGTCATTATGGAGCGACCCATCTTATTATACTATCCGCCTGTACTCCCCATGCGGCTACAGGTTTAATTTCGTGTTCGGGGATTTTTTTCAGGTTACTCAACGGGATAGTGGAAAGTTTTGTCGAATCATAAAAATTATTTCCACAACTGTTTTTATCAAAAATTGCAACCGAAAGGGAATCTATATCCAATATACCTTTGTAATTTGCATCAATTAAGGGTGTTTCTTCCAAAAATGACAGGTAGATAAGCGTATCTTGCTTCAGCATGGTAAATCCGTCATTCGTATCGGTAAAATAAACTGCATAGATTCTGTCCGTATGGTTACTCAATCCAAATTCCTTAATAGCAGCCATTATTGTGGGATGCAAAACAAAAGATTCCTCACTATTTTGTGGTGTTTCATCTTCCACTCGAATAGCTTTCCTGTGTTTACATCCAGCAAAAAGTACTAACACAGTGAATAATAAAACGATTTTTTTCATAGATTATCTGCCATTAAGTGTTCCCCAAAATAGTTTCCTACCATTGTAATTGTGGTTACTCACATTTCGTATTAATGCAGGTGCCTGCACGCCTCGTACATGATATATATTACTGGAATTCGGAAAATACACGAATGAGTTCCTGTTACCCGGATAACGGTCGGAGTTATTGTAAACATTCCAAGAGTCGGACGGTTGTATTATTCTCCCACCGGGCAGCGACCCCATGCTGCTATGCTCACTAAACGGACCTGTTACCGATTTATAATTTCCGGGATGCGAATGGATAAAAGCGATCTCGTTTTCGCGTGCAAACCCCATCTGTTCGGGCGAAATTGCCAAACCATCATTATGAACGGTTCCTATCGCATATTGGTCTCCATTGCCTTCGTCATACCGGCTAAATCTCCATTCAGCATTTGAGTTATCTGCGCCAAAAAGAAAGACTGAAGCTAATTCGGTAGGATTTCCTCCTGTAAAGCTCGCCGCATAATCGCTTGCTTCTCCTGTGGCCGTAAGGCCATCAAAAATAGCTCTGTCTTGGATCGTAATGGATTGTCCAGTTCTATTACCATCCTTGTTTAGAGCATACATGGTATGTTCTTCACTTTGGCTTATCCATTTTACCCTTCCATTCAAGACAATAAACAACTAATAATCAAATGATTAGATATTAAATAGAGTAAAAAAGGACTTGTGTGCGAGCTATGAAAGAAGTGCTAAACGACATATATACAGACGGTTGCAAAGAAAAGAAGTACCGCTTGTCCGATTTCTTCAATCGGTGGTGGGACGAGTACGCACAGCACCCGGCGGAGTACATCACCCCCGAACAGTACAAGGCGGTGAACGCTATCCGTGTATGTCGCACAACCGCTTTGGGGATAGATACATACGTTTGTCCCGATTGTGGTGACCCGTCGCCTTACGAAGATGAATTTGTCCGATTTGAGGTATTTAGAGACAAACAACATAAAACTTCAGAGCCATCATACCCACAATCGGATTCAACTCCATACGATGAGATTCGAGGGCTGGTTGCGATGTTCAATGATGGGACTAATATAAGGTATGAAGGTTCGGTTCGACTCTCTTTCAGAAATAAATTCTTCGAGCATATTTCCGGTCGTTGTTCTCTCAATAACTGGGTGGACATAGAGAACGAATATTATGGGAAATTGAAAGAGCTGCTTGCGGAAAACGATGCAGTTATTCGGAATGAAAAAGTTCGGGCGTTGAACCGGGATTTCAATGCCGTAAAAAAGCGACTTGAAACTTATTTAGCGGCAGTAGCCCAAGAAACGCAAATAGAGCCATTCCAATCTATTCAAGAGGCATTCGATAGCATAATTGATCCGAATGAAGTTGCTTACGAAAGGCAAAAAGAGATACTTGCTTCAATTACTCGTCAAATGAAACGATCTGAGTTCTCAGTTAGGAGATTATTTCGATTGAGAACATATATGAAAAAGTTTTATTCCCGATTAAAGGGCGAGCCCGCATGGCACTTTGTGCTTAGGCAGTTAAAATTCGACGTTTATCAAAAAAAATACTGCACACCGACTGAAACACTAATTCTAAACTTTAATTATACATCCACCGCAGAACGCTTATATATTGAAAAGCAATATGAAGTAATCAATATTCATGGACAGCTCAATAATGAACGCAACCCGATTATTTTCGGCTACGGCGACGAGTTGGACGATGATTACAAACGGATAGAAAAGCTACAAGATAATGACTTCCTTGAAAATATCAAGTCCGTTCGCTACCATGAAACAGGTTGTTATCGGCAGTTGTTAGGGTTTATTGAATCCGAACCATATCAAGTAATTACTATGGGGCATTCGTGCGGGAACTCCGATCGCACACTGCTCAATACCTTATTCGAGCATCGTAACTGCATCTCCGTAAAAGTCTATTATCATCAGCGAGAGGATGGCACAGATGATTACAGTCAATTAATTAGGAATCTTTCGCGCAATTTCAACGACAAGGCCGCTATGCGAGATAAAGTCGTCAATAAGGAGTTTTGTCTACCTCTCGTTCCTACACCGAAAAAAGTTACGCAATAACCACTCTGAAAAAAATACACTAAAAAACGATGGCGGAAATTTCCGCCGTCATTTCAAGTCTGTACACATTACTGTCGGCGTATCCCATTCCAGCCACACCTTTATGTGGTTCATGTTATACTCGGAGGTTATGACCGCCGTCCGCTCGTCCGTCTGCGTGAACTTTCATAACTGACGATCCACTCTTTGAGCGTTTCGACACCCCACACTGCGGGGTCGTCGAAGATATTATCCAACGTACGGATAGATTCCGCAAAAATGATTATCAATGTTTCCTAATTAGCTGCTGTCGTTTTCATAATTTCAACTCGTTGATAATTAGAATATCGTGTAAAGTCCCGTTACGGAGGTGAAGATCTCCTCCAACATATCGCAATAGACGCCCTCGTAAACTGCGATGTCTTTCGTCTTGACCTCGAAATGTTTGCTGACCGTCATGCGGTAGAACCGCATCCGATAGGTGTCCGTTTCCTTGTCGAGCGTTATGGTCAGACGGTTGGCGGAGGTCTTGCTGCGGGAGAGGTTCATGCGAACCCCATCCCCCAAGTCCATGAAATCGCGGCTTCCCGTCATGACTGCGAATCGTCTGCCGCCGATCTGCTGTAATATCGTTGCTGCTATCATCGTTTCGCCTCTTTATCCGTTTTACGCTGTAACCATTCGTTCCGTTTGCGGCGGCACTCCTCCAAAGTCGGAGCGACGCAGGAGAACAGTTCGCCGTCCGTGTGTCGGTAGTCGTATTGACAAAACCGCTTCTTCGTCCTGCGGGCGAAGGCAGGGGTGAAATACTCGTGTCGCTCCTCTCCCGTCGGGCATACCGACACGCCGTTTACTGTCATTCTCGTTGCCATTGTCATAGTGATTTAAGGGGTTAAAATTCTGCTTTCAACAGTCTGTTTCTGAACTGCTGCGTCGAGTCGCTGACCTTGCGCTGGTGCACCCAAAAATGATGTGCACCGAAGCCGTACACGAAATAGTCGTCGAGTGGAACTTTGGTTTTCAGAATCTCGATGCCTTGCCGCAGTTCGTGTTCGTTGCTGGCAAAAAGAATCGTGTCTATCAGTCGGAGGAAAGTCTCCGCCACCTCGTCGCAATAGGAACAGAATAAAGATTCAATCGTTACGTACATAGTTCTATCTTATTAAAGTGTTAATATCCAAACAAAAACTCCGATGACGGTTGCGAGAGAGACACCGAACAGGACAATACCCCACACGATTCGCCAAACGCCGCTTATAAGGGCTTCGATCATCCCGACGATGAAATACACCACCCAAAGCACAAGGGTACACGGTACAGCTGCAAGGATGCGTAATGCGGTTTTGAGAATCTTTATCGCTTTCATGGCTGCTGTTTTTTTGAGTTTGATGTGGATTTGAGAGTGGAGGGAGTGAGTTTCTTATCCTAATCTGCCTCTCGTTTATCCGACATTTTTTTTATGCGTCTTTCGGTCGTATCGGTCGTTTCGTTTCAGGGGCTTTTCGGTGTAGAGGTTAGGACGTATGAGGTTTCGACGAAAAATACCTCGCATCGCAGGGAAGATTTTCCGCCGAACCGCAAGGCTCGACCTTGTACGTCCGTGAAGATCTCGTAAACACCTTTGCACCTGCAACGTAACGACGCCACGGGACGATGGAAAGACAGCAAAATGGAGGTAAACGAATTATTAGGCAGATTCGAGAAAGATAAGAATAGTGCTTGCGCTATTCGCGAATAGAGAGTTAAGAGCTTAATAATTTTAGACTCAAACCCAATATTATAACTTTTTGTTTTGATGAGATATTTATATCTCGTTATTTTGGGTATATTTGCACAAATAAATAAGAATAGCATTTAATACATGAATAAGATTAAACTTGTGCTTGATAAAAAAGGTATCAAGCAGAAATGGCTGGCTGAACAGTTAGGAAAGAGTTTTAATATGGTTAATTCGTATGTACAGAATCGAACCCAACCAAGTATTGAAACTTTATACAAAATAGCTTCAATCCTTGATGTAGAGGTGGATGAATTACTATATTCAAAAGATGATATAGAACAAAGTAAAAATAAGCAATAATATGGCAACAGCGAATCAATTAAAAGCGCTCGTAAAGAGCCATTTTGAAAATAATAGCGAGAAATTTAATACTGTTGCATTACAAATTGCAGCTCATGAGGCAAAATTAGGGCATACTAATTTAGCTAATGATATACGAAAAATTATTGATGCCGCAAAGAGCAATAAGCCCAAATTGAAAAATATTGATCCTAATTTACAAGGCTTATTCTTAGAAATTTATCCACATGAGCGTTTAACGGATTTAGTCGTAGCTCCGCAAATAAAGAATAGAATAGAAAGAATTATTAATGAATTTACCTATAAAGATAAATTATTTAGACATAACCTTGAAAACAGACGAAAAATTCTTTTCTCTGGGCATCCCGGCACCGGAAAAACGATGACGGCATCAATAATAGCGAATGAATTGCACTTGCCAATATATGTAGTACTAATGGATAAAATAGTTACGAAATACATGGGAGAAACGAGTGCTAAATTACGACAAATATTCGACTATATAGAAGATGTTCCTGCCGTTTATCTTTTTGATGAGTTTGATGCAATCGGAGGACAACGAGGAAAGGATAATGATGTTGGCGAGATGCGTCGAGTATTAAATTCATTTTTACAGTTTATTGAGAGAGACCATTCTGATAGTTTAATTATTGCTGCAACTAACAATTTGGAATTATTAGATCAGGCGTTATTTAGACGTTTTGATGACGTAATTCATTATCAGCTTCCAAGCGATCTTGAAAAAGTGCAGTTGCTTAAAAACCGATTAAATGGAAATCTTTCACAAAAAGAAATTGATACGATTTTGCCGGAATTAGCTTCTTTAAGTCATGCAGAAATAAATCAAGCATGTTTAGACGCAATTAAAGAATCCGTAATAAATGAGGTTAAAATATCATCCAGCTTGGTTGTAAAGACAATCCAAGAAAGGAAATCGGCTTACAACTTAAAATAATAGCACATGAATAAATACGAGCATATTATTGTCCCTGAATCGATAAAAAGGGCTATTAAATATTCTCCCAGAGGTAGTGGTGGTGGCGGTCTCTCTATACCTATGCGCAATCGACAAGAGCATGCAGAATATTTACAAAGGAAATTTGATGCTGCCAGAGCAGATGACACAAATGTTAAGCAGCAAATGACAGCAATTTCTTTACCTGCGAGAAGTGGGACTTATATCGAATTTGCAGGTGCGCCTGCCTATGACTTAGTATCAAAGAGTTTAGAAGATCAAAAAGCGGGCATCCGATTGTTAAATATTCGGCAGGTAAAAACGGAAGATAATCAGGAACAGTCTTTTGCAACCATCTACATTCCTCATGGAAAAGAAAATAAACTTTTAGAAAAGTTGCATAAATATGCGACGGAAGAGTTGCGTAATGGGAAACCTAAAAACGATGCTCTTTTCCGAAGTATCGAAAATATTAATATAGCTCTTCTAAAAGCATTATGGACTGATAAGCGTGAAGAGTTTCCAACTGATCGCAATGATTGGTATGAGATCTGGATCAGAATTTCCGCAGCCGAAGATATTGGAACTCAGCAGAACAAATTTATAGATTCTCTACGAATTCTCGATATTCGTTTCAAAGAAGATTCAATTTTAACATTTCCCGAAAGGACTGTATTTTTAGTATATGCAAACAAAGATTCTCTGACTAAATTATTAGGCTGTTCAGACCAATTAGCAGAATTGCGAAGTGGACGTGTATTGACAGGATTTCTATTTGATGAGTATAGAGGCGAACAACAAGAATGGGTAGAAGATTTAAGGGAACGAACTCAAATTAACCATAACTCAGATTCTGTTGTCTGTGTATTAGATTCAGGTGTAAATAATGGGCATCCTCTTTTGGAACCTATTATTCCTGAAAGGAATTGTGGTTCTGTTGTCGGAGAAGGTATTGCAGACAGGGATGGGCATGGTACAAAAATGTGCGGAACCGTCATTTATGGCGATATGTCTTCTTGCCTTGCCAGCACCCAGAAAATACAAATTGACAACCAAGTTGGTTCTATTAAATTGTATCCGCATGACCGCCCTAATCCCAAAGAAGCATGGGGATTTTTGACTGAACAAGCAGTTTCAATATCTGAAATTATATTTCCTCGAAAAAACGTCTGCTATTGCATGGCAATAACGGCAGAAGATAGTGAGCAAGGAAAACCGACATCTTGGTCAGGAGCAGTCGATTCAATTGCATACAATAATGGTAAGGCAGGCCGCTTATTTATGGTTTCCGCTGGAAATATTAAGGATATAAATAATTTGGATAAAGAAATTATTGCTGATTATCCAAACAGTCATAGCCTTCGACAAATACAGAATCCTGCTCAAGCTTGGAATAGTTTAACCATTGGGGCTTTTACCGATATAGTAGCAATAGATAGTCCTGATTTGAGAAACTATGATCGTGTTGCACCAAGAGGAGGAATTAGTCCCTTTTCTCGAACATCATCACTATGGGAAAAAGGTGCATTAATTAAACCAGAAGTTATGTTTGAGGGAGGGAATTTATATAAAACCAATGACCCCCAATTTCCATTTGATTCTCATCAAGATTTAGAATTGATGACAGCGAATAAGAATTACCAAGTAAGTGGTTACTTTGATACTATTAATGCAACAAGTGCAGCGACGGCGTTAGCTTCAAACTTTGCAGGTAAATTACAAGCTCGGTATCCTCATTTATGGGCAGAAAGCATTCGCGGATTAATTGTTCATTCTGCAAAGTGGACAAGATGTATGGAAATGCAATTTCCAGTAAGAAACAGAGGCGATATGGAGCGAAGATTGCGTCATTGTGGTTATGGTGTACCATCAGAAGAAAGAGCGTTTTATAGTACTGAAAATGGGTTAACGTATGTTGCCCAAGAAATAATACAGCCCTTTATCAAGGAACGAGGAGATGCTTCTCCCAAAATGAATGAAATGCATTTTTTTGAGCTGCCTTGGCCTCGTGAGATTTTAGAGCAACTTGCAGAAACGAATGTCACAATGCGAGTAACCTTATCATATTTTATCGAACCTGCACCCGGAGAGATAGGCTGGAAAGATAAATACAGATATGCATCATGCGGATTGCGTTTTGATGTAAATAAAGAAGACGAAGATCAAACGACATTTCAATCAAGAATTAATAAATTGATTGAAGCTGAAGAAAACGAAGAACGTGGCAAGAATGATTCTACCAGATGGTTAATCGGATCGGACAATAGAAATAAAGGATCTATACATTCTGATGAATTAAATCTTACTGCTGCTCAATTAGCCACATGTAACTTGATTGCTGTATATCCAATTGGAGGATGGTGGAAAACACGGACTAATTTGAAACAATATAATAATAAGCTACGGTATTCTTTGATTGTATCTTTGGATACGCCTGCCGAAAATATAGATTTATACAATGTCGTTAAAACAAAGATAGAAACTATGATCAACATTCCGGTTGAAGTCGAAATTCCTATAAACTAACGATTTATAAAATACAAATGTAGTTAAGTGCGCTCGTAGAATAACACAAGGCTTTCCCTTAATAGAACAGAAAGCCTTGTGTGTAAAATTGATTTATAAGATTATTTGATATAGTGAAATTTTACCTATTATATTTGCATAGAGTTGTTTGAAGTAGTGCAAAACGGGGCAATCCGAAGCAGTTGCTATTTTGCTTAATCATTCCTATCGTATTTTGGAGCCTGAATCTATGGCTTATCTTCAATGACTTATCCCAAATCTGCATTTTTTAGGCTAAAATATGTCATTTCCCGTCACTCCGCGCCTCTTCCCGCCAGAAGGGGCGCGTTTGGTGTTATGAACTGGAAAAGGCTTTATTTTGCCAGCGGATTTTCACCATTCATTCGATTTACTCATTTAATTATCTGCATTATGGCAAGAGAACAGGAAAAGCTATCGAAGGACGTGCTGGCCGTCCTCGACAAAAAGACGAACGATCTGCGTCTAGTCAGCGAAATGAACGAGCAAACGGGAGAGTTCAACACCGTGAGCACGGCTCCGGGCGACCGGCGCAGAGCCCTTTCGTTCGACAGCCGAACGGTTTTGGGAACCTTTTTCGAGAACCTTCGCAACCAATACGGACGCCCGTCCGACCTGGGCTGAAGTTTCTTTCGGATCGGAATCGAAAAACTCGACCGAGCCCTCGACTCCATCATCCAAGTCCGTGAAGGCAAAGATCAGGACGGCTCCCTGGCCAAAGAGGTCTCCGACTACGAACTCAACAACGAGGGGCGTATCGCCAAGTTCGCCGACCGCTATAAGTTCGAGGAACGGGAACTTCCGTGGGATCAGATTCAGGCGTTGGGCCTGAACAAAGAAATCCTGCTGGAGAATCAAAGCATGGGTGACATCCTCAAGGGACGTATCCCCAACAAACTGGTGCCGCTCAAACATAAGATGGACGGCCGCTGGGTCGATCTGGGACTCGGTACGATTTCACCGATCCGCGACGATGCGGGCAATGTCCAACTCCGTATCTTCACACGCCTGGACGAACCACAATACAAAATATCGCCGTATAAGGAGCTTTTCACGGACAAGGAAATCGAGCGCCTCGAAACCGACGGGCATCTGGGTTCCACCAAGAAAATGAAAGATTTTACCTCGGGCCGCGAGTGCGAGTGTTATGTCAGCGTCCATGAGGCGACGAACCGCCTGACGACGCTTCCGGTCGATGCGCTGACGCTCCCCACCCGAATCTACGGCAAAGAGATCGGCGACGACATCGAGGCGCTGCGCTCCGGCAAGGAGATCTTCGTCGAAGACATCCACCTCAAGGACGGCCGGGTCATCTCGGGCCATGCCCGCGTGGACGCCAACCGCGGAGACGTGGTGTTCCGCAACGACAATAATCCGCATCTGCGCATCCACGATACGGTTTTCGGAGTCAAGGTAAGTACAGACATCCAGGCGAAGCTGGCCAACCACGAGGTCGTCTTCATCCCCGGCATGAAAGTCGGCGGCAAGACGATCAGCACCGACCTTCGTTACAGCGACACGGGCCGGCCCCTGTTCGGCAACAACGCCCGCAATTACCGTTCGCGTCTGGGCGAGGAGAACCCGCGTCCGCGCCAGCGCGTCCGCCGGCGTCTTCCGTCGCTTCCCGGCGCACAACCCAAAGGCATGAAAATCGGTTAGCCATTATGAAACGACACGTAGAAGAGAAAGAGTTGCCGTACTTCGCGGCAACTCTTACCGCTTATTTGCGCGAAAGCCATCCTGAACTGCTTCCCGACAAACACTTCATCGCCGAGCGGAGCGACCATGCGGCGCAGACCTATGAACGTGCCGTTCGCAACGGCAACAGCGTCTACGAGGCTCTGGAACTCTCGAACGCCGTTCTGTACCAAGACCTGCGTTTTTCGAAATACGATGCGATCTTCGAGGTCGTGTCGGAATGGTTCCCGGAGGTCGCAGCCCGGCAGCGCACTGCTTTCTGCCTGAAACTGCTTCCCGTCTGCGAAGAGGCATTCGAGATGTACGACCTGACCGACGACTTCGAGAGCAGCCCGTCCTATAAAAATCTTCTATTGGAACTTACCGGACTCATCCAAACCCACATCGAACTGCATGGCATACAATAAAAGGAAACATCTGGAGGCGAACATCGCCGCCCTGCGCATCGCTTTCGCTCCATCGACGGTACTTAGCCCGCAGCAGCGAGATGCCCTGGCTGCGTACAGCGGCTTCGGAGCGTTGAAATGCGTCTTGCAGCCGGCCGCTGCGGACGACGATCTCGCGCAATGAAAGATAGACCGGGAACTCTTCCCGCAGGTGAGGGAACTGCACGAACTGCTGCGCCATTATGCCGGCAGCGAACAGCGGTATAAAGACTTCGTGCAGAGCATGCGCAATTCTACGCTGACGGCATTCTACACACCGCCGGCCATCGTGCGTGCGCTCGCCGAGACGCTCCGGGATGCCGGCGTCGTTCCCCGGCGATTGCTCGACCCCAGCGCCGGAGCCGGGATTTTCCCGTCGTCGTTCCGGGAGACCGCCGACGGCGAAGTCGAAATCCTTTCTTTCGAGAAAGACCTGCTGACCGGACAAGTGCTCTCCGCACAGGCCCGGGGACGAGAGCAGGTCGTCATCGACGGTTTCCAAACCATCGAAGCGACCTATGACGATTATTTCGACGTAGTAACGTCCAATATTCCCTTCGGAGATACCCGGATTTTCGACACTGCCTTTCGGAAGAGCGACGACCCGGTTCGACGGCAAGCGCTCAAGGCCGTTCACAACTATTTCTTCATCAAGGGTCTGGATACGCTCCGCGAAGGCGGTATTCTGGCGTTCGTCACCTCGGCGGGCGTCATGGACGCTCCCGGCAACGAACCCGTCCGCCGCTATCTGATGGAGCATGCGCGGCTGGTTTCGGCCGTGCGGCTGCCGAACAATCTCTTTACGGAGTATGCCGGCACGGAAGTGGCCAGCGATCTTGTCGTCCTACAGAAACAGAGCGAAAAGCGGGAGCTTACCCCTGACGAGCAACGCTTCGTCAGTTCGTCCGAGATCGGCAACGGAATTTACCTGAATGACTACCACCGGGATTTCAAGCACGCGATCCATACGACGGTTTCGCACGAAAAAGGTCTCTATGGACAATCCGCTCTCGTACTGCACTACGACGGAGGCCCGGAACGGATCGCTGAGCGGCTGCGCGGAATCCTCGCAAATGATTTCGCAACCCGCCTCGATACCGAACGATATACGCAATATCTCCGTCCACACCATATCCCGCAGGCGCAAACCGTGCCGCCGACCGCCCGGAGGCAAAATCGGGTCGCGGCTCCGCAATCCGTGCCGACACCGGAGCCGGCATCCGTTGCACCGACTCCGGAAGTACCGGCTCCGGCCGCATCGCTTTTCGGCAGCGCTGCCGCCGTTCCGATCGCCCGCCGTCCGCTGGGACAGCGGCGGGCCGGGCGCAGAACGGATACGACCGGCATGTCCGATCTCTTCACGCAGGGGAATCTGTTCGCACAACCGGCGGAGGCAGCGGAGGCTACGGATGCCCCGGCAGCAATCGCTGCGCCGGCTTCGGAGAATAAAGATCCGCGGCCCTTTACCGGCACGATGCTTCCGCACTACAAAGAGCGGTCGTTGGTTCTGTTCGAAGGACAGGTCGGGCGTCTGGGCGGCCTGACACGACAGGGCTGTACGTTCCATCCCGAAGAGCTGGGAACCTTGTCCCGATACCGGGCCGAACGCTATATCCCGCTGCGGGATACCTACCAACTGCTCTACCGGCTCGAAATGCAGAACGAGATCGAATACAAGGGCCTGCGGCGCAAACTCAACAGATGTTACGAGAACTTCACGGCTCTGTTGGGCGATCTGAACAAGAAGGAGAATGCCGCCTTCATCCTGAACGATCCCGGCGGGCGGGAGGTGCTGGGGCTCGAACGTTTCGTCGAAGGCCGAAAACAGCTCTCCGACATCCTCCGACGCCCCGTATCGTTCGACCCTAACGAGATCAAACACGTCGATACGGCGGCCGAAGCGCTGGCTGCCTCGCTCAACAAGTTCGGACGGGTGGAGTTTCCCTATATGGAGTCGCTCGCATCGCGTTCCCGGCAAGAGCTGACCGACGAGCTGGGCGATCGCATTTTCTACAATCCGATGGTCAAGGGGTATGAAATCCGCGAACGGCTCGCGGCAGGGAATGTCGTCGCCAAAGCCGAATGAATCGAAAATTACCTCAAGGAGAACCCCGACGACGATGCCAGCCGCCGTTCGCTCGCGCTGCTTCGTGAGGCCGCACCCAAACGCATCGAGTTCGAGGAGCTGGATTTCAACCTCGGCGAGCGATGGATACCGACCGATATTTACGAAGGCTTCTGCGAGCATTTCTTTCAGGTGCCCGTATCGGTAAGCTATTCGGCGAAGATGGATGCCTTCGGCATCGAGAACCACGGGTACAGCCCTCTGATCTCCCAGAAATACGTCGTCAAAGGAGACTTCGAGGTCTACGACGGTATGGATCTGCTGCATCATGCCATGCTCAACACGCTGCCCAACATCAACAAGGACGGCGGCAAGGACGAACACGGCAAGACCATCCGGATTCCCGACTTCGAGGCCCGGCAGAAGGCCGACACGCTCATCACCGAAATCCGGCAGGCGTTCGTCGAATGGCTGCATGCGCAGCCCGACGATTTCAAGGAGCGGCTGACCGATCTCTACAACCGCAAATTCAACTGTTATGTCCGTCCACGCTACGACGGCAGCCACCAGCAGTTTCCGGGGCTCGACCTGCGGGGGCTGGGTATCGAAGACCTGTATCCCAGCCAGAAGGATGCGATCTGGATGATCAAGCAGAACGGCGGCGGCATCTGCGACCACGAGGTCGGTACGGGCAAGACGCTCATCATGTGCGTCGCAGCGTATGAGATGCATCGTTTGGGACTGGCCCGCAAGCCGATGATCATCGGTATCAAAGCCAACATCCACGAAATCGCCCGAACCTTCCGCACGGCCTATCCCAATGCCCGTCTGCTCTATCCCGGCAAGGAGGACTTCACGCCGGAGAACCGCCTGCGGATCTTCAGCGACATCAAGAACAATAATTGGGACTGCATCATCCTTACGCACGAACAGTTCGGCAAGATACCCCAGTCGGCCGAGGTGCAGCAGCAGATTCTCCGGCAGGAGATGGACGACATAGATGAAAATCTGGCGTCCTACGAAAAGCAGGGCGGACATGTGGACGGCTGGATTCTGCGCGGTCTGGAGAAGCGCAAAGAGAATCTGGATGCCAAGCTCCACGAGTTGCAGGAGACAATCGACGCGCAAAAGGACGATACGGTGGATTTTCAGCAGATGGGAATAGACCATCTGTTCGTCGATGAATCGCACAACTTCAAGAATCTGATGTTCAACACCCGCCACAGCCGCGTGTCGGGACTGGGAAATACCGACGGCAGTAAGAAGGCCACGAACCTGCTGTACGCCATCCGCACCATTCAGCAGCGCACGGGGCGCGATCTCGGCGCGACGTTCCTTTCGGGAACGACCATCGCCAACTCCCTGACGGAACTGTATCTGCTGTTCAAGTATCTGCGTCCCAAAGAGCTGGAGCGACAGGACATTCCCTGCTTCGATGCGTGGGCCGCGGTATTCGCGCAGAAAACATCGGAGTTCGAGTTTTCAGTGACCAACGAAGTGATCTCCAAAGAGCGTTTCCGCTATTTCATCAAGGTTCCGGAGCTGGCCATGTTCTACAACGAGATTACCGACTACCGCACGGCCGCAGACGTGGGAATCGACCGTCCCGAGCTGGACGAGGAGCTATGCCAGATACCTATGACCGACGATCAACAGGCGTTTTTGGACAAGCTGGTGCTCTTCGCCAAGACGGGAGATCCCGAACATATCGGACGCGCCGACCTGAGCGACGGGGAGGTCAAAGCCTTGATGCTGTTGGTGACGATGTACTCCAACAAGCTCTCGCTCGACATGCGGCTGATAAGTCCTGCGTATGCGGATTCACCGGGCAACAAGGCCAGCCGCAGTGCCGCCAACATCGCTGAATACTACCGGCGATACGAAGATCAGAAAGGCACACAGATGGTTTTCTGCGACCTCTCGACCTATAAGCCTGGCATCTGGAACGTCTATTCGGAGATCAAACGCAAACTGGTCGAAGACCACGGTATTCCGGCGCAGGAGATCCGCTTCGTACAGGAAGCCGCGAGCGACAAGGTGCGGCAGGCGATGTTCGACGCCATGAACGAAGGGAAAATCCGGGTGCTCTTCGGCTCGACGCAGAAACTCGGAACGGGAGTCAATGCCCAGCAACGGATCGTCTGCATGCACCACCTCGACATTCCGTGGCGGCCGATGGATCTGGAACAGCGCAATGGCCGCGGCGCACGGAAAGGCAACATAGTCGCCAAGGAGTATGCCGGCAATAAGGTCAAAGCCTATGTCTATGCCGTTCTACGCACGCTCGATGCCTACAAATTGAATCTGCTGCACAACAAACAGCAGTTCATCGACCAGCTCAAGCGCAACCGGTTAGGTGCGCGGCGGCTGGACGAGGGGGCCATCAGCGAGGATTCGGGGATGAACTTCGCGGAGTGGATGGCCGTGGTGTCGGGAAATACCGACCTGCTGCAAAAGGCCAAGCTCGAAGGCAGGATCGCGGCGCTGGAGAGCGAGCAGACAATCTTCATGCGCACCCGGCACGAGGCGCAGAGCCAACTGCAACGCTACACGGCGGAGATCGGACGACGGGATGCGATGCTCGAACGTCTGAAACGCGACTGGGACTATATCAACGAGGTGGCACCGCCGGACGCCAAAGGCAAGCGGGCCAATCCCCTGCGGATCGACGGCGTGGAATCCACGGATATTGTCGCCCATGGCAAACGCCTCGTGGAGATCGACCGCACGGTAAATACCGGCGACGATTACCAGAAAATCGGCACGCTGTTCGATTTCCGCATTCTCGTCCGCACCGAGCGAATGCAGAAAGACGGGCTGGCGCTCACGGTCAATAAATTCATGGTCGAAGGGTTGGACGGCATTAAGTACACGTTCAACAACGGACATCTGGCTACGGAGCCGAAAACCGCAGCGACGAACTTCATCCGGGCGCTCGACACGATACCGTCACTGATGGCGACCTACGAGAAAGAGAAAAAGCAATTCACCCGAGATATTCCGACCTTCGAACAACAGATCGCAGCCGTATGGCCCAAAGAGGAGGAGTTGAAGCGGCTCAAGGCCGAGGCAGAGTCGCTGACCCGGAAGATTCAACTCGACATCGCACAGAAGCAGCAGGAGATGCAGGCGAAAACAGCAGATAACGGCAATGGGCTGAAGATCGAAAACGCGGAGGTGGTGGACGAGGTCGTCAAACCGTCGAAGGCAGAGCCGCTTTCTGCGGCATCCGGGAACCAAGAAGAACCGCCGGAAGAACGGGAGCACGTCGTGCCTCCGCCCGAATCGGACTTTATTCGCAATCATATTCTTCTCGTGCGACCCGCGACAAACGTGAAGGCCAAAGGGCCGAAACTGTAAATGATTAGCTCCGCTTTCGAGGCGGAGCTAATCATTTATTAAGCATCATTCGGCAATGTCGATTTCGGGACAAAATGAGCATATATACATTTATGCAGTCTGTACTTTATATTATCCTTATCTATATCGTAATCCGAAGGATCAGAGTTCCTATAACCGATATAATATTTCCCTGTCGTAGAATCAAATGGCAATATGAGATAATAATCTATAAGCATCCTTAATGTTTCTGCATCTAATCCTCGCTCACTCAATTTCATAAGAATATCTGTTTTCCCAAATCCACTGTTTTGGGAATATGACAAAGCCCTTAAGGTATTGAATATTTCCCTTATTTGTTCTTGAGAGTAATGAATTGCTAATTCCGATTTTATTTCAGAAACATTGTCGTTCGCATATTTCTGTAATAAATAACCGATATTCTGACCATTAATGGGATAATAATATTTATCTGTTCCTACATTTTTTAGGAATAATATTAAGTCACGAGGTCGGAAAAATGTGTAATCGAGTATCTGTTTGAATGCAGATCTGGCATTGCCATTATAATCTGTCCCATAGCATCCCTCATCGTCATTAAATAATGAGAGCCACGGGTCATATGCCAGATATTTCAGCCCGCGTTGTTTAAAATTAAACTCGATTCGTCGATTGACGAATTTTCTTAATCTGGTATCATTTTCGTTTTTGCCATCGTACCATTTTAATTCGACTTCATAGCTGCTGAATATTTTGCTCGCATCAGCAGAAAATCCGGCCAATACTTTTTTTATATCATCCCTTATCAATATAATAACCTTTGTATTATTAATTTCTTTTAGATCATTATTGAATTCTTTAGCAGTTCGGATGAGCTCCATCAAAGATTGCTTATCCTGATCAACATCCGATTTAAAGCCGATATCCAAATCATCGAAAATTACGACAAATTGATAATCCTTGAAAACGTCGAAGCTTAAAACTTTGTAGACAATCTCTTTCAGCGCAGGTAAAAGTTTATAATAGGGAGCTTTTTCCAAGCGTTTCCCTAACATGCGTTCTATGATAGCTTTGAATATTGGAATACGAGATAAAGAACCCACATTGAGTTCTTGTTTGCTCATAGTAGTAACCTCTACAACTGAAAATTTATCAACTTCTACAACACCTCTGTTATTCCGAACAAAGTTATGAATAGCTTTTAACTCCGGAGTATAGTCCCCGTTTTTTGCTTCCAAAATCAGTTTTACTAATTTTACAAGGATGAGCCATTGGAAAAAGGAAACTAATTTCGTTTCGGACTCCACTGAACTTTGTTGAATCTGTTTTTCAAGGTTTATGGCATCCGATTTCACAATTTCACAAAACATTGAATCCTCGAATGTCGCATTGTCCTTTATGTATTTGGCAATAGCGGATTTTCCAGATCCTTTTCGTCCTGTAATGATAAAACATCCGTCTCCGATTTTAGGCAAAATATCCAAATAGTCATCGAAAAGAGTATTGCTCGATTTTTTATAGCTGCTTTCGCCTTCCGATTCACTTTTACCAAAATAAAACCCTTCGGTTGTTTTAATTGTCTTTGTAATGGATTTTCTATCAAAGATGCCCATATTAATCAATGCTTGTTGAAAAAACATAGACAAATATAGTTATTGATTTTGAATATAAAAAGGAAGTTTTTAAATCTAAAAGGAGATTTTCTAATGCCATGGAGTTGCCCTAAATATTCAATTTTCACGATTTTATCTTTATGAAAACAACTTTATCGAAAAATGTTTTTCGTGATGGTTAACTTTATAAGGCAGTTCCATGGCTAATTAAAGAACTATTCCTTAATATAAATAGCAGTATCCGGCACCGCTTGTTCCATTGTCTGATAGAAGATACGCTTACTCTCCTGCATGTCTTTCAGATTGATGAAATCCAGTACATTGTAGTATTGTTTGCCATCCTGATCCTCGACGGGACAGAGTTTCCCGCGACGTTTGTATTTCTCGACGAAATCCGGATCGAGTCGGATGAGCTGGCAGACTTCCTCCTGCGTCATCGAAAGAGAAATACGGCGCTCCCGGCAGACATGCTGCAATACGAGGAGCATGTTCGAGGCTTTCATGTGGCTGCGAACGAGCAGAGCGAATTTGCTTCGCTCGATAAGAATCATCTTTTTCATTGTCGTATATTTCCTTTAATCATTATAAATTTGAGTAATTAAGACATCAGAGTATGGAATAAGTCCGAGTTTTCATTGGTCTTCGAGACCGGAAGTCATGTTCCGACCCCATACTCTTTACATCAGAATCCGGATAGTTCGTAAGGTGTCCGAACCCGCATTCGCAATGAAGGACCAAGATGTAACAGATGTCATTAGACGTAAACAACAAACGGCCATGAGGTACATTGGGATCGATGTGAGCAAAGCTACGTTTGTGGTGGCTTACTCCTCTGACAAAGGCGGAGAAATCCGGACTTTTAACAACACGACCACCGGGATCAAGCAGTTTATCGGTGCTCTTCCCAAAGACAGCAGTATCCACTGTGTCATGGAAGCGACCGGGAACTACAGCGCAATGCTGCTGTACCTGCTCAATGTCGCCGGGATTGCTGTCAGCATGGAGAATCCGCTGAAGATAAAGAACTTCGCCAGAGCCATGCTCTCCACGGTCAAGACAGACAAGATCGACGCTCGGCTCATAGCTCTCTACGGAGAGAAGATGAATCCGCAACCTTTCAAGATACAGGGAGAGGCTATCCTGCGGCTCCGGCAGAAGAGAACGGTCATACGTCAACTTACCAAGCAGATTACGGCCATGTCGAACCTTCGAGGCTCCCTCGCATGCCTGCCTGTTCCGGACAAAGGAGCGACTCATACCGTAGACGAAACGATCGAGTTCCTTGAAAAGAGGCGTGACAGGCTTCAATCGGAACTCACGGATCTTGTCGAAGTCGAGTTCAGCCGACAACTCGCACTGCTGACGACCATCAAAGGCATAGGCATAACGCTCGCCACGGCACTCATCATCACTACCGGAGGCTTCACTTACTTCCAGAATGCCAAACAGGTGTCCCGGTATCTCGGTATCTGTCCTACTTACGAACAATCCGGAACTTCGGTAAACATCAGAGGACACATCAACCGAAACGGAGATGCATATACCAGAGGACTTCTCTATGTGGCTGCATGGACTGCCAGCAGGTTCAATACTAAATGTGGGGAAACATACACGCGGCTCCGGCAGAACGGGAAGCCTGGAAAACTCGCCATGATCGCTGTCGCAAACAAGCTCGTCAGACAGGCTTTTGCCGTTGTCACCCATGATAAAGAGTATGTCGACGGATTCGTCTCCAACAGACCTTAGCATGAACAATCTTCCGATATGTTTACCCTTTTTCCGCATTTTTTAATATAGTTCGTGACTTCTTTACTTTATTGGTTGATGTGGTGTTGGGTTCATTCCGGAGGGCTTCG
>ERZ831773.944-NODE-944-length-33979-cov-30.531335_pt1 | contig 33979 bp, 27 predicted proteins | sample MGYA00519696_ERZ831773 | MGnify/ENA primary metagenome ERZ831773 (study PRJEB31850, sample SAMEA3708720) | human gut metagenome | biome: human gut; feature: human-associated habitat; material: faeces | place: China | collected 2014 ...
TCCACTCGCTGGAGGACCGGCTGGTGAAGAACAAATTCCGCCGCTGGTCCACCGCGTGCACCTGCCCGCCGGAGTTTCCGGTGTGCGTATGCGGCGGCAAAGCCAAAGCGAAGCTGATCACCCGCAAACCCATTGAAGCAAACAGTCAGGAATTGGAAGAGAACCGGCGCAGCCGGTCCGCCCACCTGAGAGTTTTGGAAAAATGCTGAACGGCAGAAGCCGTTGTGTGAGGAGGAGAGCAAACCATGGGTCAGGCAGCATATGATTATAACGCGGTACGCCGCAGAAAAGCCCCGCAGACACAGCGCAAGGCAGATCTGCGGGTAGCAAAGGGCGGCAAGCGTCGGCTTTCGCCGCTGCAGGCAGCGGTGCACAACGCCATGCATCTGGTAGCAGCAGCACTGCTGGTGGGGTTTGCCATCAGCCTGCTGTGGAGCGAGTCCAAGCTGGTGGAGCTGAACGACCAGATTCAGGACGCAAAGGCTCAGCTGGTCAGTGAGCAGAGCCAGTATACTTACTATAACAGCACCCTGAACAGCAAGACCAACATTACCAGCGTGGAAGAGACGGCCGGCAGGCTGGGCCTGATGAAAATTGATCAGAGCCAGATCACCTACATCCGTTTGGGCGAGAGCGACACGCTGGAGCGCACCCAGTCCGCTGTGCGGCAGTGGACCGACTTTATCTACAACGGTGCCGTGAACATTCTTGGCACTGTAAAGTGAACCAAATACGGGAAAGCGTGCGGCAGCGCACGCTTTTTCGGTTTATACACCCTGTTTGCAGGGCAGTTCCAAATTTGACAAAAGCGCGGCAGAAGGCAGCAAATGCCCGCTGCCGCAGGAGCATAGCATGTGGAAATTCTTCCGAAAATTCATCAAAAAAATAAAAGGCCCCTGGCCGGAAACCAGCACCGGTGCCCGCATGAACCCCAGAACCAGTCTGATCTGCGGCGGTCTGGCCCTTGTGGTCATGGGCCTTGCTGCGGCCCGTGTGACCTACAGCCTGTATGATATCCAGATCAAAAACGGTGACACCTACCGCCAGCTGGCCGCAAAGCAGCAGCTGCTGGATACCACCATCAAGGCCACCCGCGGCGAGATCTACGATACCTCCGGCATCACGCTGGCCTCCACCAGCGTGGTGTGGACCATCTGGGCCGACCCGGACAACAGCAAAATTTTATATACCACCACCGGTAAGGATGAGGATGCGGTGCGCACGCTGGACACGGCCATGTGCGCCGAGGTCAGCCGGGAACTGACCCTGCGTCTGCTTTCCGGCGACGGCGAAAGTCTGGACGCGGTGGACACTTCCTCGGAAGCGTACCAGACCCAGTACCAGAAGGTTTACGATGCACTTTCCAAGACGGACACCAAGTATCAGGTGCTGGCCACCAAGGTGAACAACGCTGTCAAGCTGTCCATCGAATCCTACGTTTCCCAGTTCAACAAGGCACACAAGCGTGCCACGGAGACCTCCCGCAAGGGCAACATCTCGGTCGGCAGCGAGAAGAGCTTCCAGCGCAATTACCCCTACGGAGCGTTTGCAGCGGCAGTGCTGGGCTTTACCGATGCGGACGGCATTGGTACTTACGGTCTGGAAAAATCCTATCAGTCCATGCTGGCCGGTGTGGATGGCCGCACCATTACCCAGCGCAATGCCTACGGCAACGCCATTGCGGACGAGAATGCCACCACCTTTGCAGCCAAGGATGGCTCCAATCTGGTGCTTTCGCTGGATGTGAATGTGCAGGAGATCGTGGAACGGTATCTGAACGAAGCCATTGCAGCCAACACGGTGGAGAACCGCGGCTGCGCCATCGTGATGAACGTCAAGACCGGTGCCATCCTTGCCATGGCTTCCAAGCCGGATTTTGACCCCAACGACCCGCTGGACTACAGCGCAAATCTGGATTACCTCAACGAGCTGGTGCGCGCTGAGCCGGAGCTGTACGGCATCTACAAAAAGGATGAGAACGGCAACGAGCTGAAGGACGCAAACGGCAACCGCATTCTGGACGAGGAGGCCGATTACTCCGGCTACTTCCGCGATATCCAGTGGAAAAACAAGACCATCACCGAGTTGTACTACCCCGGCAGTGTGTTCAAGGTGATCACCTCGGCCATGGGCGTGGACTCCGGCCTTGCAAACATCAACACCACCTTTACCTGCGCCGGTGCTTACGGCGTGGCAAAGGAAACCTACCACTGCGCAGGCCACAAAGCCCACGGCACCATCACACTGGCCGAAGCTCTGCGCCAGAGCTGCAATATCTACTATATCCAGCTGGGCCAGCGCGTTGGCTCCCAGACCTTCTATAACTACTTCGATGCCTTTGGCTTTACCAGCCGCACCGGCGTGGACCTGCCCAGTGAGACGGGCTTCATGCAGTATTATAAGGCCAACCAGCTGGGCGAAGTGCAGCTGGCTTCCTCGGCCTTTGGTCAGGCAATGGCCATCACCCCGCTGCAGATGTGCACCGCTGTGGCCGCAGCCGTCAACGGCGGCTATCTGGTCACGCCCCATGTGGTGGATAAGATCACCGATGCAAATGGCAACGTGATCGAGGAGATCGGTGCCAATGTGCGCCGTCAGGTCATCAGCGAGAGCACCAGCAATGTGATCCGCCAGATCATGGAATATGAGGTGGGTGCCGGTACCGGCGGCGGCAAGTATGCCTATGTGTCCGGCTACCGTATCGGCGGCAAATCCGGCACTTCCGAACAGTTGAACATGGACCGCCGCGCTGATGGCGACTACAAGAAGGTGGCATCCTTTGCCGCTGTCCTGCCCGCCGACGACCCGGAGATCATCGTCTATGTGATGCTGGATGACCCCAACAACGCCAGAACGGACTACTCGTCCCTGCTGGCAGCGCCCGTTGTGGGCAACATCATCAGCGAGATCGCACCCTACCTTGGCATTGCCGCCGACGGCGAGGATCGCAGCCAGACTGTGGTCACTGTGCCGAATCTGGTGGGCACCGAGTGGAGCAGTGCGCAGGTGCAGCTGAACATCAAGGGCCTCAGGCATCAGCTGGCCGAAAGCACCACCAGTCAGGCGGCAGCAGCTGTCACTTACCAGTATCCGCACGCGGGTGCAAAGGTGGCCTACGGCACCACCGTGTACCTGTATACCGATACCTATGAGGGCAGCCATACCGATGTGCCGGATGTGACCGGCAAGAGCGCGGACTTTGCCCGCCAGATGCTGTCTGCCGCCGGATTGAACTGTGTGGTGGAGGGCAATGCGAACGGCACCGTGCAGGCCCAGAGTGCAGACCCCGGTTCCAGTGTGCAGCGCGGCACCGTCGTGACCATTACCTGTGGATGAAAAGAGATAAACATGCTCGCCCTCTCAGGCTGCTTCGCGTCCAGCTCCCCCAAAGGGGGATCCTTGGCAAAAAGATGAAGCCTGCGTGGCCTGCAAAGGCCTCTTACTTTGAGAGAGGTGGCACGGCGTAAGCCGCGTGACGGAGAGGGCGAACCAGCTGATAAAATAACGAGAGGGGACATGAACAATGGAAAAAATTTCTGCAAGCAAGCTTCTGGCAGGGCTGGTGCCCGCAGACTTCATCCGGGAAGAGGTGCAGGTGGAACTGGTGACCACCGACAGCCGCGAGGTGCGGCCCGGCTGCATTTTTGTAGCGTTCCCGGGTGAAAAATTTGACGGCCACGATTTTGCGGCCAAAGCACTGGAGAACGGTGCTGTTTATGTGGTGGTGAACCACCCGGTGGAGGGCGTGCCTGCGGAAAAGGCCATCCTCTGCCCGGACAGCTACCACGCCATGATGGTGATGGGCGCGAACTACCGCAGCCAGTATCACCCCAAGATGGTGGGTGTGACCGGCAGCGTGGGCAAGACCACCACCAAGCAGATGACCTACGCCGCCCTTGCAGGCTTTGGCGAGACCATCAAGACCGAGGGCAACCAGAACAATGAACTGGGCATGCCCCGCACCTTGATGCGGCTGGAAAGCAGCACGGAGTATGCCGTGATCGAGATGGGCATGAGCCATGCGGGCGAGATCGACCGTCTGGCCCGGGCCGCACGCCCGGATGTGGGCATCATTACCTGCATCGGTGTGTCCCACATCGGCAATCTGGGGAGTCAGGAGAACATCTGCAAGGCAAAGCTGGAGATCTGCAACGGCCTGCCGGAGGGTGCACCGCTGGTGCTGAACTATGATGACAAGTTCCTGCGCGCCGCAAAGCTGCCCGCCCACGTGAAGCCGGTATGGTTCAGTCTGGCAGATGAGAACGCTGATGTGTGTGCACTGTCCATCCGGCAGGAAGAGGACGGCATGAGCTTTGTGCTGGAAGATCAGGAAGAGGGCACCTTTATGGTCAAGATCCCGGCCATGGGCAAGCACAATGTGGCAAACGCTCTGGCTGCCTACTGCGCCGCCACCCGCTTGGGCTGCGACCCGCGCGGTGTCATCAAGGGGCTTTCCAATTTTGAGCAGACCGGCCGCCGCCAGAAGGTGGTGCACAGCAAGGGCGTTACCGTCATTGAGGATTGCTACAATGCAAACCCCGACAGCATGAAGGCCGCGCTTGCCATGTTCAAGGAATTCCCCTGCAAGCGCCGCTTTGCCCTGCTGGGCGATATGCTGGAGCTGGGCGAGCTGTCCCGCGAAGCCCACGAGGAGCTGGGCCGTCTGGCTGCGGAGAGTGATCTGTACTGCCTTGTGACCTACGGCGAAAACGCAAAGCGCACGGCTGTGGTGGCTGCGGCCAAGGGGGTCAAGACCCTCCATGCCAACAACTACCGCGAGGCAGCGGATGCTCTGCTGAACCGGATAGAGCCGGGCGATGCCCTGCTGGTGAAGGCAAGCCGCGGCATGGCGCTGGAAAAAGTGCTGGAAATTTTCTACGCAGAGCAGAAAGATGCCGAAGAATAACCCTTTGGCATGAATTTGGAGATTGAAAAATGATTCGTTTCGCCTTGGTCGTCGCGTCGGTGCTGGGTTTTGTGCTGACTGCGGCGCTCGGCAATATGATGGTGCCGCTGCTGCGGGAGCTGCAGCGTGCGGCACGCGGTACACAGCCGGACAGCGATGCCCCGGACAGCCCGGTGCCTACCATGGGCGGGCTGTGCCTGATGGTGGGCACCCTTGCCGCTGTGGGCGTGGGCTGGCTGGCCGCATGTGCTGCACAGCCTTCCCTGCTTGGCAGCGACCGGCAGATGACCTCCCGCCTGCTCATTGCACTGCTGGGGTCGCTGGCCTTTGGCGCAGTGGGGCTGGCCGATGATCTGGCCCGCATCCGCGGCCGCTACCCGAACGGCTTGGGCCTTGGCCTGCGCCGTACGCAGCGCCTTGCACTGGAATGCACTGCTGCAGCGCTGGTGCTGGGCCTGCTGGCACTGAACGGGTGCCTGCCCACAGGGCTGATCCTGCCGGGAGCAGGCTATGTGGAATGTGCGCTGGCACCGTTGCTGTGGGCTGTGCTGCTGGTGGCGATGGCCGAGGCGGCCCGCGTGGCCGACGGTGCCGACGGCACGGTGTGCGGCGCGGCCTTTGTAGCTATGCTGGGCCTGATGATGCTGGAAACGCAGCTGGGCTGGTTCCCGCTGGCAGTATTCCCGGCGGCACTGGCCGGTGCACTGATGGCCTTTCTGCTGTGGGATTTTCCACCGGCAAAGCTGCACCCCGGCCGGTGCGGCTGCTTGTATGCAGCGGGAGCCATTGGCTGCATCCCGCTGTGCATTGGCTACGCAGAGCTGAGCATCCCGCTGGCACTGCCCTTCTGGGTGGAGGGCGGCATGGTGGTGCTGCAGGTCCTGTTCTGCCGCTGGAAGGGCAGGCCGCTGTTTGCGGCGGCACCGCTGCACCGCTGGCTGGAAAAGCGCGGCATGAGTGCAGTGAATATTTTTTACAGCCTGTGCGCACTGAGCGTGTGCGGGCTGGCGCTGGCCGTGCGTCTGGCACGCTGGGCCTGAGCGCCTGATTCTGAAAATAAGGGGGCGTGGCAATGGCAGCCACCCGCAGACAACATAAAAACCAAAAAGAAAGCGCATGGGTGCCGCCGCTGCAGCGGGACCCGGGACCGTGGAACCGGCTGCTGCTCAACTGGCTGGCAACGCTGGCCATTATCATGGTGTTCGGCCTTGTAATGCTGTACAGCGCAAGCTATACCACCGGCTACCTGCGCATGGGCGACAGCCTGCACTACATCAAGCAGCAGGCTATCTGCATGGCCATTGGCATTGGCTGTATGGTAGTCATGAGCTATGTGGATCACCGCTTTCTGCGCTGGGCGAGCAAGCCGCTGTACTGGGTGGTGCTGGCCATGCTGGCCGTCACGCTGACCTTTGCACCGCTGAACGGCTGCCGCCGCTGGATCCGTCTGGGCGGCCTGACTCTGCAAACCTCTGAGGTGGCAAAGTTTGAGATGATCCTGCTCTCGTCCCATCTGGCGGCAAGTGCGCCGCAGATCGGCCGGTTCAGCCCGTCGCTGAGAGAAAAGATCAAGCCAAAGGATTGGTTGTTCATCCGCATCGTAAGGCAGCTGGTCGTGCCGGTGCTGCCGCTGGTACCGGTGGTGGTGCTGCTGTTTTTAGAGCCGCACATGTCCGGCATCCTGCTGACCACCGCCATCGTGGGCACCATCCTCATGCTGACCGGCTGCGGCGGTGTATTGACATGGTGCGGGGCCGCAGCGGCGGCTCTGCTGCTGAAACCGGCCCTGACGCTGGTGGAATCCATTGGCTATCTGCAGGACCGCCTGAATACATGGTCCGATGATCTGGAAGCGCTGAACGACCAGACCAAGCAGAGCTTGTACGCCATCGGCTCCGGCGGACTGAAGGGCCTTGGCCTTGGCAACAGCGTGGAAAAGCAGCTCTGGCTGCCGGAAAGCACCAACGACTTCATCTTCAGTGTGGTGTGCGAAGAGTTGGGCTTCATCGGTGCGGTGCTCATCATCGTGCTGTTCATACTGCTCATAGCGCAGGGCCTGATGATCGCCTATAAGGCCGAGAACCAGTTCTGCACCATGGTGGGGATTGGCATTATGGCGCAGATCGCCTGGCAGGTGTTCTGCAACATCGCCGTGGTCACCAACACCATCCCGAATACCGGCATCAGCCTGCCGTTTTTCTCGTCCGGCGGCACCAGTCTGATCTTGCTGCTGGCAGAAATGGGCGTGATGGTGAACATTGGGCGCAACGGAGAGCGGGCGGCGCAGCAGAGGGCAGCGGCCCACGCACAGCGGCAGGCTGCAAAGGCTCAGCGTGATGCGGAGCTGAAGGACCGTACCATCAATCTGGACGATGCCCGCCGTGCGCGCAATGAACTGTAACGACTGTTTTGAGGGCGCAGGCCAGTGGGAAGCTCCCCGATGACCTGCCCAGATGCACTAATCATAGAGGAGGAATCGTCATGCGAGTTCTGATCGCTGCCGGCGGCACTGCCGGCCATATCAACCCGGCACTTGCCATTGCAGGTGCTATCAAAAAGGCAGACCCTTCTGCCGAGATCCACTTTGCCGGCCGCAAGGAGGGCATGGAGTACCGTCTGGTGGGACAGGCGGGCTATCCCTTCCACCATATCGAGATCACCGGTTTCCAGCGCAGGCTGTCGCTGAACAACATCAAGCGCAACATCGTTACGCTGTGGAATCTGGCCCTCTCTGGCCCCAAGGCAAAGGCCATTATGAAGGAAGTCAAACCTGATCTTGTGATCGGCTGCGGCGGTTATGTGTCCGGCCCGGTGGTACGCTGTGCCGCCAAAATGGGCATCCACACCGCCATTCATGAGCAGAACGCCTTCCCCGGCGTGACCAACAAGCTGCTGGCACCGGATGTGGATCTCGTGTTTGCCGCCGTGCCTGCTGCTGTGGAAAAGCTGGGCGCACCGGATAAGACCATCGTGGTGGGCAATCCGGTGCGCCCGGAGGTGTTCACCAAGGCAAAGGACCGCGATGCCATCCGCGCTGAGTTGGGCGCGGGCGACCGCACGGTGATCCTTTCCTTCGGCGGCAGCCTTGGCGCACGCCGCGTCAACGAGGTGGTGGCCGACCTGTGTGCATGGGAACAGCACGAGAAGAAGCCGGTGCTGCATCTCCACGCTACCGGCCAGTACGGTGTGCAGCTGTTCAAGGATCTGGAAAAGGAAAAGAACTTCGCGGAGGGCGACGGCCTTGTGGTGAAGGAATACATCAACAATATGCCGGAACTGCTGGCGGCGGCAGACCTTGTCATCAGCCGCGCCGGTGCGCTGACGCTGGCCGAGCTGGAAGCTGTTGGCCGTGCAGCCGTGCTCATCCCCAGCCCCAATGTGGCTGAGAACCACCAGTACTTCAATGCCATGGAACTGCAGAAGGCCGATGCCGCTGTGGTGATCGAGGAAAAAGATCTGACCGGCGAAAAGCTGGTGAGCACGGTGTCCGACATGCTGGCACAGCCCGGCAAGCTGGCTGAGATGGGCAAAAATGCCCGCAGCCTGTCGGTGGATGACAGCCTTGACCGTATTGCAGACGCTCTGATGAAACTGGTGCAGAAGTAAAACAAAACCTAAACCGGAAAGGAGGTGTGCGCCATGCAGCAATACCGCAATAACAGAAACAACGGCAATATCTACGACCTGCGGAAAGACCTGCAGCATACTCCGCCGCCTTCACAGCAAAAAGGATCTTCCGGCAGTGCGGACGGGCGCTATGGCTTCAACGGGGAACCGCTGAGCTTTGCGCCGGACCGCACCGCCAATGGTACGGTGCGCCGCACCCGTACCGATAACAGCATCGAGTTCCCTTCGCAGCCGCGCCGCACCGAACAGAGCGGCACCCGGCGCACCAGCGGCCAGAACCGGAACCGTACCGCGCAGCGAAGCCGCACGGCCCAGCCGGAACAGCGTGCATCCGGCACGGCCCGCAAGCCGCAGCAGCGCCGTTCACAGGGGCAGAAGCCGCGCAAGACAGCGGCTCAGGCAGCGCAGCAGCGCTACAAAAACCAGCGTCTGCGCCCGGCACAACAGCAGCCACGCGACCCGGTACAGCGGGAAAAACGCAAGAAGCGCCGCCTGACCCGCGCTGCACTGAAGCGGCGGCGGATGCTGCGGCGGCTGATGGCCTTTGTGACCCTGCTGGCCGTGATCGCCGCCGGTGTTTACCTGACCATGACCATGCTGTTTAAGATCGGTACCATTCAGGTGCAGACGGCGGACGGCACCGTGGTGCAGGAGGTGGGCGGCTATTCCAGCAGCCAGATCCTGCAGGCACTGGGTGTGCAGACCGAAGAGAACATTTTCAGCTTTGACCCTGCCGCCAAGGAAGCGGAACTGGAAAAGCAGTTCCCGCTGCTGGAATCCATCAGGGTGGTTCGGGATTACCCCAACACGGTGGTGGTGCAGGTGACCGAGGCGGTGCCTACCTATGCCATGCAGACGAAGAGCGGCTGGCTGACCCTCTCGGATCAGTTCAAGATCCTGGCCTGCGAGTCTGCCCAGCCGGAAGAACTCAAGACCCTATACGGCGGCGAGCCGGTGTCGGTGACACCCGGCGACCAGCTGACCTTTGCAGCGCAGGCAGACCCGGCGGCATCGGATGCATCCGGTTCGGCAGCAGCTTCGGCAGCGGTGCAGACGGACGACCGTCTGGATGCGCTGAATGAGCTGCAGGCAAAGCTGGAAGAGTATGGGATGCTGGACGATGTGACCCGCATGGAATTTGCGGACACCGACCAGATGGCATTTTTGTATCAGGATCGTGTCAGTGTGCTTCTGGGTACACGGAACGATCTGGATTATAAGCTGGACCGCGCACGCTATGTGCTGACCAATGCCGACGGCAAGGGTTGTGCCCCTACCGACACCGGCAGACTGGATTTCAGCCATGTGAGCGCGGGCAGCACCCGTAAAATTTACTTTGCACAGGGCCAGCCGACCCTGCCCTCCGGTTATGTTGTGCCGGAAAAGACCGTGCCGGAAGAGCCTGATACCTCTGCTGCCGAGGATACTGCGGCAGACGGTGCAGAGGATGCCGCTGCGGCCCAGCCTGCGGACGATACGGCGGCAGCTGCGGAAGAAACACCGCTGACCGACCCCGCCCGCATGACCGCAAATAACGAAGAAAACCCCATGTGACAAAATGTTTTGAGGAGCGTGTGCAGTATGAAACTGGAACAGTTACTGGAAGGCGTGCCCTTTACCCTTGCGCAGGGCAGTCTGGACACCGAGATCTCGGATATCATCTACGACAGCCGCAAGGCGGCACCGGGCCTTTTGTTCGTGTGCATCGTGGGCACCCAGCGTGACAGCCATGAGTTTGCCGCCGACTGTGCGGCAAAGGGTGTCAGCGCACTGGTCATCCAGCACGACATCGACCTTTCCGCCATGCCGGGCGTGACCGTGGTCAAGGTGGAAAGCAGCCGCTATGCCATGGCTCTGATGAGCGCGAACCTTTTCGGCAACCCGTCCCGCCAGATGACCATGATCGGTGTGACCGGCACCAAGGGCAAGACCACTACCACCCACATGATCAAGAGCGTGCTGGAAGCTGCAGGCCGCAAGGTGGGCATGATCGGCACCAACGGCATTTATTATATGGGCCGCCACAAGGAAACTGCCAACACCACCCCGGAAAGCTACGAGCTGCAGAAGACCTTTCGGGAATTTCTGGATGCAGGCTGCGACACCGCGCTGATGGAGGTTTCCAGCCAGGGCCTGATGATGGACCGCGTGGCCGGTGTGCACTACAATGTGGGCGTGTTCACCAACCTTTCGCCGGATCACATCGGCCCCGGCGAGCACAAGACCTTTGAGGAGTACCGCAGCTGGAAGGGCCAGCTGTTCAAGCGCTGCGACGTGGGCGTGGTGAACATTGACGATGAGAATACCGAAGCACTTCTGGAAGGCCACACCTGTCGCCTTGTCACCTATGGCCGCGCCGAGCAGGCGGACTACCGCGAGACCGGCTTTGAACTGCTGCGCACCCACGATTTTCTGGGCGTGAAGTTCCATGTGACCGGCAAGGACGAGATGGATGTGAAAGTGAATATGCCCGGCGAGTTCAGCGTGTACAACGCGCTGGCAGCGCTGAGCGTGGGCAAGGTGCTGGGGCTGCCGGATCAGGCCATCCACGATGGTCTGGGCAAGTGCGTGGTCAAGGGCCGCGTGGAGCTGGTGCCCATCAGCAAGAAGTTCACCATCCTGCTGGACTACGCCCACAACGAGGTGTCCACCGAAAGCCTGCTCACCACTCTGCGGGCCTACAAGCCCCACCGTCTGGTGGTGGTGTTCGGCTGCGGCGGCAACCGCTCCAAGCTGCGCCGCTACGGCATGGGCGAGATCTGCGCCAAGATGGCCGATTTCTCCATCCTCACCGAGGACAACAACCGCTTTGAGAAGGTGGAGGACATCCTTGCTGATATCCGCGTGGGCATGAACAAGGGCAACCCGGACGCAAAGTTCGTGGAGATCCCCGACCGTCTGGATGCACTGCACTACGCAGTGGATCACGCGCAGGAGGGCGACCTGATCGCCGTCATTGGCAAGGGCCACGAGACCTACCGTGACCGCGAGGGTGTCAAGACTCCGTTCCTGGAGCGGGAGCTGCTGGAAGAGTATGCACAGCAGATCGGGCTGGAATAACAGATAAAAAATAACGCCGTGTCGAATGTTCAGACACGGCGTTATTTTTTGCGGTAATTATGCTTTCAGCTGCGGAGCCTTGTTCTCCGGCAGGAGATTGGTCATGCTCTTCAGGCTGATGCCGATGGTGGAGAGATTATGCAGCATGGCAGAGGAGGCCGGCTGCAGGATGCCCAGAGCACCCAGCGCGATGAGGGCCGAGTTGAAGGTGAGCACGAAGCGGTAGTTTGCGTGCACGCGCTTTTGCAGGGAGTTGGCGATGGCCTTGAGGGCCACCAGCTCCTCCAGACTGTCGGCTTTGATGGTCACGTCTGCGATCTCGCGGGCGATGGCAGCGCCGGAGTGGATGGCAATGCCAATGTCGGCAGCGGACAGGGCGGGGGAGTCGTTGATGCCGTCGCCGATCATCACCACGGTGTGGCCCTCGGCCTTGGCCTGCTGGACGAAGTTTGCCTTGTCCTCGGGCAGCACCTCGGCAAAGAAGCGGTCCACGCCCACCTGCTTTGCAATGGCGGCAGCGGTGCGTTCGCTGTCGCCGGTCATCATGACGGTGTTCCGGATGCCCAGCGCACGCAGGCCGTTCAGCACAGCGGCAGCTTCCGGGCGCAGCGGGTCGGAGATGCAGATGACGCCCACCAGCTGCCCGCTGGCTGCCATGTACAGGTGCGAATACGCGGGCTTGAGGGCATCGAACTTCTGCTGCTCGGCTGCGGGAATGGTGCACTTTTCATCCTCAAAGACGAAGTGGTGGCTGCCGATGACCACCCGTTCGCCGCCTACGCGGCTTGCAATGCCGTGGGCCACGATGTACTCCACCTCGGAGTGCATCTCCTCATGGGAAATGCCGCGCTCTTTGGCGGCACGCACCATGGCGTTGGCCATGGAATGGGGGAAGTGCTCTTCCAGACAGGCGGCCAGCTGCAGAACTTCGCGCTCGTTGCAGCCGGAGAAGGGAACCACATCCACCACCTGCGGGGTAGCGCGGGTGAGTGTGCCGGTCTTATCAAACACGATAGTGTCGGCCTGAGACAGCGCTTCCAGATATTTGCCGCCCTTGACGGTGATGTGATAGCTGCCGCACTCGCGCATGGCGGAGAGGACGGCCAGCGGCATGGACAACTTGAGCGCACAGGAAAAGTCCACCATCAGGCACGAGATGGCGCGGGTGACGTTGCGGGTGAGCAGATACGTCACGCCGGTGGCACCCAGACACCAGGGCACCAGCTTGTCGGCCAGAGCCAGCGCACGGTTCTCGGTGCTGGACTTGAGCTTTTCGGATTCCTCGATCATGGAAACGATCTTATCGTAGCGGTTGGAACCGCCCTCGGCTTTAGCGATAAAGACACACTCGCCCTCCTCCACAACGGTGCCGGCATAGAGGGTGGAGCCCTCTGCCTTGCGCACCGGCATGGACTCGCCGGTCAAAGCAGCCTGATTCACCATGGCTTCGCCTTCCAGCACGGTGCCGTCCAGCGGGATCATGTTGCCGCTGCGCACGACCACCTCATCGCCGGAGCGTACCTTGGTGAGCGGTACCAGCACTTCGGTGCCCTGACTGCGCACCCACACCTTGTCCACGTTCAGGGCCATGCTGCGGGCCAGATCGTCCAGACTCTTCTTGCGGGTCCACTCTTCCAGCAGAGAACCGAGGTTCAGCAGGAACATCACGGAGCCTGCGGTGGCAAAGTCGCTGCGCAGGATGGACACGCCGATGGAAAGGGCATCCAGCACTTCCACTTCCAGTTTGCGGTGCAGCACGCAGCGCAAACCTTTCCAGAGAAAGCGGATGGAGCGGAACACCGTGTAAGCGGCATCGATGGGTGCAGGCAGGAACAGCTTGCGCAGGCAGCGGCCTGCCACCAGATCAAACATCTTATCCTGATATTCACGGTTCAGCCTGCGGCTGTCGGCGGAGGTGACCAAAGCGTCATACTCGGCCACATCGAACTTATAGCCTGCCAGAATGGCAATGGCAGCGGTGCGCTTGCCGGTATAGGTAATGACCACATCGCCGGTGCGCTCGTAAACGGCGGCATGGACGATGGCATCTTTGTGGTTCAGATATGCTTCCAGCACATCGGCACGGTGCAAAGTCATGCGGACGTTTTCCACATGCACACGCATCCGGCCTTTGCCTTCATGCAGAATGGTACATTTCATATATCAAATATCCTTCTCTATCTTTTTGCCGCAGCGTCAGGCTGCTATACCCTGCACGCCTGCGGCCCCACTCTCACAAAAAAGAGCCGCCCGAAGGCGGCTCGAAAGCCACGTTGGGGCTTTCAGTGCTTTACGAACCGAAAATTACTCAGCGGTCTCTTCGGTGGTCTCCTCGGCGGCATCTTCGATCACAGCAGCCTCGGCTTCAACAGCACGAGCCTCGTTGATGGCCTTTGCATCGGCCAGAATGTCACCAGCCTGCTCCTGAACCTTGCTGACGGTTTCCATGGTGGAGTCCTTCATGCGCAGCACGGCAGCAGTGGTCTGGGTGTAGACCTTCTTGGCATCCTTGCTGGACAGCAGCTTGAAACCGGCAGAGCCGAACAGAGTACCGGCGGCGAACAGTGCGATCTTCTTGATATCCATAGTAACTTCCCTACCTTTTCTATTTCCTGTCAGAGGCCCTGCACCGCAGGACCTGTAAGATGAATATACCGGCCCAAAAGCCGGAGAACAGGGTGAACATTTCCCTTCTGTCGAGCCTATTGTAGCACAGAATTTACCATTTTCAAGCTTTTTCTTAAATGTTAATACATGTAAACTTTTTACGATGTGTAGTTAGAAAAAGCTATCTCTAACGCGTTTTTTAAGACAAACTACAGTTTGTAAATGGAAACTAACCGGCAGATAAGACGAGAAAGAATTTCCAGCTTGTAAAAAATCCTGGTTTGGAAATGCAGGCTGCCGCCACGGCCCTTCTCTGTGAAAAAGCAACCCGGAAAAATCCGCAGATTTTTCCGGGCTGCTAAAATAAAAATCGTTTTCCGCTGAAGATGCCAAGAGTGAAGCGGCGGGCATTTTAAACCGTTTTGCTTTACAGGATGCGCACCCGGACCACGGCGGGGATGGCAGCCAGCTTTTCGGCCAGCTTCTTGTCCACAGCACCGGTAGCATCCAGCATGGTGTAGGCCATGTTCTTTTTGCTCTTGTTCACCATGTTCTCGATGTTCAGGCCGGCTTCGGTGGTCAGGGCGGTGATCTGGCTGATCATGCCGGGCTCATTTTTGTGGATGATGCAGATGCGCTTGCCGCCGGCTCTGGGCTGGTTGACCTCCGGCATGTTCACCGAGTGGATGATGTTGCCGTTCTTCAGGTAGTCGCTCAGCTCCTTTGCAGCCATCACGGCGCAGTTGTCCTCGGCTTCCGGGGTGGAAGCGCCCAGATGGGGGGTGCACACGATGCCGGGCTTGCCCAGAATGGCCTCAGACGGGAAGTCAGTCATGTAGCCGGACACCTTGCCGGTCTCCATGGCTTCCAGCAGGGCTTCGGTGTTCACCAGTTCGCCGCGGGCGTAGTTCAGGATCTTCACGCCGTCCTTGCACAGGGCAAGGGTCTGGGTGTTGATGGTGTCCCTGGTGGTGGGCAGATAGGGCACATGGATGGTGATGTAGTCGCACAGGGGTAGCATGTCGTTCAGGTTCACGCAGTGGTGTACCTGACTGCTCAGGTTCCATGCGGCATCAATGGAGATGTAGGGGTCGTAGCCGTAGACCTCCATGCCCAGCTCAATGGCGCAGTTGGCCACGCGGGAGCCGATGGCACCCAGACCGATGACACCCAGCGTCTTGCCCTTGATCTCGTTGCCCACGAACTGCTTCTTGCCCTTTTCCACGGTCTTTGCCATGGCAGGGTCACCGGCAAGGCCCTGACACCACTGGGCAGCAACAGCCACATTGCGGCTGCCGGCGATCAGCATGCCGATCACCAGCTCGGCCACAGCGTTGGCGTTGGCACCGGGGGTGTTGAACACCACGATGCCCTGCTCACTGCAGCGGTCCAAGGGGATGTTGTTCACGCCGGCACCGGCCCGGGCGATGGCCAGCAGATTGTCGTGGAAGGTGGTGTTCAGCAGGTCGGCGCTGCGCACCAGAATGCCGTCCGGGGCATCGGCGTCCACCGCCACGTCAAACAGGTTCTTGTTCAGCTTAGCCAGGCCCACCGGGCTGATGGCGTTCAAAGTCTTGATGGTATACATATTTTGAATCCCCTCTGTTATGCGTTCTCCTTGCGGAACTTCTCCATGAAGTCCACCAGCTTGTCCACACCCTCGGCTGGCATGGCGTTGTAGATGGAAGCGCGCATGCCGCCCACCAGGCGGTGGCCCTTCAGGTTCACAAAGCCTGCCTCGGCGGCCTCGGCGCAGAACTTCTTGTCCAGGTCGGGGTTGGGGCTGGTGAAGGTCACGTTCATGGTGCTGCGGTAACGGTGCTCCACGGGGTTCGTGAAGAATTCCTGCCCGTCCAGATAATCATACAGCACCTTGGCCTTGGCTTCGTTGATCTTCTGCATGTTGGCCAGACCGCCGATGTCGTTTTCCAGATACTTGAGCACCAGACCGGTCATGTAGATGCACCAGCACGGCGGGGTGTTGTACATGCTGTCCTTGTTCAGCAGGGTGGTGTAGTTCATCATGGTGGGCACGTTGTCGGCGGCATGGCCCAGCAGGTCGTCCCGGACGATGGCAATGGCCATGCCGGCGGGGGCCACGTTCTTCTGCACACCGAAGTAGATGCAGCCGTACTTGGTCACATCCACGGGCTTCGAGAGGATCATGGAGCTCATGTCCGCCACCAGCGGCACGCCCTCCACCTGGGGCACCTCGACGTACTGGGTGCCGAAGATGGTGTTGTTCTGGCAGATGTGGATATAGCTGGCATCCTTATTGTAAGGGATGGCGTTCACATCCGGGATGTAGGTGAAGTTCTTGTCCTTGCTGGAGGCCACGATGTTGGCCTCGCCGAACTTGGCGGCTTCCTTGGCGGCCAGGTTGGAGAAGTTGCCGGTGACGATGTAGTCCGCCTTGCCGGTGGTCATAAAGTTCAGCGGCACCATGGCAAACTGCTGGGTGGCACCGCCCTGGAAGAAGCCCACCTTGTAGTTGTCGGGGATGTTCATCACGCGGCGCAGGGTGGCCTCAGTGTCCTTGATGATGGCGTCGAACCACTTGCTGCGGTGGCTCATCTCCATCACGCTCTGGCCGCTGTCGCCGTATTCCAGCAGCTCTGCCTGTGCCTGCCGGAGGACCTTCTCGGGCAGCATGCTGGGGCCTGCGCTGAAGTTGTATACTCGTGCCATAATGAACTCTCCCTTTCCTGTATCACGAAGCATCGACTGTTTTGCGATGCCTTCTGGATCATTCCCGTAGCCGTAGTATACCGGTTTTGCGGGCACGAAAACAAGAGCATCTTTGCACAAAGATACTGCCGGAAAAGCCCCTGTGCAGGCACAAAGCACACAAATGTATGCCGAGCAAAGACAAAAACAGAGACAACTATAAAAACAAGCTGAAATAGCCTGATTTCATCGGGATTTCTGCCTCTTGCCTTTTCCGACAAAACCCGGTATAATGGAACAACAGAGACAAACGTAAAAGAAAAATGCGAAAGGAGGGGCTGCGCAGATGTACGGACTCCCGGACCGGCTGCGGCCGCTTTCGGCAGCAGAGGAACAGGTGATGCTGGCGGTGTGGGCCTGCCGGGAACCCGCCACCCGGCGGGATATTGACGAAAAACTCCGCGGTAAGGGCTGGGCCCCGGCCACGGTGCTCAATTTTCTGTACCGGCTGGAAGAAAAAGGCTGGGTGAAGAGCGGAAAGCAGGGCAACCACAACATTTATGCGGCCACGGTCACCCAGCGTGCCTACGGTGTGTGGAGCATGCGCCAGCGGCTGGACACCCTCTTTGGCGGGGACCTTGCCGCAGCCGTGCGGGCGCTGGTCAGCGAGAGCGGCTGCGGGCAGAGCGAACTGGAACAGGCCATGAAGGTGCTGGAGGAAAAGCATCTGGAGGCCGAGGAATATGATCTGTATGACCCCTACGGGTAAAAGGAGAGAGAAAGATGGATTGCAAGCTGAGAGCCAAGAACTGCGGCGGCTGCCCGCTGCTGGGGCTGGACTATGCCGAACAATTGAAGCAGAAGGAAGCCACCGTGAAAAAGCTGCTGGGCAAATACGGCCCGGTGAACGCCATCCGCGGCATGGAAAACCCTTACCACTACCGCAACAAGGTGATTTCCACCTTCACCACCGGCTGGGGTGGAAAACTCACCTCCGGCATCTACGCAGCGAACAGTCACAAGGTGCTGCCGGTGGAACGCTGCCTGCTGCAGGACGAAGTGCTGGACAAGATCATGGAGGCCGTGCGGGCGGCAGCCATCGCCTGCCGTTACCAGCCCTACGATGAGGACAAGGGCACCGGCCTTGTGCGCCACTGCCTGCTGCGCCGGGGCGTGGCCACCGGGCAGGTGATGGTGGTGCTGGTCACTGCGCAGGCCGTGCTGCCCGGAGCCAAGAACTTTGTGCGGGCCCTGCTGGCAGAAGCCGAGAAGCGGGGCGTGACCGTGACCACCGTGGTGCAGAACGTGAACCCCCGCAAGACCAGCGTCGTGCTGGGTGATGCGGAAAAGGTGCTGTATGGCAAGGGTTATATTCTGGATACCCTCTGCGGCAAGACCTATGCCCTCAGCCCCCGCAGCTTTTACCAGATCAACCACAGCCAGACCGAGGTGCTGTACGGTCTGGCTGTGGAAGCGGCGCATCTCACCGGGAAAGAGGTGGTGCTGGACGCCTACTGCGGCATTGGCACCATCGGCCTGACGGCTGCCGACCACGCAAAGCAGGTGGTGGGCGTGGAGCTGAACCGCGACGCTGTGCAGGATGCCATCGGCAACGCAAAGCACAACGGCGTGAAGAATGCCCGCTTCTTTGCCGCCGACGCTACCCGCTGGATCAGCGAAGCGGCCGCTGCCGGGGAGCGTGCGGATGTGATCTTCATGGACCCGCCGCGGGAGGGCTCTACCCCGCAGTTCCTTGACAGCGTGGCCCGCATGGCCCCGAAGCGGGTGGTCTACGTCAGCTGCAACCCGGAAACGCTGGCCCGTGACCTCGCCCTGCTGACGAAAAAGGGTTACCGCGTGGAGAGCAGCACCCCAGTGGATATGTTCCCGCACAGCGAGCATATCGAGGTGGTATGTGCGCTGAGCAGACGGCACAAAGCATAAGACGCGAAAAATACAGATTCCTTTATGAAGAGACAACCAGATAAAAACAAACAAAGCGAAAGGAATCCGACAATAAAAAATTTAAAAGTCACAATCAACCGTTCCGCAGGGGTAAAAAAGTATGAAGTACTGCCTCGGCAGGAAAAAGATATGCGCGGATGTTGCTTTTGCATTAAAAACGCAAACTGCCAGAAAAAACGAAAATACACAGCTCCCGGTTGAGAAAAGTGCTGCGGAGTGATACAATAATATTATATCTGCCCTGTCCGGGGCGTCAGTTCACAGAACGGTATCGATTGCAATGGATAGCTATTTTTTTATTTTAACGACCATTGATCTTTTTGTGCTTGGCTTTATGAGCCTTCTTACAAAGCTGAGCGAATCTTTGAACAAAAAGCAGAAGCGCGGGTTCCTTCTGGCTTTTGCGCTCATTGCGTGCATCTCGGTGCTGGAAGTCATCACCATCGTGGTGGACGGCGCACCGACGGGCTGCCGCTGGCTGAACATTTTGTCCAACTATCTGGGCTTTGGGCTGACACCGGCGGTGGCACTGTGTCTGGTATATGTGCTGGACAAAAAAATCCATTATCCGGCGCGGGTTCAAGGCGGCGGTCTGCTGCGAGGGTGCGTATCTGCTTTTTCTGGCGGCAACACTGCCCTATGGGCTGGTATTCTCGGTGAGCAGGGAGAACCTCTACGCCCGGGGAGAATACTTCTATATTTATGTAGCGATGTACTATGCCGCCATGTTGTACCTTATGGTGGCTACGGTGCACACGGCAGCGGCTTTTCAGAACCGCAGCCGCACGCTGATCTGCCCGCTGACCCTGTTTCTGGGGGCGGAGACCGTGATCCAGATCGCGCTGCCATCGCTGCACGTCACATGGCTGTGCGTCACCCTGCTGTCGGTGTTGTATTATATCTATTGCAGCGAGATGTGGAACCAGCTGGACGCCCTGACCGGACTTTTGAACCAGAACAGCTACCTGAACCGCACCGCCGAGATGCGCCGCAGCGGCGGGGTGCTGGTGGTGTTCGATGTGGACAGCTTCAAACAGATCAACGACCGCTACGGCCATTTGCAGGGAGATGTCTGCCTTGCCGAGATCGCAGACTGCATCAAAAAAGCCTATGCCCGCTGCGGGTACTGTTACCGTATCGGCGGCGATGAGTTCTGCGTGCTGCTGAGGGATGCGGCAGATGAAGCCCGCTGCGCAGCGGCGCTGCAATCTCTGCTGGCAGAGCGGCGCAAAGAGATCACCCTTTTGCCGACGCTCTCCCTTGGCTCTGCTGTTTTTTCCGGGGAGGACGTGGTTACGGTGAAAGACCGCGCCGACCGTGCGCTCTACTGTGCCAAAAACGAGCTGAAAGCCCGCGCCGCAGCGGCAATGCCCGCAGGCGGCAGTGGGGAAAAGGATTGAACGGATCATTCGGCGGGAAAAAACGCCCGCACACTTTACAAATGGAGGAACACCGATGATCACCGATTGGAACAGCCCGCAGGGCGATTTTGACCCCACCGAAAAGCAGGGGGAGCTGCTGATGCTGCTGAGCGGCCAGCAGGTGACCGTGCACACCAGCGCGGAAGATGATTTTGACTATATGGAAAACGAGGATGTCGCTTTTGTGGTGAAGAACCCGCACAGCGAGGAGGATCTGCTCATTGAACTGTGCGGCGAGTTTTCCGTCTTTTTTGAAAAGTGGCATGGGGAGTACCCGGCTACCGAGGAGGGTTATGCGCAGATGACCCAGGACGTGCAGGCTGTTCTGGCAGGCAGCGCCGGGGCACTGAGCCTGTACACCGAGGACGGCTGGCAGGGCACGGCCCTCTGCACGGAAAAGCCCGGCCCGGATGCCGACGCAGCCGGTCTGCTGGAGCGCTGCTGGAGCGCCGAAAAGCCCCACAAGCCTCTGGAGAAGGGCAACCGGGTGGAGCTGGTGTACTGGGACCCGGCGCAGAACCGGACCCTGACCGTATAAACTGCCGGACGGCAGAAACAAAGAACGTCCCCGTACTCTTCGGAGCACGGGGACGTTCTGTATAACAGGGCGGGGACTTATAGCTGGTACAGGGCCACCATCAGCGGCATGGTGAAGATGCACAGCAGGGTGGTCACCACGTTGATGGCGCTGGCGTAGTCGGCATCCTTGCCGTAGATCTGCGCCATCTGGGTGATGGTGGAAGCCGAGGGGGTGCAGGTGGCCAGCAGGCTCACCAGCAGGATGGTCTGGCCGTCCGGCACCAGATGGGCCAGGCCGCTGAGCTTGAGCAGGGCCACAGCTGCCAGCGGGATGCCCACCAGCCGCAGGGCCGTGACCAGCCACAGCCGACGGTAGCCCAGGATCTTTTTGAAGTTCATGCCCGCCATCAGCATGCCCAGGATGATCATGGAGATGGGGCCGATGGCACTGCCCACCATGTCCAGCGAATCCTCGATGACGGCCGGCAGCTGGATGTGCAGCAGAAACAGGGCGGCACCCGCCAGAATGGCGATCATGTTGATGTTGGTGAGCACCTTTTTCAACTCAAAGCTCTTTTCGCCGCAGAGCATGCTCTTGGCGTGGCTCCACAGCAAAAACAGCTGTACCGACAGAAAGGCACTGGAGTAGATCACCCATTCCTTGCCCAGCACCGCCGTCACGATGGGAATGATCAGGTTGCCGGCGTTGGAGTAGATCATGGAGGCCTTTTCCACGGCGTCCAGATGCAGTGCGTGACCCAGCAGGTTCACCACCACGATGATGCCGACGTGCAGCAGAACCGCCGCCGCCAGCGCCAGCAGCAGCCCGTGCAGCACATCCGGGGTGTACTGTACCTGAAAGGCCGAGATGATCACACAGGGCGAGATCAGGTACAGCGAGATCAGCGAGAGGGTCTTGCTGTCCTCGGCGTGCAACAGGCCCCAGTGCACCACCGCATAGCCCATAAACATCATCAGAAAAAGCGAGAAGATTTTTTCTGCAAGGATCAGACTGATCATACGAGTCACGTTCCGTTTCTGCTGCTGCAAATTTCGCCCGCCGGGGCCGTTCTGCAGACCACTATAATACGCAGGCTGCGAAAAAGCAAGAGAAAATGCGGTTTCCAAAATGATATATATAAACCGCAAAATACTGTTTGTTGATAAAAACGCTGCGTCTGCCCACTCGTTCATAAAATGTTCAAAATAAATTCATATTCAGTCCACCAAATTTCGGTATAAGTGTGGCAGCAAAGGCGCAAACGGCGCCGAACCCACGCAGGTCTGGGCAAAAAAGGCAGCGGGCAAAAAGGCTGCGGCACATTTTTGCACCAAGCAGGGCTGCACACCCACACCGGCACAGGAAAGGAATTGGATCATTATGAAAATTGGTTTTTGGGAACTTGTCGTGATCGTCATCGTGGCGTTCGTGTTCATCGGCCCGGATCAGCTGCCCGTCTACGCAAAGAAGATCGGCAAGATGCTGCGTGAGCTGAAGAAGTACACCGGCGCTGCATCCGAAGAGATCCAGAAGAACGTGGTGGAGCCGCTGAACGAGATCCAGGCTCCCCTCAAGGAGGCCGTTGCTCCGCTGACCGATATCAAGAAGGACATCGACAACAGCGTGAAGGACGTGACCAAGGGCTTTGCCGGCATCGGCAAGACCAGCAAGGAAGAAGCCGCCAAGAAGGCTGCGGAGGAAGAGGTCACCGACCTGACCGCCGAGGAGCCGGTGGAGGAGCTGCCGGAAGAGAATGCAGCCCCCGCCGCCGAGCCTGCCGCCGAAAAGGCTGAGGCCCTGGCCGAAGAGAAGCCCGAGACTGCCCCTGTGCAGGAAGAAACCGCACCCGAAGCTCCGGCTGCGGAAGCAGCCCCGGAAGCTGCCGAGGCAGCCCCGGCAGAGGAAACCACCGTTTAAGTTTGGATACACCGCGCCCGCGGTTGTCATACATCAAGCAATAAGCCCGCCACGCGGCGCGGCAAAGTAAAAAGGAGATTTTTTATTATGCGTATTGGTACCAACGAACTGCTGATCATCCTGGCTGTTGCACTGCTGATCTTTGGACCCAAGAACCTGCCGAAGCTGGGCAAGATGTTCGGCAAGACCATCAACGGCTTCAAGAAGGGCATGGAGGACGAGGAAGGCTCCGATGATTCCGAGGAGAAGACCGAGAAGAAGGTTTCCAAGAAGGACGAAGACGAGGAGTAATTGTGGCTACGAACGTTAAGCGCAAAAAGAAAGCCGAGGTCATGGAAGATGACGGCAGTATGACGCTGACCGGCCATCTGAAGGAACTGCGGAACCGGCTCATCATCTGCGCGGTGGTGTTTGTGGCAGGCGTGGTGGTCTCGCTGGCCTACGCCGACCGCCTGATCGATGTGCTGACGGCAATGGGCCGGGACTACTACCAGTTCGTGTCCATTGCCCCCCAGGAAAAGCTGATGCAGTATTTCCGGGTCTCCATCCTGGCTGGCGTGGTGGTCACGGTGCCGGTGGCATTCTACCACATCTACGCCTTTGCAAAGCCGGGCCTGAAAAAGAGCGAGAGCACCTTTTTCAAGCTGGTCATGCTGCTGGGCCTGATCCTGTTCTGCGTGGGCGTGCTGTTTGCTTACAAGCTCATGATGCCCTTTATGCTGCGGTTCCTCAGCACTGGCATCGAGGGTGCTGAGTACATCCAGACCACCACCAGTATCGAGAGCTATGTGAACCTGTGCCTGACCATGTTCATCATCTTTGGCTGTGTGTTTGAGATGCCCCTGATCACGATCATCCTGTCCAAGATGGGCATCATCAACCCCACGCTCCTCAAGCAGGTGCGCGGTGTGGCCATCGTGATCATCTTCTTCATCGCGGCTGTTGTCACCCCGCCGGACATCGTGTCCCAGTGCATGGTGGCAGGCCCCATGGTGCTGCTGTACTTCATCAGCATCTTCCTGAGCGGCATCTTCTACAAGCCGAAGTCGGACGATGATGAGGACGAAGAAGAGGACGAGGACGACGAGTAATTCTGGGTCCCCGGTTTTCGGATCCTTGCAAAATAAGGCTGCTGTGCCGCAGGGCATGGCAGCCTTTTTGCGTATGCGGTGCGGCGGCCTCGATTTTAAATCATCCCGGCTATACAAACCACCCGCCCTGTGCTAGAATGGAGCCAACAAACAAAAGGCGGTGAGCGGATGCATCCTCTTGCAGAATATCCCCGCCCGGCCATGCGCCGGGACAGCTGTGAGATCCTGAACGGCCCGTGGCAGTATGCCATCACCCAGACCGCAGAGCACCCTGCAGCATGGCAGGGCAGCATTCTGGTGCCCTATTCGCCGGAGGCCCCGGCCTCCGGGGTGGGGCGCACCCTGCAGCCGGGGCAGTGGCTGCACTACCACCGCCTGTTCGCCCCGCCGGCGGGGGAGGGCGGCCGGGTGCTGCTGCACTTCGGGGCCGTGGATTATGCTTGCGCCGTGCAGGTCAATGGGCATCTGGCAGGCGGCCACCGGGGCGGCTACTGGCCCTTCACACTGGACATTACCGACCTGCTCAACGGCACCGGCCGCAACAGCCTGTGGGTGGCCGTGCAGGACCCCACCGGCCACGGCACCCAGGCCCGGGGCAAACAGACGTTGAAACCCGGCGGGATGTTCTACCCGGCCCAGAGCGGCATCTGGCAGACCGTCTGGCTGGAGCGGGTGCCGGACAACTACATCCAGACCCTGACCGTCACCCCGGACTACGACGCCCGCACGGTGACGGTGCGGGTGCACACGGCAAAGCCCGGCGGTGCGGTCAACCTGTGGGCCATGGTGCGGGCCGGGGGCGTGACCATCGCCGAGGACTGGGGCAGCGACGAGGCCGACCAGGACGGTGAAGTGACCCTGAACATCCCGGAAGAGCATTTCTTCCCATGGAGCCCGGACACGCCCTTCCTTTACGACCTGACGGTGGGCACCAACCAGGGGGAGGAAGCCGAGTTCGACACGGTGCACAGTTACTTTGCCCTGCGCAAGTGGAGCTGTGCACCGGACGCCCACGGGGTGCTGCGCTTCTGCCTGAATGACAAGCCCATCCTGCTCAACGGTTTGCTGGATCAGGGCTACTGGCCGGAGGGCCTGTATACGCCGCCCTCGGACGCAGCCGTGGAGCGGGAGCTCAGCGAGGTGAAAGCGCTGGGCTTCAACCTGCTGCGCAAGCACGCCAAGATCGAGCCGCAGCGCTGGTATTACCACTGCGACCGTCTGGGCCTGATCGTCTGGCAGGACATCGTCAACGGCGGCAGCGCCTATAATTTGTGGTTCGTCACCTACCTGACCAATGTGCTGCAGCCGCTGCTGCGGCGCTTCCCGGACGGCAAAGCCTGCCGCCGCCTGCTGAGTCGGGCAAAACCAGCCAGCCGGGAGGAGTACGCCCACGAGCTGGCCGACACGGTACAGGCGCTGCGGTGCCACCCCTGCATTGCCTGCTGGGTGCCCTTCAACGAAGGGTGGGGGCAGTTCGATGCCGGAAAAGCCGTGCAGGCCCTCCGGACGCTGGACGGCACCCGTCTGGTGGACGAGGCCAGCGGCTGGTTCGACCAGGGCGGGGGCGATGTGCACTCCCTGCACAATTATTTCTATCCGCTGCGCATCCGCCCGCAGAAGCGCACGGTGGCCCTCAGCGAATACGGCGGTATTGCCTGGCCCATGCCCGGCCACGAGCCGCCCCACAAGACCTACGGCTACGGCACGGCCAAAAACCGGCAGGAGCTGACTGCCCGCTACAAGAAGCTGCAGCTGAAAACTGTGCTGCCCCAGCTGGAAAAAGGCCTTTCGGCGCTGGTGTACACCCAGCTCACCGATGTGGAGGACGAGGTGAATGGGCTGTTCACCTACGACCGTGCCGCCGTCAAGCCGGACGCCAACGCGGTGCGCTCGGTGAATGCGGCACTGGCCGCCGAGTTTGCAAGAGTGACAAATCCCGCGAAAAAATGAGCAAGATCCCCGGTGCAGGAAACAGAGAACTGCACCGGGGATCTTTTACAGGACAAGATTTTGTTTTTTGTTTACAAATAGTTGCTTGACATGGAAATATCCATTTTGTAATCTAAAAGGGTATTCAATTTACATGAAATGCCGCTGGAAACGCGGGCCGGTGCACCGGCTGCGTCTGCCAGCCTCCGGGAAAGGAGCAACACACCATGGACTACCTGCAGAACGTGATGGGATATTTTGACCAGCAGCAGCCGCTGTGTGCACAGCATGATAAGATCAGCAAGGATCTGTATCAGGAATATGGCGTCAAGGCCGGTCTGCGCGACGAGAACGGAAAGGGCGTGCTGGCGGGCCTGACCAACATTTCGGACATCCGCGCCTTTGAGTATGTGGACGGCGTCAAGCGCCCGGCCCACGGTCAGCTGCTCTACCGCGGCTACGACGTCAAGGACCTGATCAACGGCAGCCGGGGCAGCCGCTTTGCCTTTGAGGAAGCGGGCTACCTGCTGCTGTTCGGTGAGCTGCCCACCCCGGAAAAGCTGGAAGAATTCTGCCGGGTGCTGGGCGAGTGCCGTACCATGCCCACCAATTTTACCCGTGACGTGATCATGAAGGCCCCCAGCCACGATATCATGAACGCCATGGCCCGCAGTGTGCTGACCCTGGCCTCCTATGACCCCAAGGCCGGGGACTTGGACACCTCCAACGTGCTGCGCCAGAGCATCCAGCTGGCCAGCATCTTCCCCATGCTGGCGGTGTACGCCTACCACGCCTACAACCACTACGAAAAGGACGGCAGCATGTACATCCACCGGCCCGACCCGCAGCTGTCCACCGCCGAGAATTTCCTGCGGATGCTGCGGCCGGACATGCAGTACACCCCGCTGGAAGCCCGTGTGCTGGATGTGGCACTGCTGCTGCACGCCGAGCACGGCGGCGGCAACAACTCCACCTTTACCACCCGCGTGGTCACTTCGTCTGGCACCGATACCTACTCGGCCATGGCGGCTGCCCTGTGCTCCCTCAAAGGCCCGCGCCACGGCGGTGCCAACCTGATGGTGATGCAGATGATGCAGAACATCCGCGAGAATCTGCACGACCAGGAGGACGAAGAAGAGCTGGAGGCCTACCTGAAAAAGCTGCTGCACGGCGAAGCCTTTGACCGCAAGGGCCTGATCTACGGTATGGGCCACGCGGTCTACTCCCTCAGTGACCCCCGTGAGGTGGTGTTCAAGGGCTATGTGGAACAGCTGGCCCACGAGAAGGGCCGGGACAAGGACCTGGCCCTGTACGCCAAGATCGAGCGCATGGCCCCGCAGCTCATCGCCGAGGAACGGAAGATCTTCAAGGGCGTCAGCCCCAACGTGGATTTCTACAGCGGCTTTGTGTACGATATGCTGGGCATCCCCATGGAGCTGTACACCCCGCTGTTTGCCGTGGCCCGCATCATGGGCTGGAGCGCCCACCGCATCGAAGAGCTGCTCAGCGCCAACAAGATCATCCGTCCGGCCTACAAGAGCCTGGGCGGCACCCACGACTACATCCCGCGGGATGCACGATAACAGGAGGGCTGTGCCATGAAACAGGAAGCCATGCAGAAGCACCCGGAAGAATGGTTCTTCTTGCACAATTTTGACGTGGACCGGGTGTTCAGCACCATCCGGCGCACGGATTATCTGGTGCTGTTTTACATCAAGATGCGGCAGGAGAGCCACCCGGACGAGAAACTCTATCTGGCTGACCTTGCCGCCGAGATGGGCGTGAAGGTGACCGAGCTGTCCAAAGGCATCGAGAAGCTGCAGGACCAGGGCTATGTGCGCTGGCTCACCGACCGGGAGGCCGGCCGCACCTATGTGGAGCTGACCAGCAAGGCTGTGGAGCTGATGGCCGAGGAACGCGATTTCATGAAGCGCTGCTATGCCCGCCTGCGCACCGAGCTGGGGGACGAAGAACTGCGCCGCACCGTGGACACCCTGCAGCACATGCGGGACATCCTGAAGGACGAGCGGGAGCGCGGCGCGTAAGCTCCGCCCCAAAATACAACGCCGAAAAAGGCCCCGCTTCCGGGTGTGGAAGCGGGGCCTTTGTGCGTTTGGGGGCAGATCAGCTGTTGCTGGAAGAGGACGGGTTCACGATCTTGCTGGCGGGCATCTTGTTCATGGCAGAGGTGCTGAGGTTATTCTCCAGCGTGCTGCCGTAGGCGGTGAGGGCATCTTCCAGCTCGTCGCCCTTCATGTCGCTCAGGATCTGGGTGCGCAGGGCGTCCAGCGTGGACACCTGCAGCGGGTCAATGCGCATCATCAGGATGATGGAAGCGGCATTGTACTGCACGGCAGCGGCCTCGCCGTACACAAGGCCGCGCACGGCGTCGGCGGCACCGTCCTGGGTAAAGGCACCGGTCAGGTCGCTTTCGGTCAGCAGTTCGGTCTGCACGCTGGCAGCATCCTCGGCGGGGGTGGAGTCCAGCACGGCGTAGATGTCCGGCAGGGCGGCAGAAGCGGCAGAATGCAGGGCGCTGACCTGCTCGGACACCGAGCCGTCCTGCGTTTCGCTGCAGCTTGCGGCGGCCGCCTGTGCCAGCTGCAGCATCTGGGCCTTCTGGTCGTCGGAGGCGAACACAAAGGTGCTGGTGTTGTACAGCGGGATGTTCACATAGGCCAGCTCGTACATCTGGCTGTCCAGATGCTCGGTCAGGTCGCTGTCGTCCACGGGGCTTTCGCCGTCCGGGCCGTACACCAGCGTCAGCAGCAGGGTGTGCTTGAGCTGGATGCGCTCAAAGGCCTTGAGGGTCTCCAGGCCGATGCCGTTGGCGGTGTAGGTGCTGCCGTACTGGTCCATCAGCTGCTGGGCGTAGTTGTCGGCCACCTGGGTCTGTTCGGCGGTCAGCCCCCCGCCCAGCTCGGCAAAGTGAGCGTCGATGGCGGCAAAGGTGCGCAGGGTCTCCAGCGTCTTGTCGGCCACATAGTCCTGGACCACGGCGGTCTCGCCGGTGTCGGCATCGGTGGTGATGGTCTCCTTCAGGAAGGCCTTCACGTCGGTGGCGTCCTGGTCCTTGCCAGCCAGCTGGGCAGCCTGCTGGTAGGCGCTGAACTGGGCCAGCAGATACAGGCCGGAGGACACTTCAAAGTCGCCGACCTTGCCCACGGTGTCCGGGGTGGACAGGCCGCAGCTTGCCAGACTGAAGATCATGACGAGTGCGCATACCAGCGCAAGCAGTTTCTTTTTCATGTGTAATGCTCCTGTTGTTGTGATTGTATAAAAAAACTCCCTCAGCCGCTGACGCGACAGCTCCCTCGTAGAGGGAGGTGGCATTGCGAAGCAATGACGGAAGGAGTTATTCAGCGGGCTTTAAAATCTCCGCCATTGCCTTGAGGATGCTCTGCAGCAGTTCCAGCGGCTTTTCGTCGGGGCGCAGGGTGACCGAAAGGTAAGGCTTTGAGCCTGCCCCGGCGGTGACGCGGCCGTTGAAGGTCACCAGCAGGCCCCGGATCATGGGCACATCCAGGTGTTCCAGATTCAGCACGATGGTGTCCTTCTTCTGGGTCACCTCGTACACGCCCACAGCGGTGGCCTGCACCCGCACCAGCGAAACGTTCACCAGGTCGCTCACCGAGGGCGGCGGGTCACCGTAGCGGTCGATGAGCTCGTCCAGCACGTCGGCGGCGTCCTCCGGGGTCTGGATGGCGGCAATGCGCTTGTAGGCTTCGATGCGGCCCGGCCCGTCGGCGATGTATTTCTCCGGGATGTAGGCGTCCACCCGCAGGTCCACCAGGCATTCGCTCTTGTCGCGCTGCACCGGCTCGCCTTTGGCGCGGGCGATGGCCTGCCCCAGCATCTTGACGTAGAGGTCGTAGCCCACGGCCTCCATGTGGCCGTGCTGGCTGTGGCCCAGCAGGCTGCCGGCACCGCGGATCTGCAGATCGCGCATGGCGATGCGGAAGCCGGAACCAAAGGCCGTGAACTCCCGGATGGCCGACAGCCGCTTCTGGGCAATGTCCGTCAGGGTCTTGTCCCGGCGGAAGGTGAAGTAGGCGTAGGCCTTGCGGCCGCTGCGGCCCACCCGACCCCGGATCTGGTACAGCTGAGCCAGACCCATGCGGTCGGCGTCCTCAATGATGAGGGTATTGCAGTTGCGCACGTCGATGCCGGTCTCGATCAGGGTGGTGCACACCAGAATGTCGATCTCGCCGTTGAGCAGATGCTGCCACACGGGGTTCAGCTCCTCCTCGGTCATCTTGCCGTGGGCGATGCCCACCCGGGCACCGGGCACCATCTGGCTCACATGGGCGGCGCAGGATTCGATGTTGTCCACCCGGTTGTGCAGGTAATACACCTGCCCGCCCCGGGCCAGCTCCTTTTTCATGGCCTCGGCCAGGATTACGTCGTTGTACTCCAGCACAAAGGTCTCCACGGGCTGGCGCTCAATGGGCGGCTGCTCGATGGTGGAAAGGTCCCGGATGCCGCTCATGGCCATGTTCAGGGTGCGGGGGATGGGGGTGGCCGACAGGGTGAGCATGTCCACCCCGATGAAGTTCTCCTTGAGCTTTTCCTTGTGCTTGACGCCGAAGCGCTGTTCCTCGTCGATGATCACAAGGCCCAGATCGTGGAACCGCACATCCTTGGACAGCAGCCGATGGGTGCCCACCACGATATCCACGCTGCCGGACTGCAGGCCCCGCAGGGTCTCCTTCTGCTGCTTGGCGGTGCGGAAGCGGGACATCATCTCCACCTTCACGGGGAAGGCCTCCATGCGGGAAAGGATGGTGTTGTAATGCTGCCAGGCCAGCAGGGTGGTGGGGGCCAGAATGGCGCACTGCTTACCGCCCATCACGCACTTGAAGGCGGCCCGCAGGGCTACTTCGGTCTTGCCTACGCCCACGTCGCCGCAGAGCAGCCGGTCCATGGGGTACCCCTTTTCCATGTCCTGTTTGATCTCGGCGGTGGCGTTGAGCTGATCGTCCGTTTCGTCGTAGTCAAAACGGGTCTCAAAGTCCCGCTGCCAGTCGCCGTCGGGCGGGAAGGCGTAGCCGGTGGCCTGCCGACGGCGGGCATACAGCTCAATGAGCTCCTGCGCCATCTCCTCGGTGGCCTTTTTGACCTTGGCACGGGTGCGCTGCCACTCGGCACCGCCCAGCTTGGCCAGCTTGACCTTTTCTTCGTCGCCGGGGGCGGTGTAGCGGCTCAGCAGGTCCAGCTGGGTGACGGGCACATACAGCACGTCCGAGCCGGAATACTGCACCTTGAGGTAATCTTTGATGGCACCCTGCACTTCCAGCCGCTGGATGCCCGCATACATGCCGATGCCGTGGCTCTGGTGCACCACATAGTCGCCGGGCTTGATGTCCGAGAGGCTGGACAGGGCGTTTTTGTTCTTTTTGCGCTTTTTGTTCTCGGCGGCGGCTTCTTCATCCAGCCCGTGCCGCCGGGAGGAGATGACCGCCGCGTGGGCAAAGGGGAAGGTGCAGCCTGCGGTCAGGTGGCCGGGCAGCACCTGCACGATGCCCTTGGCCGGGCGCACGTCCCGGCTCATGCTCACGGAGTAGCCCTTGTCCGTCAGATCCCGGGTCAGGGCGGCGGCACCCTTGGGGGTGCCGGAGAAGAGGGTGACGGCATAGCCCTGGGCGATCAGCGGGTCAAGATCCTCCCGCAGAGAGGCCAGATCGCCGCCCCAGTTGGGGGCCGCAAAGGCCTCCACATTGATGAGGTCTTTCAGCTTGAATTCGTTCATCCCCCGCAGGAAGTTCTCACACAGCAGGGTGCTCTGTTTCTGGGCCGCAATGGCAAGGTCGTCCATGGTCTGGTAGAGCACGTCCAGCCCGGGGCAGAGCACGCCCTCTTCCAGCAGGCCGGTCAGCTCCTCGCTGCGGCGGAATTCGGTGGCCTTCTGGGCATCGCGGATGCCGCCCACCTCGTCCAGAATGAACAGGGGCGCGTCCAGATGATCCAGCAGGGTGGCCGGTTCCGGGTAGCGGATGCCGTAATACTTGTCCATGGCTTCCGGCATCAGGCCGGAGTCCAGCTGGGACAGGTCGGCTTCGGTGGCCTTTTCCAGGGCGGTGCGGTGTTTGCCGCGGGCCTTTTTCACAGCGGCACGCAGGGCCTCGGCAGTCTCTTCGGTGCTGCCGAACAGCACTTCGCGGGCAGGGGAAAGGTAGATCTTTTCCAGTGCGCCGTCCCGCCGCTGGGTCAGCAGGTCAAAGGAGGCCATGGAGTCGATCTCATCGTCCCAGTATTCCACACGGGCAGGCTGGCGCATATCCGGGGCATAGATGTCCACGATATCGCCGCGCACGCTGAACTGGCCGGGGCCGTCCACCTGACTGCGGCGCACATACCCGGCGGCAAACAGCCGGGCCACCAGCGCTTCGCGGTTGTACACCATGCCGGGCTTGAGGGTGAGGGTGTTTTTAAGGAATTCATCGCGGGGCACCGTGTACTGCAGCAGGGCTTCGGCAGGGACGCACACGGCCTGCAGCCGCCCGCCCGCCAATGCACCCAGCACCGAAAGGCGGCGATACTCGTATTCGCGCCCGGCACCCTCCACCGGGCGCAGCATGAAGTCCCGGGGCGGGAACACTGCCGCGGCAAGGCCCAGCGCCTTGAGGTCATCCGCAAAGTGGGTGGCCTCGGCTTCGCCCGGGGTCACGATGCAGAGCACCCGGCCCAGATCCTTCTGCAAAGCGGCATACAGCAGGGCCCGGCCTGCCGGGGGCAGACCGAACAGCGCTGCCGGGCCGGGCTTTGCAAAGCTGGCCGCGATCTTCTGGTATTCCTGGGTCGCTTTCAACAGGGCTTCGTACATGGAAAACCTCCTTTCCGGAAAATGGGACGATATCGAGTCTTACCCGTTGTACTTGCTCTGTGCCAGCCCCAGCTTGCCGTCCATGATGAGCTTGGCGGCAGCCTCCAGGTCCGGCCAGCGGTCCGCCAGAGCCTTGGCGTCCTCGGGAGGGAACTTGCCCAGCACCCAATCCGCCAGGTCGTAGTCCGGGTGGGGCTTGGCTCCCACACCGATGCGGATGCGGGGAAAGCCGTCGCCGCCCAGCCGGGCGATGATGCTCTTCAGGCCGTTGTGGCCGCCTGCCGAGCCGGAAGGCCGGATGCGCAGCTTGCCGGGGTTCTGGGTGATGTCGTCGCACAGGACGATGACATGGTCGGCCGGGATCTTGAAAAAGCCCGCCAGCGGCGCGATGGAATCGCCGGAAAGGTTCATGTAGGTCAGGGGTTTCAGCAGCACCACCTTGTGGCCATCCACCTCGCCCTGGCCCCACAGGCCCTGAAACTTGGTTTTGCTGACGCTGATGCCCCATTTGCCCGCCAGAGAGTCCAGCGCGGCAAAGCCCGCGTTGTGGCGGGTGCCCTCGTATTTTGCTTCCGGGTTGCCAAGGCCCGCGATCAGCCAGATGTCGTTTGCATTCATAGTTGTTGTTTTGCCTTTTCTTTTTGCTTAAAATAATGTGTGGTACAGTTCTTTAGTATAACATACGCGCGAAGAAAAAGAAATCTGTTTTGCGGGAAAAACAACAAAAATGGCGGCCGGCCCCCGGCGTTCCATGCCTTGACAAACTGCTGAAAATTGACTATACTACAAATAGAAAAGGCGCTGGCCTGCAAACGGTCAGCTCCCGCTCCTGTTAGTCAAAAAGATTGACTGCTCGAATTGGAAGTTGGAGGCAGTCAATCTTTTTTGTTTTTATCGTCATGGTCGTGCGAAATTTTCCATCCGGCATCGAATGATGCTTTTGCGACTGTAACGAGTAGTGTCAGCAAGCCGATCACCACGGTCAACAGAGCGCAAACTTCTGTCAGCGACATTTGACATCCCCTCCCTTCGCCGTAAGGCTCCGGGAAAAGATACGATTCAAAAATCAAAAAAGTCCGTTTCCCGGAGTTGAGTTCCGCGTGCGCAGAACTTCAAATGGTCGGGAGTGGAAGCATGACCACCTGCATTGCAGACAGCGCCTTTTTTCCTGCTGTTTCCAGCATTGGCCACAGTATACCATAAACTCTGACAAAAGACAATCAAAAGCACCGCCCTGCGCTTTTCTGAGTGCAGGGCGGTGCTTTTGCATAATACCTTATAAAGCAGCGGGAGAGTTACTTGTTCTGCTCCTCCTCCAGCTTCTGCTTTTTGGCGATGTAGGCTTCCATCTTGGGGGCTGCCCAGCCGTCCAGATTGGTCTGGCGCTCCCGGGCGATGCCCAGTGCCTGTGCGGGCACGTCCTTGGTGATGGTGCTGCCGGCGGCG
>ERZ831773.955-NODE-955-length-33819-cov-3.595101_pt1 | contig 33819 bp, 19 predicted proteins | sample MGYA00519696_ERZ831773 | MGnify/ENA primary metagenome ERZ831773 (study PRJEB31850, sample SAMEA3708720) | human gut metagenome | biome: human gut; feature: human-associated habitat; material: faeces | place: China | collected 2014 ...
ATAGCAAAGCTTTTCTGCTGAAATCAGGTCGCCCTGCTCATTTTTAAAAATTTGACCGACAGGGATTAGGTGGGTGTTTTGCGCGCCTTTAGGAATTTTGTGAAAAATATTTGCTTTTTTGCTTATTTCCCTCTTGCCATTTCACCGCAGGGCTTAAAAATAAAATTCCGTTTTAGCCGGACGAATATCTGTTAGTGCACCCGTATAGTGTCTTAGTGTATGCGGTCGATATGGGTGTTTCAGACACTCCTCCTCGTTAATCTCAATACCAAGCCCCACCTTATCGGGAATGGTGATATAACCGTCCTTATATTCCAAGCTCTCGTTTGTTATATCCTTTCGGTAGTCCACGTCTGAATACATAATTTCAAGTATTTCAAAATTAGGACAGCTTGCCGCCAATTGTAGCGTTGCCGCATTTGCGACAGGTCCCGATGGATTATGTGGTGCGAATGGAATATATCTGCTCTCCGCTTCTGCTGCGATTTTCTTTAGCTCCATAATACCGCCCGCATGCGAAATGTCTGGCTGTATGTAATCCGCCGCCATAATGTCAAACATTCTCTTATAGTCCCAGCGCGTATAAAGTCTTTCACCTGCCGAAATTGCAACAGGCGATTTATCACGAACCATTTTAAGTGCGTCAAGATTATCGGGTGGTACGGGTTCTTCAAAAAACATCGGCTTAAACTGTTCAAGCTCCTTTGCTATTTTAATTCCTGTCGGAATATTAAAGCGTCCGTGTCCCTCAATCAGCAAATCTACCTTATCGCCCACTGCTTCACGCACTGATGCAACACAACGAAGAGCTTTATCAAGCTCGGCATTTGAAATATTAAGATAGTTCTTGCCGAAAGGGTCCCATTTCATTGCGGTTACGCCGCGCTTTACGGCTGTTTTCGCCTTTTCTCCAAATTCCTCGGGTTCTTTTGCGCCCGCAAACCAGCCGTTTACATATATCCTAACCTTATCATTCACCTTGCCGCCCATAAGCTGATACACAGGCACATTAAGACTTTTGCCGAGAATATCCCACAACGCCATTTCTACCGCTGACAATGCCGACATCAGAACTGCGCCGCCACGCCAGTACGCATCGCGATAGATATTATGCCAATGCTTTTCAATATCAAGCGGGTTTTGTCCGACAAGATATTCCTTGATATGCTCTACCGCTCCTATAAGTGCCTTTTCCTTATATTCAAGCGTTGCTTCTCCGACTCCATCAATGCCTTCATCGGTATAAACCTTTATAAAGACCCAATTTGTGCGAAAACAATCTACTGCAAAAGTTTTAATATCTGTTACTTTCATTTCAATTTCACCTCCTCATATATTGTCGGTATAACCGCATTTTCCAAATCAAATTCAGTTGGGTCAAGCTCGTCAAACATTCCCCAATGAACAGGTACTGCATTTTTTGCACCTGTTTTCACTGCGAACCTTTTCGCATCGTTAATATTCATATTATTGCCGACACCGTTTATCGGTAAAAATACAGTGTCAATATCCTGTGTCAAGTCGGCAAAAATATCTTTGTTATAGAGCGTATCTCCCGTGATGTAAAGCTTTTCTTTGCTGTCGTCTACAATAAAGCCTATTGCCGTTAAGTCAGAATGTTCTGCCTTCACTGCCGTCAAGGTTATACCGTTCTGTGTCCAGACCGTACCGCGGTTGAACATAACATAGTTATGATTTCTGCCGAGTTTTCGTACTTCCTGCCACGCATAATACGGAGCAAGCACAGTCAAAACACGATCTGTATTTAAAAACCTTTCAAGCGTTTTGGGGTCAAGATGGTCAAGATGATTATGCGTTATCACAATAATATCAATGTCCTCTCCAAAAAGTTCCTCTTTAACAGGAACACGACGAAAATTTTGGGGATTTATCTTTTCCACACTGTCCGACAAATACGGGTCGGCTATAAGCTTTATTCCGTTTGATTCAAAAAGCAGTCCGGCCTGCCCAAGCCATGTTATTTTCATTTAATCTTCACCCCCTCAATCACATAAACTTTTACCGCCTGTTTCAATCACTTTTGCATACCAGTAACCGCTGTCCTTAATAATACGCTTCTGTGTTTTGTAATCCACATATACAATTCCGAAGCGTGGGTCATAGCCCTCCGCCCACTCAAAATTATCCATAAACGACCACACAAAATATCCTCTTACATCAGCACCTTCGTCAATCGCTTCACCAAGCTTTAATAAGTACCTGTTCAGATAATCAACTCTGTTAGGGTCATGCACCTTACCATCCAGAGAAACCGTATCATGGCAAGCCATTCCGTTTTCGCTCACATAAATCGGCACGTTATATCTTTCATATAAAAGCTTTGCAGTCCACTTTATAGCATCGGGTGTAACAGGCCAGCCAACCTGTGTTTTAGCCGCATCTAATTCAGCCATAACTGCAGTTCCATTTTTATCGGTGGTGATGGGTGCTCCGAAGTACAGATTAAAGCATATAAAATCAACTGTTTCAGCAATGTCTTTTATATCTTTTTCATAATTTGTCGGAAGCAAGCTGTCATATTCACCCTTACCCTCAAGCGGATAATGTCCCTTTATAACAGGGTCAAGCCACCAATTTACATGATTTATCCACGCACGCGGATTTTGATGCTCAATTTCAAACATTTTATCTGTCGCCACATTTATATCGGTGATATTGTTCTCATCAAGCGGATAAAAATTATCCATATTAGGTGCAATGCCTACCTGTACATCTTTAGCTCCATATTTTTTTAACGCCCTTGCAGCTTTTCCGTGTGCAACCAACAAATTATGGGCGCACTTTAAATATTCGTGCTGTGACAGCTTTAAACCGGGAGCATGAATACCCTCCGCATATCCAAGACCGATTATGCAGAGAGGTTCGTTGATTGTAATAATCTTTTTCACTCTGTCCGTAAAATTTTCAGCGATTACTTTTGCATATTCCGCAAAATAATCTGCAATTTTAGGATTTAGCCAGCCTCCTCTGTAATGAAGCTCGGCGGGTAAATCCCAATGATACATTGTCATTACAGGTTCTATGCCGTTTTTTATAAGCTCGTCAATAAGATTATTATAAAACTCTATACCCTTATTATTGACCTCGCCTATACCGTTCGGTAAAATCCGCGTCCATGCGACTGAAAAACGATATGCTTTTATTTCAAGCTTTTTCATAAGTGCAATATCTTCTTTGTAACGGTGATAGTGGTCGCACGCTATATGTCCGTTATCACCGTTTTTTACAGCACCTGTCTTTTCACAGAAAAGATCCCAGATAGAAAGTCCTTTTCCGTTCTTGTTCCATGCGCCCTCTATCTGATATGCCGCTGTTGCAGTACCCCATAAAAAATCTTTCGGAAAACTCATTTTATTACCACCTATTCTACATAATATTTATAAACAAAGCGCCCAAAACACTTCGATTTTGAAAAACATACTGCCGTCCGCGCTCTGCGCTGTACCAGTCACTTACAGGAGCCCGGTCAACGGTTTCATTTATGTAATCATAAATTTTCCTGTACACCATTTCGGTATATTCGCTGTCCTCGGTCATTACCGTTGTCCACGCCTGCCAATCCGTTTTTGCATAATCGCTTCTGCAATCCAGCGGTACACCATATCTACACATCTTTGCCTTATATGCTTCAACTTCTTTTTTGTATACCTCTTTCGGAAACAATCCAAGATCCAGCAGTTTATCCCATATTATATTGTATTTTATACTCCATGTACCTTTTCTGTCAAATGCTAGAAGCGTTCCCTTTTCAGCATATGTGTCCTTAACCCACAGTTCTGCATATTTCTTTGCAATATCTGTAAAACGTCTGTCATCAAACAATTTTCCGTATGCTCCTATAGCAATGATTGATTTTATGCTTAGATTACAGTTATGCGGCCACTTCCCTGCAAAATCATCAGTACATAGTTGGTCGCCGGGGTCATAACCGTTTTCAATGAGATATTCCGCCCATTTTTTCAACAAATCCTCGTTTTCCTCTGCAAAATCATTGTTGCCCAATGTGTTGCACAGAACAGCTGTCATAATCAGTATATTACCACATTCCTCAACAGGCATTTGAGCGTCACTTTCCTTTTCGTACGCCTGTCCATTAAGGCATGGATAGCAGCCTGCATCGTGAGGAGCAAACTCTTTATCCCAGTTTCCGCTTCTTGCAACCTTAATAATCGGCAGAAGCATTCCCTTTACAAGCTCAGGATTATACTTTAACAGCATAGGCATTGACGGATATGACACATCAAGCGTTGCCGCACAGCCGTTGCTGAAACATTCCTTTGATATAAACAAGATATTTCCGTCTGTGTCATGAACAAGCTTATGAGCCGCAATTACCTGGCGATATATCAAAGAAATAATTTTTTCGTATTCTGTACTGACCTTTGATGCTTCTTCACTAAGCTCCTCTGAAAATAAAACGCATTTTTTCTTAATCTCTCTATACTGCGAAACTGCGTTTTTAACCATATTATTAAAGCTGCCGTCAGACTCTTTATAAAAATCATCAAGATGCGTACCAAAATATTCTATGGATTTTATATCGTCGTACGCAATGGCGATTATGCCACTCATTTCCTCCGTGACAACTGCCATAACGACTGCCTCATTAAACGCATTGTAAGTCTTTTTTGTGTCTGCTTCAGACATAACAAAGCGACATTTATAAAGGTCAATTCCGCGTTGTATAAACCGTGCGTCCTTGTGAATTAAATGGAGGTATCCCCAATCTATACAGATATTATCTCCTGTTCGCCCGAGAACTTTCTGTTCAGTATTGCCACAGAAAATGCCAAATTCACTGCTTTTAAGCTCAACCTCCTGTGTCCAGTCGGTAACACAGCACTCCGGCGAAATATCAAAGTAAAATCTTACATCATGCACGTTCTTATCTTTGATTTCCACAATGTACTCTATGTACGATAATGGTCTTGACAAAATATCAATCTCACGCAGTAAAAGCGGAGTTATAAATTCCAGCTTGACACGCACAAGCTCATTTTCAAATTCATATGTAGTGATAAGAGGTCTTATATTGATGCTTTTCTGTTCAATAACTTCAAGTCCACTGAAAACCTGACGTTTACTGCTGTGAAACGTACCCATTAACGAATAATAAGTATTATCAATAATTATACCTGCGTTCATTCGATTTTCACGCCCTGTCCAGTGTCTGGTAGCATCTCCATAAAGTGTGTCTGAAAATGACCATATGCTGAAATACGGATCAACTGTTACAAGAGGAACAGCTGATGCTCTGAAATCTGATTTTTTCTGTTTGGTATTTTGCATAGCCAATCCTCCCATCACTTTATTTCATTAAATGCCTTTATCCATTCTCTTTTAATAAGCTCATGTCCCGGTGCTTTGGGATGAACGCCGTCCGCTGTCCAGAAATCTACGGGTGCATATTTCAGTGCATTATCAAATTTTTTCATCAGCGGCACAAATTTTATGTTGTATTTTTCCGCAGTTCTTTTTGCAGCTTTAGCTATTGCTTCAACCGCCACACGTAATTCTGCATATTTATCCGGCAAAATAAGATACTTTAAAACAAACGGCTCTAAAATCATCAGCTTTATATCCGGCAGAGCCGCCTTTACCTCGTCTATAATCAGACTTAAATATTTTTCGTAATTTTCAGGCGATACTCCGTTGCCGGTGTCAATTTCCGCCCATGCGTCATTTACACCCACAAAAATACTCATATAATCGGGTTTTAAATTTATCGCGTCTTTTTTTATTCTCGCCAGTATGTCTATACTTCTGTCGCCACCTATACCACGGTTTATAAATGTATATTCACCCGGATTTTCATATCCTAACTGAGCTGACACCAATGTTGCATAACCGCAGCCTGCATAATGGTCTAAATCCCTGACTCTGTACATATCGGTAATTGAGTCTCCCTGAAACAAAATTCTCTTCACGCTAATCACCATAGTCTTTCTAAATTGTTATAAAATATCTTCGTATTCTGATATTTACATATTTATTTCTTTAAAATCTCCGAAAAGCAATGCCATAGGATAGTCCTTTATAGGAATATTATGTATTGCATATTTGCCTTCTCCCTTGCTTTCTAAAATACTTTCAGGCAACTCATAAACCGTTCCGTCCATTAAATCTACTAATCGTATTTTATCCGGTAGCCCTGCTGTATAGAAGGTCACAGTAGATTCAAAATCTGTAGTCATCAAATTGGTACTGTTCCAGTATACAAATGCCGCCGAACCGTTTTCGCACTTAAATCCGCCCTCTACAATAGATGGGTCATCACAGTCAAAGCCAAACAATCTGTCCGACACCTCAGGCCATCGTATAATCGGCAGATCCGCCTTTTGAACATCCTCAGAGAAAATAGCGGAAATTGTTTGCAGTGCGTAATATGACGGTTTTGGCGTATAGTTTCCAACAGAACGTCCCTGTGCGTCAAAATCAGCTCCCAGTACACCGAAATATCCGTAATCAAGATAACTGACTAAATCACCGACTGTGCCGTTGAGTGCTTCAATCATATCCATGCAGGAAAAATACGAAGTAAATTTCACCTCAGTCATTAAGTCCGCCATCAGATGACGCAAAAGCTGTTTTGCCTGCTTATGAGGTGTCCATGCGCCTTTTCTCATTGCACCTCTGCCATCGCTTCTCGATTGAGAACCCGATTCGCCTTGGATAATCTCTATATTGGGATTAAATCTATTGCATAATCCACGCAAAGCCTTTACATGGCGGAATACCACCGTTTCATCTATGACATATTCGTGAAAGCTAATCGCATCTATATGCTCTCCCATTCCAACACTGAATGCGTCATATGCAAAATCTAAAGGCTTTGCCATACATATTGCGCCGCCTATGACCTTTGCACTGCTGTCGCCCTTTTTTAAAGCAACCGATGTATCAACAACAAACTGACCATATTCCTTGCCATTGGGGCCATGCTTCCAACACCATTCGCCGTCAGGCTCGTTCCACACCTCGTAATAAGAAATGCGGCCTTTCATATGAGCGGCAAGAGCAGTAATATAATCTGCCCAGCCTTTTTTTGCTTCCTCGCTTTTCACTGGCGGGCAACCGACTGCGCCAAAAACCTTTGCCGCATCATCATCATAAAGTCCGTTGCCGTAAACTAAATTTATCCATGGAACAAGTCCGCGTTCAAGCAAATTGTCTACAATACTATCTAACCATTCAAAATCATAAACGCCCTTTTCCTGTTCGGTTCTTTCCCAACCGCTTTGAATACGAACCCACTTTGCTCCAATCATCGCAAGTTTGTCATAAGCTTTTTCAGGGTTAAACACTTTTCTGTCCAACTTTTCAAACCCGATACCAATACGAGAATTTTTAATTTCTGATGCCTTTCTTGGCTTTATCTTTCCTATCTTAATAAGTCTTTCCATAATTATTACCTCTCTTAATAATTAATTACATTTTAACAAAGAAATACAATCTACATAGTCCTGTCGATATTATTCTTCCATTGCTTTGGCGAAACCCCTGTGTGCTTCTTAAAGAATTTGTAAAATGTATCGTAGTTAATAAATCCACATTCCTGAGCCACTACTTTCATATTGCTGTCAGGTTGTGTAATTAATCGTTTAGCAAGCTCTATCCTGCACCCCTCCACATATTCCTGAAATGTTTTACCTGTGGTAGACTTTATAATCTTGTCTATTGTCTTACCGGACACACCGAATTTGTTTTCCATAGACGTCATACAAAAATCAGGTTCATTAAAATGCTCGTTCATCCAAGATATAATTTCCTGTATGCGTCCATTTTCTTGAGTTTCATGCAAAGAAATCAAGGAGCATATATTCTCAACATCATCCGCAATAGAAAATGCTAAATCATTGATTTTCTTTTTGCTATCATACCGTGTAAGCTCTCCTCTGTAATTCACTTTTTCAGCCGCATCCTCCAAAATACCAAGCTGGCGGTAAAACATTTTTCGTATCGGATCTACACTGTTATAACCGTTAATCATAACCTGATACCAAAGCTTATATACTGCCTGATTTGCCTCAAAAGCATTACCCTGTATTAAATTATTATACAGACTGTCATACAAATACTTTCTGTCGTTTTTAATACTGTTATTACTGTCGCTGTTCTCAAACAAAAACACACCGCTGTAATCAATAAAACGATAATTGTTTTTTATATATTGATAGGCATCGTAAAATTCTGAAACATCATTACATGGAATACTTATCAAGGTCGAAGTCTGCACATCATATACTTTCAGTATATCCACAACTTCGGCAAGAGTTTCACGCAAGGCGTCAATATCCATCTCTTTAGAATAGTTAAAAAATACAATACATTCTCCCTCCTGAGGTGATAGTATTCTTTGTGATTTTACACCGTACTTTTCCATACACAGATTTAAAATACGGATATTTATTCTCTCTCCGAAAAACGCCGCAAAGAAAAACGGGTTGCCAAACTCAGAGTATTTGCTTCGTATAAATTCGCATTCGTTTTCGTCCAGCCGTTTGAAAAACAAGAAATTCAGCATATCTCTGTGATATTGTTGATTTTCAAGATTAATCTGCTTCATTGTATCAGATATATATTCAATATCCTTATCAGAAATGCTGTTATCACCTGTTAAGTTTGCCATAAGTTTTACCATTTGTTTTATAGGCTTGTTCTTCCAGTAACTCAAAGCCCATTCCAGACAAATTATAAAAATAATCATGGTTGCCAGATATATAATCAAAAAGTTTCTGAACGTTCTCATATTCTTGTCAAAATATTGCTCCGAAACATCCATTGCTACTTTCAGATTGATATTTTTACAGCCGTCAACAATTTGATGGGATTCCCGATTTTGTTCATTTCCATCTGCAAAGATAATTTCATCGTTAAATGCCACATATTCAAAAATCTCTTGATAATTACTCAAATTCATATCTTCAAACAAATCGGCTATACTATATATCCATACAAGAACAGCCTCCGGCTGATTGATGCTTGGACTAAGTGAAAGACTTACAACCAAAGACGGCTGTTTTTCGCCGTCTATATATAAATCTTCTACATACCTTGCATCAAATTCTGACTTTTTCTCAAACAAGCTATTGCGAAATTGATTCCAGTCCATTCCTTCCATTATGATATGCTCATTAAATATTGATTCCATATTATCATATTGATATTTGTCTGAAACCACGCAGTTATTGCTTCGGAAAAAAATATAGGCATCGGAAGCAAGCACGAATGTTTTTGTCTGAGCTTTAAAATAATTAGCAAAATCTTTAAAAATAATATACTGACGCACCTCTTCAAACGAGCGAAGATTTTTCATACGAATAAAATTAGTATCATTTTGCATCTCAAGACGAATATTCTGAAGCACTTCAATTTCCATATCCAAACGGCTCATTCCTCTATTAACAGCAGTATCTTTAAGGACTTGGTCTTTTAATGTGTTGTATGAAATGGCATATAGAGGTCCCACTAAAACTAAAATGGAAATAAATAGAATACAGTATATCAGTACATGACTTTTCTTTTTATTACCTCTAAATTTCATTTCATCTTCTCCTTACTTATAAATAAACAGAGCGCTAAGATAACCCTGACGTGTATGCACAAACACTCTCGTTGTATTTTCTATATTATGGCAGTTCTCCCACGAAACCACTTCATCAAGACCCGCCATATATACCCGACTGCCCTGACGTCGTTCAGGGTCATAGACTACATACCTTGTTGAAGCAGTGGCATTTGAATTGAATTGCCAGGTATCTTCTGCCTCATCCGGCTTTCTTCCCGTGCTTATAACAGAGTTTAATCCGTCAGTATATGGCGCATTGTAAAGACTGTTAACATATCCGAAAGTATATCTCAGATTTGCGGACGGCACAGTGTTCGAGGTGTATTCATCAGCAGTACCTGTCATATTCCAGAGTACGGTATTCTCGCTTTGGTCATAAATCTTTTCATAAACTCCAATGTACCCTGCCGAATTTGTCGCATAACGAATTAAATCGCCTTCTTCAATATCGTCCTTGTATACACCCTCATCAAAGTAAGCAGTAATCTCCGCACCCTTTTGCAGTCCATGCAGAGTCATCACTAACTCTCCTTCATCATCGCCTATCCACTGCTCGTATACATCCGTTACCATAGTAATTTCGGTTGAATTGCTTAAGGTTGCGTTGTCATTGCTGGACATAAGCACAAGATTTGCAAACGGCGTCGAATCATCATAACGGTATAATCCCAAAATACTTTTTTTATTGTTATTATTCCACCATGTAACATTTGAAAATTGCTGCACACCAAAAAGCTTTTCGTCCGGATCTTCAATATCATTAGGCGGAACTCTCATATAATAAGTCTTTGTTGACATCACATATTTTCGTTCAAAGCTTTTCATAGTAAAAAGCCATGAATAAGAACCGGCGGGCAATAATTCTTCAAGAGTATTATCTCTTTCTCTTTCCTGTCCTGCGGGCGATGATAAATCCAATTCTTTTATTTCGCCATCACTGTTTTTTCTGTAAAAAACAGGCTGTCTGACCAAAGCACCATCTTGACCCGAGCAAAGAATTTGTTTAACATAATCTTTCGTCCGTCGTTCTCCGTCCAGAACTACGTGGTCAGCAAGAACAAGATTCTCATGCTGACGCTGAACATTATATATTTTTACATAGATATTATCTTCGTGGTCTTTTCTTGCGTCTACAAGTCTATAAATATATCCCAAAATGCGGTCGCTCTGCGTTTGCTTTCCTACTGACGCAATTCTTCCTGCAATATCTAAAACAAAAGACGTCTGTTCGCCTGTAACAATTTTATCTTTGTAATAATGAGCAACCTGATATTGTTCACCGTCAATCGTTACCAATCTGTCATCTGTATTGCCTGCCACTTTATCCACCTTACCGCTTACGGTTTGACTGCATTGCCAACCTCTGATATATGAGCCGTCAAAAGATTTTGAAACGCAGAGAATATCACCCGCGAGCAGCATATTCTCATTTACTTCCTTGCCGTAGGGATAGCTTTTAAAGAATATCCATTTATCTGAATCCTTATTAAAGTCAAGTTCTTCCTCAGAACCATCCTCTATCCTTTCAGCATATACCTTTTTTCTTGATACGTCAATACCCGTTACACGAACGGTATCATAAGTTTCAATAATCACTGTATCCACATTTCCGGACGAAATTATCGTAACAAAACCTGTATCAATATTAAACGCACTGTCATAATCAGTTTCTAACACCATACCATTATAAATAATCGCAGTATCACGTCCAATTTTTATCTTTGCAGTTTTTCGTCCATTATAATAGAAAAGCGTAAAATCAGAATATTTTTCAATATTCTCCGCATCAATTCTCACTACTGAGGTTTTATCATCTGTGCGATAAAAAACAATACTACGCTCGTCATTTTCTTCAGTATAATAAACAATCAAATGATAACCCAAAAGTTCATGAAGTGCTTCATCATTACAAATATAGTTTACACCATCTATACCGATTTTTTCTATATCATTAGTCCGTGTACCCGAAATTTCAGTAAAGCAGTTAGCGGTTACACGTCCCTTTATATATTCAATATCATAAATATCCTTCAAAAGAGTGCTTTTCGTTTCGCCGTAATTATGTCTGTATTCTGTATGAAGTGTATTGTACATCATAATAACGCAGTCGCCGAATGTTGCCGTATCAAAATTAGATATTCCCTTTAACATATCAAGCTGTACTGCCGTCGAAAGATAATTATTGTCTAAGCTTTCCGCAAGTGTATTCATATCTGCGCTTCTGAAGCTTCTTATAAGCATTTCCGACATTTCCCTTACTGTCAGAGTGTCATTCGGACGAAATTTACCGTTTTCGTCCGGTTTGACAATTCCCATTGATTTAAGTCCCGACAATGCTATGCTTAAATCATTATCCTCCGACACATCTATAAATTCATTTGTGCCGTTGCCTGTAATATTATCCGACTTCAACATACGTGCAAGATATATAGCAAATTCACCGCGCGAAACAGTCTGATTGACCTTGCCCTGATAAGAAATATCCTCGCTGAATATTCCCAGTTTTTTCATAAGTTCAAATGCAAAATCATCTGCTTCTTTTTCTGTAACGCTTGTATCTGACGGCGATGAAACCGAAACATATTCGGTTTCATTCGTCCAGCCCTCATAAAGCATTTTTGCGGCTTCAGCACGTGTTATTGTCCCAAGCGGTCTGAAGGAGCCATCCTCATATCCGCTTATAATTCCCATTTGTCTTAAAATCTTAACTGGTTTTAACGCATAGTCTGAAATATCAGCCTCATCAGTAAATAATTCCGCATCCGCATTATATTTATCAGTAAGCTTCATAGCACGGCTTATAAGTGCGGCAGCGTCCTGTCTTGAAACAGACATTCCTACACCAAAAGTATCTTCGCTTATTCCCTTTACAATACCACCTTGGAATGCCGTCTGCAAATAAGGGTAATACCATTCATCACTTACTACATCATTAAATGTCATATTCTCCTGATGCGCAGATGATATATCAAAGGTCAGAACCAGCATTTTAACAAATTCCTCACGTGTGATATTATCCTCAGGTCTGAAATAACCTAAGCCGTCTCCGCTCACGATACCTTCGGAAAACAGTTTGTTGACTGCACTTTCTGCCCACTCAAAGCTCTCCATATCTTTAAAGCTATCAATTGTTTCATCTTTTATATCTGTCTTATTTCCATAATTTGTAGAATCCGTCTTTGGAACAGGGGTTCCGCCGCCCAATACTGTTACAGGAACTTTTCCTCCTCCGGAGCTGCCGGAATTACCGCCTTTTTCGCTTACACTACTGTTTTGTGCTTTAGTTATTGCTTCGCTCAGCTCGTTAAAATTATGATATGTACTATATGCCACCTTTCGGCACACTTCTGCGGTAAGTTGATTTGTGTTATATCCGGGACGCAGCGATGATATTACTGTTTTTACATCGCCCGCACCTGTAGGATTTTTTGTTACCGACAGAATAAGTGCGTCTGCAACTGCCAAGTCAAAGCTGTCCAAAGAATTGAACGGTGCAAGTCCGCATAAAAATTGCGCCAGTTGCGACTTTGCAGTATCTGTTACATAATCTGCCGATAAAACCTTTTTCATAGGATTCTCGTTCATTGGCTTTATCATAGCCGAATAATCCATCAGATTAGTTATTTTGCCGTCTGATACAGTTGCGGCAACTGCCGCACGCTGATAAGCACTTGCACAAGATAATTTGTCATTTGTATCAAACGGTGCGGCGGCAGTAAGAAGCCTTGCAATAACTGCAGAATTTACAGTACCGTCAAACGGTGATACAAATTGCAGTTTAACACGGTTTTGCTTTATATATTCCTCAACGTCCTTTACTCCCGAAGCCGCCGCTTGGTTTAAACCTTCAATGGCTGTTCTGTTGTCATCTTGTTCTGCGTAAGGACGGATAACATCAATCAGTTTCTCGCCTTTTTGATATACCCGAATACGATATTCTCCGGTAGGACAATCCTTCAGATTTATCCGCAGTGAAAATTCTCCGTCTTTATTTGGCTTTATCTGGTTTGTATAAACTACTGCTCCGTCTTTAACATTATCAGCATCTTGTATTGTAAAATTATTGTCGAGGACAGAAACGGAAACATCAGCCGTTCCGCTCGGTGCAGTTCCTGTAACTGTGAGCCGTGCATCTGCATCGAACATTCCCGCCTCTGCCGCCGCATATACCGAAACAGGTAAAAGCATACAGAGTAATACGGTAAATAAAAAACTGATTCTTTTCATTGAATTATCCTCCTACCTAATGTTTTATGCACAATATTATTGATTTTTCCTGCTGCCGTAAGTGCAATAAGGATTCATTTTCTCAAAACCATCCCATATAAACACTCTCTGTTCTGCCCACTCTGTCGGTGCGCTGTGTGCTTCACTCATAGAAATATTTTCTGTTTTACCTGCATCTACAGTAAACTTCTCATATTTCACAGCACTGACTATATCTTCCTCACTGTTATAATAAGCGCTTATTATATAAACATTTGTCGCTGTTTCTGATGTATTGGTTATTATGGTGCTTGCCTTACCGTCTGAATCAATAACAGGAACGGCTGACTGTACGATGCCTTCTCCCGTTGTAAGCTGAGCGGAGGTATCGCCATATGTCACGGTATAAACCGTATTTGGTGAAAGCGTTGCGCTGTCACCCGTAAAGTCAAAGCGGTAAATGCCGTCCTCACCCAATACTGCCGTCAGACTATAATTCTTTTCCGCATTTGTAATAGTCGGCAATGCTTCAACCTTGGTATTTTTAGTAAATATCAGTTCCATTTTAGCTAATGCGGGCGATACAATTCCGTTTTCTGCCTGCATCTGATCACCTTCGCTGTCTAAAAGTCTTGTCTTTTTCAGACCGCCAGGATTTGCTCCTGCCTTAAATACTGTTGTATCAATTTTCTTTCCGACCAAGGTCTGGATTTTTGATATGTCAGAAAGCTCAATAACAAATATTTCACCGCTTTTGCGTTCGGGTAGTCTGCTTAATACAAATGCGTTGCCTGTGTTGTTAATGTCAAAGCCTGAAACATTTTCTCCGTTTAACAAAAGTGGGTCAGTTGCTATATTATACTTTTTAATCCTAAAATCAGATGATACCACAGTATTAAGCATTTTTATTTCCTTTACAATAGACGGAGCATCCTCTGAAAATTGGAGCGTGTTTTCCAAATTTATCTGCGCCGTAACTGCATTATCCTCAATTGTTATCTCATCGCCAGCCTTCACTCCGTCCACGGTGGTAATATGGAAATTGTCAAATACCAATCCATTCGGGAAACGTCTGCCTGCCATCGTCAGCGTCCATTCCTTTGCAAGCTCCTCCTCAGTTATGTCAACGGTTACGGAAGCGAGCTTTGCTTCATCTGAGAGTGTATAATAAACAGGCTTCTCATTTATATACTGTGTTGCCGTAATCTGATTACCTTCTTTTTCCAAAAGCAGTTGAAATTTAACGGTTGTGTCTGCAACAAGAGTATTGTTTTCCCAGCCTGTTAAGTATGCACTTCTGCCCCATGCAGTCGGCGCTGTTTTATACGCCGCTTTAATTCCGCCGTGTTCAATTATTGAAAGCTGCGAAATTTCCGTACTTCCTATCCTAAGAGTTGGTATAAGTATATTTGATTTAGCACCGTCTCCAAGCCATGTAAGATTTGACTGTGGTGTTACATCGTAGGATAAAAGCAATGCGCCTTTTGAAAAATCAAGAGGTTCTGTACCTTTAATCGAGAAATTAGATGTTCCCGATTTTTCCGGTATGTACTCATTCACATATTTTAATGCCGGATTTCCGCTTATTTCAGTTTTTGTAAAGGAAATTCCCATTCCCGGTTGCGAAAATCCATTTGGTAATGTGCTTCCGTCATAGTTGTCAAAGCCTTCGTACCAGTAAAACGCATTAGGGTCATAGCCGTCTGTTCTGACAGTTTGCGAGAAGTCTCCGAGCGTTATGGTGTAATCCGTAAGCTCGCTTAACTCGTCAATATTTATTGTCCAGACATTAGGCTCATCAGTCGACTGCTCGCCCGTAAAGCTCTTGCCGTCCTCGCCTGTCATTTTAACCTTATCTGCGGTTAAATCTACATCTTTGGAAGTAATGAATTTTATCGTTTTTGTACTCGCAGGAAGTCTGCCCTTTGAATCAAGCGTAAGAGTTTTTCCGTCACCGTCGAGTATTATAGTTTCCCTTGCGGCAATCGTTCCTTCACCCAATGCCTCACGACGAATACAGCTATACATATTCTGAGGCTCTTCACCCGCAAAACTCGTTACAGCCGACGGAGATTTCAGCTTTAATATATAAAATTCTCTGTCATTTGCAATATCAAGTCCGCTTATGGTCATTCCATTGTTACCCTTTCCACTGACTTTTGATGCGGCAGGCGTTCCTGCTTTAAGTAACAAAGGATTATCCGCACTGTATTTTGTAAGTGTATAATAATCGTTATCACCCGTCAAATTCTGATTTAAAGGAATGGCATTTGACGCAACCACATAGCTTGACGGACTATTCTCAGGTGCATAACTTGCATTATCGGTAAAGATGATATTTGCCTTTGTATCATCAGGCGAAATATAGCTGACACCGTCTATATTCATTGTACCCTCACTTCGCAGTGTGATATTATCAATTTTTACAGAGCCGCCTTTTGTCGGTACTGCAAAACGCATAAACATATCGCCGCTTAAAAGCGAATTCATTGTCGTTTTATCAACAGCCTGATACTTGTATTCTATTGGTGTTGACGTATCGTTAAGAGTCATAGGTTCACCGTTTAAGTATTGCTTTACTGTCAAAACCTGATTTTCTTCATCATATACAAGTGCTGTTTGTATGTGATATGTAGTTCCCTCAGTTGCTATTTTATTTGAAGCTGTAAAGCTCAAATCAGCTGCTTTTGTGGCATAATCAGTCGCTAAATCTGCCTTCTTTGTGTAGCCGCAAATTCTTCCTGTGTTTTGTATTCTGATAATTCCGAGCATATCCGTATCCGCATCTTCACTGCTTCTTAACATAAGATAAAACGGTGAGGTTAAATTATTCATTGTTACATCAAAAGACAAAATCATTGGTCCTTTTGAAAAATCGAATTTAGGCAGTGGTTTTGTGACAGCTTTATTATTGTCGATAATTGCAAACGCACTGTTTGTAGCTGTAATGTTAAGAGAATAATCGCCTTCATCAGCGTTTGCACGCGTTAAATCTGCATTAACTTTTCTTACCGACTTCGCCTTACTCATATCCTCAGGCAGAGCGTTAAAATTTTGGTTCCAATAATAACCGTACTCCGTTCCCTGTCCTCCGCTTGTAACCGCCGCATCTTCGCTCGGCGGTTCCTCACCTGTTGTCGTTATAGTCTGTGAAAAATCGCCTAAGGTAACGGTATATTCAGTACCCTCGGTTAAATCTTCAGTTATATTTATTGTCCATACATTCGGTTCTATTTCCGACTGCTCACCCGTAAAGTTTTTGCCGTCAGAGCCTGTCATTTTTACATTTTCCGCACTAAGATAACCCTCGCTGAACTGCGGTGCGGTTATAAAGCGTATCGCCTTCGCATTTGTGGGTAGCTTGCCGTCAGCGTCAAGCGTAATTGCATTGTCGCTTCCGTCGAGTATTTCAGTTTCTCTTGCGGCAATCGTTTTACTCCCCATAGCTGCGCGGCACAAACATATGTACGGACTGCTTACAGCCTCACCCGCAAGATTTGTAATAAGTGAATTATCCTTTAGCTTTAAAATATAAAATTCATTGTTGCTAGTAATATCCAGTCCACTTACGTTCATTCCGTTATTGCTCTTCCAGCCGACCTTTGATTTAGCAGGAGTTCCTGCTTTTAAAAGCAGAGGATTGTCTACCGCATCATATTTTGTAAGCGTATAATACTCATTGTCGTCTGAAAGCTCAGTCTGTGACGCCGTAATTTTATTTATTGCCCTTGGATAACCTGACGGCTTGCAATCGGGGTCATATTTCGCCGTGTCCGTATATTCTATACTTGCGACTTGAGTATTTGCTCCTATCCAGCCTACAAGCGGCAAATCCGTCTTACCCTCACTGCGAACAGTCAGATTGTCTATAACGCATTCAGAATTTTTTACCGGAGCATTAAAACGCCAGTACAGCTTACTGTTCATCATATTTTGCATCTTTGTTTTATCTTCGTCCGTAAACTTATATTCCAACAATTCGTTGGTTTTTACATTCATTAAAGGTTCACCGTCAAGATAATATTTAGCCGTCATTATGCCATTGCTGTCATTGTATGAAATAGAAATCTGAATTTGATATTTTTTATTTAGATCATACGTTTTTCCTGTTGAAACCATTGCGCTGTTAGGGTCGGATTTTGTTCCGGCAACTTCGTCAACCTTCGTGTTTGCACCAACAAGGTTATAGTCATAGCCATACACGGTGCCATCTTTAAATCTTACACCGTGAAACAAATCATTATCACCCGCATTTGGATTTGTTGTACCCTCTGCGCTGCTTCTTATAGCAAAATAAAAGTTTCCGTCAGTCAAAACCATAAAATCATACGATAATACCATTGAACCCTTTGAAAAATCAAATTGGGGCATTTTCTGTGTAACAGCTCCATTCATTTCGTCAATAGGCATAACTCCATTTCCTGATGATGTAAATTTTATGGCATAATCGCTCGTTTCCTCATTTACAGTATAGCGTCCCACTGTTCCGCCCCACCATCTTGCAAAACCGCCTGACTTCTGAGTTCCCTCAGGTAAATCGTTAAAATCCTGACACCAGTAGTAGTTGTAGTCTGTTTCTGTTCCTCCGCTTTGAACTGCCGTAGCCGAGGCAACAGTACCGAATATCAGACAAAAAGCCGTTAAAGCCGATGTCAATTTCAAAAAAGTCTTTTTCATTTTCTCTCTCCTCTCTTTTTTTCTATTCCCTTATATACAATCTCTTGAACTTAGTGCTGTCCTTTGTTCCGACAATACCCTCGCCGTAGGTCATATAGCCCACACGTCCGACGCCGTCGTTTTCATTGATTACCATAGAGAATTTCAGTTCCGTTCCCGGCTGAATTTCCTGCAATTCGGGCATTAATGACTTCCAAGGCGCACGCAGCTCATAATATGTATGCAGTCCCTCTCGTACTATAGCAAGCTCGCTGTCGGATATACTTGTATAATCTCCATCACCTGTAAAGGTTGTTTTATGGCGGTATATCGTAGGCTTATCGTCTAAAAGGCACATTGCAAATTCCTCAAACTCACTCTTTGCAAGCTTGTCCTCAGGGTCATATATAAGCGCAAGCTGAATACTGTCCATACTCCAGCAGTTTACAGGCGTGCAGCCACTTGCAAAATGAATATTATCCGTTACATCTGCATAAAAATATAAATTATCCTTATCCCATTTAACCGCAGCCTGACAGCTTAAATCATCAGGACCTGCATATGTGCTTCCCAGCGATAATAAGCTCTTAAACTGGTCATTTCTGTTAAGCGTCATAAAACCATCCGTCCATTCATTACCCTTGCCGTCTATAACAATAGGACTGGTTGCCTTCTGTGCAGCAGCAAAATTATAGCTTTTGCTGATATAAGAGCCAAGTCCGCTTTCCTCGTCTACAACAAACGCAGTTTCAACCTGTGTTTCGTCCGCAGTTAATCCTACAGGCAAACGCAACTTTAATTCTTTTGTTTCATTTGGAAGCAGGGTAACCTTGGTATCGGGCACTTTTTTATGCCATTCATTTGGAGAAATCAGCGTAAGTCGTCCTTTTACTATATCATTTCCAGTATTTGTAATGCTGCACCGCATTTCCCAGCCATCTGAAACCGCATTAAGAGCAGATTCAAGCTGAACAGGTTCCTGATAGGTTAAATAGATATATCCGTTATACCATACCTTGTTTTCTCCCGTAATCAGCAGACGAACTCTCTCTGTTCCAGACACCGCTTTGCCTGCGGAAATTGTAAGCTTCCCTTCTTGAGAATTTATAGTTCCTGACCCTTTTATCCTAACTTCACTGCCTTCTAAAGCATCGGCAGAAACAGTCACAGGCTTACCGCTGTAATTTTTGATTTTTATATCTGCGTCCTTTCCATAAGTTACCGATATAGCGATCTGTTCGGGATAAACGCCACCCTCAGTACATTCAAATGATGTAAAGTCTCCTTCAATATACTGTACGCGTTTGTTAAGGTCAAAACTGTAAACACCTTTTACCCCACTTATCTCTTCAGCATTTCCATAAGAGTCATAAAGCGTTAATTTGTCTGTTCCCAGCTTCAGCGTTGCGAGCTGTCCATTCTCCCGATTGGAGTACATTACCCCAAACTGCTTTCCTGTTTTCTTATTCTTGAAGCGCAGAATAATACTCGTGTCATTTAATTTGATTTCATCTATATATTCTGAATCAGCATACATATGGTTCATTTGACTTACCATAAGGTACGCAGGCTTTGCACCGTACGGAACCATATACGGAAGCGGATACGTCAGTCTGTCTCGCATAATTCCGAAATTGCTTTCTCTGTCTGCGCGAATGTTTGTGTTCTTATCAAGCAAACAATAGTGATAATATCTGTCAACAATTCCCGTTGATAAAATCAGCGGATATGCCTGCGCAATGTATGCGCCCTGCTCTAAATAAGAATTTACGTCCTCGTAGTTGGAGGAATATCCATATTCTGTTATCCAAATTGGTTTGTCCTCCAATCCATACTTTTTCATCAGTTCTTTTATTTTAACCAAATTTCTGTCTCGAACAGAATAAGTTAAAGGGTCGCCATCCCATTGATAAGGATGAATGGATAAAATATCCATATCATTCCCTATTCCCGTATCCAGTACTTCGCTAATCCACTCTATCGGTGCACCGGAAGTATTTAATCCGATAACAGGAATATTAGGGTTGACGTCTCTGATTGCCGCCTTAGATACCTCGTACAGCTTGGCATAATCTGATGCGGGACGATTTGAGAGATTAAAGCTATGATTAGGTCCAAGATTATATTCATTCCATATCTCAAACTGGTCAGCCGTATCGCCGAACATATCCGCTACCATACGGCAATAATCTGCCCAGCGGCGAAGTCCTTCTTTTGTATATGGAGGTGTACGCTCTGTTTCAGAAAAAGCATACTGAGCACCCATCCATGAGGCAGAATGAATATTTATATCAATTTCCATTCCGTTATTTTTAAACGCTCTGAAAAGCGACTTAAACGCCATAGGTATTCCCACTCCCGTTGGCTCATAATTATTCGCACTTCGGCGAAAATTATTATAATACAGCATCATTCGCACATTGCGTATCCCAATTTTCCGCGTCAGTTCTACAATGCGTTCATCTTCCGGATTTGTAAGCGCAATTTGAATACCCATATGCTTATTCACAAAATCATCGCTTTCATGCCGCACATAGGAAAATTCAGTTCCGCAATGGCTGTAAAGCTTTTTCTCTGTATCACGTGCCTCAATATCCACGCGGTAAATCCCGTATTTATCCACTTTGAATTTATGTGTAACCTTCTGTTTATCAAGTGGCTCAACACTGACTGTATCCTCTGCCGTATCAATGAGCGTACCGTATTCATCGCGTATCGTCCATTCAATATCAAGGTCATATCCACCGTCCGCCTGAGAATGAACAGGATATATTGTATTGTCAATATCCGCACTAAGTTCTATTTCCTCGCCCTGAAAAAATATATTACCTATATGCTTTTCCGTATCAGCAGTAATATTTACACGGCTTACGGTATCTAAACGGTATAGTCTGATTGCTGAAATCGTAACCTCTCCGCCTCTTGAATATCCCATAGATTTACTATAAATCCCTACACGGAAATCGTATCCGTCCAACTCATTCGCAAACCTCGGATTTGGCAAAAACCACTGATAATTACGCCAAACCTTGGTATCGTTAAAAATTATATACTCACGCTCTCCTGCGTTAACCGAGGCATTAAGCGGTGTGTTTGCGCTCATTTCCCCTGCTTCTTGTCGGATAATCGGCTGGTACTTCATACTGTCATACTCAATTGTCAGACTTGAACGTCCTTCATCATAGTATTCAACAGCCACAGCATAGCTTTGACCGTCCGTAACCGAGTGCGCAATAGAATCATCGATATCCACATTGATATATCGTGCATTATTGCCCTTATTCGGCGTAATAACCCAACCTTGCTTTCCCAGATAATTCTTAACTGTAATCTCTGACGAATCATCGCCTATTTCCGCCGTCATACCAACTAGTTCAGGCTTGTCGCCGAATATAGCATGAGCAACCTCAATGCCGCCCTCTATACCCTGCTGCCAACCCTGATTTAAGGAAGATGTGGGAGAATAGTCATTCTCATGAGCCATGCACAGATTGTTTGTACAAAACACAAACAGAATAGCCGTGGTCAAAAACAGTATTCCTATTCTTCTCATTCAATCACCTTATCCTTTCACTGCACCAATCATAACGCCTTTTGTAAAGTACTTCTGTACAAAAGGATACATAATCATAACAGGAAGAGTGCTGACAACAATGAGTGAATATTTCAAAACATCCGCCAAGCCCTGTTTGGAAGTCATAGTATCAAAATCAGTAGTCATTGCCGTATCAATCTGATTTGCCAGCAAAATATTTCTCAGCACAATCTGGAGCGGATTTAACTTTGCATCCGTAATATACAGAAATGCGTTAAAATAAGAATTCCAATGTGCTACGGCATAATAAAGGGTTATAACCGCAATTACGGGCTTTGAAAGCGGAAGCATTATTTTCCAGAAATATGCTATATCGTCACATCCGTCTACTCTTGCCGCCTCCAAAAGTTCGCTCGGTATGCTGTTTTCCATAAATGTCCTTGCAATCATAAGATTATATACCGACATTGCCGTAGGCAAAATCATTGCCAGCGGTGAATTCATAAGACCTAATTTATTTACAACCATATATGTAGGTATCATACCGCCCGAAAAAATCATTGTAAATGTGAAAATAAAACTCCACATTCTTCTGTACGGCAAATCCTTTCTTGACAGAGGATAAGCCGCTATTAATGTCAGTGCCACATTAAGCATAGTTCCAAACAGAGTGTATAACACTGTATTTCTAAATCCGATAAGCACTTCATTTGTCTGAAATACCGCCTTATAGCCCTCCAAGCTAAAGTTAACGGGCAGTAAAAATACACGTCCCGCCATTACTGCCTCTTTAGAGGATAATGACGACGAAACTATAAATATAAGAGGCCAGAGAAGAATTATCAAAATCAACAGGATTACAGCATAAATAACCGCATAAAACAAAGTGTCCTGTTTAGATGTTTTTATACTTTTCTTTGCTTTAACGCTCATAATCTCTTACCTCCTTACCACAGACTTGTATCACCGTACTTATTGGCAAGCCAATTTACGGTCGAAACAAGAATAAAATTAATTATCGAATTAAACATACCTATTGCAGTAGCATATGAATAATTTCCTCCACTTGCCGATATACCCACCTTATACACATAAGTTGAAATAACCTCGCTTAATCTCAGGTTCACATCATTTTGCATAAGATATATTTTTTCGAAGCCCAAATTCATAACCTGACCTGCATTTATAATAAGCAGTAATATAATTGTAGGCATAATTGCAGGAAGGTCGATGCTTATTACACGTCTTAGCCTTGATGCGCCATCCATCTGAGCCGCTTCGTGTAAATCGGGTGATACTGACGAAAGTGCCGCCAGATAGATTATAGAGTCCCATCCCATGTTCTGCCACACACCCGACCAAACATACATATGTAAAAATGAGGTTGGACTTGAAAGCAGGTCGGGCGCATTTGTACCAAACATCATCTTGTAAATATTACCGTACAATCCGACAAACGGATTGAAAAATTGGTTAACCATTCCGACAAGTACCACTACCGAAATAAAGTGCGGAACATATACAATCATCTGCGTAGCTTTTTTAAATCTTTTATTTCTCATGATGTTAATACTCAATGCCAAGAGTATTGGTACAGGAAAACGTGCCACAAGCGAGTACACCGATGTAACCAATGTGTTTTTCAGCACACGTGCGAACTGGTATGAGCTGATAAAATTTTTGAAGTGCTTCAATCCAACCCATGGACTTCCCCATACTCCCTTTGCCGCATCAAAATCCTTAAATGCTATTTGCAGTCCCATCATCGGTCCGTAAGCAAAGATAATAATGTACAAAAGAGGAAGAATCAAAAATAAAAACAGTTGCCAATGCTTTTTCAAATTTCCGATTACGGATGTCCTCTTAATTGTGCGGGTTTGCAAAACTACCTTTGTTGTTTTCATAACGGCATATCCTCCTATTTATTGCATCTGTCATATGCGTTCTGCACAATATCAAGCATTTCATCAATACCTATCGCTTTCATTTCCTTGAGATAGTCCTCCCAACCGCTTTCAATATCCCAGTCTCCGATTATAAACCGTGCTACGCTGTCTTTGCGATAACTTGTAATGTTCTGCTGAATTTCATTGATAGCATTTATTTCATCCTCAGTGTAAATTATTTTTGTTATATATTCCTTAGGTTTCTTATCAAGATAGGATTGCAAAGGCTCCGCAATTCTTGTTTCATATATATTGGAGCCACTGTCTACTGTAGCACAAGCAAGCTCATAACCGCGGTATGCGGGAGCGCCCTGTTGCCAATGAGAATTTTGTGGCGAGCCCCATGCTAATACAGGCTTGATTTTCGCCTTATATCCCATACTTTCGAACATACCATGATCGCCCTCTTCCGGTTCAATCCAATCCGTTCCCTTCTTACCAAATCTGTTCCAAATGGACATTTCTTCACTCATCATAATATCCCCTAAACGAAATGCTGCTTCAGGATACTGACAATTTTTTGTGATAAAGAATGAGTTTGTCGGGATACTTGCCGCATATACTGCATATCCCGTACCGTTATCCTGCGTAAGTGGTGCGAGAATATCATATCCTTCCGCTCTATCTGTTGCATTGATAAGATAGGTCGGTGCCATAGAGGTAAAGCAACCCACTTGCACTCCACTTGGGTTTTGTATTGTCTGTCTGGTCTGTGCACCATCAGAAGTAAAAGATGATGGAGAAAGCAAACCCTCTGTGCAAAGCTTATTCAAATACTTTAATGCCTCTTTATACTCAGGCTCAACATAAGCCGCTTTAATTTTTCCATTCTCAGGATATAGATAATTGCTTTGAATATCAATTGGTTGGAACGCTGCTGCAATAAAGTCACAGAACCAGTTTTCTCCGCCGCTTGTAGCGCCGATAAACGGAATCTCATCTGCTAATCCGTTACCATTTGGGTCTTTCTCCTTAAACGCCTTTAAAACATTATAAAATTCGTCCAAAGTTTTCGGTTCTGAAAGATTTAGCTTTTCAAGCCACGGCTTGTAAATCCACATACGATATCCCAGCTCGTTTTGCAGGATTTTCTGATAACGCGGTATTACATAGATATTGCCATCAGCCATAGTAATCATATCCTTAAGATTAGTTTCTGCTTTTAAAACATCATTCAAATAATAAGCGGAATTATCATAGTATTGATTCAAAGATTTGATAAAACCTCTTGAACCATATCTCAAAATAGAGCTGTCCTCCATAGGAACATTCACAATTATATCCGGCAAATCCTTACCGTCTGCTGCAATCATCAGTTCTACCTTTTGCTTTGCTTCTGCGACAGTTGACGGCAGATAAACAAATTCAATATCACAATTCATTTTTTCTTCAAGTGCTTTGGTATAAAGATTTTCGTCATAATCTGTAACTAATGCATCTTTGGGAATACCCACTGTCAGAGTAATTTTTTCTTTGCAAACAGGAAATTCTCCCGGTGGATTAAGATTTTCGTCCATCACATAAGTTTCGTTCGTTGTTGTAGCAACATTCTTTTTCTCTCCGCAGCCGCTAAGAACCGTAGCTCCGAGAGTGCAAATCAATAAAAATGATAGCAATTTACAAATCTTTTTCATAATTCTCCATCCTTTCATAAATGAAAATTTGTTATTTATCTTACTTATTCACCGCCGAGAGGTCCGAACGAATAACCGTTGTTAAGCGGTTTCATTTCGTGCAATTTCCACACAAACAGTTTAATTGTATATCTCTCCGTAGGAATAGGTGTAAAATCAAGGTTTAATTTATAATTACCGTTTTCTGTAATTTCCGTAATTTTTGCCGTGACAAGCTGTCTGTCTGAATTATAGACAGCGGCTAAAATGTGCTCGCCGCCCTCAAATTTTTCCAGCGCAATGTCTGCCGAAACCTCTGCTCCGTTTTCTGTCAGTTTTGCCGACTGTTCGGGTGTCGGACTTACTGTCGGAGTTGCCGTTGGCTCTGTTATCGGTCCTGCTGTCGGGCTTGCCGTTGGACTTGCCGTTGGTATCGGAGTTACTTCAGCTATCTGTGAAAATTCAATGACGGTTTCCGCATCTTTAATATTGTAAATTCCGTTTTCTGTCCGCTGTCCGTTGCAGAATGCTATTTTCCCTTCCTCTGCTGTCAGATCAAGCGCTCCTATATTATTATTGTCCAATATAGCAGTACCGCCATTTCCGGCCTTTACCAAATAATCATTATACGGCTTAAAAGTGCCGCTCCAGCCGCTTACATCTCCTATTTTATCCTTCCATTTATCATAAGTACCATCAGCAAAAATCAAATACGAGTTTTCTGTTGTTAAATTGCTTGATGCACGGCTGGCAGCAAAAATCCCCGAATTGTCCTTGTTCCCGCTGCTTAAGCCCTCGCCTGTAATCAGACGTGCATCACCGCCAACCCAAACGGCAGTTGTGCCGTCAACATGAAAATTTGAATTCCATGAACCTGACCAATCATTATAGCATCCGCCGTAAATGCGTCGTGTCACCTGTCCGCCTGATACGGCAATACGAGTATTTCCTGTCATAGTCTGACTCATTGAGCCACCGAATATTCCTTCAACGCTTCCACCGCTCATATTTATGTAAGTATCGCCTTCATATACTGTAGTTTTATCCACAGTACCGCCATACACATTCATAACTCTGCCACCATCAATACTTATGTGTGTAGCTCCGCCTTTTATGTCCGTTCCTTTTCCCGAACCGCCACCGACTACATACGCAATCGCCGCATTATCCTTAATTGTTATATAGGTTTCTCCTGCTACTTCAGAACCGCTGTACACACCTCCACCGAACACTCTTGAATCATAATAATTTTGCGAGCTGTCCTCTACGGAATATTCACTGTTTACCGTTCCTCCAATTACAATATGAGTATCGCCGTTTACAGGAGAATTCCAGCCGCCGCCGTAAATGCGACGATAACATCCGCTAAGAAGTGTCAAATCGGTACTCTCTGCAGTATTCCCAATCGAATTGCCTCCAAGAATATCAATTGGCTCTGTCATGGTCAGACCTTCACCCATTACAAGAGAATTTCCGCAGGCAAATATTCGGTTCGCCTTTTCATCCATGCTCGCTGCAGCCTTTGTAACAAACTTCAATTTTTCAAATTTTACCGGACCGCAAATCCTTAAAGATACGATTTCAGTTAAGTCAATACCTCCCTCAGTAACTCCCGTAATCGGATTTTGTCCTGTTACGGTCAGACTTTTTGAGGTATCCCAGCTTGAAACACGAACTGTGTCAAGCAATACTATTGTATCTCCGTCCTCCGCAAGTTCAAATGCCTTTTGCATTGTGTTTACAGGCGAAGCTGCGCTTCCCGTTCCGTCTGAGCTTCCATTCATGCTTGATACATAAAAATATTTTCCCGTATCTGCATTTATCGGCAAATTGGAACGGAAAGTGTCCGTTTCCTGCATTATCGGAAGTTTCAAGTTAAAACTACCATCTGATTTTATTTTTTCCTGTGTTATGTAAGTGATATTCTCAGGAATTGGGTCAACAGCCGTATCATTATTTGACAGTACCATAGCAGTCAGCCATTTTCCTACATTCCTGTCCCCAAATGTGCCTGTGATTTCCAGCATCGCCGCCGATACCGGCAAGCTTCCTGATAATAACATTATCCATGCGACAATCACCGTTCCAATTCTTCTTTTGAGATGTTTTTGTTTCATGTTTTATCGCCTCTTTCCAATCTTGTTTTTCATATTCTAATTATATAAAATTCTAATATAATATGCTATAAGAAAAAACGGAAATGAGTAATAAGATTGCGAAAATTCTATGTTTCTATGCGGTCTGTGACACATATGCATTAACTTAATATTAGCAAATTCAACAAAAATATTATAATTGTTGTATGAAGAAAAATAGGCTGTATTATAAAAGTTGTAGTATATAAAATCATAACAGCTTCATATCCTGTATAATAGAATTATCACCCAACCATTTAATGAGGAATTTGTTATGCTCTACATAAATTATACTCAAAATATCTTGGGTTTTCAAGGAATTTTAGTAAAAAATCACTTCTTCTCACTGTCTTGCTCTCATTGATATTCACAGAGTTCTTGATATTCTCCCTAACAGAAGTCAAGTATTTCGTAAGCGATATGTAGTAGCAATACACCGATATTGCCTGTGCCTTCTTCAAAAACGGCACTCAAGTCATTGACCGTTGCCACCTTATTCGCCAAATGGCCTGTGCTTTTGATAAGGTTAGAAAACGGATACAGCAAATCTACGGCAAAAAATATCGGTTGCTATTAAAACATTCAAAACGGCTTCTCATAAAACGAAATACCAAGCTTAAAGATTTGGAAAAAAGAACGGTCAAATTCTCTGCTTTACATATCTGATGAAATGCTTCAGACGTACTATTTTAAGGAGCAATTCTATAAAATTATGGATGCCAATGAGCGTCAAACATCAAAGCAGCTTATGTCTGACCGGATTGCGTCTGCTAAAAGCTGTAATATTGAGGAATACAAGTATTGTGCTAAAACACTGCTGAATTGGCAGACCGAAATACTAAACTCCTTTGACGTCCGCTTATTCAAACAATTTTACCGAAGGCTGTAACAACAAAATCAAGGTCCTCAAGCGTAATGCTTACGGATACCGCAATTTTAAACGGTTTCGCAATCGTATCCTGCATATGTTCAGCTACAAAAACGACCTTGCAAAACAAGGTCGCCGATATACATTCATATATTGGTGATTTTCCATTCCACAGATTTCACCACAACTATTGACATTGAGCCTTTCTTCTTGCACATAGTTCGCAAATGCGTGTACAGCAGACGTCTCATCGAAAATCTTGTTTACTTAAATACCTTTTATTCAGTTTTGTGCGTTTGATTGCTCAAAACAACACATCAGAAATGTCCGATAGGCATTTCTAATCTATCATCTTGATATGAATTTTTGTAACAAAAAAGGGAGTAATAGCATCAGATGTACACTTACATCGTTTACTATTACTCCCTAATTTTTCAAAACAAAAAAGGTGACTTACAAAAAAGTAGTCACCTTTAATGGCTCCTCCAGAGTGGAGCCATTTTGATGGACACAAAATAAGCATTTTACCGTTCTTGTATAAACTTCTTATCAAAACACATGTAAATTTGAATATTATCCCTATTTACCACTATTTCTTTTACTACAAGATCAATCAATTCCTTAAATGGAACTGAATTTTCCTCTAACATTTTTTCAGCCTTTTTTATAAGACTTTTCATTTCTTGTATTGTCACTTCAAAATCCGGTACTCGTTGAATTTTATTTATGTTTTCTTTCAATCCGTTTTTTTGATTCTCCAATACTTGTAACTTTTCAATCAAAGATTCTAATGGAGCTTTCGCAATCGCCTCCACGATTCGCTCAATGTCTGCATTTATACGATTCAGTTCATTTTGTAACACTTTAACTTCTTTTTGTTTCTTATCTTGCATTTCTTCAATATATTTATGTTGAATTTCATCAAAATAAGCCTCGTTAAATTTTCTTATAAAATCTTTGACAACTTTTATTACTTTCTCTTCAATCCAATCACGTTTTATACAACTGTTACTGCATTTATAGTTAGGATTTCGTTTACGATTGCAGATATAACTAACATATTTTACTCCTCTGCTATTAAAGGTACGCTTACCAACATAATTGCCACCGCATTCACCGCATTTAATTTTACCTGAGAGCAAGTATTCTTCTTTAGCATGATTAGTATAGGCTTTTTTTCTCCTATTTAATATCGTTTGAACGCTTTTCCAATCTTCCTTTGATATAATCTCCGGAATCATATTTTCTACTTTTATAATTTCATTTTCAGGTTTATATTTATGCCGTGAACGTACTCCAGAAAATTCATCTCTACTTTCCATCTTGTTATAGATAAAAGTGCCTGTATATTTTTCATTTCTCAAAATTTCATACAATGAATTTCGTGTAAACAGCCTATTGCGTTTCGTACGATAACCCAGCAAATTGATTTCTGCTATAATCTCAGTATATGATTTTCCTTCAAGGAACAAACTATAAATCAGTTTTACACCTTGTGCTTCAAATTCATTTACTTTGTAAAAGTTGAACTCATCCAATTCATAGCCTAATGGTGGAATACCACCACAATGTTTCCCTTTTAGAGCATTTTCGGTTAAACCTTTAATAGTTTCTCTCGCAAGATTTTTTGAATAGAACTCTGCCATTGCCTCAATCATTGCTTCCAACAGTTGATCTTCTGGGCTATCACCTAACTGCTCAACAGCTGAAATTAAATACTTACGATATCTTCTAAGTTGAATTCTATACATTGTGCTATCATCACGATTTCTTGCAAAGCGGTCAAGTTTATGTACAATTACTACTTGCCATTCACTTGTTTTGCTGTCTTTAATCATTTGTTGAAACGACTCACGACTATCCCATTTTGCACTTTTCGCTTCATCAACATACTGCTTAACAATTACAATATTATTCTTTTCTGCGAATTCTTTAATCAACCTTATTTGAGCATCAACCGATTCTCCACGTTGCATATCTGAAGAGTAACGTGCATACAATGCAGCTTTCAATATTGTCACATTATTTCGTGATTTGATTTTTTCAAGGTACTCAGCCAACATTTTAATTTTCCTCCTTCGTATAGAGGGCAAATAAAATGTTCTACTGTTACTATATTTGATTATAATATGATTATACCATATATCATATTTTTTGTCAAGGAAAAATACCAAAGAATTAACAATATTACCTTTGCAAAAGGAATTTGCCCCCTATTAAATTCCTTTTACCCATTTTTTCTGTTTTCGTCATCTTGAATTGATATAATAAGTTGTTTAATTAAATCTAATATTCGATTATAGCTTTCTACATCAAATTTATCACTGAATATAAATTTTATATCTTTTTCATTTCTCATGCTGTTCACCTCCTTTCGGAGGTGAATGTTTGTAAATTCCACCATATATATAATTATACTTTATAAATACATATAGTGCAAATTATTATTAAAAACGTACTATATGTAACACATTGTTATGTCATACATTTCATTGCTACCATTTGAATGCTATCAAATCTATCCCCCTCACTATTTTCCAATTTTAATATTTTTGTACTTTGTACATATTGCATAAATTACTATAGGGATATATGTATATTTTTCATAATCTTATTTAACTTTAGCATAAAAGTATTGACTTTGGCATAAAAGTATGCTATACTATAATCAGAAAATAACAAAAGAGGTCAGACGAAAGACAAGGAAGGAAGATTAAAATGAAAGAATATTTAGTTTGTCATATAGACGGAAGAGGTCAATTAACAAAAGCAAGACGATTGACTGACGAAGAAAAAAGTCAATATGTAAAGGAATTCAGAGACAGAGCCTTTGTAGGTATCAGAGGTGAGAGCATAGATTTAAAATATCTTATGTTCGACGAAATTCTTAATTACTTGGATAGAGAATCAGACGGACAATTTACCGGTTCATCAGGAAACGTTTATATCATAAATCAAGACGAATGGGACGAATTAGTACAAATGAATAGTGAAAAAGAAAAAACAGTGAAAAGGAAAGACCTCGAAGAAAATATTGTTTCTTGGAAACAAATAGTTCAAAGATGTGAGGCTATAAAAGCTGCCGGAAATCTGTATGGTACAAAAGAAGAGGCACAAAAAGCAAAGGAAAAATATAACGATTTCTATAATGAGGGTGGAGATGGCTATGTTCCTCATTTTTGGACAGTAGAAGAATATGAAGATGCAAAAATAAAGTTAACAGAACTACAAGAAGAATTAAGTAAAATTAAATAAAATGCAATTTCGACGCATTTCGGTGCGTCGGTGCAATGCAGAGGTGCGAAGAACTGCATTAGGAAAAACAAGCAACCCCTCATCCTATAAAGGTTGGAGAGTTATAATTGACGAAAAGTAGGAGGAATTTAAAATGCAAAAAATCATTAGAGGAAAAAAGTATGATACAGACACTGCAAAGGAGGTTTGTTGTTATTCAAACAATTTACCTTTCGGCGATTTCGACTGGATACAAGAAACCCTGTACGTAAAGCGTACAGGTGAGTATTTCTTACACGGTAAAGGAGGAGCAAGAAGTAAATATGCAAAAGCGGACGGTGATTTTATGGGCGGTGGTAGTGAAATAATCCCATTGTCCGAAAAAGAGGCTCAATCTTTTGTCGAAGAAAACGGCGATACGGAAACCTATGAAAAGTTTTTCGGTGAAGTTTCTGAAGGTGAAACACGGACAACCATTATCCTATCTGAGGCAACTAAGAAAAAGTTGCAACAACTCGCCCTCGAAAAGCGTGTATCTATCAGCCAAATCGTGGAAAAGTTAATTGAAAACGCATAAATAATGAAGAAACGGTTGCTATATCAGTAACCGTTTTTAATTGTTTGTAGAAATCACATTTATATTCATATATTTCCTCTTTTCTCTGTTATAAGCTTTTATTTTTAGTCTTCCCATATATTTCTATTGTAACACAAAAAGAAGAACATCGTAAACTTAAAGTTTACGATGCTCTTTTCCCTTATTTTTTCATTCTCAACACCAGCAGTGTCCCGAGCATCAACGCAATACCAATCGGCAGCGCAATCCATGCACTCTGCACAAATCCGGCAATAATATAAGTCACAAACGATACCGCTGCAGCTGTCATCGCATACGGAAGTTGAGTAGACACATGATTTACATGGTCACACTGTGCACCTGCCGATGCCATGATCGTCGTGTCAGAAATCGGCGAACAGTGGTCTCCACAGACCGCACCAGCCATACATGCTGAGATAGAGATAATCATCATCGTTTCATTTGTTCCCTGGAATACAGCAACTACGATTGGAATCAAAATCCCGAATGTTCCCCAGGAAGTTCCGGTCGCAAATGCAAGGAAACAACCCACCAGGAAAATAATTGCCGGGAGGAAATTCACAAGTCCTGTCGCAGCCGTCTCCATAACTCCAGCCACATACTCTGCCGCACCAAGACTGTCTGTCATAGCTTTCAGTGTCCATGCAAATGTCAGAATCAGGATTGCCGGCACCATAGCCTTGAATCCGTCCGGAATACATGCCATAGAATCTGTAAACTTCAGTACTCTTCTAAGTGCATAGAAAATAACCGTAATCACAAATGCGAAGAAGCTTCCAAGCATCAGTCCGACTGACGCATCACTGGCTGAAAATGCTTCTACAAAACTAACACCACTGAAAAATCCTCCACTGTAAAGCATTCCGATAATACAGCAGCCAATCAGTACAAGAATTGGAAATACAAGATCGATCACGCCGCCTTTTTCCTCAACTACATCATCCTGTGCATCTGCATACGGTCTGTCCGGTGTAGTATAGATATCTCCTCTTAATGCATTATCTTCATGGACACGCATTGAGCCATAGTCAATCTTTAACACAACAAGAAGAACCATGGTCAGGATCGTCAGAAGTGCGTAATAGTTAAATGGAATGGCACGAAGAAAAATGGAAAATCCGTCCTCTCCCTCTACGAATCCGGTAACTGCTGCCGCCCATGAGGAAATCGGTGCAATGATACATACCGGGGCTGCCGTAGCATCGATCAGGTAAGCTAACTTCGCTCTTGATACCTGATGCTTATCTGTGATCGGTCTCATAACACTTCCAACGGTCAGGCAGTTAAAGTAATCATCAATAAAAATCAAAACTCCAAGCACGATTGTAGCAAGCTGGGCTCCGATTCTTGTCTTAATGTGCACGCTCGCCCAACGGCCAAATGCAGCGGAACCTCCTGCCTTATTCATCATGCACACCATGATTCCGAGAATAACAAGA